>Ga0210386_10002710_pt1 | contig 15088 bp, 14 predicted proteins | sample IncBWH32OmetaG_FD_160091 | JGI IMG/M metagenome (GOLD analysis project Ga0210386, IMG submission 160091) | Forest soil microbial communities from Barre Woods Harvard Forest LTER site, Petersham, Massachusetts, United States - Inc-BW-H-32-O ... | reverse complement strand
CGGACTCAATCATGGTTATCAGTATCGATACTAAGAACAATACAGCCTTCCTGCTGAGTGTCCCCCGCGACTTGTGGGTCAATATTCCAGGTGGCGGCCACCAAAAGATTAACGCCGCCTACGTCGTTGGGCAAGCTGATAATTTCAGCGCCCCTGGCTATCCAAACGGCGGCATGGGTTTATTGGAGCAAGTGGTGTCACAGGATCTCGACATGCCGATTGATTACTACGCCCTGGTAGACTACAGTGCCCTGCGCGACGCGGTTAATGCTGTCGGCGGTATCCAAGTTAATATCCAAAGCAGTGACCCGCGCGGTTTATATGACCCAAGCATTGATTACTCCACGCATGGTCCACTAGTCAAACTAACTAATGGCGAACACCTGCTCGACGGTGAGCAGGCGCTGGACTTAGCCCGGGCCCGCGGCGATGCCTATGGCTCCTACGGCTTTGCCAATAGCGACTTCGAACGTACCCAGAACCAACGGGAAATGTTGATTGCCCTCAAGAGCAAGGCCGAAACGATCGGGGTCTTAGCTAACCCCGCCAAGCTCAGCAGCCTAGTCGGTGCTATCGGCAACAACGTATCAACCGACATGAAGCTCAGTGAAGTCCACCGGTTGTATGACCTGGTCAAGCCTATCAAATCGGGTAGCATCCAGTCATTAAGCCTGGACAGCGCGAATGGCAACGACTTGCTGGCGAGTTATGATACGGCCGATGGTGAAGAAGCACTTATCCCGGCCGAGGGCCTGGACGACTTCAGTGCTATACAGGCCTATGTCCGGCAGCAGACCTCAACCAATCCGGTAGTTCGTGAAGACGCCAACATAGTGTTGCTCAATGCGACTGGCACCGATGGCCTGGCCTCCCAGCAACGGACCAATTTGACGGCTATGGACCTCAATATTACCGGTATCGGTGATGCCCAGACCACCCAGGCGACAACCACCATTATTGATAATTCAAACGGCAAGATGCCGGCAACCCGCGAGCTACTGATCAAGCGTTTCGGCAATAGCGTGACTACCACCAATCCCTATGCTGGCGTCTATCAGGCTGACTTCATCGTGCTCTTAGGTCAAGACCAGGTTACGGCGGCTTCTACGGCTAACGGTAATAACTAATCGGCTCCTTGGCTTTGGCCGGCATGCTGTTCGGCTCAATAGACGGATGGTACTATACTTAGACCTATGAGCACTGCCGCCAACGCTTCGCTGAACGCTTTCTTGGAGCGCCATACTACCCGGACCTTCAATAAGGGTGAAATTGTCATCTTCCAGGGCGAAGCCCCGCGCCAGGCTTACATAGTCAAAAGCGGCGTTGTCAAAGCCTACAACTTGAGTGTTAGTGGCGATGAGAAGCCCGTCGCGTTCTACTCGGCCGGCACGATTTTCCCCGGTGCCTGGGTGTATGGTAAGTTAGCCAACGCTATTTATTACTACGAAGCGTTTAGTCCGGAAGTCAGCGTCTATCTCGTTGACCGCGACGAATACCTGGCTTTTATCAAAGCTCGCCCGGAGCTGCTCTACCAGGAGCTGGAGCGTTATCTGACCGACCAGCTGGGCGCTTCTATGCGTCTGAATGCTCTCCAGCACTCACGAGCCAGTGACAAGCTGCTGTACACCCTGCACTACTTGGCACTGAGCCACGGCAAGACAATCGCGCCACAAGAAATCGAAATCACCCTCGCTCTGACTCACCAGGATTTTGCTAATCTGACTGGACTAACGCGTGAAACAGCCGCTACCGAGCTCAACAAGCTGAAACGCCGCGGCGTTATCACTTACGACAAGGGCAAACCGTATCGCCTGCACCTCGGCACTTTAATGAAGTTGCTCAACGACCAGTATATCGAAGATCTTCAGATTAAGTTGTAGCGGCCGCGGTCGGAGCCTGCAAAGCGTCGGTCACAACTCGGGCCAAGTTGTGCGGCGCGGTCCAGGACTTGATAATGCAGCGGTAGGCGCCGAGCTTGTAGGCTTCGGTGACTTCCGGTGAGTTCTCCATATTGGTAAAGATTAACACCTTGACATCCTTGTGAGCCTTGGGAAGGTTGTATTGCTGTAGGAACTCCAGGCCACCCATGATGGGCATTAATAGATCAAGTAGGATGAGGTTAGGCGAAAAATCTTTGAGCTTGCCCAGCGCTTCCCGGCCGTTAAAGGCCGAAACGACCTCATGACCCTCATTCTTAAGGATAATGGAATAGGCGTTATTGAGGTCTTTGTCATCCTCTACGATCAGTACGCGTGCCACGATTAAGAAGCCCCTTTCAAATAATATGCTTATATTTATACCATACGGCGGTAGCCTACTGTAACGAATTTCTTACAATTAGCTGTAGTCTTCGGGGCGCGTTTCAGGTTGCTGGCTGGCGACGAGCGGCTGACCGCGGGTTCTCCTGGAGGTTTGTTTAGTCCGCGGAATGGTGAAATAAAAGTTGGTGCCCGTCGCTTCGTCGCTCTTGAACCAAATGTTGCCATCCAAGGCATCAACCAAGCCCTTGACCAGGTAGAGCCCCAGGCCGGTACCGGTCGTTTCCCGCTTGACAATATTCGGTGCCCGGAAGAACTTGCTGAAAACCTGATCCTGGGCGTATTTGGGGATGCCCCAGCCGGTGTCATTAACATGCACCAGGACATCCTTGGCTCGTGGCCGGACCGTAATAGTGACAGTGCCGCCCTTGGGGGTGTATTTGATGGCGTTCGAAACTAGGTTGGTGAGTATTTCCTTGAGGATCAGGGTATCGGTTTTGAGAGCGGCACGCGACTTGTCCCGACAATGTAGTGACAGGGTGATATTTTTGTCAGTCGCTGGCAATGACAGTTCTTTAAGTACTTCTTCGGCGATTTTATCGACATGCAATTGTTTGGGGGTGATGGCGATGGTGCCACTTTCGATACGCGTGATATTGAGCAATGTGCTAACCAGCTCGTTCATGCGGTCGGCGGCGCCGATGATGGTGCGCAATGATTGTTTCTGGGTAGTGGTCAGTTTGCCCATGTAGCCGTCAACCAGCATGTGCGAGTATGTCTTAATGGCCGATAGTGGCGTCCGCAACTGATGGGAGGCCAAGGAGATAAACTCGCTCTTCATGCGGTCAACCTCTTCTTGGAGCGTGATATCACGGAAAACTTCGATGGCTCCCAAGGGCTTGTTGTCGACCAGGATCGGCGAAACACTGACGGCTACGGGGATTTTCTGGCCGTCTTTACGGCGGTAAAAGATTTTTTCGGAGATGGAACGGCCGGTGAGGAAGGCTTTGCTAATGGGCCGGTCAATCAAGTTGACAACAATGTCATCAGCCGTGACAGCCACAATCTTCTTGGGGAACCATTCGCCGAGTAGTTCCGACTCCTTGTAGCCGAGGATGCTTTGAGCGACCGGGTTGATGCGGGTGATGCGGCCGAACTCGTCAGTTGATATGGCGCCTTCGCCAATGCTGGTGAACAAGGCCTCGGCTTCGGCGCGTTGCTCGAGGGGCAGACGGACTGGTGCGAGGGGAGAAACATCGGGCGGCATGGCGATCCCTATTTCGAACGCTTAGATTTGTGTTCACCGCCGGCCAGCTGCTCCAGCTGGGCAGCGTACTCTTCGACGATTTCGCTATCTTCAGTGAGCAGCGAAACGGCGACCCGGATCCAGTCAATCAGCTGGCGTAAGTCCTCTTTGGAAAGTTGGTCAGGCGGTTTGTGCAAATGATTCTGGACTTGTCGGGCAATGAAGCGGTCAGCGGCCGGGCCTAGGTAGACATGCGTTACCCTGACGAGCTGATCGTAGAGCGAAGTTTGAGGCGAAGCAGGCATGGCCTACACCTCCTCGATTTTTTTCAAACGGTTGGCACCGATAGCAATCAGGGTAAAGCCGAGACCGCCGGCGATCCGGAACGCCAGGGTCAGCAGCAGTTTGTAATCCAGGACCAGATGTCCAACGCGCGGATTGATGACGCCAATGTACTCCAGGGCGACAGAGCTGGTAACGACGGTAATCAGGCCACCGACCAGTAGTTGTAGCGGTTGGCGGTATAGTAGGCCGCGGACGTTCTTGCTGTAGCCGGAAATTTCGTAAGCTGCCAGCAAGCCAACAAACCAGGCGTACAGGTATGGCACGATCACGCTGAGGACCGCCAGCCACACCGGCAAGTAATACGGATTGTGGGTGGCTCCGAGGCTGCCCAGGCTGAGGTGCCGGAAGGTCAAATAGCAATACAGGACGCCGATCATGACGAAGAGCAGCACCAGGCCGCGCATGCTATTGGCCGCGAAACGTACCTTGGCCCGGGTTACCAAGCTGCGCGCCGCCCCGCCGATCAACGTGAAGCCAACCAGCGGTAAGAGCAGATTGCTATAGTTGGTAATAATAACGGCGGCGCCATTGAAGCCCCCATGATTGTTGGCAACCGCGAATAGTACCAACGAAATAATGGCTGGCGCCGGCAAACTCCAAGCCAACCAAGCGCAGCCGTCAGCCAGGCGCTTGAAATCCTTGCCCTCTGGAGCGCTCGGGATAGAACGGGCGTAGCCGTACAGTTTGCTGTAGCTATAGAAGGCCGCGAACCACACCACTAGCGAAGGCAGGTTGATGGCAAACAGCAGAACATGGTAGTCCAGCCCTCGCAGATGATAGCTCTGTGTCACTTGGGTGTTAGCTGGCAGCGCAAAAATCAGGACCACATATAGCAGTGTCAAGACAGCGAATGTCCGAATAGCATGCCTAGTAAGGTAGGCGCTCCACGTAGTAATCTTCATTCGTCAAAGCCCTTTAGGTTAGCCCTAGTATACAAAACTCCAGTAGCGTATGGCTATTAAACCACGCCCTGCCCCGATTCGTGCGTAAGAAATGTAACAGTTTGGCCAGAGGCCACGCGGTGCGGTATACTGAATGTACCCCTCCTACGCAAACAAAAATTTATCTATGATCAATCGGCGCCCCTCTCATACTTCTCCACGTTCACTGACCGGTAGTCCGTACGCCCGCGGCACGAGCGTCTATTACGGATCAGCTGGTTCGCGGCAGCCGTCCGAACCGCCAGCCAAACGTCACCGTTACCGGCGCAAAGGCTCCTTGTTGCTTATTATGGTGGTCGTCTTGTTCGGCCTCCACATATTCTGGGCCAAGCAGGCCTCCGCCGAAGTAGCTGCCGCCCATGAGCAGCAGCTGATCATGGCGCGCCAACGGGCCGCGACGTTTACTCGCCAGGTCAATGGCCTGATTGCCGCCAATCCGGCTGTCACCTTCAACGTGGTAACGGACAGTGAGGCGGATGGCGTCCAGCAATATGGCGCGGATACTACGTTTGACGGTGCCAGTACCGGCAAGCTGCTGACAGCCGCTGACTATCTCCGTCATGTCCAAGACGGTACGGCTACCCTTGACCAATCAATTGATGGTCAGAGCGCCGAGCAGTGGTTGCAGGCCATGCTGGTCAACAGCGATGATACTGCTTGGGCTGAGCTAAATGGCTATTTGACCCATGACGACTTACAGGATTATGCCAACAGCATTGGCTTCACGGACTACAATCCTTCGGTTAACACCTTTACGGCGCGTGATGTGGCCGTGCTGCTGCAGAAACTGTATAGTGGCAGTTTGCTCGACCCGGCCAACCGTTCGCTGATGCTGAGGTATTTGGCCCAGGCGAACTACCGCGGCTATATTGTGGCGGCAGTGCCCAGCAGCGACATGGTGTATCATAAGATTGGCATGGATAATGACACAGTCAACGACGGCGCCATTATCACCCACGGCCAGCAATACGTGGTCTTGGTGATATTTACTGATGGAAATGGCACCTACGATTGGGGAACGCGGGCCCAACTGATGCAAACCATCACCCAAGACGCCATCACCGCCTACCTCTAAATTTAAACCCATGCCCGTCAGGGCATTCCTTGTCCCCGCATTCAAGACAAACTGATTAACATATCCCTTGGTGCTATACCGCGTGACGAGGACTGTCTGAGTCCTTTTAGGGCGAGTCCCGCAGGAACCGGAATAGTAACGAGGGATATGTTAGTAACGTTTGTCGCCCATGCGGTGGCTTTTTTGGTTCTTTTTTGCCATCAAAAAAGAACATCTAAAAGAGACGGACAACTGAGACTATACAGTGAGGTGATGTCTCTTGGGCACAGACTGTTTGTGTGGGTGCTGAAATAAATTCAGGATGACGCATACTAAGAGAAGATGCTGGTATTCAATACGGCAAGAACACTTGTGCTGAGGAGTTTGTTTGGCGATAATAGAGCCAAATGAGCATCCCAACCACACCAAACACAAAAGCCGCCCCCAACCGTCGCCAATGGCTCTGGCTAGCCGTGCTCGTCATCGCGTTATATGTCATCTTGCCGCAACTTGGCGGCTTCCGCCACAGCCTAACTGCCCTGCGCCGGGCCAATCTGTTAGATATCCTAGTGGCCGCCGCCTTCACAGCGCTTACCTATTGCTGCGCCGCGGCTACCTATTGCCTGCTGGCCAGTAAACGCCTGGTGTACGCCCGTACGGTGCTCGTCCAGCTAGCAATTACGTTTATTAACCGTTTATTGCCGGCTGGTATCGGCGGTATTGGCGCCAACTACGCTTACTTACGCCGGACCGGGCACGCGCCAGGCGAAGCGGGCAGCGTCGTCGCGGTTAATAACCTACTAGGTATCGTCGGGCATGCGCTATTGGTTGTGCTCTCGCTCAGCTTGTGGGGCGGTAAGTTACCCCCGTTGCACACGCCAACTGGTTGGGCTCACCAATGGTTACCCGCCCTGATTGGATTGGTGGTGTTACTGCTGATTGGTGCGGCCTTCTTTCTGCGCAAACGCGTCCGGAGCCTTATCGCCCAAGCTACCCGTCAGCTACGCTACTACCGCCGACGGCCATTCAAATTGCTAGCAGCCTTACTGACTTCTATGAGCTTAACGCTGGTGACAGTTAGCAGTCTGTGGTGGTGTACCCAGGCGCTCCATGGTGGTCTATCGTTTGTGGTCGTGCTACTGGTGTTTAGTTTTGGCCAGGTGGTGGGCACGGCAACCCCGACGCCAGGTGGTCTCGGTGGTATAGAGGCTGGCCTAGTAGCGGGCTTAGTGGCCTACCATATGCCTAGTGGCGAAGCCCTAGCGGCAGTACTGGTCTACCGCTTGCTGAGTTATTGGCTGGCCCTAGCGGCCGGTGCCCTGGCTTTCAGTATTGTCCAGCGCCGCGGCTATCTGGATAAATCCTTGTCTCGCGCGACTTTGTGAATACTCAGCGCCCCACTAGTTAAGAATATTGACGGCCCGGGCGGCAACTAAAGCTACGGCCACCAACGAGATAGTCGCCTGAACCAGCATCAAGATCTTGGCCCGCCGACTGAGCGGCATGGTGTCGGTCGGGCTAAAGGCCATGCCATTGGTCGAGGAGACATAGAGGTAATCAATAAAAGTCGGCCGCCAGTTGGGGTGTTTGAAATCTTCGTTCTGATTCTGCGGGAACAAGAAGTCTTGTTCGTGTTTGGCAGCCCGCGCGCGCTGGCCAGGTCCACCGGCGTCCATCTCCCAGTACCACAAGCCGAAAACAATAATATTGGTCAGATAAATGTTAACGGCAGTCAAGATCAGCTCGCGGCCATTATTAACCCGGCCGTTCTGTAACAGCTGGCGGGCAACCTCGATCAGAGAATAGCCGTTAGCGACACCAGTTAGGACAATCAAGGAGAAGACGTTAATCCGCCGGCTGATGGACTGGAAGATACGCTCTTTGGGCGTTGTGAAGGACATAGCGATTAGCAGCAAGGCTTCAATGCCGACTAACAGGTAGCGCGAGCCGAAAACGTAGCGGTCCGGCAAGAGCAGTTGCAGCACGATAGCTGCCAGCATGGTTACCTGCACATGCCAAACTGGCTCGTGCTCGCGATTTTTGTTACCCAGGAAGGTGCTCATCTGCGGTTATTGTAGAGTATTTGCGGTAATAAAAAAAGAAGAGCCGTTTGACGGGCTCTTCTCCCTGCGATTCCATTGCTGGAACCGCGTACTACCTTGCGGTAGTAGTCACCTCACAGTGACAAGTTTTACTGTACGCCCGCCATCCCCAACTTGTCAAATTACTTTTCCACAGTTACATCATTACTGGGGCTGGGCTTAGCTGAGAAGCAGCTGAGGACTTATCCACATAAGCAATTTGACATACCGACTAGTCGGGGGGATGATGAAGATGTCAACTAAGGAGGGTGTTATGAGCACAGCAAATGTCACCAAGGAGAACTGGTGGGCGCTAGTCTTAGGGGGTGTGGCAACTATTACTTTTGGTGTGGCAGCGGTCTTCTGGCCGGGGATCACACTGTTAGTGTTACTGTATCTGTTCAGTGCTTATGTTTTGGCCAGTGGCGTGGTCACGGTTATGTCCGGGCTGAGTACGCTCGGCGTCGTGGAGACCTGGTTTCTGCCGGTCATCTTAGGGGCCTTTGAGCTCGGTGTCGGAGTCTATCTGCTCCGTCATACGGCTGTCAAGTTTACGACTTTCATAGTGCTAATCGGCTTCGTGCTGATAGCCCGCGGCATCATCGAAGGTGTCACGGCCTACTACGCCGACACGCTGCCGGCCCGGGCCAAGGCGCTGAGTTACATCAGCAGCTTGGGCGCGCTGGTAGGGGGGATTGTCATCTTGTTCTCCAAGCAGCAGCAAGGTGTTTCCTTCGTCTGGATTCTGGGCTTGTACGCCCTGGTGGTCGGTACTATCCAGATCACCGAGCTGTCGAGCGCTAGCAGGTCTCGGTAACGAAATCAAAGTAACAAAAAATAGTAGCTAGTTTTTTGTGTGCAGGCAGTTTAACCGATAGCTGTCTGCACGCGCAGCACCTCGGTCTTCGTGTTCTTATCGATGTTTAGCGACTGCTATTAGTTTGGAATGAAAAAGAGCCTCGGAAGAGGCTCTTTCAAGGCCTTAACCGGCCTTTGTGAATTCCCATACTTTTATCATATCTTTATTATACTCCCTCCAAATTTTAGCATTACTATAATGAATATCCCAACAGAAAGCGCATACACCGCCCGCATGAACCACTTAGCCTTTACATTGAGCACGCTGATGCAGTGATTTATCGATTCAATGTACTCTCCGATGAGGTGACTGAGAAATTTTACCGTACTATGGTTGAACCTGTCAGTGACATTTGCCACATCTTTTTCATCTGGCGGGTGCATCCATCTCACAGAAGAGATAACGTGTAAGAAGATTAGGAAAGCGCAGGTTAATAGCGCGATGCCAATGCCATAAAAGACAATGCCGTACACTGGTACTGATTTGTGGAAGAAGCTATTATTGGTACTGCTCTTCGAGGAGAAAAGAAAGGTTAAGATGGCGACCTCGCCGCCCATTAAGGCGAGCGCGTGTGACCGTAAATGATCAAACGAACTTGTGACGTGGTCGTACAGCCTCCGTACCTCTTTGAGGGCAATTTCTAGTAGCTCTTTGTCGTCCTCAGCTCTGGTTTCGGTAGTATTGTCGCATAGCCTGTGTAGTTCTTCTAGGAGTTCAGTCATGTTTTTGGGTAAAGCCATACGGTCTCGCTCGGTTGCCTTAGTTGTTTCGTCTCTCAATGATGTGCAATCAACGCGCCTGATGCAAGCAGGAGCAGTTTAAAATTACAAAAAGTTAATAGAACTTTAATGTTCTCCTTACTTGCTTGCGCAAATATAGCGCTTTTGTCCGCGCTACATACTTGCCGCAACTAGCCGGAGATGATAGCTGGGAGAGCGGGTTCATTAACTTTTTATTGCGAAATAGTAATTATCTCTATCACCCCCTTTACAACCTCTTCGTTAAAAGTTAAAATAAACTTAAATCACACATTTTTGTCAAAAAGGCTCGTGTCCAAGGAGGGGGACGACGGCCAGCCAATAGTTAATCTAACAGAAACGGGAGACAGGCTTTTTGAAACGCCAGCATCGCCAGCCGGTTATAGTGCTCATAGCGGCCATTATTATTGTGCTCTTGGGCGTGATTTTTCACACAGCTATTGACCGTCAGATGCGTGATTGGAAGCTCCTGCCGGAGCCGGAGCGGCTGACGGAACTGTACTTCACCCATCCCAATTCCCTGCCCGCGACCTACACGCCCGGCCAGCCGCAACAGGTAGCCTTCACCGTTCACAACCTGGAATACCGGACAACCACCTATCAGTACCGTATTACGGAAACCGACCAAGATACCAACCAATCCCAGACCCTGACCGCGGGCAGCTTCACGCTCCTCCAGAATGTTTATAAAAATCAAGTTGTGAGTATTTCCACAGTCAACCTGGACTCACATGCTAAAGTTGAGGTAGAGCTCGTGAACACCAGCGAGTCTATCGACTATCTACTCACGAGGGAGGGTGCATGAAAACGATATCTATTGTCATACCGGCACTTAATGAAGAGAAAGGCATAGGGCCCGTCCTCCGTGAAATCCCCATTGCTAAGCTCAAGAAGATGGGTTATGACACAGAAGTCCTGGTCATCGACAACGGCTCGCACGACAAGACGCCGCACATTGCCCGTAAGCACGGTGCCCGGGTTATCGTCCAGCCGATTCGCGGCTACGGCAATGCCTACAAGGCGGGCTTCGCTAACGCTCACGGCGACATTATCGCTACGGGTGATGCCGACCTGACCTATCCGTTCAGTATTCTGCCTGAAGCGCTCAAGAAGATGGAGAAGGAAAGCCTGGACTTTATCAACACTGATCGTCTGACGACCCTGCGTAAGGAAGTCATGGAAGGCTCACACGTTTTTGGTAACTGGCTCCTGACCTTCGGCACTAAGACGCTCTTCCGCTGGCCCTTCAAGGACTCGCAGAGCGGCATGTGGATTTTTAAGCGTCAGATCTGGCCACACCTGGATGTGCGCTCATCAGGTATGCCCTTCAGCCAAGAGCTCAAGATTGAAGCCCACGCTCGCGGCTTCAAATGCGCTGAAATGCCTATTGACTACCGTGCCCGCGCCGGCGAGGTCAAACTCAACACGATTGGTGACGGTCTTGGCAATGTCACTCACCTGCTCAAGAAGCGTTTACAACTCGGTCTGCATGTCGCTAAAGTCGACGCCAAGAAGATTGAGCAAGAATGGATACCGGTAGCAGAGCGCACTAGGCATAGGAGAGGCGAGCGGCACGAAAAGGAGTGGGGGGAGACGGCGACCGCCCAGTGAGCAAGCCAAAAATCGCGCTGGTCTACGATGTTGTCTACCCCTATATCAAAGGAGGGGGCGAACGCCGGTTCTATGAGTTTGGCACCCGTCTGGCTGCCAGCGGTTACGATGTACATTGGTATGGTATGAAACTATGGGACGGCCCACGCACTATTGAGCATCATGGCATGACCCTGCATGGACTCTGCAAGGCCCGCCCGTTGTATACCAAATCAGGGCGCCGCTCCATTACCCAAGCTCTTATATTTGGCCTGAGTAGTTTCAAGCTGCTATTTGCTGACTTTGATATTATCGATTGCTGTGGTTTTCCCTACTTTTCTCTATTTCCTGCCAAACTAGCGGCACTTATTAAACGTAAACCACTCTTTGCTACATGGCATGAAGTCTGGGGCAAAGAATATTGGCGTGAATATCTGGGCTTGGCTGGCATACTTGGATTTTGGGTTGAGAAGCTAGCCGTGAAATTGCCAGACCATATTATTGCAGCCAGCCAGCATACGGCTGACTTACTGCAAGAACAGCTGGGCGTCCAGGACAGCGTTATTGTGGGGAACGGTGTCGACGTAGATAGCATTGCGGGCCTCAAGCCTGCTAAGCCTGGCTCGGATATTATCTATGTTGGGCGGCTTATGGACTTCAAGAACATCCACCTTATTATTGAATCACTGGCAGTGCTTAAGAAGCGCGGTACGGCTTTGAGCTGTGTCATTATTGGCAAGGGGCCGGCCAAAGTAAAGTTACAACGCTTAGCAAAAAAACTTGGCGTGGCCAATCAGGTCAAATGGCTCGGAGCTTTAGAAAGTAATGACGTCTACGCACATATGAAAGCTGCCAAATTTTTAGTACTACCCTCCAGTCGTGAAGGCTTCGGCATGGTAGCTATTGAGGCAAATGCCAGCGGCACGCCAGTCTTGACAGCTAATTATGCAGGCAATGCCGCTAAAGATTTAATCCAAGATGGCGTGAACGGCTATATATTTCAACCGACCATCGAAGGCCTAGCGGCTACCCTCGAGAAATCTCTCAAGCAGGTTGAGAAGCTTGAGCGTTCAACCTTAGATTTTATCAAAACCTACGACTGGGACAATCTCTCCCACAAACTTGCTGGTGTCTATACCTCATGAAAATCCTCCATGTGACCAAAAAATATCCAAGTGCGCTAGGTGGAGACGCGGTCGTAGTCTCAAACTTAGAGAAACAACAAAAAAAAGCTGGTCACGATGTCATTATATTAACCTCTAACTGTGACGAGATAAAGAGGAGTAAACAGATCTATAAGTTCGGCATTAAAGATAAACCGGCTACTCTGGACACCATTAGCCCTAAGCGTCTCTTCTCTCTTGGGATGCTCTATATTAAGGCTTATAGGGTTTTAAAATCTGAGCGGCCAGATGTAATACATACTCACTCTATCGACATGGCATTCTTTATTTCATTTGCGGCTCGCCGCTACCGCATACCTATTGTTCACACTTTTCACTGTGTAACGTTCAATGATTCTAGCCAATCAATTCTACGGCGTAAAAGTGAATTATTTTTTTTGCGCAGAGCAAAACCCAGAAAAGTTTTTATTTTTGATCCAACCGTCATCGAAGATTTTAAAAGAGCAGGTTTTAATAATGTCTCATTTGTACCGAATGGCATAAATATTAAAGATTGGTTAACTAGTGTTCGAAAAAAGACACCAGGCATTTTTACGTTTATTGCCGTCGGTCGCCTTGAGCGCGAAAAGGGTTTTGAACATCTTATCGATGCTGCAGTTATGCTGCGTAATGCACGTGACGATTTTCGTGTTTTGATTGTTGGGGACGGGTCATTACACATTAAACTACAGAAGCAGATACGCAGTTTAGGCGCAGAAAAGTATGTGCACTTACTCGGTAGCCGCAATCAGAAGCAGTTAAAAGTTCTTTATGCAAACGCCGATGCTTTTGTACTGCCATCATTGTCAGAAGGTATGCCCATTGCATTGCTTGAAGCCTGGGCCACTAGCTTGCCCACAGTGGTAACAAAGGTTAAAGGCATACCTTTTATTGCGGGAGAGGCTGCGAAACAGGTTGAGCCTGGGAACGCTCAACAGCTTAAAACCGTTATGGCGGCGTTTATTAAAAATTCTAGCCTTGTCAAGTCCTTGGCCGAGAGAGGCCACCTTCTAGTAGAAGCTAAGTACCAATGGAAGGCTGTGGCCAAGACGATTGAGGAATTTTACTATGATGCTAGAAAACCGCACATATTACATATTGCTGACTTTGTCCCACCTTACTTAGAGGGTGGTGGAGGTGGAGCAATAAGTACTACAAAGAATATTGAATTCCTTTCGAAAAGTTCCGAGTATTACATCTTGACTCGTAAGCATCAAGAACAGCCTTGGCTATATGCTTCTGCAAAGATTTATCCTGTTCTCCCTAGGATTATTATTACCCCTCGTTCGGTCGGTCAGATGTTGCGCTACGTAATGATTAATTCAACCACTTTCGCATACAACCTGCAGATAAGAAAATACATAAAACTGCTTGCGCCCGACATGCTTTATGTAACTAGTAATTGTCTACCTCTTATGCGCTCAGCAATCAAGACTGGAGTACCTACCTTCATTGATGTAAGAGACGACTATTTTAATGATCCTATTATGAGTCGCAGGGTACCCAAAGAAAAGAACCAATTCATATATTTATATCGTCATGTCGTGGAGCGCGACCTAGTGCCAACTATTCTTAAACCTTTTACTGCTCCAATTGTGGCAGTGTTCTTGATACATGCAAAGCTGCAACGATTCTTGCTTCGCATTACAATTTCAAGAAATTGTAATGCATATTTTATCGCTCTAAGCAATTATATAAAGTCGACACTTATACAATTCGGGATTCCTGGCGCTAGAATCGTAACAATTTATAATTCAGCCGATATAAATACTCAAAAAAATATTTATAAGCCATCTAAAAGAAATACTGATGTGATATTTGCCGGAATTATTGAAAAGACAAAAGGCGTGTGGACAATTTTGTCTGCTGCGGAGAAGCTGCGAAAAGAAAATATTCACTTTATATTGGTTGGAAGCGGTCCAGAGCTAGCTAATATCAAGAAATATATACACGATAACGATCTCAAGAAAGTTAAGCTGGTCGGTAAATTGCCGCATAACGATGTTATTAAAATGTACAGTAAAGCGCGTATCATACTGGGCCCTTCTATGTGGCCAGAGCCATTTGGTCGATTTATCCAAGAATCGATTGCAACTCAAACCCCTCTTATAGCAAGCGAAGTGGGAGGTATACCTGAAGGAGTAAGACACAGACAAACTGGGCTTCTAGTCAAGCCTGGAGATGCAGATGGACTCGCTGGTTCTATCAAACAGCTTTTTAATGACAAAAAACTATATAGACAAATATTTGACAATCTTTCGACCTTAAAGCCAACATATAGCTCTGAGAAGTTGGGGGCACAACGGCTCCACTACATGCTAGAAAAGATAGGAAAGCAAACATGATCCAGAATGTTAAGGGAAATACATTTTCTCGTATGAACTACAGAACAGCCTTACTTTTAGCTGTGGGTATAATCTTGAGTGTTGCAAGCTTACTGTCTCTGTCTCGCAATGGAGAACACGGTATAACTAGCTTACTATGGCTTTTTATTGTATTCCCTTTATTTGGTTATTCGTTATCGGTGCTGCTTTTGAAAACGAAAGCTCAACTAGCTGAAACGGTTGGATATTCGGCCGGTCTTTTGGTGGCAGTACTACTTGTTCTTGGGCTGGCGCTTAATACAGTAGGTCTACTTGCTCACCATGCGACACTAGTCCCCAAGTTTATTGTCCCAACCTTTGACGTTATTTTTTGTATAGTCCTGGCGCGCGCAGCCAAACAAAGGCCTAGCCTTTTGTCTGTAAAGCCGACTTTTGGAACTGTCAGGTCAACTGTGAATATGTGGGCGCC
>Ga0210386_10002708_pt1 | contig 15092 bp, 10 predicted proteins | sample IncBWH32OmetaG_FD_160091 | JGI IMG/M metagenome (GOLD analysis project Ga0210386, IMG submission 160091) | Forest soil microbial communities from Barre Woods Harvard Forest LTER site, Petersham, Massachusetts, United States - Inc-BW-H-32-O ... | reverse complement strand
CGTTCTTGGTCGGTGAAGAGGTAATGGTTGGTACCGGGCATGGGGCCTTGTCCATAGGGATAGTAGATATCTCCGCCGACAGGCCATCCCGTACCCGCCGTCAAGAGTTGGGTTGAACCTAGGTGGTCCCCATGATAATACGTAGTCGTGGTCAGAGGAGTCATATCGGCCACCTTCTCCGTGATCACGCTCAGAGCCGTCTCCGCCGGCCCCTGAAATGGACTCAACGACATCATGCTCCGGCTGTAAATCGGAATGAACGTCCCATCCGTGTGCACCAGCGTGATATCCCCAAAGTAGATATCCCAGTTCCCTGCAGCACCTCCCGTCGAATTGAAGATATTGAAATTGCTGATGGTCTGTCCCGCATACTGGCTCAGATCCACCATCCGGACGTGCCAGCTATTCATCGTCGGGTCCACATCCGCCAGGTCGCCGTCCGTGTCCCGCAGCACTCCATTCGTGGCCGTCGTATTGTTCAGATACAAAGCTATGCCTCCGGCCGCGACCCCGTCCTGGTACTGTCGCCAGGTCAGCATATCTCCATTCCGGATGACGCTGCCGACTGCGGCCGTCAGTGAAGTTGTACCCCCAAAAGTATTTGTACTGCCGCAGCCGGAACAGTTCGTCCCACTCAGATGAATGCGAATATCATAGTTGTCCGCTCGCGCCAACCGCTCCCCGTTCGCGAAGATATAATCGCTCCAGCTTCCGTCATTATTCTTTTCTGCCAACGTCTGGCCGTTAAACCGGAGATATTCCGTCCAGCCGCCGCCGGCATCCTTTCTCACCCGATCATCATTGGCATCATAGGTGTAGGTCGCCCCTCCATTGTTAACATTACTCAGCCTGCTTTCCGCGTCATAGGTGTAGGTGTTAGTGAGGACTCCGTTGTTGAACGATGTCAGATTGCCGGCCGCGTCATAACCGATTCCAGTAGCGCTGATGTGATTATTGCCATCGTAGGCGACGCTGAATGTTGAAGTCCCCGATTGCGTCATGTTGCCCCAGGGATCTATCGTGTAGGTCTGCTGCATGCTGCCGTCACCATTCGTGAAGGCTGCGATCCGATTCAGCATGTCGTAGCTGAAGGACTGTGAATTATTTCCGTTCAATGTGTCCAGGATTTGCAGGATATTTCCGTTATCGGCGTTGTTCTGTGAAACACATCCGGGAATGGTAGGGGAAGGCGCTGTCGTCGCCAGGCCATAGCAATATTCTTTAATAGAAAGGCTAGGGTTGCTGCTAGAGGTCCCTGGGGCATCTGCTCCAACCCTGGTAATATTTTTGAGCACGAGCTGCATGCGATTGTTCAAAATCGTTCCGTTGACTACGCCGTTACCGCGCCATGTGCCCTGATTCTGACCATCGGGAAAATAGGAAGTATTCGGTGTCAAATACAAATACCCGCTGCTGTCTGCAATCTGGCTGACCTCGCCAGCGCCATTCCACAACTGGTTGATCACGCGACCGTCAGGGTAGGTGAGCTGGGTAATATTTCCTGCAAGATCGTAATTGGCATGAAACGCGTTGCCTGTTTGAGTGCAGTTACTGGGAGTGCAGCTTGTCTGATAATTGATACGGCCCATCGCATCGTAAGAGTAGTCCTCCGAGGCGTTTACTCTATTCGAGGATTCAACCAACCGGCCGATGTAATTCGTGCTTGAAAACCCACCTGTGATCGATGCAACATCATAGACGTATACATACCGGAAAGACCCGTCCGAGGCGGACTTTCCCGTCATCCGGTTCAGTGCATCATATCCATAGCTGATCACAATGCCCCGCGCATCTGTTTTGCTCACCACATTGCCATTCGCATCGTAGCCATTGACGCAACTTGATCCACTCAAAACGCCGTAACAGATTGTTCCTGATTCAGGGTTTGTCGCCGTCACTAATTGCGAGAGTGAATTATAGGTAAAACTCCGTACCCGGTCTCCCGTGCTGTTGACCGGACCACCCCATTGATCGACATGTACGAGGTTATTCAGCGTGTCATACTTATAATCCGTTTCCACCGTTGGATGATTTGTACTATCCGGTTCAAGTACCTGTGTGAGCCGTCCTAAGGCATCCGACGTCTGCTCCCAAAGGCGGGTTGTCTCATCTCGAAAAGATGTCATATTTCCCGTATAGCTCCATTGCAGCGTGCTGCTGTCTGGATGCGTGATACTGGTTTTCCGGCCCAGGGCGTCGTAGTTATAGGTGTCATGACCATAGCTTGAATCTGATGTGCTCCGATAGGGATTCGATACGGTGTAAACGCGTCCGAAGCCGTCGTATGTCGTATCCGTATAATCTGCGCCGGAAGGATCGGAGGTCAGTTGCGTTTGTGTCACATGTCCTATGCCGTCCATCACTGCGACGGTTGTCTTCGAGGTGGTTGAATTGAGCACCTGAGTGGTCGTTACTGACGGAGACGGCGGAGCGTCGTTATAACAATAGGTAGTTTTTCCTCCGTCCGGGTAGTCAACCTCTCCCAGCCTATTCAAGGTGTCGGTATAAGAACACCCTTGGGGTCGAATATTATACTTGTAGGTGCTTGGCTGGCTGTTCTGATCGATTGAACTAGTTAGAGCGCCTGTCGCGTAGTTGTAGGAATAATGTTCGGTATGTCCGAGTGGGTCAGTGATCAGCGTCAGATAAGCATTGGAATTGCCGGCAGCATTTCCTCCAGATGGGTTGTCGGTATAGGAATATGTCGTGGTGTGACTTGTGCCTGACATCTCGCTGCAGGCGGAGTTCCCACATGGGTCGGTCATGGAACGTACCTTCCCTGTCTCGTCGTAGGTATAAGTCGTGGTGGATGAAACTCCCGAGTTCGACCATTTCACAAGTTGGGTCAAATTGCCTCGGGGCGTGGTTGAAGATGCTTCATACTTTGTTTCATCATGGGTGTTAGGCGGAAGACCGCTTACGCCAGTAGTTGACGCTCCCCCGCTCGCGCATAGCGTGGTCGCGCCATCGTAATAGGCATCGGTTTCGGCGGCTCGGTTGCCGTTGATATCTGAGATAACTATCTTGCACGGCTCGGCAAATCCGTAATAAGAGTAGGTTGTCTTCCGAGTTGGGCTCGATTGACCAAAGTCGTACTCGTCTTTCTCCTGTAGAAGGCTCCCGCCTGAAGCGCAATTGCTTGTGTTATAGCAGTATGTGGTCTTTGCGCTCTGCCCGTTGTTCAGGACAGTTTGTTCGCTGGTCATCGAGAACTGGTCGCCCCACGTCTTATTCACTGTCTCGAGCGGAGTGTTCGTGTTGCCCCAATCATAATAAGCAACGGTATTTTCGACCGGCAGCTGGGCCTGGATGCCAAGCGGTGCTCCTGGTTGCGGAGGCAATCCGACTGCTCCATATGCATAGGTCGTCTGCTGGGTCTTTCCGGTGACATTATCGGTGGTCGTCACCGTCGTATTCTTCGCGCTCCATGTGCCACGCGCGGTGCCATTGGGGTCGTTCCAGGTTGTGACGTAGGTAAATGTTTGCGTCTGAGCAGCCGTGGATCCCTGACTGTACCCAACCTGTCGCTGGGTAATGACAGGCGTCTGATACTCATAGTTGCAGACTCCCGACTCCGCGTATTGACCGTCCTGCAATCCGTCGAACGAAGCAAGAGTCGAAGGGGTCGAACTGAGACCCCATGTATATTTCACCCAACCACCACCCGGGTAATCGATCTCATTTACCAGCCCATAGGTCGAATCATATTTGAAGGTGTAGGCTTGTCCGTTTGGCAAAGTAAGGTTACTCACGACAGAGAGTGCGGAATCATTGACAGTGGAATTGAAGTTGCAAACGGTATTACTCGGTACTTCAGCAGTCCCGATCTGTTCGTTCCCCACGCTGTAATGGGCCGTCGTAGTCCCGTAACTCACTGTATAGGTCAGGTCTCCGACGGTGTAAGTTGTCGGGTTCGCTGCGGGCGTAAAGGAAACGAGAGTCCTACCCAACGTGTCGATTACAGGCGCGGCCGGTGTTAGAGTCGTTGACGAGGTTGAAAAGTTTACGATATTTCCATTTCGATCTTCAATCTTTGATGGAAACAGCCATCCTACCGAAGCCGGAGAATTGGGGGCCGTACCTCCTCCCCCTGTGTTGGCTGGGAAAGAATATACCGTGCCACGCAGATCGGTAATCGTGAAGGCCGGCTCCGCGTTGGTGCAATCTGCCGGATATACCACGCCAACGGATTGACCGTTGCAGAGGGAATCAATTTGAGCTGACACCTGGCCATCGCCCCCAGATGTGGAGTAGTCAATGACTCCCGAGCATCCATTCTGCACTGCAGGAACTCCGGAGACCTGTTCACCCGCTCCGATTGCCGCTATTCCCAGTTCATGGGACCCGCCTGTGGGATCGTAGAAATTGTAAGAGGCGGACACCGGACACCACATACCTATTCCATAAGGACCGCCTTCAACGATCGGAATCATGTGGTAGGACACCGTTACGTATGGCAGCGTGTCGCTCCAACCATTACCCGCCTGGGACCTATCGACATTGAGAAAAGTAACGCCGGAACACGCACCTCGATCGAAGGTTCCGCATCCTGCTGCTCCTGAGACGAATCGGTGACCCTCTCCCGACTCATATGTAAGGGCAAATGGGAGGGAAAGTCCCCGCCCGGGGGGAGTTGGCATCTGTATCTTGATTTCCAGGCTACCGTTTGCAGGATTCACCGTCTCCGACAAAAGGTGAATGTAATCGTGCCCCGAGCCAGGGATCGGGCGAACAACGTCATTCCCAAGGGTGACTGTCTGCCCCACGGAACATGCGCCGCATAGAGCAAAATATGTAACAAGCATGCAAAAATAGGTCGCCATGGACGAGAAATAGCGAATGGTTCGTGAGATTCCTGGGAAGGGCATGAGGATCTCCAAGGCAGCCGTCATGAAATTGGACAACAAAGACCACAAGCTAACTGGAGCTGATTCGGACGACACAGGCTTTTGTGAGTTCAGACAGATCGACCGCCTTGATCTGTATGGAGAAAACCTGGCCTTGGAGCAGTTCTGCATTTGGTTCACCTCATCCCTAGTTACTGTGTAAAACGCCTCCACGCACATCATGTCTCAAACCCACCTGGCGAACAATCAACTGAGTTGATCTCTGCGAGCCTGTCCGTGTCGGCAATCACGATTGCTGACGCACTTGCGGTTGCAACATAAAGTCGCATAGGAGGGCTTACAACTTTAAGTGGAAGTTATAAAGCACTTGGTATAACGAGCGGGGGGACTCGGCAAAGGAAAAATTATCACACACTAAGTTGGTCGTGCAGAATTCGCAAGCACCTTCCGTTTTATGAGCTCACATAACATCACGTTACGTCATTCTCGCTTTAATATTCTGTAACATGGCAGTATCTCTGCGGCATTGATACTTCGGGGCAGCTTGGGATTGAAGTCGAGCCGTTCCGGTAGGATGGCCATTGGATCACCAGCGGCAGCCCGAAGCGGCATCGCTGCGAAGGCGATGTCACAAGCTGGATCTCGACGCAGATGAAGAAATACGCTTCCATCGCCTGAGAGGATGTTCGTCGAAAGGGGTCTTCGATATGCCGGGTATTGATCAATCAACCGTGCGAGCGAAGGGGTATCCGTATCCGAACGCAGCATTCCCACCAGAAAGACATCCTGGCTCTGAAACCAACTACCGCGCACGCTTGTGCTGGTCGCTAGGAAATGAACACGGACACGAAGTTCCTTCTTCTCGGAAGACGACGCCGTTGCTCTCGTAGTAAGTGCGCTGAAAGCAAGAAGATACAGACAAAGATTGAACAAACAGAACGCTCTTTTTTGCACAAAGACAAAAATCCAAAGTATTGATTTGACTAAATTACAGGCTATGCGAATGGATTTAAAGAGCGAGCTGTGTGAACGCGAAGAACCGACAGCAAATACTCAATAGGCCAGACAGAACAACTTAAGCTTGCAATAGAAACAGTGATTACATATATAACTTCCGATCTTCGCAAGAGTCAAGAGAGAATTGTGACAAAAGTTTGTTACGCAGTGTACCCCGTCGGATCCGTCAGTTAGCACGAGTAATAAGATCGTAGATACTAACAAAGATCAGGTTTCGCCGCGAGACGTTACTGCCATAAATGTAGGGGGTTTTGGTGTATCCACCCTCGCCCATTATTGACTGCGCATTTGGTCGGGCCATCCTTTTCAATCTTTGTAGAATGGAGCTCCGATTGTGTTTGATCGGATATCTTGAGCATTCCCGTGCGTTAATTTCACATTCTTCGATGCCACGAGTTGATATGCTCCGTCCCTAAACCGGGAGAAATAACAATTGTTAATGGAGCGATCATCTTTGACATGTACTGAGAAACGGACATGGCAATTATGAACGCAAGCAGTAGTCCTTGAATCGAGACCAGTCGACGGTCTTAAACTTAGTCCCTTACTGGCAGACTGACTGAGTGCATTACCCTGATGAAATAAGGGAGTCGGCTGCGAGGCTTGAATAGACTTGACCGGTGTTTAACCGTAAGTGCTCAGGACGAAGGAGCCCCGAGATCCGTGCAACAGCAGACGGACTCAACGCTGAATGGTGTCACAGACGAGTTCGTTGAGAAGACGCTGGAGCATGCAGGTCAAACAGCACAGGAGTTTTACTCGGCACTGGAGGACTGGTTTTGGTGAGAATCGAATAACAGAATCGAAGCAGCGGTTTCGCATGGGTGACATCGGGCGGAAAATAGAAGACCATATGGTCGGTTATCTTGTTACCGAGGGAGATCAGACGGACACAAGACAAATATTGGCTGAATTGGACAAGGAAATCGCAAATCTTCAAAGTGCACGCGCTCTGTTGGCAGGAAGTTCCGCCAGCAGCCTCAAAACATCCAAGCGCCGAACGATGAGCGCTGAGGCCCGCGAGCGGATAGCGGATGCACAGCGGAAGAGATGGGCGAAGGCAAAGAAGCTGACGAAGTTTCCAGGCAAGAAATAGCGCCTACGCTGGGGAAGGAAATGAATACAAACCGGAAATTAACTGGTCGGTGACTGAGTCTCTCTGCGTATGAACGGGATTGTGCGATTGAGTTCCTAAAGAGTCTCCAGGTCCCTCCGCTAGGCACGTGGAACCTGATCATCGACCAGAACGGAAGGCCAACAAATTGCCCGTCTCTGGTCCGCCGAGTCCTCAACATGACGCTGAGTGCGAGATTGACAAGCGGACGCTTACGGGGCTTCGACTGGGAATGACTCAGTGGGCGGGATGCTGTCGCGAACAATCGCAGCAACAGAAAGCTCGTCCACTGACGCCACCTCGCCACTTGCGCAAACTCATAAATAACAGACCCTTCGCATCAGAAATCATAGATTGGGGCGTCCGCGAAGTAGTTTACCCCTGCGCTAGGCACTCGTGGATCGATGCTCCGCTACAATAACTTCACTAGGCGAAACGGAAGTGGACTCTGCAGGGATGCAACCGTGCTGAGGGATAACTTGGTGGGCTCATCGGGCCGATTGTTTTACGCCGTGGGAGGTTTTGTCCTCTCGCGCTTGTGAGACTGAGCCGCAAACAGTCATCGGATGATAGACCACACACCTTGAAAATCCCCGCAGATGCAAGCGCTTTTTCCCCTCGAATCCTTGAATTCGCGCGACGGAACATGTCGTTTAGTGCACCTCCATCGCCATTGTTGCCGAAACGGCAACGGAGCTCAATCTATGCTCTTGATTTCCAGGGATCACAAATCCAGTGACAACATCTGGGCACTCATGCAGGACGCATTTGCGTTCGCATTATTCTTCAACGATCGTGAGTAGCACCCGATAATATTTACGGAGCTTTTGAGTGTCGCTTGTGTCCAACCAACGATGAATACGTGCCTTAATGTCCTCCGGTGTCTCAGTTAGACCCTCAACAAACAGCAGATCATCCAAGGTCACGTCCAAAATAATGGCTAGTTTTGCGAGAACATCATAAGGGACTGTCTTGATACGCCCAGTTTCTACTCTACTGATGTAGTTGTATGCTCGACCGAGCTTCTCTGACAGTTGCTCCTGGTTCAACCCTTTGGCATTTCTGAGAAGCACCAAGCGAGCACGAAACTGTTTTCCATCGAGAGGATGCAAACTCATGCATTCCAATCATGGGAATTACTCGCTTTCTGTGGAAGCACATAACAAGTACATTCCGATTGACTATTTGTACCTTTTAGGCGAATATCTGGACAGAATAGGGAGAGTGTGCGCGAATGAAAAGCTCTCAAACTCCATTTTGAGCGTAAATGGATCTGCTCATTCCTCTGGGAAGAGGAAGAAACGGGAGTTCTTAGTTTTTTCAATGAGAGACTCAGCTTCGACTCCAATTCCCTTCGCAGCACGAAAGATTGTTCTGATACTCGGAGCCTGGATGCCACGTTCCAAATCGCTTATGAATGTTCGATCCAAGCCCGTGGCCTTATACAGATCCATCTGCGACATACCCTTCTTCAATCTGGCCTTACGCATTTCATCCCCGAACGCTCGTTCGATTCCATTCCGAGGTTGAATTTGCTTGCGCTTAGCCATCCCGATTTTTATGGTCTGTTTATGTCGGCAATTGACCAACGGGCAGTTACCGACATAAATAAGGCAACAAGCCTCTCGGGAGGCATTCTTGCAAGCGGCAACAGTTCAGCACAGTTCAGGACTACCGCAATATGAACTCCGATGGGATTGCTTATGTTTCCCCTATATTGTCCGACTGCTCGGAACTAGCTCCCTCGGAATCCATCACGCATTCGGTCGAACAAGCAGAAATCCAACAGCAATTATCCTCCCGTTTATCTCATAGCGATCCCAGTGATGAGTTTTTGCTCATCGAGGCGGGGAATGAATCGAAGGATGCTCTTGGACTCCTTTTCCGTCGACACCGACGCACAGTGTCCAACGTCGCGTTACGAATATTGAAAGATGCAGCCGAGGCGGAAGATCTTTGTCAGGAGGTCTTCCTTTTACTGTTTCAGAAAGCAAAGCTGTTCGACGCGAGCAAAGGAACGGCAGCGTCCTGGATCATTCAGATTACTCACCACCGGGCAATGAATCGCAGGCGATACCTCACATTCCGGCAGCACTACAACTCTGAGCAGCTTAACGAGGAACAGATCGACGCTAAGCGCCGGCCGCTATTCATCGATGAAATCGCCGCCCGAACTTTGCTTGACCGCGTTCGAGAACAGCTTTCTGCAGACCAGCGGCACACTCTGGAACTTCATTTCTTCGAAGGTTACAGCCTTAGGGAAATCGCAGAAAAGACCAGTCAGACGCTCGGGAACATAAGGCATCATTATTATCGGGGTCTGGAGTGCCTTCGCTCCAACGTCTTTCCCCAAAAGGACGCCTGAGTGAGAAAATTGGTACGAAAACGCTCCAGAGTGCGGCTGCCCCTGTGAACCCTCGATTCCATGACGAGTTCGATGCTCTAGTTGCCCTCTATTACTCCGGTGAAATCTCGGAGGAAGAGTGGGCACTCCTGCAAATACACATGGCCTATTGCGACTCGTGCCATGAGAAGTTCTTGCAGTACCAGCAGATCACGTCCGATGTGATTCCGGCTATGGCCGCAGTTGTCTCCGCTGACCTGGACAACGCGCCGGAAGAGTCGGCCAGTTCTCTCAACGCAGCGGAGCAAAGACTGATGAGCCGGTTGGACTCTTCGCAGCTACACCAGGAGGTCCCACCCAAACGGAGATTTTCCGGGCGCATCCCGACTGCCCTCCTTGCCGCATGTGCCGCGGCCGTCACCTGCCTGGTTGGTATACATTTTATCCGTATCAAAAAGCAGCCTGTCACGCAGGACGCGCCGCGGATTCTCCTGCATCCAGCACCGCAACCTACCGCACCGGGCAGGCCAGCCACGGATACGCAACAGGCCCTGGACCACAGCCAGGAGAAGATCGCAAGCCTGCAAAAGCAACTCGTTGCTTCCGACTTCCGGATCGAACAAATGACCCTCGCTATGGAGGATATGCAAAAGCAACTTCAGACCGAGCAGGCTGCGCTCAAACAAGTCAATGAAGAGCGAGACAGCTTAAGCGCACGCCTCCTCGCTGCACAAGCAGACACAGCTTCTTCGCGCGATAAGTTCGCATCATCCAATACGGACACAACACAACAGGCGACACAGGTCGCGGCTCTTGAGAACAAGGTCCGAGAACTGAATGCGGTTCTCGATGAAAAAAAAGCAGAACTCAATGAGAAGGCCCAACTGCTGGACCTAGATAAAGAATTTCTCGATCACGACCGAGATATTCGCGACGTGATTGGCGCTCGAAATCTGTACATTGCCGATGTCTCCGACCTTACGCAGGACGGGAAAAAGGCCAAACAGTTTGGTCGTATCTTTTATACAAAGGACCGTTCTCTCTTATTCTATGGATTCGACCTCGATAGCCAGGCCAGCCATAAACAAAATGTGTCATTCCAGGTTTGGGGAAGCGGCAGCGATAGACCTTCTCCCGTAAGCCTCGGTTTGTTTTATCAGGACGACACACACAAAAGATGGGTCTTACGGTGCAACGACCCCAAGACGTTGGCTCGATTGGATATGGTCTTTGTGACGGTAGAGCCGTCAGGCGGAAGCGACAGGCCAACAGGTAAACAACTTCTAAGGGCTTATCTGCAAATTCAACCAAATCACCCCTGATCGTCACCTAACTTTGGTACACATCACAGCGGTCAACGGTAGATAGAGTGAACGCACTTCACTCTCAGGCTTTTGGAGCGCCGCATGAAGCACTTTTTGTTTCTCCTTGTTTTGTTTCTGTGTTCCCTCCTCGGATTCGCTCAATCTACAAGCGCGACGATGAGTGGCGGAGTAACAGACCCGTCCGGCAACTTCATCCTTGATGCAGACGTTGAGATTGCCAATGACGCGACAGGCGTCATTCATTCGGCCAAGACCAACCGTTTAGGGATGTACCTGATTCCGATTCTCCCTCCAGGCCATTATCATGTGCAGGTCTCCAAACCGGGTTTCAAGACGATCATCGAAGCCGATGTCGTTCTGAACGTGCAAAGCGCACTGGCCCTCAACTTCGTTCTCCCCGTAGGAGCAACCTCTGAGAGCGTCACGGTTGACGCAGCTTCATCCCTCCTTAACACCACGGATGCATCCGTCAGCACGGTTATCGACCGTACGTTCGTCGAGAACATCCCACTCAACGGCAGGAGCTTCCAGGATCTGATTCAGATGACTCCCGGTGTCGTCACACAGAGTCCGCAGACGAGTGCAACCGTTGGCTATCAGGGTGATTTCAGCGTCAATGGCCAGAGAACGGAATCCAACTACTACACGGTCGATGGTGTATCGGCTGCAGGCGCGGGTGCGGCAGGCGGAAATCCTCAACCAGGTAACGCAGGCGCGATTGCCGCGACCACAGCCTTGGGCACAACTCAGAGCATACTGTCCGTAGATGCTCTGCAGGAATTTCGTGTTTCTAGTTCAACATATTCTGCGGAATACGGCCGCAGCCCAGGTGGGCAGTTTGCGTTTTCAAGCCGTTCCGGGACGAACTTGCCGCACGGTAGCGTTTTCAACTACCTGCGAAATGATGCAGTTGATGCAAATGACTGGTTCAACAATTACTACGGGGAAAGCAGAACCGCTCTTCGACAGAATGACTTCGGGGGAACCTTCGGCTGCCCAATATGGATACCGCGCCTCTATCACGGGACCGACCGAAGCTTTTTATTCTTCTCTTATGAAGGGCTCCGTCTCGTACAGCCAGCCGCTGCGACGACCCAATACGTTCCTTCACTCTCTCTCAGAGCCAATGCTCCGGTCGCCGTTCAGGGTATATTCAACGCCTTTCCAGTCCCAACCGGGCCTGAGATCGAGGATTCAAATGGCGCTCTCAGTGGACTTTCCCCATTTGTCAAATCGTATTCACTTCCCGCTCAGATCGACTCTTCTTCGCTGCGCCTGGATCACACGTTTTCAGATAGACTGAATGCCTTCTTCAGGGTTGCTTATACCCCCACGTCCTCCCAGACAAGGAATCTTTCATCCGTCTCCAACACTGACCTGGATACACTGGGCTATACCCTCGGCGCGACCAGTCAGTTCAATCAAAGGATCAGTAACGACTTCCGGCTGGGCTACAGAAGGAGCAGATCGGCCGTCGACATCTCCCTCGACGACTTTGGCGGCGCTACTCCGATCGATCTAAGATCGGCCGTCGGGATACCGGGCGCCTATTCTCCCTCTGCTGCATATCCCCTCATCTATATCCAGGGCGTTGGTTCAACGAATCTCTACGCTTATGATGCCGTTACGAAATTTCATCAATGGAACGTGACCGATATAGTGAATTTGACGCCGGGACACCACGTCGTGCGATTCGGGATTGATCAGCGACATATCGTATCCCCCATCACTCCCCCGCTCGTCAATATCCAATTCGAGTTCGCCAGTCGCGAATCGATGCTGGCCAATTCACCAGACCTGAGTTACATCGGAAAAAGCGTTTCTGCGACACCCGTGTTTAACGAGTTTGCCGCCTTTGTGCAGGATCAATGGCGAATTGCCCCAACCCTCACTCTATCCGGTGGAGTTCGATGGGAAGTAGACCCAGCTCCTACAGAAGAGCACGGCAATGATGCCTATACAGTCTTAGGCGACATTAACAATCCAGCGACCCTGACACTTGCCCCGCAAGGCACTTCACTATGGAAGACGTACTGGTACAACTTTGCTCCGAGACTTGGGGTTGCTTGGACTGCGCATCAACGACCCAGCTATGAAACTGTTGTTCGGGGCGGTGGCGGAGTCTTTTTCGATACCGGAAATCAGATCTCCACTTTAGGATTCGCCGGTATCGGATTCAGTGCGTTCAATATAGTGACTAACTCGCCGCTTCCAATCACCGCATCGCAGCTGGATTTCTCCACCCAGGCTACCGCACCGTACACCGCGAGCTATGTGCTCGCATTCCCCCGTCGTCTCCAGCTCCCTTACACACTCCAATGGAACGCAAGTGTCGAACAAGGTTTAGGAGCCAACCAATCCTTCACCATCTCCTACGTTGCTTCGGCTGGACGTCGTCTGCTACAGCAGGTATTGCACGATGTTAGTTCACTCAATTCTGATTTTGGCGAAGTCTATTATGTCCCGGCAGGCATCACCTCAAACTACCAAAGCCTCCAACTAAAATTTCAACGCTCCATTTCCCATGGGCTTCAAGCTTTGGTCAGTAGCGTATGGTCACACTCTCTTGACTTCGGTTCCAATAATGCGTCTTATGCGCCCACGTATGGAAATTCCGACTTCGATGTGCGTAATAACGTACAGGCTGGTCTCGTATGGGACCTTCCCGGCTATCGGGGCAAACCTATGCTACATGCACTGCTGAGCAACTGGAGCACTGACAACCGGCTGATGGCCAGAACGGCCTTTCCCATTACACTTCAAGGAAACCTGATCTCCGATCCAGTTACCGGACGGCAATACTACGGAAATGTAGACCTCGTTCCGAACGAATCTGTCTACCTGTACGGCCCGCAATATCCCGGTGGAAAGGCGATCAATCCGGCTGCCTTCGCATTTCCAGCCGATCCCAACTCCGCGGGCGATGCGCCACGTAACTTCGTGCGAGGATTCGGACAAGTCCAGTGGAACGCGACAGTGCGAAGGGAGTTCCATATCCATGATCGGCTCACGGCTCAATTCAGGGCAGAAGCCTTCAATGTTCTCAACCATCCAAATTTCGGTTACGTAGATCCAGCGCTCTCCGATGCTCAGTTTGGAAGGGCCACCATGATGCTGAATCAAAGTCTGGGTGCGATGAGCCCGCTGTATCAGCAAGGGGGTCCGCGCTCCATGCAATTCGCTCTCAAGCTGATGTTTTGACTCATGGAGACTCCAGACATGAATCGTGACCGCTGTAGATTTGCGCGGGGCATCAGCCCTTTACCGAAACTGGAAATTCTCCTGGTACTGTTTCTGGCGCCAGTGAGCGCAAGTTTTGGTTCCCAAACCCGGACATCGTCGGACCGGCCCTTCACCGTTCGTGATTCCATCGAGATGACCACATTCAGCGACCCCTATATGCGGTCACCGGAAGCGAAATGTAAATTTTCTCCGGATGGAAAATACTTCTTCGTGATCACCACCAAGGGCAATCTGGAACATAACCAACTCCAGTCGGCTCTCTGGCTCTATTCGACAGAACAGGTCAATGTATTTCTGCACGGCAAAAATGCTGTTGCGCCGAAACCTCAACTGCTATGGCAGGACGACGCTGTTCCCAAAGCACAGCAGCTCGATTCTTACGGGTCACTGATCACGAAAGCACAGTGGAACCCCGACTCCCGAAGTATCTTGTTCCTGGCGGAGACAGGTGACGGCATACGGAGACTCTATTCGCTCAATATTCGGAGCAGAAAGATTCTTCGTCTTTCAACTTCCAATGCCGAAGTAGAAGATTTCACCGAATCTGTAGGCACCGTCGCATATGCCGTCAGGTCGACCACTGATGGAGCCGTGAATTCACCATCTCTCGATACCAGTGTCAGCACGGTGCTCACAGGTCGCACGCTATTCAATATTTTTGATCCAGATCATTTTCCGCGGGATGGTTCCATCTACCCCTCTGGCGATCTTTGGACTCGCTTTCAAGGCCGGCATATACTGCTCAATCAGACTACCGAATCCAGCGCGTGGCACTACCCCGCAGCAGCCATGAGCCTATTGCATCTGGCTCTATCTCCCGACGGCCAAAGACTGATCGCCGCGAAGCCCGTTTCCAGAATCGAGGAGTCATGGAGCCACTTCGCATCGAGGTCTTCAGAATTCTCGTTCGAGAACCTCCCGCGAACCGAGGCAAGAGAAGATCGGGACTTTAGCTGGCCCTGGGAGTACGTTTATGTTGACCTAAAGCACAATGTATCCATTCCCGTCGTCAATGCTCCAAACGCGTGGATAGCAGGGTATGAGGATGCTGTTCTGGCTACTTGGTCGCCCGACAGCAGCCAAGTCCTCTTAACGAATACCTTTCTTCCTATCTCCAACTCGGATACGATGCGACAGACAATTCCCTGTGCAGTTGCAGTGGTCACAGTCGCAACCCAGAGCATCCAATGCGTCGCATATAC
>Ga0210386_10002705_pt1 | contig 15099 bp, 14 predicted proteins | sample IncBWH32OmetaG_FD_160091 | JGI IMG/M metagenome (GOLD analysis project Ga0210386, IMG submission 160091) | Forest soil microbial communities from Barre Woods Harvard Forest LTER site, Petersham, Massachusetts, United States - Inc-BW-H-32-O ... | reverse complement strand
CCACGAGGAGACAAATCTTTTGGATGCTCGCGTCCATCCGTAAAAATATTGCGCACGAAATGGTCGTACTCAAAAATCATCAGCACGCGTCCGGGAATATTGGCAATCTCCAATGGCGCGCCGCGTATGAGATAAACTCGCGGAACGCCCGGCGGAGCGCACTGCATGATGGGATCGTTTGTTTCGGCTAAGGAGACAGACCGCGGCCCAACGTTTGGTTTGTTGGCTTTGTATTTTTCTTCCGCCCAGGGGGTCATCGGGGGCAACTCATTGGTAATCGAGAATGCTAGTTCGTAAATTGTGTACTTGCGGACTTTGTCGGGCGGGCGGCGGGAGCGTCTCCAAACGCCCGATAAATCCGCAGGCACAAGTGCGGCATGGGCTTTTTCTCCAGACGGCTGTTGTGTCGTTTGAGCGAACATCGGGAACGATGAGGCGAGCGCAGCGGACACAACCGCAAACACTAAGCTTGAAAAGCGAATACGCATTCCGGAACTCCTTCGGCAACTACTCTGCGTAATCTTCTCCGCGATCCATCACCGTTGATTTGCCATCTGGAAAAATTACTTTGCGGATGCGCATGATGTGCGAGCCGCTTTTGGCGAGGTTGCCAATGAAAGTCACCTTGTCACCGGACTTCATTATGGTTTTATTCCAACCCGCGCGGGACATGGTCGTCAGGCTGGGGGCTTCGCCGGTCCATTTTTCGACTTTGCCGTCTGCGCCTGTGACATCGAACAAAATTGCCGTGTGCGGATTCATGAACTGAAAATCAGTGACCGTGCCTTTCAGCGTGGTCAGTTTTGCCGAATCGTAGACCGACGCGCCATGATGCGCGAAGGCGGCTGTCGAAAGCATGAGCAGTCCAGACACCCTGGAAAGGAAGATCAAACGCTTGATTGTCATGTGATCCCTCGCAGTTGCCGCGACTATCCCACTGCAACCGGGGACTGTCAATGCAAAACAGAAAGAGGGATGTTTCAGCGAATGGACTTGCTCAGAAGAAACTTCCGACGTCATTCATTTATGTGGACCGTCTGGAGCAATCTGCACAAGCCCGATCGTCACGTGTTGAATATGGACTGGGGTGACCGGGGTGTCACCAGCGTCGCGTGGCACTCGCGCAATTGCTTTTACCACGTCCAAATTTTCGCACTGCCCCCAAATCGTATACTTTCCGTTAAACGCTGGATAGGGAGCTTCAGTGATAAAAAAGTGTGTATCGTTAGTATCTGGTCCACTGTTTGCCATCGCCAAACGTCCCGGCGTGTCAAATTTAAGTGACGGGACGATTTCACTTTTGTAGGGGAAGCCTGGTCCTTCGGGATGCCCAACGCCCGTGCCGAGCAAATCGCCGCCCTGAATCATTACGCCCGGAATCACCCGGTCAAAGATAAGGCCGTCAAAAAATCTCTTTTGTTCGGTTTGTTTGGTTTCCGGATGCACATAGGAAATTGTTCCAGTCGCAAGGCCTATCATTGTGCGCACTGTGATCGGTGCTTCCGCTTCAAAGAGTCTGCAGGTTATATTTCCTTTGTCGGTTTCGAACGTCCAGTAAGTTCCGGGTTTGCGCTTGTCGACGGGCGACGGCGCGGCATGAACCGAGTGCTGGACGAAAAGGGAAGCGGCTAATGTGGCGATACTTAAAATCGCTAGGATAAGCATCAGAAAAGTTGGCGCGCGGGTTGGTTTCGGTGTTTGCACTTTCACTCTGCTCCTGAGATTGATGATCTAATATACAGAAGGCTTAACACAGAGTGCACGGAGAAATGCGGAGGGCCACAGAGAACTGGTCGGTTCCATTGTAAGTTACGACCGGCGATTAAGTTGTTCCACTTTTTTAATTTACGGAGGAAATTTTGGTCATTTTTATTTCTTCACGTATTTTTTCAAATCCATGGGGCCGACTTCGGCGCCGTAAATATTGCCATTGCGGTCCACGGCAACGCCCTCTGCTGCGCTGGTGGAGCCTCCCGGCGCGGGATCAGGAATAAACGCGATGACTTTGCCGGTTCTGGCGCTCCCAATCCGCATGCCTCTTTTGCATCCCGGATTATTTCCGTATCCAGGCTGGTCAGTTGACTCGGAGTCCACAACGTACATGGTGTCGTCCTTCGCGATAAAAATTCCGCTGGGGCGGCCAAATTGTTTCCACTCATTCAGGAATTTGCCGTCTTGCGTGAAAATCTGAATGCGGTTGTTGGCCCTGTCAGCGACAAACAGGCGCCCTTTGGAATCCAGAGCAAGGGCATGAGGCGTGTTGAATTCTCCTGGCGCCGTTCCCAGCATTCCCCATTCCTTAATAAATTTTCCGTCTTTTGAAAACTTCACGATGCGCGCGTTCATTTGTGAACTGGGCGGCGAATTGTGGCCATCAGCGACAAAAATATCCCCGTTCGGAGCCACGAGCACAGCCGAGGGACGGTTGAAAGTATCGTGGGTATCGCCCGGCACGCCTGCTTTCCCGAGCGTCATCAAAACTTTTCCATCGGGAGAGAATTTGAATACCTGATGACCCTTTCCATGTTTGCCGACGTCGTCGCTTGTGCCGCCACCTCCAACTCCGTCGGTGACCCAAACGTTTCCATCCTTGTCCACGAAGATTCCATGCGGGAGGACGAACAATCCAGCGCCAAAATTTTTCAGCATTTTGCCGGACAAGTCGAACTCAAGAATCGGCGGCACGTTTGAATCCGCGCAACCATTTCCGCCACATCGCTCGTAGGTCCAGATGTTCCCATCGGGGCCGATGGCCACGCCTGAAGTTGCTCCCCATTTTCTTCCGTCAGGCAATTGTGCCCAGTTGGAAATGGTTTGGTAGGGATTTGGCAAGTCGTTTGAGGGCGGGTAACTGGCCTGGGCGTGCGCGTTTGCGGCGACGTTAATTAGTGCGATTAGGCTGACGGCCAGTGCAAAGGCAAGTCGGCGTACGTGTTTCATAATGGCTTCGCCTTTCGTATTTTTAGACGACAAAAAAATCGCCCGTCCAAAAAACGGACGGCCGCTACGAAACCGAAGACGGAAGCAGGGTTTTGTAGAAGCCTTTCCGTCGCATGTTTTTTGCGACGGAAAGGGCAGCTTTCTTTGCAAACGAGATGACTACAACAACTCTCTCTACTTGCTTTCGATATTTACCGCGTAATAGCCGACTGTTTTCGTCGAAAGCTCTTTCCACCAGTGCGGCGTTTTTGCGGGGATCGTGATCACGTCGCCCGCGGTCAGGTGGAAAGTTTGTCCGCCTTCGATGGAGATGGCTGTCATTTGATCCGGGTTAGTTCGTTTTGGGTTGACCATGGTGCCGCCTGCGATAAATGTGGCCTCTCCATCGACCATGATGAAAATATGGTTGGTGTGGTCATGGTATTCCACCGCGCCTGCCGCACGCCTGTTTGCCAGGATCAAAAGACCAGGGTCATTCAGGATTGGGCCGCCTTTGGCCATAACCGTGGCGACTTGATCGTGTGGGATATAGTGAACAGCCGCGGGAACGCCCTCTCCCGTGGAGGCTGCGGAAGCGGAAAGCAGGATTGCCATCGCAAATAATGCAGTTTTCACGCCACAAAATTTCATAATCATCCTCGTAAAACAAATTTGAAAATTGCCCCGCAAATTTTCGTGGGGCACACGCAAGGGAATGGTTTTATTGCGCGGCAACCGGGCGCGGCACATGCTGGGTCATTAACACGAGCGGGCCTCCGGCAGGCTTGAACTGGTGTGGCGTGCCTTCGGGAATGATCGTGAAATCGCCTTTGCCAATCTGTTGAACTGTTCCGCCGTCAATCGAAGTGCCGGAAAGGTTCGCGGCATTCGTGCGCTTTTCTCCTACGACGGTTCCGCCCGTGGTCAGCGTGCCGCCGCCATCGATCACATAGACAATTTCCGCTTCTTTTTCGTGGACGGCGACCGCTCCCTCAATCGGGCGGTATTCTAAATTCGTTACGTACGGAGAAAGAGAAAGAATCGGCTCGGCGACCATCACCTGGCCTTCTTTTCGTTCACTTTTTGCCTTGGCGAGAAGCGCCTGCACGTCAGCAGCTGAGGAAAAAGTTTTCATGGCTACCGCTGCCGTCTGTGAGGCAGGTGCCTGCGGCAATTTTTCCGGTTGCCGAGCCGTTACCACCGCTGCAGCGACAAGCGCCAGTGCAACGCCAATTCCAAGAGTTCGCATCAATAATCTCCCACCAGCAAATTTCCGCTCTAATTTACGGATGGGCAATCTTATACACCCGAGGGCCGTCCACGGGAACTCAATTCGATTTTTGTGGCCCATTTTTCAATGGGGCCATCGTCCGGCATGAGCGAATCAATTTCCACGAAAGAGAAGAGATGCACGATTCGGCCTGGGCATCGTACTATTCCATTGGCCGGAAGAAGTGGAACCGACACCTCAATTTTTTGCGGAGACTCACATGGTAAAACTACTGGCACACTGGATTCTGAGCGCACTCTGTCTGCTGCTCGTCGCGCATTTTGTTCCCGGATTTTTTGTCAGCGGGTTCGCGACGGCGCTGATTGCCGCCGTGGTAATCGGCCTGGTGAACGGAACGATTGGCATGTTGCTGAAAATTCTTACGTTTCCTCTGACAATTCTTACGTTCGGAATTTTCTGGCTGGTGATCAATGCGCTGATGCTGAAATTCGCGGCGCTGTTTGTGCCGGGGTTCGAGGTGCGCGGTCTTTGGCCTGCTTTTTGGGGAGGGTTAATTCTGAGCGTGCTGAATATGATCGTTCGGCAAATTTTGAAGAAGGGTGAGGAGTGAGATGTGGGGCGGGTTTCAGCCTGCGGGGTTTAGTGCTTGCAAGATTTAGAACTGGAGTGGGTTCGGCCTTGCAAGGCCTAAACCCCACAGGCTAAAGACCGCGCCACTTCGGCGGTCAGTAATCTTCTACTGGTTTGCGGCTGAAGGGCGACTTGGGCGTTTTTGGTGCGCGGGCGGCGCGGTAATCTTCCAGTTCGGCGTTGGTGATGGCATAGTGCGTTTCCGGGGGATGGTTCGCGTTTGCATCCAGTTCGCGGCGCAGCTTGCGGGAGCAAATATCCGGCGCGTCCTGAATACGAATCAAGCGCTCATTGAATGCCGCGGCTGGAATGGTCAGCGTGAATTCGCGAGGCTCGGTTGAAACTTCGCGCACGGCAAAGGTGTACTCGCGCACGAGCGGCTTCACTTCGTAGCCTAGGAATTGAACGATGATTTCGTGGCTCACTTGGCACCCGCGGCCAAGACAATAGCGGGTGCGCTTGTCGCAGGAACTGCCGCAATGACTTTCTTGATTTTCTTCGCGCGACGGCGTTTCGGCGGTAGACCTTCCGCCCGATCTACAACCATCAGGCTGGTGACGAATTTTTTCATGCCATGAGCGTCAAAGTCGATCGAGGTGCGTTCTGAATTAGATTGGGTGACAACACCCAGGCCGTACTGAAAATGCTTGATGTATGCGCCTTCTTCGAGAGCTTTCAAGGTGCCTCCTCGCGTGAAACGCGCCTGGCGTTTCTGGGCAACGGCCGCCATTTTGCCGGATCGAGCCAAAAAAAATGGCCCGCAAGTGTGGACTTGCAGGCCTTCAAAAATCTAAAGGTTTACAAGAGCAACAATTTCAAGCCCATTTTAGCACGTGTAACAGGTGCAACCTAATGATATCGGGCATAAAACCGACCGGAATGAGAGGAAAGTATCCGCTACCGTGCTGGTGAAAATATCCAATCGAAGGGGAGAATGCGCAACAGCCGTGTGGTTGACGCTTTGCCTGTCCAGCCGCACCTGGGGCTTTCGCAGGTAATTTCTTCCTCGCCGAAGATTTTCATGGCTTCATTTTCGGAGAGAGCCGGCTCGGAACATTTTCGTTGGAAATTAATATTGTGCCCCCCTTTGGGGCACGCAAAAACAATGCGGTATGCGTTGCTCATACCTAAGGATAACATTTTTTTTCGTTTCTGGCGAATTGGCGGGAGCGGATCACGCAAATCGACGCTGTTTATGCGGGTATTTGAACTCCGGGTGAAGAGAGGCGAGGCCAAATTAAAATCGCCTCGCCTCAGGAATGCCGCAGCTCTAGTGTTTTGCCGGATAATCTTTCTGGAAACCGTTCCGGCTGTTTTTTACGCTAAAACTGCCGTCGGGCTGCGCGGTTATTTCAATGAAATACACTGGACCTTCGTTCGGGACGCCGGTTTGAGCCGTTCCGCCCGTTCCTTGGTTGGCGATGAATTTTTCCGGCATGTTGTGGTCGCCTGCACCTTCGGCGAAATGTAGTTGCCAGAGGTCTTCGAGGCCCGGCGAGGATTTCAGCGTTTCAAATGTGGCCACAGCTCCGCCCTTATTTGCTCCATTGTCCATCACAGCCACGCGGGGTCGCATTGCATTTATCAGCATCGGCAGGCTCGAAATGTCTTGCCCGTGGTGCGAGACAACGTACGCGTCGATCGTGCCAATGAGATTTTTTGGGCAGGCCAGGTCGTGCTCCTTGTTCCAGGTCAAATCGCCAAAATCGGCGATGCGGAATTTTCCGAGGGAAATCACCATGCCGACGGACTGCTTGTTCTCGCCGCCGACGAGCGTTTCTTTCATTTCGTCCTTTGGCACGAAGCCGGCGCAATCGGGATTCGTCGCGCCCGCGCCCGGCAGTGCTTTCGAAATTGTTTCAGCTGCCGCCGAAATTACCTGAACGTCGAGGCCGGGGACCGGAATTTTATCTCCGGGCCTGACCTGAATGTGTTTGCCTTCTCCGCGCACCGTAAGATAGGCGGCGTAATTTTGCGGAACATTCAGCGTTTCTTCCGCGGCCGGACCGTGGTCGACAAAATTTTTAATTGGGATGGACTTGGCGAGATCGACGACTCCACCTGCGTGGTCGCCGTGATAGTGGGTGAGCACCAGATAATCGATCTGGCTGACGCCTGCCATTTTCGCGACGCTGACTATGCGTCCGGAGTCGCGCGCGCCGGCCCAGCCTGTATCGACCAGCAGGGATTGTCCGGTGGGCGAAACGAACAGTGTCGATTGACCGCCTTCGACGTCAATGAAATAAACTTCGAGTTTTTTTTTCTGCTGGGCTCTCAGAACGGGTGAGGCCAGGCCGATTGCGATTATTAATGCGAGTAGAAGAGACTTGCGCATGATTCCTCCGGCAATTTTGAATATAACTTTGAAGCATGAAGATGAATCAAAGCCCGTCCGCTTTTCAAAAGGGATTCATAGACTATGGCCACGGGACGATCCGAACTTTAAATCCCGGCCGCCGAATGAATCCCAATTAATTATTGATTGCCGTCGCTCAGGGAAATGCAAAATCACCCGCACTGAGAATGCAGCGCACGCAACGGTTGGAAGTATACACAAATAAAATTCCAGTGAGCCCGAATTTCGCTTGTCAGCGGCAGGCCGCAACGATTACGCTTTCCCTTCATGTCACGCAACCTTACCTGGTCTCGCATTGCGGCTACGGCTGCGCGTCTGGCGCTGCTGTTCTTCGCCGTGGCGCTCTGTGCGGCGGCTCACGATATTCCGAGCGATGCGACTGTGCAGATGTTTTTCAAGCCGGACGGAAACCATCTGTATATTTTGATGCGCGTGCCGCTGAAGACCATGCGCGATGTGGAATTTCCGGAGCGCGACAAGGGTTATCTGGATTTTGATCGCGTCGATCCGGCGCTGCATGAAGCCGCCACGCTGTGGCTTTCCAATTTTATGGATGTGTATGAGGGAGACACGCGGCTGCCGAAGCCGCGCGTGGTCGCGACGAGGCTCTCGCTGGAGTCCGATCCGTCATTTGCTAGCTACGACCAGGCGCTCGCGCATCTCAACGGTCCCAAACTTACGAATGGAATGTCCATTTTCTGGGACCAGTTGATGATGGACGTATTGTTTGAGTATCCGATTCAATCTGACCAGTCCCATTTTTCGATTCATCCCGGGCTCGATCGCCTGGCGTCGCGAATCGTCATTGCGCTGCGGTTTTTGCCGCCGGGAGGCGCGGTTCGCGCGTTTGAATTTCTCGGCGATCCGGGGCTCGTTCATCTCGATCCACGTTGGTTCCAGGCTGCGGGGCAGTTTGTGAAGCTGGGATTCTTTCACATTCTGGATGGGACCGATCATTTGCTGTTTTTGTTCTGTCTGGTAATTCCGTTCCGAAAATTCCGGGCGCTGATTCCAGTGGTCACTTCTTTTACAATCGCGCATTCCATCACGCTAATTGCCTCCGCATACAATCTCGCGCCGGATGCGCTGTGGTTTCCGCCGTTGATCGAGACGCTGATCGCGATGTCCATCGTGTATATGGCGCTCGAAAATATCGTGGGCGGCGCCACAGTTCAGCGCCGTTGGATGATAACGTTCGCGTTCGGCCTCGTTCACGGATTCGGTTTTTCCTTTGCGTTGCGGCAGACCATGCAGTTTGCCGGATCGCACTTGCTTGCCTCGCTTTTATCGTTCAACGTTGGTGTCGAGCTTGGTCAGCTTCTGGTTCTCGCAGTGATGATTCCTGCACTAGACCTTTTGTTCCGCCGCGTGGTCGCCGAGCGAATGGGGACTATTATTCTCTCAGCCATCGTCGCGCACACGGCATGGCACTGGATGCTCGAGCGCTATCAGGTGCTGAGCCAGTATCCCATTCACTTACCCTCCATGGACGCGGCTCCGCTCGCAAAAACATTGCGGCTGTTGATGCTCATCGTCATCGCCGCGGGTTTTGCCTGGGTGCTGTTTGGGCTTTTATGGCCGCGGATTGGCCAGGTGAAGCAAGTGGAGGAAGACCCCGCTGTGCGTTTGCCGTGATTTTTGCCTACCTTAGACCGCACACGTTAGCTTGACATTGCTCCGAACCCGTTTACACTGGGCGGGACCAAATCCATTCCAACCCGCGCTGTGAATTATTCATAACCAGAGATGCGACAAAACGATTCAATTTCGGCGATTCAGGACGGCATCCCAAAAGTGTGCGGCCGATGATCGATGTGCGCGAGGAAATCGCCAATGCTCCGATTGGGTCCTATCATCGCTTTCTCGCATTGCTCATCGGCCTGGTCGTATTTTTTGACGGCTACGACACGTTCAATCCTGCTTACGTGATTCATTACGTGGCGAAGCCGTGGCATCTGGCGCCCGGCCAGGCCGGACTGCTCGTATCCAGCGGACTGATCGGCTTCATGATTGGTGCGCTTTTGCAGGGGAAATTCTCGGATCGTTACGGTCGCCGCACGACGCTGCTCGTCGCACTGTGGATCGTTACGCTATTCAGTTTTGCGACGGCGACGCTTGGGAATTCGTTTATCGCTTTCTGCGGTTTGCGCCTGCTTACAGGGCTCGGTATGGGCGCGCTCTTGCCGCTTGGTGTGACGTACGTAAACGAGTACGCGCCGCGTCGACTGGCGAATACGTTTTCGATGTGGGGCTGGGCGCTGGGCTGGGCCACGGGCGGAATCGTCGCCGCGGCGGTGGGAGTTTATCTCACTCCATTGTTCGGCTGGCAGGCGCTGTACTACTCTGCGTCTCTTTCCATTGTGCTGGTCATCATTTGTCACGTCGCGCTTCCTGAGTCGTTGCAATTTTCGGCAATGCGAGGGAATTGGCAGGGAATCGCGCAAATTTTATCGCGCTTAAATCCCTCGCAGGCTGCCCGATATGCGGCGCCCGGCGAAAGGTTCGTATTTCCCGAACCGAGCGACCGTCCCGCTTCCGTGTCATTGCTTTTGTCGCCGCGCTATCGCCGCACGACTCTTTCCGTGTGGGCCTCGGCCTTCTTTATTCTGTTTGGTATCTGGGGTCTTTCAGGCTGGATTCCCACGGCCATGATGCAACGGGGAGAAGGATTTGCGACGAGCTTTAGTTTCGGTGCGTTAATTCAGGCCATGGCGTTTATCGGTTCGCTTGTATGCGGATATATTGCGGATCGTACCGGAAGAGATCGCGAGGCCATGTCGGTGTGGTGGTTCGGCGGCGCGATTTCGGTTGGCCTCCTCGTTCTGTTTAATATTCACGTGCTGAATATTATCTGCGTGGGTGCCGCGGGTTTCTGTATTCTGGGCGGGCAAAACATTCTGAATAATTTCACGGCCGCGTCCTATGATACCGAAGTGCGCGGCACCGCTGTAGGTATGATGCTGGGGGTTGGACGCGCCGGTGGAATTCTTGGCCCATTCATCACTGGCCTGTTGCAGCAGCATACGCCCGGAACGTCAGGCCTGTTCGTCGCGATTGGGGCGGCGTCGTTTATCGGTGGATGCGCAATACTGTTTGCGTTGTCGAGAATGTCGCGCGCGCAAATTGCAGCGGCGGAGCCGCTGCGGACCTGAACGCGAGGATTGGGCCTCGTCAGGGAAGTTTTATAGCACTGGCAGAAAATCCCCGGGTCTGAAGACCCGGGCTACAGCAGTATTGAAAACCGTGCCAGTTGCTGTAACCCGCCTCTCTTGCCCTGAGAGAACGCGAAGGGTCAGAGGCGGGGATTTTCTGACGGAACGGCAAAAATTCAAGATCGCAGCGCTGTTGTAACCTAACCAACCGGAGACACTGAATGATGCAGCAAAAGCCAGCAGCACTGATCACAGGAGCCGCCACGGGAATCGGCCGCGCCGCAGCCGTTGCGCTGGCTGCAGCGGGTTATGATGTCGCCATCAATTACAGCCGCAGCGAAGCCGCGGCGCGCGAAACCGCCGCGCAAGCGCAAGCAAAAGGCGCGAAGACGCTGCAATTTCAATGCGATGTGAGCGATGATCCCTCGGTCCGCAAAATGCTCGCGGCAGTCGAAAAAGAATTTGGACGCCTCGATGCGCTGGTGAACAATGCGGGCACCACGTCGAACGTCAAGCCCGGCGATTTTGAATCCATGACCGCGGAAGAATGGGACCGCGTTTTCGCCGTGAATGTTCGAGGAATGTTTCAAGTGACGCGCGCTTCCACCGCCATGCTGAAAGCCGCTCGCGGAAGCATCGTGAACACCGCCAGCATCGTCGGCCTGCGCCCGGGGCCGCAGCCGCTGCCTTATGCCACGAGCAAAGCCGCCGTGGTGAGCCTCACGAAACTGCTGGCGCTGAATCTTGCTCCGGACGTGAGAGTGAATGCCGTAGCTCCCGGTTGGATGGAAGGCGGCTGGATGCAGCGCATGCTGGGTGATAGGTATGGTGATTTAATGGCGCGGCGCGCGAAAAGCACTCCGTTGCGTCGATGCGCCACGGCGGAAGACGTGGCCGAGGTGATCGTAAATTTAATTACGAGCAATCGTTTCGTGAACGGTGAAATTATTGTGATCGACGGAGGCTTTTCCGCAACGACGTAGTTGTGGCGCCGGCGTCCCGCCGGCGGGTTTGCGATTTTGGGTAGGCTAACATTGAAACCCGCCGGCGAGACGCCGGCGCCACAAAAGCGTGCACCGACTTTGAGAATCGAGCAGGTTTTATTCGAGATATAAACGCCTAGGGAGGGGAACCCGTGCTGGAAGGTGTCGTCCCATTTCCGCCTGAATTTGCAAAGCGTTACCGCGAAAAAGGGTATTGGATTGATAAAACGCTGACGCAGGAATACAGGATCGCGTTTGAGAAATACGAAAAGCGAGTCGCGCTGCTTGACCGTGATCGCTCGATCACTTACGGCGAACTCGACCGGATGTCGGATAATCTTGCGCTGAATCTTCTGGAAATCGGAATCCGCCCGCTCGATCGCCTCGTCGTGCAGCTGCCGAATGTTGCCGAATTTGTTGTTTTGTATCTCGCGCTTCAGAAAATCGGCGGCATCCTGATTGCCGCGCTCATGCCGCACCGTTATGCGGAAATCAGCCAGTTTGTGGAGTTGTCGGGCGCCGCAGCCTGCGTTGTTCCGGATCAGCAGGGCGATTTCGATTATTGCGCGATGGTCGACCGCATTCGCCAAAAAGTTTCGCACCTGAAACATGGAATCGTTCTTGGACCGGCGCGGCCCGGGTTTTTCTCGCTGACCGATTTGATCGCGAAGCCTGCCGGCCTGCCCAAATCCGCGTTAGGCGAAATTCATCTGGACCCGGAGGACCCTTGCATTTTTCAACTTTCGGGCGGCACGACGGGAATTCCGAAGCTGATTCCGCGTACACACAACGACTACGCGTACAACACAAAAATGGCGTCAAAAGTTTGCGCGGTCACCCAGGACACCGTCCTGCTCGTCATCTTGCCCATCGCCCACAATTTGCCGCTTGCTTGTCCCGGCATTCAAGGCGTGCTGTTTAACGGCGGCCGCGCTGTGCTCAGCACCAGTCCGCGCCCGGAAGATGTTTGTGCGTTGGTCGAAAAACACCGCGTGACGCACATCAAAGTAGTTCCCGCGCTGCTGATTCGCTTGTTGCACGATCCCGCGGTGACCCGGCACGATCTTTCTTCGCTGAAAATTATTCAAAGCGGTGGCCAGTCCATGCTGCCCGAAGTGCGCCTGCTCTCGAAGAAGTTGATTCCCAGCGCCTTCGTGCAGGAAAATTTTGGCATGTCCGAAGGCCTGCTGATGTTTGTGCGCCTCGATGATCCGTTGGACGTGAGCCAGGAAACCGTGGGCCGCCCCGTATCGCCGGATGACGAAGTGCGCCTGCTCGATGAGGACGACCGCGAAATACTCGGCGGGGAAGTGGGTGAGCTTTGCTGCCGCGGCCCTTATACGCTGCGAGGTTATTTCGGCGTGCCGGAATACAACGCACGCACATTTACCTCGGATGGTTTTTACCGCTCGGGCGACCTCATGCGGCGGCACAAATCCGGCAACTATATTGTCGAAGGACGCAAAAAAGATTTAATCAACCGCGGCGGGGAAAAAATCAGCGCCGAGGAAATTGAAAATTTAATTTTGTCGCATCCGTCCGTGAAGAACGCATCCTGCGTGCCCATTCCTGATCCTATTTTGGGCGAACGCATGTGCGCGTGCGTTCAGCTTCGAGAAAAAGCGCAGTTGAATTTTGACGAGTTGAAACAATTTTTGCTCGCTAAAGAAATTGCAAAATATAAATTGCCCGAGCGATTGGAAGTCATGAGGGATTTTCCGTTGTCCCCCTTTGGCAAAGTTTCCAAGAAAACGCTGACGGAAACGATTACGCAAAAAATGGTTGGGGAACAGAAAAGCAAGGGCGGCGCGTCGGCGTAGTCGGGGAATATTTACCGTTTGCGCGGAAAATCCCCGGGTCTGACCCTTCGGTTTCTCTCAGGGCAAGAGACCCGGGCTACTGCAGTTCCGAGGAAACCGTGAGAATCATCGACGTTCACTGCTACCCAAACACGCGCGAATGGATCGCCTGCCAGCAGCCCTACGTGGATGCGCTGGCAAAATACTGGAACCGGCCGTGGGTGGCAAAGCTGGAAGACGAAGTCGTCCAGGAATTTACTCAGGCTGGCGTCGAAGCGATTCTCGTTGCGCTGGATTTGGAGACGACCATCGGCACGCCGCCGTGTTCGAACGATTACGTTTCAGCGATGCAGAAGCGCCACCCGAATCGAATCATTCAATCCTGGGCTGCTGTTGATCCGTTCAAGGACGAAGAAGCGCTGAGCGAGGCGCGCCACGCGATTGAAGATCTGGGGATGCTGGGCTTTCACTTCCACCCGATCATGGGCCATTTTGCGGTGAACGATCGGCGCCTGTATCCGTTGTTCGAATTGATCGATGCGATGAACGTGCCGGTAATGATTGATGTTGGTACCACTGGCATGGGCGCTGGCATGCCGGGCGGCATGGGCGCAAAGATTCGCCACGCGCACCCGTCCGCGATCGACGAGCTGGCTGCGGATTTTCCTTCGCTGACAATTCTGGCTGCGCATCCCGGCTGGCCCTGGGTGGATGAAATGACGGCGGTGGCCCTGCACAAGGGAAATGTGTATTGGGAACTATCCGGCTGGGCGCCGCAATATTTTCCACCGCAGCTGAAAAAAGATATTCGGGGACGGCTGAAAGATAAAATTATTTTCGGCAGCGATTATCCCAGCATTCCTTACGAGCGCGTGCTACGCGAGTGGGGAGAACTCGGTTACTCGAGCGAAATCATGGAGCAAGTTTTTCACGGCAATGCCGAGCGGGTGCTTGGAGTTTAAATATTGAGTAACAATGAGAAGTGTGTCCCTGTAGCGCCCGCATTCAGGCGGGCATTCGCTAGTTGCTGCTAACTGTCTCCAGCACAGGCAGAATGAGTTCAGACGGATGGTCCGCGTCGTGGAAAATCGTATCCGCCCCGATTTTATCCGGCCGGTAAAAATGAAAAAACAGGGCATCCGTGACCGGCGAATCGCCGTTGCAAACTTCCACGCGAATCCGGTTCCCCTCACGAAATAAATAAGCAATCGGCTGCAATGGGATTTCAAATTTATAAATGCTGCCCGGATTCAACGGACTCAGCCGCTCATGCGTATAGTAGGGAATTTCCTCGGTGTCATATTTCAAATCGCGTTCCATGTGCGAGGCGCGCAGCCATCCCTTCGTAACGATAAATGATCGAGGCTGAATGCCGCGCCCGCGTTCCTCTGGATTTTGCTCGTATTGCTCAGAAATCTTGACGATGAAATCAGTGTCATTCCGCGTGGATGACGCGTAGAGAATTAATTTTGCGTTTCCTGCGATCTCTATATCATTTTCGAGCGGTTGGGACGTGAACGTCAGTACACCTCGCACAGGATCGGGGCCCGCAGGTCCAATCGGCACCACGCCCAGCACCCACGAGGGATGCGGGTAAGCGTAGCTTGTGCTTCCGCCGCTATAGTCAGGAGGAGTTGTTCCGAGTCCACCGTCATTCAACGAAGTAACAGTCCCAGTCGGTCCTTTAGCTAGATAGAAGTGCGCGCGTTTTGCGTTTGGAGGAGGCCAGCTTTCGAACGCTCTGACTTTTCGCGTATTACGCACTTCGTATTCGACTGACGGCCGTTCGTCATAGGTTGTCTTCGCTCCCTTTAGGTACTTGTCATAAAAGGGCAGCAGATATTTGCGATGAAATTCCACCGTGGCAAAGTCGGATTGCGAAGTGAGCGGTGTAGGAGTTCCGCTGATGGCCAGCTTTTTCGGACCCCTGGCAAGCTGATAGCCATGAAAATTTCCGGCGAGATGCAAATCCATTTTGGCCCAGACTCCGATCGAAAACAGCGGGACCTTAATTTTTCCCAATTGTTCG
>Ga0210386_10002704_pt1 | contig 15101 bp, 25 predicted proteins | sample IncBWH32OmetaG_FD_160091 | JGI IMG/M metagenome (GOLD analysis project Ga0210386, IMG submission 160091) | Forest soil microbial communities from Barre Woods Harvard Forest LTER site, Petersham, Massachusetts, United States - Inc-BW-H-32-O ... | reverse complement strand
TAGCCTGGGGTACTCAGGGGGGCCGGTCCTAGATCCGGGGTACTCAGGGGGGGGGGGTCAGCCTTTTGGCCTCGGGCCCGGGGGGGGGGTGCCTGTATCAGAGTATGAGAGCACCTTTAGGGGAATGTGAGCGGACTGAGGAATCCGATGTGGCCGAATTGCCACACTCGGGATTGTGCGCCGCGATTGTGGCCGAATTGGGGCCGAAGGCATGCACTGGGCGCATGGCAGGCATGCGAAATGAGCGCTGGCGTTTTGGCCCGACCGGGCGCATTGTCCGGACATCGGCACACGGCAATCACGCCACCATCGCCGATCAGGAGCCCACACATGGCCAAGGAACGCATTGCAGCCGAATGGCAAACCATCGACATCGACACACTCAACCCCGACTTGGCCGAAGCCTACCGCTCGTACAAGGCCGCGTATGCGGAGATGAAGCGCATTCGGGAGGGCTTTGAGCGCATGATGGCCGACCATGTTCCCTTGCCTGCTGGCCAGCGTCTTGTCTTCGGCTACAACTTCGGCAAGCTGTCCATCGCCGCTGTTGCGGACGACCGCAAGCCCGCTGCGAAGTCTGCACCCCAGAGCCTGAGCGCGTTCTTGGCCTCGACCTCTGCCTCGGGCCGCCGCGTGTGAGCACCCTCTCCTTGATGCTGCTCGCCCTCGACACCGTGTGCGTGGCCCTCGTCCTCTTGTGCCTCGCTCACCGCTAGCTCCGACTTGATTGGGCCTGACCCTCCGATGGGGGCCGGGCCCAAAATTTTGCCTCGCGCGTGGGGCCAGTCTACCCCAGCAAATTGTGTGCCAAAATCGAATGGTACGTACAATCTTCGGACTTGACAACTGCGCGGAGTGTGCCATAGTGATGGGTGAGAGTGCCGGATGCCGACTCTGCGCACGGGAGATGGAGTGATGTTGGAAGGGTTTGTGGATGTGACGCCGATCTTGCGCTGCGGGGTGTACGCCCTCGTGCGGGATGGCGTGGTGGTGTACGTGGGCCAGGGCAAGAAGATGGTGGCCCGCGTGGAGGCCCACCGGTCGAACTGGGGCCGAAAGGCCGTCCCTGCGTGGATGCCGGTGTCGCTCCGCGGGGTCCTCTTCGACCAAGTCTTCGTCCTTCCCTGCCGCGTCGAAGACCTCGATCGAATCGAAGCGGCCATGATCGACCTCTACAAGCCCAAGTTCAACATCAAGCTCAAGGCGCCCACACCCCTCACTCGGCAACCCCTGAGTGTGACCATGGGTGGCGTTGCGGTTCCGTTGAACTTCCGCCCACCCCCTCCGCGATTTGAAAGGCGCATCTGATGGTCCTCGCCCGTGGCCACAACCTTGGCAATGCCGCCGTTCCCGAAATCTCGGGTATCCGGGTGCTTGCGCGTGCGGACCTCTCGGCCTTGTTGGTAAAGCGCCCGCCCACGCTCTTGAAGTCCATCTCCGACAAACATCACCGCATCGCCCGGGCTGTGGCCGCCGGCCTCTCCGTCATCGACGTCGCCGCGGTGTGTGGCATTACCGCCACTCGCGTGAGCCTTCTCAAGGCCGACCCCGCCTTCATCGAACTCTGCGCCCACTACCGCGGGCTCGTCACCGCGGACTATGTTGAATCCGTCGATTCCTTCCTGGAGGTGATGCTCGCCAACAAGCTCAAGGCCGAGGTGATGCTCGGGGACAAACTCGACGCGGCGATCGACGGAGACGAAGTCCTTCCCACCCGCGATCTCCTCGCCATCTCCCGCGACGCCGCCGATCGCTCCGGTCACGGCAAGGTCCAGACCAACATGAATGTGAACGTCGACTTCGCGGCGAAGCTCGAGGCCGCCCGGCGCCGTTCATCCCAATCTCGAGGACCAGCCCCCTCGGGAACCCCAGAGTCATCCTCGCCTTCCCTGGCACCGGCCGTGACTCTGGGGCCACAATCCTTTCGGAGGCTATGAGATGGCCGCCGTCCGCCTAGGGAACCCACTGATGCTTGATCGCCCGGGTGGTAGTCGGACATCGGCTGGGCCGATCGTATCGGTGGGTTCCCGACCACACTCGACTGTGCCGATGTCCGGTTGGCCCGAGTACACCTCCTCCAATGAAAGGACAGGCCCAAAGGGTCCGGCCGTGACCCCGCCAGTGCTCAGACTACGCCCATGCAATGACCTGGTGTCCTCAGTCCCACAGGAGTTGCAGCAGCCGGTCTGGTTCGCTATCAGCACGATAGTAGCAACAAACAGCCACTCTGGGGCCAGGTGCAATCGTGGGACCCACGGACGTAGTCCGCATCTGGCCCTCCCCAGTGGTGCTATGTGAACGCCCCCATCCGCCCACTCCAAGGCGCTCCGGTGGATATGTCCGCCGAGTTGTTGGAATGGCTCGCCTCCGTCGCGGACGACCCCTACGCCTTCGCCCTTGGCGCCTTCCCTTGGGGCGAACCCGGAACGGTGTTGGAGAATCACGTCCTCGACCCCTGGCAAATCTGGGTCCTCTGCGCGATCCGGGACCGGGTGTTGAATGTGGATGAAGCCATCCAGATCGCAGTCGCCTCAGGCCATGGCATTGGCAAGTCCGCCCTCGTGGCCATCATCATCCTCTGGGCCTTCACGACCTTCCCCGACACCCTCGGGATCGTCACCGCCAACACCGAGACCCAACTCAAAACGAAGACGTGGTCGGCCCTCGGTAAGTGGTTCAACCTCTGCTGGTTCGCCCGCGAGCACTTCTCCCTAAACGCAACTTCGTTGTTGTCCCGCGATCCCACCCGCGAGCGCACTTGGCGCATCGACATGATCCCGTGGTCCGAGAAGAACCCCGAAGCCTTCGCAGGCATGCACAACGAGGGCAAGCGCGTCCTCGTCATCTTCGACGAAGCCTCCGCGATCCACGATCTCATCTGGGAAACCGCCGAGGGCGCCCTCACCGACGCCAAAACCCAAATCCTGTGGCTCTGCTTCGGCAACCCCACTCGCAACTCCGGGCGCTTCCGCGAGTGCTTCGAAGGAGGCAAACACCATGAGTTCTGGCTCACCCGCCAAATCGACTCCCGCACCGTCGCCATTACCAACAAAGAGCGCTTTGCGAAGTGGATCAAGGCCTACGGTGCGGACTCCGACTTTGTGCGTGTCCGTGTCTTGGGCCAGTTCCCAAGAGTGGGCGAGATGGAGTTCTTCAGCGCCGCTGATATCGATGCGGCTATGTCGCCTGATCGTGAGGTCTTTGTGGATGCTTTCACACCACTTGCACTCGGCGTTGATGTCGCGCGCTTTGGACGAAACAACTCAGTGCTCTTTTCACGCAAAGGCCGCGACGCCCGTACCCTCGCGAAGCGCGTCTACAACGGCCTCTCAACGGTCGAAGTCGCCAACCGCATTCACGACGCCTTCGTCGAATGGCGCCCCGATGGCATCTTCATAGACGAAGGCGGTGTGGGTGGCGGCGTCGTGGACCAATGTCGCAACCAGCGTCTGTTCGTCCTCGGCATTCAATTCCAACAAAAGGACTCCATCACCGGGGTGGTCTTCGACAACGCCGGTGAACGCTACGCCAACATGCGCGCCGCGATGTACGGCGCCGCTCGGGCATGGCTTAAGGGCGGAGCACTGCCAGCGGACCCCGACCTCCGCACCGCCATGCTCGCCATCAAGTACACCTTCAATCTTCGAGACGAAATTGTCTTGGTGTCCAAAGAAGACCTCCTCGACGACAACCCCGACCTCGACCTCGACACCCTCGACGCCTTTTGCCTCACCTTCGGCGGACCCCTAGCCGTCAACGCCTACGCCGGTGGCGAACACCTCCATCCCCGTGGCAACACTGCTGAGTGTGAGTATGATCCCTACGCCCAAGAACGGATGTCCGCATGATCCACTCCCATGAACGCTATATATGCGCCATCGACCCCATCACCCTCACCGGCCTTGCCCTAGCCGCCGTGGGCGGTGGCGTCGCCGCAGCCACCGCCGGGGGTTCCTCGACCCCGCCCCCAGCACAAGCCCCTCCCACTCCAACCGCCGCTGCTCCACCCGCCGCCAATCCCATGGGCCAAGCCAAGCCCCCACCCACTCAGCAACAATCCTTCATCGGCGCCGCGGCCACTCCGAACACACAGTCGGGGCAGAAAACTTTACTCGGGCAGTAATTTAGGCCCAATGGAATTTTGAGATGCCCGTAGTCCCCATCACTGCCCGACCTCCCCCGGCCAAAGGCCCCCGTCGTCTTCAAGACATGCGTCCACCCCCATCCACGCCCTTTGCCTTGATGGCCGCGGCGCAGATGCATAAGGAAGGGAAGTTGATTCCGAAGTCGAAGTCTGGAGGTGCCGCCACAGGCGGGTCCGCCAAGGCCTTACCCCAAGCACCTGCGGCTCTCATCCCCGAGGGTGGCGCCCTGCCACCGCAACTGGGCGGTAAGGTCCCCGGATGAACGCCCACACCCCGCCACCCCCAATCGACCTCAACGGCAATACCAAAGACGGCGCCGCGCTGCGCTACAGTGAAGGTCGCCTCATTGGCCTTCGGGTGAATCGTTACAGTTCGTGGACTCACTGGCGCGAACTGGCCGACTACTTCCTTCCGAGGAGATACAAATGGATCATAACCCCAAACATGATGGCGCGGGGCTCTCCGATCAATCAACACATTCTGGACAGTACCGGAGTTATATGTGCAAGAAATTTAGCTTCAGGGCTGGTCAGTGGCAAGTCATCTCCAACACGGCCATGGTTCAAGTTGCGGATCGGGAAGATCGACTCGACACAGACCTCCCCGGTCTCCTTGTGGCTCGCAGAGTGTGAGCGGCTGCTGTACCTCATTTTCTCCGAATCCAACTTCTACAACACCATCGCCCAGTTCTACTTCGACCTTGTCATCTTCGGCACCGCGTCGATGCTCATCTACGAGGACTTCGAGAATGTCATCAATTGTATCAACCCCTGTGCGGGTGAGTACTACGTCGATATCGATGGCAAATACCGTCCCACCATCTTCTATCGGGAGTTCACCCTCACAGTGGACGCCGTTGTGCGTGAGTTTGGTTACGACAACTGTAGTGCGTCTGTTCAACAGTTGTATCGAGATGCTGGAGGTGCAAATCGAACTCGTGAGTTGATTGTGGCCCACTCCATCGAACCCAACAACGACGGCAACGCCGAGGCCTTTGGCGTTCCAGGGATGTTCGCCTTCCGCGAGTTCTACTGGGAATGGGGTGGCTCTGCATCCCCGCAAGGCTCCAACTTCCAAACCCAAGGCTTCCTCCGCAAGAAGGGCTACTTCGAACGGCCCAACATCACTGGCCGCTGGGACATCGTCTCCAACGACGCCTACGGCCGCAGCCCCGCCATGGACGCCCTGCCCGACCAGAAGCAGGTGCAGTTGGAACAACGCCGCAAGGCCCAGGCCATCGACAAGATGGTCAACCCGCCCCTCGTCGCGGACGTGCAGTTGAAGAACCAACCCGCCTCCCTCCTCCCAGGTGGCATGACCTATGTCTCAGGCTTCACCACCTCGGGCAAACCCGGCATCGCCTCGGTCTACGACACCAAGTTCCCCGTGGCCGAGATCGTCCAGGACCTCGAGGAAGTCCGCGCCCGGCTCGGGAAAATCTTCTTCAACGACGTCTTGATGACCGCCTCGCAATTCGAAACTCGCTCGAACGTCACCGCCGTCGAGTGGAACATGCGCAAGTCCGAGTCCATGGTGGCTCTCGGCCCAGCCCTCGACCGAATCGACTTCGAAGTCCTGTCCCCAACCATCGAGCGCGTCTTCGGCATCGCCTCTCGGGCCGGCATCCTGCCACCGGCCCCGCAGGAGATCGCCGGCCAGATGATCAACATCACCTACATCTCCATGCTTAAACAAGCCCAAGACGCCTCTGCGTCCTCCGGGATCGAAGACGTCCTCCGCATGGGTGGGGAACTCGTCGCCACGAAACCCGAGGCCCTCGACAACATCGACATCGACTACGCACTTGACAAATACTCCTACCTCCGCGGTAATGATCCCAAGTTGATCCGAAGTCCCCAAGCCGTGCAAGCAATCCGAGATGATCGCCAGAAGCAACAAGCCGCTGCGCAGCAAGCTGCAATCGCCGAACAACTCTCCAAGGGCGCAGCCAACCTCTCAGGCGCAGGCCTGATGCCCCGAGGACAACAGACGGTGCCGGCATGACCATTACCTGGAAGCGAAGCCGCCATGAGAAGTACGTGTATCATGATGTGACTGACCTCGTTGTCCTTTCTACATGCATTCAGTTCACATGTGTTATTCGCGGCAAGACCTATAGGCTCACCAACCCTAAAGAAGGCAAACATCTGATTGATGGAAAGGCTGTGATCGAATGACCATCATCGCAGAGTGTAACGGGAAGGCAGTTGGGATTCGTTACGTGACCGTCGATCCCCTCGGCCACATTTGGGACATCGTCTCCATGTTCGACACTCGTGGCCACCGAACCTTCGACCCACTTGTGGCTTCCACCTGCGTGATCCTCTTCCACGGCGAACACATCCCTCAGGACGCCGATGACGTCCCCATCTACACGGTCCACTGAGATGAACTGGCCCAACTTCTTCCTCGGGATGTTCGGCGGGTGGGTTCTTACCCTAACCGCCTGCGTTGCATGGTACACTTTCCGCCCCACCCGTCGCGGCCATATGATCTACCGTAAGGGCCAACCGCCTGAGAGGGTGTGGTGATGGCGAACGCCGCCGACCGAAAGTCCATTCGCCGCCTCGAAAAACAGGCCAAGCTCGCCGATGCCCAACGCCGACAGGTGATCACCGACCTCATGTCCACCACCTTCGGCCGGGAGTGGATGTGGGATGTCCTCTCGCGTTGCCACTGTTTCTCCACCACCTTCAATGGCGACGCCCTGGCATCCGCGTTCGCCGAGGGCCAGCGTGCCATTGGCCTCAGCCTCCTATCCGACATCATGATAGCCTGCCCCGACCAATACATCCAAGCCCAAAGGGAATCCAATGACCGAAACACCACTGATGAACGACGAAGCAGCACGGAGTCCGACGGGGGAGATTCTGGACCAATCGACCCCGACGACACCGACGACACCGACCCAACCCCCGTCTGGGGAGGTCTCGACTCCGACCAATCCGCCCTCCGGTGAAGTTCCGCCGGTCGATCCCAAAGCCCCAGTCCCGCCTCCGACCGCGCCCGTCGTCCCCGACTCCTACACCGCCTTCAAGGCCCCCGACAACTACACTCTTGATCCCGCCGCCATTGCCGAAGCCACGCCGCTCTTCAAGGAACTAGGCCTCACCCAAGACCAAGCCCAGAAGCTGATCGACGCCCAAGTTCGCCGCGACATCGCGCTTGCGCGGGCCCCAGAGAAGGCCGTGACCGACATGCGCAACGCGTGGCGCGGGCAGGTCGAAGCCGACCCCGACATCAAGGCCACCGTCGATAAGAACTCCGGCAAGACCGGCATGGACGCAGTCAAGATCAACATTGCCCGCACATTGAGTGTGTTGCCGGTTGATCTCCAGGTCGAGTTCAAAGACGCCATGAACCTCACTGGCGCCGGCGACCACCCGGCCTTCGTGAAGGCCTTCAACAAACTCGCCGCGTTCGTGACCGAGGGCTCCCACGTGACCGGCGGTGGACCCTCTCCGGCCGGTCAGCAGAAACCAGGCACCACCGCCAAACCATCAGCCGCGCAGGCTCTCTATCCCAACCTGCCGTCGGCGTCATAAAGTTTCGTAACCGAACCCCAGAGGGGTTGAACAGCAAAGCTCAGATCGGAAACGGATGAAGACCTCACCCAATGTTGTTCACCCCTTTGAAGGACCACCTCCATGGCCACTATTGGCTCCCTCGCCCTAACCTACGCGGACTGGGCCAAGCGCCTCGAAGACGGCTATCGCGTAGCCAACATCATCGAGCTTCTGTCCCAGACCAATGAAATCCTCGATGACATCCTCGTCGTCGAAGGCAACCTCCCCACCGGGCACAAGACCACCGTCCGGACCGGTCTCCCCCAAGCCACCTGGCGCCTCCTGAACGCCGGTGTCCCCACGGGCAAATCCACCACCGCCCAGATCGTCGACACCGTCGGCAACCTCGAAACCTACGCCGATATCGACAAGGACATTGCCGATCTCAACGGCAACACCGCGGACTTCCGCCTCTCCGAGGTCCGCGCCTTCCTCGAAGGCATGTCCCAACAGGTCGCCGCGACCCTCATCTACGGCAACCAGTACGTCAACCCCGAGCGCTTCACCGGCCTCGCCCCGCGCTACTCCACGGTGAACGCCGCCAACTCCCAAACCGCCGCGAACGTCCTCGACGCGGGTGGCACTGCCTCCACGAATACGTCTTTGTGGATCGCCACTTGGGGCGCAGACACCCTCCACGCCATCTTCCCCAAGGGCAAGATCACCGGCCTTCAACACCGCGACATGGGTGAGTGGCCCAACCTCGACGCCGCCGGCAACAAGTACCAAGTCTACCGCGATCACTTCAAGTGGGAGATCGGGCTGTGCCTCCGCGACTGGCGCTATGCTGTTCGCGTAGCGAACATCGATGTCACTCAGTTGACCGGTGTGAGCGCAGCCAACTTGATCAACCTGATCGTCCGCGGCCTCTACCGCCTTCCCACCGCTCCGTCCATGGCCACCGCCATTCAGACCTCGGACTCCCCACAGGTCCGCGCGAACATGGGCCGGGTGTCGATCTACTGCAACCGCATCGTTCGGACGTATTTGGACCTCCAGGCCATGAACAAAACCAACGTCTTGCTTCGCCTCGAAGAGTTCGACGGCAAAGTCATCACCACCTTCCGTGGCATCGCCGTTCGCACGTGCGATGCCGTCCTCAACAACGAAGCCCGTGTGGTTTAAGGAGCCGATGTCATGATCCTCGACAACCTGTTCAACTTTTGTGGCGGCACCACCGGCGTCGGCAATAGCGATGGCCGCAACGACGTGCCTACCACCGGCACCCAAACCTCCTCCAACATCGTTGATATCGGTGTCGGCTTCGCCAACCCTGGCAACCTCACCGGGCTTGCCCTTCCCGGCAACGCTGCGGGTGGTGGTGCTCGCGATCTCGGCATCGGCGATGACCCCTCCTTGAAGCTCATGGTCCTCGTGACTGTAGGCTTTACCGCTGGTACTTCCCTTCAGGTAAACCTTCAAGGCGCGCCTGACAACGGCTCCGGTGCTCCTGGCGCCTTTACCATTATGGAGTCTGGCCCAGTGGTTGCTGTGGCCAACTTGATTGCAGGCGTTCGGTTGATGGACCTGGACTACCCGCGTCCTGCTCCAGGTCAGGCTGTTCCTCGTTTCCTTCAGCTTGGCTATATCTCCGTTGGCACCTTCACCGGTGGTCTCCAGCGTGTTCAAGGCTTTGTGGTTATCGACCGCGTCGATCAGATCAATCAAGCGACGGGTGCCTTCGGCAGTGGCTACCCCGCCGGCATCACCGTCGCGAACTGAGGACCCATCATGACCCGCACTCGCACACTTCTTGCAGGGGCCGCGTTGGCCCTTGCCGTTGGCCTGGGCTTCGCCTGGGCCCAAACGGTCCAACAGAACAACCTCTCTGGAAACGAATGTTGGAACGCCGGGCAAGGTCCCGGTGGCACCTCGTCATTCCTCTGTGTGAACCTCGTTCGCAACGGCAGTGCCCTGTCCCTCGTGTCGGGCTCAGGCGCCGCGACCACAACGATGCTCCCCGCCCAATCCACTCTCTTCTGGGTTGGCGCTGCCCCCACCACTTGGGCCATCACCTTGCCCACTCCCGCCTTCGACGGCGAAGTGGTTTCCATCGGCACTGACACAACCCTCACCACCATGGTCACCGTCACCCCCGCCACCGGCCAAACCATGGACGGCACCTACACCTCCCAAACCCTGACCGCGCCCGGTGGCTCGGCCGAGTTCCAGTTTTCCTTCGGCACTCTCAAGTGGTATAGGATTCGCTGATGCGCGCCCTTCGCCTCGCCCTTGCCCTTGGGGTCTTCTGGATCGGCTTGGTTTCCCACGCCCTTGCCGACAACACCGTCGGCCCCACCAACCAAGTCATCTGCAACCAGGTCGCTCAATCAAACCCAGTAACTGCTACAACTGCACTCTTGGTCGCCGGCATTACCGGCAAGTCCATCTTCAGTTGTGGCTGGCATGTGACATCTACCCAAGCCACATCCACAACGTTCCAGTTCGTTTATGGCACTGGAGCAACTTGTGGCACTGGGCAACAGCCCATCACACCACCGTTCAACATCACCTCAACTGCGCCCTCGGCCGATCACATCTCCATCGCCTCATATCAAATCCCGCCCGGTAACAACATCTGTATCATCACCGTCGGAACTACAATCGGTGATGCGGTCGCTTTCTACTTCAGCCAATTCTGAAAGGACTTCCCCATGGTCGATGCCCCTCGTTGGCGCCTCACGAACGAACACCACCTCAACGTCGCCGAACTCCCAGACGGCACCCGTGTGGAGTGGGAGCACAAAGAAACCGCTCGGGAGACCGGCCGCACGGTGCGGAAGCTCTACCCGGTCCCGATGTACCTCAACCCCAAAGACCCGGCCGACCACAACTACCCGGGCGAGATCATTGTGGCTCACCGCGTGGAGGGTTGCCACAACCTCCGCCAGGACTACATCTTCAACTCCCCACCCACCCCCGAGATGGCGCCCCTTAACGCCGAGGCCGAAGCCATCACCGAAGTGTGGCGCCAGAAGTGGAACAACCCCATCGAGTCCCTACCGGCCAACGGTGGCATGACCCCGTCCGAAACCGTGTTCATGACCAAGATGATGGAGGCCTTTGAGCGCATTGCACCGCCACGAGCGGAAGTCCCCACGGCTGAGTCTGCAAGTGAAGTCGTGGAACTTCGTGAACGTCTCGCCCGTCTCGAGGCCTTGATCATGGTTCAGTCCCAGGCGAAGCCTGCGGCCGAAGGACGTCGGGTCTGATGGGATCGCAGTTGGACTTAGATCAAGGTGGCACCTATCGCCAGACCGAGAAGGTTTACCTTGGTCCGTCCGTTGGCTGGGTCTCTATCCCAAACAAAACCGTCCTCCCCATCACCGCCGCCGGCACCTATGGCCTCCTCCGGGGCATGAATCTCGTCACCATCAACATCAACGGCGCGGTCATCATCAATCTTCCATCCTCAATCGCATCTCCCCAAGGCCCCCAGGCCATCCCCGGTCAGTGGGCCATAGTTCCAGTGGTTATCGTCGACATCGGCGGCTTCGGTCAAGCCAATGGCTATCAGATTCTCCCATTCGGCTCTGAGTTGATCTCGGGCACCTACAACAACACCACGACCCTATTAAAGATCACCTCCAACTTCGGCGCCTTCGTCCTCAACCCCATCCTCACTGCCCCTGGCGGCTGGAGCCTGTCACAGTCATGAAACGTCTTCTGGTTGCCCTCGTCCTTCTGTTACTTCCGTCAGTGGCCTCGGCTCAATGCAACGGCATCTTCCCTGCTTCCAACGTCTGTGGCACCACTGCGGCCGGCCCTGGCATTCCCGGACCATTGCCTTTGGCCTCGTTTGCCCTCGCCCCCGGTGGCACCTCAGGCCAATTCCAAGTCAACAACGGCTCTGGTGGCCTTGGTGGCGTCAGCCTCTCTCAAGATTGCACTGCCACCTCTGCGGGTGTGGTGACCTGTCTTAAAACCAACAACGTTGCATTCACCGCGGCCGCCACTACTCCCATCGGCACCTCTGGTGCTACGATCCCGCTTCTGAGTGCCAACAACACCTGGACTGGAACCTTCACTCAAACCCTTAACTCTCTCACATCCTTCACGCTTCAAGACGCCGCTTCCTCGCAAGACACTTTAACCTTCGGCGTCAACTCAGCCGCCGTTTGCGACCCCGGTTATGTCAACGGTCCTGCTCCAACCGGTCAATGCATTCAATTCAAATTCATTCCCTTTACCACTGATGCCTACGGTGGCATCACCCTTCAATCTGCCGGTGCCAGAGTTGTTGTGGCTTCTATCAACGGCGCTTCTAACCCAGAAATCGTAGTTGCCGACTCTGGCGGCCCTTTCGGTCTACCTGTTTGGGGTGGTGGCGGATCAGGTGGTAACCAATCCGGGGTTGGGTTTCAATCTCAGGCCCGCACTGGCTCTGGCTCTCCAGCCATCTACAACTTCTCCAACCTTGGGGCAACGCCTACCCAAATAACTGGATCGATAGTCACTGGCGCCGGTAATGGAAAGCTGACCGTTACAGTGTTCTCCTCCGGACCGCCGATAGTCTTTGGTCAAACCTTTGTGGGCTCTGGCATACCAAACTCTGGAATGACCATAACCGGTACTGCGTCAACCGGTTCCGGTAACTGTTCTCCAGCATGTACCGGTACCGGAGGTCTCGGCACCTATGCGGTTTCCTTCAACTCAGCCATTGGTTCTGAAGCCATGGTGGGTGGGCCAAGCGGTGCGGAGGGCTCAACGCAGATCGGTATCTATGGCGGTGCGTTGCCGGGTACAACTCAAAATGTCATTACCTTCTTCAACGCAGCGGTTGGCGCTTCATGGAACTCTGGCGCTTCAGGTACAATCGCAGGCACTCGCTTGGGAGAACTTGCCGGTCAGCCAATGACCCCCGATGGCAAATTCACCCAAACTGAAACAGCATCGATCAACTTCTACAGTGAAGGCGTTGCTGGAACCTTCACTGACGGTTCATACGACGCTCCATCCAACGTCGTCATCCGTCTTGGCTCAACCGTGGTGGCTCCAGAACGCATCACCGCAGTCTTTGACTACAACGCCAACCTACTCATTGGCGCTAATGCTGGTGTGAATGGCTTCTCCGCTACGGCTAACACCATTAGCACAGGCACCAACAACTCCCTCGTGTTCTATCCAGCCTCAGGCAATCCCACTCAAAGCCCGCCCTCCGGCGGTGGGCTCCTTTACACCCTCGGCGGCGCCTTGAAGTACAAGTCCGGCGCTGGCACCGTCACAACAGTTGTAGCAGGTCCATAATGAAAACCCTCATCGCAGTCCTCGTCTTCGTACCCGGGTTGGCCTTTGCCCAATCCCTTCCACAACCAGTGTCCGCCGACCCAGTGGCGAAGGCCGACCGCGTGTGGCAGCAGTTCATCTCCCAACGTCAAGCCGCTGATGCCCAGGTGATGGTAAACATGGCTCGGCAGATCGAAGACCTCACGGCGCAGGTGAGCGCACTTAAGGCCGAACTCGCTGCGAAAGCCACTCCTCCCGCCACTGTTGAGGCCCCCAAGTGACCGATGAACCTGACTTCAAACTCGATGACTCTGTGACCGAGCGCGATCTCCTCTTCCGCATCGCGCGCGAACTCACCACCATTCGCAAAGGTGTCTCCCAGGCCCTCTACGCCATGGGCGAAGCCGAAAAGGAGGTCCCCGAGAAGATGCGCCGGTTCATGAACTACTTCCACGATGTGGTTCATGTGAAGGGCGAATATGTCACCCTGGGCCTTACACCCCCGAAGGAAATCGATCAGGAGATGGAGCGTAATCACGACCGGGCGCTGCAAATCCTCCACGACCTCCATTCCGATGGGGGCCACTTCGAGAAGGTCCGGAGGGAGATGACCACTCACCCCGTGACCCCACGCTACGACCACAGCCGCCAACTCGCCAAGCCTACCCCAACCAACGGAGAAGCCAAATGAAAAAGCAAGGCCGTGCTGACCGGGACGTCAGCGAATCCCACCCCCCGCAGACGGTGTCGAAGTCTGTGTCACCCGGTGGCGCCGGCCAGCCCGGGCAGATCGAGTTCAAGGGCTCCCGGCCCATGTACGATGGCAATCGGGGGTTTCAGTCACCACCCGCCAAGGCGCGGGAGTTTAACAAAGGTTCGCAAGGGAAACATTAAAATGATCGATGAAACCAAGACCAACCCTGCCACCGCGAAGCCCCACGATCCCGATTGGGCTCATGTCGGCGCGTTGCTGAATGTGATCCACGGTGCCGCTTCGGCTGGACCCAAGTACAGCTACATCGTCTCGCGCGCCGAAGCCATGTTGGCGAAGCACATGCAGGAGAACCCCGAGGCGCCGGCTGTGGACCCTGTGACCCCGGTGACGGCACCGCCGGCTTCATTGAGTGCGGCCGAGCCTGAATCCGCGCCTGTGCCACCCTCGGGAGATGGCGATCCTGGCCAGGACGCCACCGCGCCCACCACCGTTGAACGGAGGGTGTGATGGCCTTAACCCGTGATGGCGGCAAGCCAAACGTAGGTGACGTCCGTGCTTACTGCGAACCCGTAGGCCCCAAGCGCGACTACCCCGCGGCGCCAGGGCTCGGTGCAGACAACTACGGCTGCTGTGGAACTCAAGGCGGTGGCGGAACCGGGGCGGCATCCTCAGGTGCTCCGGGCGTCGTGCGCCAAGGCGGTGAGAATCGCGGGATGGGAACTCAAGGCAAGCGATGACCGCTCTGGTCGACATCTGCAATCGCTCACTTCAGACCTTCGGCGCCCGCACAACGGTGACGGCGGCTGAACTCGCGGCGAATGGAAGCAATGAGGCCATTCAATTCAACCTCATTGCTCTCAATCTCCGCGACGATCTCCTGCGCCTCGCGCCATGGAACTGCGCGGTGAAGACCGCCAATCTCAACTACATCACCTCCACCTTTGGCACTCCCGAGAACCAATCCCCACCCACACAGCTTTGGCAGCCTGGACAACCCCCACCCGCGTGGGCGTACGAATACCAATACCCCGTGGATTGCCTTCGGGCCCTTCAGATCATCCCGGTGAACCAAACCGGCTTTGCGGGCACAGTGCCCATCACGCCCCTGATCACCGGTGGTGCCTCCTCGTGGTGGCAAGGCCCGCCTGTCCGGTTCAAAATCCAGACGGATATGTTCTACCCGGTGACGGCAGCGGCGGTCGCGAACGGGGGCACTGGCTACAACGTCGGTGATATCATCACCCTACCTTTGGGTCCGGTGACTTCCCCGCCCATTGGCGCTCCAGTGCAGCTTCAGGTCACAGCTGCACCTGGAGGTGTGATCTCCACCGTCTCGGTTGTAAACGCGGTGATCGGTGAAACCACGCCCCTTGGCGGTTCGTACTTCGCCATCCAATCCGGTACCATCCCCCAGGGTTTCACCACCGGCCTTGGCGTCGGGGCCACCTT
>Ga0210386_10002702_pt1 | contig 15103 bp, 10 predicted proteins | sample IncBWH32OmetaG_FD_160091 | JGI IMG/M metagenome (GOLD analysis project Ga0210386, IMG submission 160091) | Forest soil microbial communities from Barre Woods Harvard Forest LTER site, Petersham, Massachusetts, United States - Inc-BW-H-32-O ... | reverse complement strand
AGACGTAGATTTTCGCGCCAAGGTGCAGCCAGCGCCCGACCACCACCTTCTGTTGGTTGCCGCCCGACAAGAACTCGATCGGCAGCGTCGGATCGTTCGGCCGCAACCCGACCTGGGCCCCGCGCTCTCTCGCCGCGCGATTCTCGCGGCCGGGCGAGATGAACGAAAACAAGCTCAAACCGGCCGCAACCGGATTGAGGAACAGGTTCTCGCGGACCGACAAATTCGGCATGATGGATTCACCGACGCGGTCGGCGCAGACCAGATTGATCCCTCGCGCCATCGCCTCTCGCGGCGACGAGACGCTGACGTGGCGTCCGTCGAGCAGAACGCGTCCGCCTGTCATCGGCGAAACCCCGAACAGCGCCCGACCGATGCTTTCCTGCCCCGCGCCCCGCAGTCCGACAAGGCCGACGATCTCGCCGGAGTGGATCTCGCATTCGATGGGTCCGACCTCGTCCACCATGACCGACTGCAAGGCGAGTCGCGGCGAGCCAAGTCGTTCGGGCGGCCGGCGGAAGACCTGGGATGGTTCGCGTCCCACGATCAGAAGGATCGTTTCGTCGGGCGTCGTCTTCGCAACTTCTCGCTCCCCTGCGACGCGCCCGTCGCGCAGCACGATCATGCGGTCGGCGATCTCGAATACCTCGTCGAGACGGTGCGAGACGTAGATCATCGCGACGCCGCGAGTGCGCAGTCGGCGCAACGCGGAGAACAGCCGCGCCACCTCATCGGCGGGCAAGCTTGCCGTGGGCTCGTCGAGGACAAGGATTTCGGGCTCGGCCGCGAGAGCGCGGGCGATCGCGACCAGCGACTTTTCGGTGCGGCTCAGATTCTGGATGCGTGTGTCGGGGTCGATGTCCGCGCCGAGCGCGTCCAGCGCGGCCGCGGCGCGGCGGCGCGCCGCGGCCTGATCGATCATCCCGAGGCGGCGCGGAAAGCCGAGCGTCATGCAGATGTTTTCGGCCACCGTCATCCAGTCGATGAGGCCGAGGTCCTGATGGATGAAGGCGATCGGCAGGCGACGCAGGGCGTGAGTGACATCGACGCCGCGAAAGCTGACGCTGCCGGCGTCGAGCGCGTACACGTCGGCTAAAATCTTGATCAGCGTCGATTTGCCGGCGCCGTTCTCGCCCAGGAGCGCGAGAATCTCGCCGGCCTTGAGGGCCATCCCCACGTCCGTGAGCGCTTCCGTCCCGCCGAAGCTCTTGAAGACGCCGCGCACCTGCAACAGTTCGCTCGCGTCCGTCACCTGCGGCCGCTCACTTGTCGAACCGTTCGCGTCGACGGCGCCCTCGCCAGCCTCCATCGACTCGATCCTCCCGCGAAGCGTTTCGCCCTGGCCGATTGGCGCCCGCGCTGGCTCCCGGGCTTCGTCAACGCGGCCGAACCGATCCCGATCTCCGCGAGAGACCTTTTTGGCCCCGGAGAGCCGTTGGGGGTGCGCTCCGTGCTTACGCGCTAGTGCGTTGAGCTAAGGGCAATTTAACAACGCTGTCAATCTGGCGTGCAGAGGCCGTAGACCTTGTTGCGCGCGTGTCTAGCTTTGAAGGTCGAGCCGCGAATTCGCAGCGCCAGACGCTCACGGATCGCGAGCGAGGACTGGTAGCTGCCCGGCCGGTTCGCCAGGCTCGTCCGAATCGAACAAAACTGCGCTGACAAACCATTCTTTGGTTGTGTCGTCCGCTGTCTCCCACTGGCCGCGCAGCGCCTTTGCCGCTTCCCAGGCCTTGCGCAGCGCGTGCCGGTCGACCTCGCCTGGCGGCCCGGCGCCACCAGCGCGTGAGACCGCGCTCTTCGCCGCCTCGGCAGCCTCTGCCGCCGCTCTCCTTGGTTTTGGCGACCCGGCGATGGCCTTTTGCTGCTCGGCCGGCAGGTCGGCCGCCTTGGCCGCGTCTTGCACGCCAATGCGCCCCCTCTTCACCGCCTCCTGCAATTCCGGTTCGCCTTTCTCTTTGACCTTGCGCGTTGCGGCTATCATGACATGGCTGACCACGCGGCCGGCCGCGTGAGCCAATTTGCGACTCGATGCTGTTTTTGGCTCTGTAATTTTAATTACGGACTCGGCCTCCGGCCCATCGACGACTGCTTCTGCGGCGGCCGCCGGCTCCGCCAGCGTGTAATGCAGATTAAAGTCTTCGGCGGCGACCAGCGCGTCGGCGATCGCCTGCTTGGTCAGATGACGCCGCTTGAGGTTGTGCGAAACCACCAAGATCAGAGCGTCTTCTCGGCCACCTCCAAATTGTACATAACGCGGAGGGATACCGGCGCGCTCGCAAGCGGCCGCCCGGCTCCGTCCGTCCAGAATCATTCCCTCGAACAACACGATGGGAGCGATTAATCCGTGCGCGCGAATGTCGTCAGTAAGGTCCTGCAACTCGTCGTCGTCAGCCGACGGGATCAAGAGGCAGATGGGGTGAGGGGTGGGCCGCGCGGGCGGATTATTGATTGGCTTCAATTCCATTGCCGTGTTCTGTGGGGAGCGCAGTTCCGGCGATTCGCTGACGAAATGCAAGAGAGGCCGATCGCCGGCCGGCGACGGACCGAAGGCGTAGATGTTCGGCGGCCTCAAAACCCGCCAGCGTCCACCCTCGTCGCCTAGCAGGTCCGGCGAGCGCACCGGCAGGGGCCTTGCAGCAAGGGGGCAATCGCCGCATTGCCTCATGTGTCTTGCCTGTATAATGTGGGGGGAGGGCCGTGCAGGGACGCCTTACGGATCAATGGGGCGGTACTTTCCCCCACATCGTCATAACCGGTTAAAAATATTGGGTTATGGGCGTCCGGGCGAGGCCTCCAACCAATTTTTCATCCGGGGCGGCAATCGGTTCTGGGTCACGCCACGAGCCAAAGGGGGCGCACATTTCCGCTGACACGATGCTGGACCGGCGCTCGCACATGATCAACGGCCAGCTGCGCACAGGCGGGGTGGTCGATAAGGCCGTGCTCGCGGCGTTCCTCGAGGTGGCGCGCCAGCGCTTCGTTACGCCCGAACACGCCTCGCTCGCCTATTTGGACCGCGAACTGCCCGCGCGCGGGGCGAAGGTCCGCCGGCTGCTCGCGCCCATGGTCCTGGCGCGGATGCTGCAGGCGGCGACCGTCGTTCCCAGCGACCGTGCGCTCGATGTTGCGGGCGGCTCCGGCTATGGCGCAGCCATCCTTGCCGCTATGGGCGCGAAGGTCGTCATGCTGGAATCCGACGCGGGTGCGGCGGAGACGGCCAAGACCGAGCTTCACGGCCGGGAAAACGTCAGCGTGGTCGTAGGCCCGCTCGACAGCGGGGCCGCCGCTCTTGGGCCTTTCGACCTCATCGTCGTCGAGGGCGCGTTCGGGGTCTTCCCGGGTAGTCTCCTCGCCCTGCTCGCCAATCCTGGACGTCTCGTCGGGATTGACGCGTCCTCCGCGCAATCGCAGGCGGTCATGTATGAAAAAGCCGGCGGGGCGATTAGCCGGAGAACGCTGTTCGAGACCAAAGCCGACCTCCTGGACGGCTTCCAGCCCGGGGTAAGCTTCGCCTTCTAAACATTGGATTCGGCTCGGCAAAAGGGCGGTAACCGGTGTCAGGTGTCTCATCTTTGCGACGCTTGGTGGAAAAATGGAGGTCATTCCGTCGAGCTGGCGCAGCTTCCGTAGCGCGACGAGGTTTCTTGCGCCTATGATGCCCGGGTTTTGGCCGCTTTCGGCAAGTCGGGCGGGATGCGGCGTCGGTCGACGTCTATCCTAAGCGGTCGCGCCGGCGTCTTTGATTTTCGCGTCGGACGTGCGAGTTAGAGACGTCGGCCGCTTTGTTTGACGGTGCGGCGAGGGCGCATGAGGCGGGTATGATTTGGGGCTCAGGCGCATTTCAGGAGCGGCGCGCCGCGTCGCTCGGCCGAAAGCCGTGCGGCGTCTTGCGCGTGGCGCTCCTGGCGGGCGGTCTGGCGACAATCGGCAGTGGGGCAGGCCGCGCGGAAACGATCAGCGGCGCGCTCATCAAGGCCTATCTGACCAATCCCGACATCAACACGCAGCGCGCGGCGGTCCGGGTGGCGGACGAAAACGTCCCCAAAGCGAACGCTGGGTACCTGCCGACCGTCACCGCCACGGGCAATATATCCATCGAACGCGAACAATCGAGTCTTCTTGGCGCTAATGACATCGCCTCCGGCGCCTCCCAAGTGGAAACTCTCAAACCGCGCGGCTACGGCGTCACCGCGAACGAGACCGTCTTCAACGGCAACCGGACGATCAATTCCATCAGTCAGGCCGAGTCTCAGGTCTTCGGGGCGCGCGAGCAGTTGCGCAACACCGAGCAGAACACCCTTCTTTCCGGCGCGACCGCCTATATGGACGTGCTGGAGGATACGGCCATTCTCGACCTCGACCGCAATAATGTCGATGTGTTGAAAGAACAGCTGCGCGAGACGCGGGACCGCTTCACCGTCGGCGAAGTGACGCGCACCGACGTGGCGCAGGCGGAGGCGAGCCTTTCGAGCGCCGAGGCGACCGCACTCAGCGCGGTGGCGACCCTGCAGGCCGCAGTCGCTCGCTACCGTCAATTCATCGGCGATCAGCCGACCAGCCTTGCGCCGGTGAAGCCGCTTACCAGGCCGCTGCCGAAAACCCTGCCCGAGGCGATATCCATTTCGCAGATCGAGCATCCGGCGATCAGCGCTTCCCTGCATGGGGTCGACGCCGCGGAATTGCAGGTGAAGATCGCCGAGGGCGCGCTCTACCCGACGATCGGGATCTCCGCCTCGTTCAGCAACCAGTACGACTCAGGCGGGTTCCCCGGTTTTCACGCGGTGACTGGCCAGCTCCTGGGACAAATCAACATTCCGATCTATCAGGGCGGAGCGGAATATGCCACGACCCGACAGGCGAAGGAGAGCCTGTCCCAACAGGAAATCCAGACCGATTCCTTGCGCAATCAGGTCCGCCAGGCCGTCGTCGCCGCCTGGGGCCTTAATGAAGCTGCGGTCGGCGTGGTGCGCGCGGCCCGCGCGGCGGTCTCCGCCAACGAAGTGGCGCTGACCGGGGTGCGCGAAGAGGCCAAAGTGGGCCAGCGGACGACCCTCGACGTGCTCAACGCCCAACAGGCGCTGCTGCAGGCGCGAACGACGCTGGTCCAGGCCGAGCACGACCAGGTCGTCGATTCCTACTCGTTGTTGTCTTCGATCGGCCGGCTCAACATCCCGACCCTCGGACTTGCAGTCGCCGAGTACGACCCGCGGGTTCATTTCGATCAGGTGAAGAGCAAGTGGATCGGTCTCAGGACGCCGAGCGGACAGTGAGGGCTTCGGGCTTTCCAAGGGCGCTTGCCGGTAGCGGCTCCGAGTGACTATCGTGTGTTGAATCGCCGCTCGATTCGGCGGTCGACGGCAGCGTTGGCTGAATCCGACCTCGCGATAGGCGCATAGGACAAAGCCCCTTGGATTGGGGCAAGGCAGTCTGATGAGCGCAACCAATTCGAATTCCAGAGACGGCGACCTCGAGGCGATTCAGCGCGCGCAGCGGGCCCACGAGCCATCGATGGAGGAGATTCTCGCCTCCATCCGCAACATCATCGCCGATGACCCCGCCAAAGGGGAGGCGCCCAAGCCGCAGCAGACTCCGGCGCCCCTGCCGCAAATCGTTTATTCCAAGGACGCCGCTGCGCCGCACGGCGGCGGCTCCGGATTGTCCCAGCGCCCGGACGCCAACGCGCCGACGGTCGTCTGGCGCCGGCCGCAAGCGGTCGAAGCCGAGCCCGCCGCCGACGCCGATCCGATCCAGCGAAGCGAGGAGCCGTTGCTGTCGCCGGACGCGGTCGAGGCGGCAGCCTTGTCGTTCGGGGCCTTAACGGCCGGCCTCGATGTTCGCAGCGCCGAGCTCGCCGACAGCATGGTGCGCGAAATGTTGCGGCCGATGCTCAAGCATTGGCTGGACGCGAACCTCCCGGCCATTGTCGAGCGCCTGGTGCGGGCGGAAATCGAGCGCGTCGCGCGCGGACGGAAATAGGCCTCGCCGTTCGACGTCTTGCGTTGACTTCGATCGCGGCGATGCGTTTATAGCGCCTATGGCGCTTGCGCTTGCGGCGTTCGTAGCTGCCAGCGCTGCTCGGAAGGCCGCCATCTGATCTCAAGGGCGTCTCCGGCGGGGATCGCGCGGACCAGAAATCCATGATGGACAAATCGTTCGACTTCGCTGCGGCCGAAGGCCGCGCCTCCGCGCTTTGGGAGGAAACAGGCGCATTCCGGGCCGGTCGCCCCGACCGGGCGGCGGCAAAACGCTTTTGCGTCGTCATTCCGCCGCCGAACGTCACCGGCAATCTGCATATGGGCCATGCGCTCAACAACACGCTTCAGGACATTTTGTGTCGTTATTGGCGCATGAACGGCCGTGACGTGCTGTGGCAGCCGGGCGTCGATCATGCGGGCATCGCCACGCAAATGGTGGTCGAACGCATGCTCATGGATAGGCAGGAGCCGGACCGCCGCGCTTTGGGCCGAAAGGCGTTCGTCGAGCGTGTGTGGGCGTGGAAAGCGGAATCGGGCGGCGCGATCGTGGCCCAGCTCAAGCGCCTCGGGGCCTCCTGCGACTGGAGCCGCGAGCGCTTCACCCTCGACGAGGGCCTCTCGCGCGCGGTCGCCAAGGTGTTCGTTCAGCTCTATCGCGAGGGGCTCGTCTATAAGGACAAGCGGCTCGTCAACTGGGATCCCAAATTCCAGACCGCCATCTCGGACCTGGAGGTCGCGCAGGTCGAGACCAAGGGCTCATTCAAGTGGTCGCGGGCGGATGGCGGACCGCTCGACGCGGCGGCGCTCGCCAAGGTCCTGGCCAAAAATCCCAACGGGCACCTCTATTACTTCGAATATCCGGTGGTGGACTCGGACGGCGAAGAGACCGGCGAACGGGTGACCGTCGCCACCACGCGGCCAGAGACCATGCTGGGCGACACCGCGGTCGCAGCGCACCCGGACGACCCGCGCTATCAGCACCTGTTCGGCAGGCATGTTCGCCTGCCGCTGGTCGGCCGTCTGATCGCGATCGTGGCCGACGAATATTCCGATCCGGAAAAGGGCGCAGGCGCGGTCAAGATCACGCCCGCGCACGACTTCAACGATTTCGAAGTCGGCAAGCGGCACGAGGCCGAGGGCGCGCGACCGATCAATATTCTGGATGCGCAGGGGCGGGTGACGCTCAGGGACAATGTCGACTTCTTCGAAGGGCTCGAGAGCGACCACGATCACGCGCGGCTCATCGCTGCTGTCGACGGCCAGGACCGCTTCGTCGCGCGAAGCCGGATCGTCGAGATGATGGCGCTCGCCGGTTTTCTGGCCAAGGTCGAACCGCATGCGCACGCGGTGCCGCACGGCGACCGCTCGAACGCGGTCATCGAGCCCTGGCTGACCGATCAGTGGTATGTCGACGCCAAGACGCTCGCCGCGCCCGCGATTGAAGCGGTCCGCGAGGGCGGAACTCAATTCGTCCCCAAGACCTGGGAGAAGACCTACTTCGACTGGCTCGAGAACATCCAGCCGTGGTGCGTTTCGCGCCAGCTCTGGTGGGGGCATCAGATTCCGGCCTGGTACGCTCCCTGGGGCGCGGTCTTTGTCGAGGAGACGGAGGAGGCGGCCTACGCCGCGGCGCTCGCCGACGGCGTTGAACGCGGCGCTTTGACCGAAGTCGAAGCGCAGGCTCTAGCCGGCAATCCCGCGCGGCTCGCAGAGACGTTCAAGCGCGACGAGGACGTGCTCGACACCTGGTTCTCCTCGGCTTTGTGGCCATTCTCGACTCTCGGCTGGCCCGACGAGACGCCGGAGCTCAAGCGTTTCTATCCGACCGATGCGCTGGTCACTGGCTTCGACATCATCTTCTTCTGGGTCGCGCGGATGATGATGATGGGCCTCCATTTCATGGAGGAGGTTCCTTTTCACGATGTCTACATCCACGCCCTCGTGCGCGACGAGAAGGGGGCGAAGATGTCGAAGTCGAAGGGCAACGTCATCGATCCGATCGACCTCATCAACCGGTTCGGCGCCGATGCGTTGCGCTTCACGCTGTCGGCGATGGCGGCGCAGGGCAGGGACATCAAGCTGAGCGAAGCCCGAATCGAAGGCTATCGCAACTTCGCGACCAAGCTATGGAACGCCTCGCGCTTCGCCGAGATGAACGGTTGCGTCCGCGTCGAGGGTTTCGATCCGTCAACCGTGCGCGAACCGCTCAACCGTTGGATCCTCGGCGAGGCCGCCTCGGCGGCAGCGGAAACGGCGGGGGGGATCGAAGCCTATCGCTTCAACGACGCCGCCAACGCGGCTTATCGGTTCGTCTGGAGCGTCTTTTGCGACTGGCATCTCGAACTGGCCAAGCCGGTCCTGCAGGGGCCCGCCGCCGACCCGACGGCCAAGGCCGAGACACAGGCGACAATCGCGCATGTGCTCGACATGATCTACGCGATCCTGCATCCCTTCATGCCGTTCCTCACCGAGGAGCTTTGGACGATCACAGGCCAAGTCGGGCCGAGACGCGCAGGCCCCCTGGCGCTCGGGCCATGGCCTGCCCAAGGCTTCGAAGTCGATGAGGCGGTCGAAGCCGAAATCGGCTGGGTCGTCGATCTTATCGCAGAGGTCCGGTCGGTACGGTCGGAAATGGGGGTGCCGCCATCGACCCAGACGCCACTCATTCTTGTTGCTCCGAGCGAGCGGGCGGCCAGAAGCGCACGCGCCTGGAGCGACAGCATCGGGCGTCTTGCCCGCGTGGCCTCGCTAGACACGGCCGAAGCGCCGCCGCCCGGCGCGCTGCTCCTGGTTGTGCGGGGCGAGACGGTGGCGCTGCGTCTCGCCGGAATCATCGACCTCAACGCAGAGAAGGCGCGTCTCGATCGGGAGATCGCCAAGGAGAAGCTCGAAATCGCCAAGGTCGTGTCCAAACTGGGCAACGACGACTTCGTCGCCCGGGCGCCCGAAGACATCATTGCCGAACATCAGGACCGGCTGGAGACGTTTCAGGCGCGGCTCGCCAAGCTTACCGCCGCGCGCGAGCGTCTGGAGCGCGTTTGAGGCGCCGCTGGAAGCGGCAAATTGTTGCTTTTGCGCAACATCTCCGCTGCAACTCTCGCGAGTCGGGATTCCGGCTGCCTACCGCCGCGATTGCGCCATAAACGGCTCGCAGTTTGAAATCAATTCAAGACGGAAGTCGTCTGTGTCGCGAGCGCCCTCAAAGCACCGCGTCGCGGCTGGATGGTAGCTCGGGATCGATATGCGGGTGGTCGCGTGTGCGGAAGTATGGGGTGAAAGGGCGCCGTGGCGCCGCCGCTTCGCATTCGCAGTCATCGGATCGATGACGCTGGGGTTGGCCCCCGTCTTTGCCTTCGACGGGACCACCTCCAACCCGTCGGACAAGATCCCGAAGAACTTCACCGACCCTCAGCAGGCGTTGCGCGCGGGCGTTGATGAATTGAAAGCGGGCGACGCCGACGCGTCAGTCGCCGCTCTCACCTATGCAGCCGAAGGCGGCGAGGCGATCGCGCGCTGGAAACTCGGCGAAATGTACGCGGATGGTCAAGGCGTGCAGCGCGATGACGTGAAGGCGTACCATTACTTCAACCAGCTGGTCGAAGACTACGACGAGGATCAACCCGACCGGCGAAATCTGAGCGCGATTTCCAACGCGTTCGTGGCCGTCGGCGTCTATTGCCTGAATGGCATAGCCAACAGCGAGGTGCGGCCAGACCCCGAGCGTGCGCACGAGTTGTTCCAATATGCAGCGACGATTTTCGGCGACCCGAACGCGCAATATAATCTCGCTCATATGTACATGGTCGGCGCCGGGGGTGTTGCAAAGGACAACGTCGCCGCGGTTCGTTGGCTGGCGGTGGCGGCCCAAAAGGGCCATGCTCCCTCCCAGGCCCTGTTGGGCCATATGCTATTCATGGGCGACGGCGTGCCGCATCAGCGCGCGCGTGGGCTGATGTGGCTCGAGTTCGCCAAGGACGCCGCGCCGGATCCAAAGGAGGTTTGGATTCGCGATCTCTACCAGCGCGATTTCGCCTCGGCGAGCGAGGATGACCGGCAGGCCGCCGCAATCCTGTATGGTGCGCGCGCCAAGGGAGCGCCGCCGTCGACGCCGGTCAGAGACATCATCAAGGGCACCCTCAAGGCGCTTGGGCCACTAGCCGGCTTTCCACAACCAGCGCAATAAGCGTCGGCGCGTTCGAGCGCGCTAATGGCCGTCCGACCGGGGCCGCGACGCTCCGGGTGCGGCTATAGACCGACCGGAGCGCCGAGCGCGTACACAGCCATCTTCCGACGGTGGTTATGGGGTGGTCTTTTTCATTTGGTCGCCGCCGCCTGCGGGTTGCGCTGCGGCCTCGTCAAGCGGGCTTGGCGCATATTTAAAGTCAGGCGCGGCCTTCAACTCCGCCAGGGTTACGTTGAGGACCGCCTTGTCAGGATAGCCCTGACTCGCCTCGGTCGCCGCCGGGTCCGTTTCCTTCATCGGCGGCGGCGGTTGTCCGCTTGTGGAGGTCATTGGGGTCGGTTGATCGGTCGCCGGCGTCTTCCGGGGTTCCGTGCGCCATTGCATCGCGGAGAACGGCACTGCGACATCCTTCTTGCCGAACCCAAGGAATCCGCCGACTCCGATCACGATCGTTTGGGCTGAACCGTTCTTATCCAGCAGCAAGTCGTCGATCTTTCCGATCTGCTTCTCGTCTGCACCGTAAACGCCGACTCCGACCAATTTCGGCGCGCGCCACTGGTTTTTTTCCTGGCTGGTCACGAAGTTGACGCCCGATGTCGCCTGCGCTTGGGCAGGTTGAGCTTGGGCCGGTTGGTTCGCCGGAGCGGTGGGATTGTCTGCGCCGTAAGCGCTGGACCCGATCAGGGCGGTACTGAACAAGGTTGTGTAAGCAAGCGTCCTAAGCATCTTCGCCTCCTCTTCGAGAAGCATGGCGTCGAGCGCCGATACTTAAGAAAATTCGTCGAACGCTCGCGGCCACTCCGCACACCTGCAGCGTACGGAGGCTGCTCGTTTGGCGCACTCGGTGAAGCGCGCCAAACTCATAACCGCCGGCCGGCAGAAATGTTCCTTTGGGGAAATTCCTCGTCCGCAGGCTGTCCGCCTCGGTGACCCCGGATGACATGACGGCCTGGATGCGATAGGCGGCTTCGGCGGACGGAGGCTCATGACCAGTTCAACACGTGATTGCTGCTTTCCGGGGGAATTCGACCGGAATGATTGAGTTTGGCCTCCGATTCCTCAAGGGCCCGTGGGCGACCGCAGCGCTCGTCTGTCTTGCGGCGTTCGTCGTCCTATTCGCGCTCGCCGGCCAAACCGTCAACGCGCCGTTCGTCTATACCGCGCCGAAATGAAGCGCAGCGCCTCGCTCGATTTCCTACGCGGAAGCGCGGCGTTCGCGGTCGCGATTCCTCATTATCTGACAGCCAACGCGCCGTTTCAGCCGTTCGCGGAAGCGTTCGCGATCGCTGGCGTCGAGGTCTTTTTCGTCCTGAGCGGCTTTGTGCTCGCCCCTCAGATCGTCGATTGGGTGGTGGGCAAGCCGTGGCGCAATCTCGGCGTGTTTCTGGTCCGGCGCTGGATGCGCACCATCCCGCCCTATGTCGTCGCGCTGGTCGTCATTGCGGCGCTGACCGGCAACCTGATGACCGCCGACTTTGCCCGCTATCTCTTCTACGTCGAGAACCTCTTTTCCTCCGCCAACCACGTCGATTTCTATCCTGTCGCCTGGAGCCTGGCGGTCGAGGAATGGTTCTATGTGCTGTTTGCTCCCGCCCTGTTCCTGGTCGCGAGGCTGCTTGGGAGACGCGACCGCCGGTTCGACGCGACCTTCGCGGTCCTGGTCATTCTCGTCGTGGCGGCGCTGCGGTTCTCGATCGCGCCGCACGACTGGGACTTGAACGTCCGGCGGGTCACGCTGTTTCGCATCGACTCGATCGTCTGGGGCTTTTTGCTTTATCTCGCGCTCGAGCGGCGTTCGCCGATTGGGCTCGACGCCGCCTCAGGCCGATGGCGCCTTACCGCGCTGCTCGGGCTGCTTGCGATATCGGTCCCGACGGAGCTCGCCGTCGCGATCCTGGCCGTCGGTGGCGACCTGTCGGCCCAGCGGGCGTTTCCATACGTCTCGGCGGCGTTCGGCATGATCTTGGTCGGCGTCGTCTGGCAAGCCGAGGGCCTTTTCCGCAATCGTGTCGTCAGAGGCGTGAGCTTCTATCTCGGCCGCATCTCGTACTCGGTTTATCTCTTCCACCTTCTCATCATCATGGCGCTGAAGCCGATGATCGTCGCGGCGCCGCTGGCGCTGCAACTGGCGATCTATATGGTCGCGATCCTGGCGCTGTCGACCGTCTTCTTTGCCGGGTTCGAGCGGCCGATCCTGGCGGCGCGGCCCTATTACGGCGAGGCGCGGCGGGCGGCTGCGGCAATCGTCGCGCCCAGCGGCGAACCTCGCCGCCTGCATCCCTCGCTTCTCGCCGTCGCGCTTGGCCTTGCGGCGATCGCCGCCGGCGCGCTTACCCGCAACGCCTTCATGGCCGACAAGCCCTACGCGTTCTATCCGCTCTTGGCTGCGACGGCGGTTCTCGTCCTCGCGCTCGCCGAACAAGCGTGTCGCCATTCGACCGGCGCGGTCGCCGTGGCGGCTCGCGCTTTCCTTTTGTTCGCGCTCGCGCTGCCGTTCGCCGACGCCCTCTACCGCAGCTCGACGGGATTGCCGCTGGTCGCGACGACTGCTGAGCCGACCTATTCCTATCGCGCCGCGCACACCAACCCGACCGCGTTCGCGATCTGGTGGTTCTATTATCTCAACGAGTGGATCCGGGACGATGGGATAAGGGCGGCGATCGATGCGCCGGACCCGCAAAAGAAACTGCCCTTCGTCCTGGTTCCGGGCAGCTCGGGGCGCATGTTCGACACCACGATCCGCATCAACAATCTCGGCTTCCGCGGGCGGGACTTACCCCGCGACAAGGGCGACGCTTTCCGCATTGTCGCGCTCGGCGAGTCGCAGACCTTCGGGCCCACGCTGCGCGATGGCGAGAAGCCTTGGCCAGAGCTGCTGCAGGACCTGTTCGACCGGCATGCCTCATGCGGCCGCACAATCGAGGTCGTCAACGCCGGTACCGAGGCCTATACGCTCGAGGACAATCTCGAGCGCATGCGCCGCGACATCCTGCCGCTCAAGCCTGATCTGATCCTCAGCACGCACGGAATGAACGGCTTCTTGCCGTTCGGCCTCAGGCGCGTCCCGGAGCCCAACGAACCGGGCGTCAGGCCCCGGGCTTCGGCGCTCATCAGCCGCGCCGTGCTGACCATCGAACGCGCGACCCACGATTGGCGCGGTCGGAACTCGGCTCAAGCGCAGCCGGTCGCGCTCGCGCCGATGTCCGACGCTGAGCTGATGAGGAGCCGGTACGCCGACGACTACCGCAAGCTCATTGCGCTCGCGCGCGGCAACGGCGCGGATATCGCGCTCGCCGATTCAACCATGGCGGTCAACGAATCGAGTCCGCGCGAGGTCAAGGACTTCTATGGCGCGGTGTTCAAGCCGATCGACGATATCATCGCCGCCAACGCCGCCCACAACCGCATGGTCAAGCTCATCGCTCGCGACGCGGGCGCGCCGCTGATCGACATGGCCGCCGGCGTCGACGGGCAATGGGACGACGACCTCTATCTCGACATCGTCCACTTTACCGAAGCGGGCAATGAACGGGTCGCCGGCCTCATGTTTCGGGCGCTATTGCCGATGCTGGCGGAGCGCGACGGGCTGCGCTGCCAACTGCGCTGAGCGGCGCCGCGGCTGGGCAGATGGGGGGCGCATGCGCGAATGGCGGGGTTCTCTTTTCGGAAGCGGCAAGACGATGACTGCGTCCCAGGCTAACATCCGGTCTCAGCTTGCTCTGAAGCGGGGACGATATGTGAGCGGCGTCACAGCGCGAAGGCCCGCTGTTTGTGAGGAACGTTACTGGCTCAAACGAGAAATTCGGGTTTGTCGAGGTCCCGGGCTGTAGGGAGTTTGCGGGCCCTTTGCAGCGCGTGCTGGCGGCGACGAAGAGTCAGATTGTCAAAGGGAGGAATTGGATATGGTCCCGGTCGATGCTCAAACAATGCGAGAGGTCGCGCCAACCTTCACTGGCGCGCCAGCGGCCAGCCAGGCGAAAATCATCGCGGAGGTGGGCGCAGTGTTAGCGGCGACGCTGGAAAGCTATGATATTACGAACCGCCTGCGGATCGCGCACTTTCTGGGGCAAACTTGCGAGGAGTCGGCGGGTTACCGCACGACCGAGGAGTTCGCGAGCGGGAAGGAATATGAAGGCCGAGCGGACTTGGGCAATACCCAAAAAGGAGACGGCCCGAGGTACAAAGGACGAGGGTTACTGCAGCTGACGGGACGCGCGAACTACGCCGACTACGGTAAGGCTCTTGGGGTCGACTTGGTGAACAATCCGACGCTCGCCGCCCAACCGGCGCTTTCCCTCAAGATAGCCTGCGAGTATTGGAAGCGCCATAACATCAACGCCGACTGCGACCGCGACGATGTTCAAGCAGTGACCCGAAAGGTGAACGGCGGCTTGAACGGGCTTAGCGATCGGATCGCCTTCACGCAAAAGGCTAAGGCGGCGGTCGCGAGACTTCAAGCGATTGCGCTTTCCGGTGCGGCTGCGAGCGCCGCGGCTCCGGCTGGCGCGGCTTCGGCTGACACGGCTGCAGCGGGCGTGGCCCCTGCACAGCCGAGGCCGGTTCTCGGTCGCGGGTCTCAGGGCGACGCGGTGGTGCAATTGCAGAACATGTTGCGCGACTTGAACTTCGCGGTCGCCATCGACGGCGATTTCGGCCCGGGGACAGAAGTGGCCGTAACTCGTTTCCAATCCGAGAACGGTCTCGCGGCCGATGGGATCGTGGGACCCCAGACCTGGGGCGCGCTCGACGCAGCGAAAAAGAAGGCTTGATGATCTGAATGGCGTTCTATCGCATGAGGGGCTGGGCCGGCGCTCCTCGGGTTCGACGGCCCGGGAGACGGTGGGATATTGGATCGCGCGCGGCCTGGTTTGCCTGGGCCGTTTTGACCTTCTTGGTCATCGCGGCCCCCGGGATCGTCGTCCGCGGCGAAGCCGAGGAAGCAGGC
>Ga0210386_10002700_pt1 | contig 15105 bp, 12 predicted proteins | sample IncBWH32OmetaG_FD_160091 | JGI IMG/M metagenome (GOLD analysis project Ga0210386, IMG submission 160091) | Forest soil microbial communities from Barre Woods Harvard Forest LTER site, Petersham, Massachusetts, United States - Inc-BW-H-32-O ... | reverse complement strand
CAGGGAGGGCCCTCGCTTTTTTTTTTGCAATTGCGAACCTGCGAGGCTGCGTGAAGGCGTCTTCAACTGTATAATCGGAATCGACCTCGTGGCTTCCCAACGGCAAAAGCAAAGAAAGAAAAGAGCAAGCACTGTAAACGTTTCTGGCGGAGTGCGATTAATCGCGGCCTTTAAACTGTTCAAAGGACTCGTTCTGCTTGCGGTGGGCATCGGTGCATTGAAGTTGCTGCACAAGGACTTGGCCTTGGAAGTGGAACACTGGGCTGATCTTTTCCGTGTCGATCCCAACAATCGCTACCTCCACCGTCTGCTGGCAAAAGTATTGACCCTTGATCCCAGGAAATTGAGAGAACTGAGCGTGGGTACCTTCTTCTACGCAGCGATGGATCTCACCGAGGGCACAGGCTTGTTCCTTGGAAAGCGGTGGCTGAATATTTCACGATTATTACGACTTCTTCCTTTATACCGCTCGAAATCTATGAAGTCGCGAGACACATGAGTGCGGCAAGCGCGATCGTACTTTTATTGAATATTGCAGTGGTGATTTATCTGATCTTGGAGTTATTCAGAAAGCGCGGAAACAACTCGAACTGAGCGGAGATGACTCTCTGCCAAGGTTCAAAGCCCGGGTTGGAGGCTGGCAGCAGTGTTCTGTGATTCCAGGATGCCTTGCTCTGCTTTGTCCCGCATGGAACGGACTTTGTCATTCATGGGACCGTTCGGTTCAAGCTTCACGTACGCGTCCAGGTCCTGCAGCAGCGTTGAATAGTCATGCAGGTGCCCATGAATTTCCGCGAGCAGTAAATAAGAGTCAGCCGAATCGGCCTTCCAGCGAATCGCTTCGCGGACGCTTTTCTCAGCCTCCTGAAAACGATTCAAACCGAATAATGCCCAGCCCAGGCAATAATTTCCCGCCCAGGAAGTCGGGTTTAGATCCAATGCCTCTCTGAGAACTTTTTCGCCCTCGCTGAATTTGTTTTGCTGGATGAGCAGCCCTCCCAGTGCGAAGAGCGGGTCCGCGTAATGCCCGGCACTCATTTCGACGGACTTGCGCAGGGCTTGCTCGGCATCGGCAATGCGAGACAATTTCAAATCCGCAATTCCAATCTCAAAATAAGCTTCGTAATAATTGCCGAAATTGGCGATGGCCTGTTCAAAGTGAGGCAGGCTACCGCTGGCATCTTCTTTTTTCAGGCAATCGATACCCTTCTGGAATTCGCGAACAGCTTTGGGGGGGATACTCAACTCTCTGACGGATACAACGGCGCGTGGCGTGGGCGATTGTGCGCTCGAAACATGCGGCATACATAGGCATGCCGCCAACAACGAACCTATCCGAAGCCTATTCATCGTGGCAACCAACTTGAACTGCCAAACCCGGCCTCAAGGCCAATTATTCACACAATATTCATACAATAGCAATACGGTTGTAACAATAGGGTAACTTCCAGCGCATCAGCCCGGCACTTGCAAGCTCGCAAAGAAAGCAGGCTTTGGGATTCAATCCACGAACAAAAGTAAGAAAAACAGGAAAAGCCAAGAAAAAGTGAAGAAAAGTCGACGTCAAAATCTCTTTGACGAATCGCTCTAATCTTTAAATCAGGCTTGGATCGGCACTGTTGCGTGACCCGAATTGTGACAGGTCGAAGAAAAAGAATTGAAATGAATAGCGGAACTTAATTTCACAGCGCTGGGTATTTCCAACAAGGTAATGAATGCCTTAATTTGCTTTTCACTATTTCGTAACACACCGTTCATATTTTCACACTACTTTAAAACTCGCTTTCAAGCCCTGTTTCGGAGCGCGGGGTTTGAGCGTGGGGCGATTGTCAGTTCGTTGTCTTAAGAAAAGTACACTGTATTAAGTAGATTTATATCTAATTGCATCTTAGTACGCATTCAAACCCGGGGAAACCGCTAGCAACCACTACAAATGGAGGAGTGAAACATGAGAAGGGGTATTTATTTCCTCTTGTTGTTTACATTTTTATCGAACGTGCTCGGATTGCGCCCGACGTTCGCACAAGAGAGCAAGGGTTTCATTGCTGGAACAGTAAAAGATTCAAGCAACGGCGTGCTGAAGGGCGCTCTCGTTGAAGTCGATCCGACGGGCAAGAGAGCTGTGACCGACGATCAGGGACAATTCCGGTTCACAGACGTCGCCGCAGGCGATTACACGCTCACGATCTCCTACGTAGGTCTCGCGAATTTCACAACGACATTGAAAGTTACCGCCGGGCAGACGGCAAGCACGGACGCCGTACTGAGTGTTGCCGGCGTGACCAACCAATTGGTAGTTACCGCGGATCGCGTGGTCGGTGAGGCGGAAGCAATCAACGTCGAGCGCACTGCCGACAATATCATTCAAGTGTTGCCCGCGGAGGTAATCCGCAGCTTGCCCAACGCCAACATGGCGGATGCCCTCGGCCGGTTGCCAAGCGTAACGCTGGAACGCGATGAAGGCGAAGGCAAATACGTGCAGGTTCGCGGACTCGAACCGCGCCTGACTAACACCTTGATCGATGGAATGAACGTTCCGTCACCGGAGGCAGGCGTTCGCCAGATCAAATTCGATTCCATCCCGGCCGACATCGTCGAGTCCGTGGAAATCAACAAAACTCTTTTGCCGAACATGGATGGAGACGGAATCGGCGGCTCCATTAACCTCATAACCAAATCGGCTACCGACCAGCCCACGATAGCACTAAGCGGCATGGGCGGGTATATGCCGATCCTGGGAGGGCGCGAGCAGGTCGAGACGACTGGCACCATCGGTCAGCGATTCGGCAGTCAGAAGCGATTCGGAGCGTTGATCGGCGGCAGTTATGATTGGACAGGCCGCGGCATTGATGACGTGGAGCCCACACCGGATATCGCCACTCTTCCCGGTGGAGGCACCGAGCGCTTTTTCGATACCGCGGACATGCGCGAATACCGTTACTATCGCAGCCGTTGGGGTTTGGCCGGGAGCATGGACTATAAGCTTTCGGAAGGATCCAATCTCTACGCCCACGGATTATTTTCTAATTTCAAGAACTACGGTTCCCGCTTTGACTACGGCATTAACGACAACACGCCGGGCGTTACAACGCTGAATGGCAATGGGGGAACGCCAAGTTTCGGCACCCAAATTCGGCGGCCGGATATTTCCGTTGGCAGTGTTTTGGTTGGCGGAAGACATGACTTCAACACCATCCTGGTTTCGTGGAACCTCTCCGCGGGCCGTGCAAGTCTGATCAACCAGGGGGATGGCTTGGCCAGCTTCAATTCCACGCTGCCCAGCAGCTCCTGCCAATTTTCTCCCGCGCTAACAACGAGCTTTTACGTGCCGCAATTCACTCCCGTGTGCTTCACGGAAGCCTTCGATACTTCAGCGTATGCCTTGAAAAACATGACCATTAATCACGGGCTAACCGCTCAGCTCAATTTGCAATTCGATGGCGAGATGGCCAAGCGTTATCACATCGGGTCTCATCCGGCCACATTTGAATTTGGGGGCAAGTTTCGCAACGCCCACAAATTTGACAACGCCTACACGGTTACGATGACCCCCAATTCCGGAGTTTCCATTCCGGTTTCCCAGTTTCCAAGCACCCTGACAAATAACAATTACTATGGCGGCGCCTATCCGCTCGGTCCGAATCCCGCGTTTCAAGACGTACTTAACTTCGCCAATGCCAATTCCAGTGAATTTACTACCGCCAGCAGCCAGGGCGCCGACCCGTCCAGTTACGATCTTGTGGAAAAAGTTTCCTCAGGATATGTGATGAATACCGTGGATCTAACCAGCAAGTTGCGCCTGGTCGGAGGCGTTCGCTTTGAAGGAACTAGTCTTTCGACGGTCAGTTTTGTCACGGGCGATCCGACCGCTGTACCCCCTGTAATCCCGTCCCTCTCCTTCAAGGCCAATGGGTCTTACCTTTCGGTCCTGCCCAGTGCAGCGATTCGGTATGCCATTACCCAGAGCACTAACTTCCGTGTTTCCTACTCCCGCGGTCTTTCACGGCCTGACCCGGCGGACATTGCCCAAGCTGTGACGTATACCACGGTCGGAAGCCCGGGAATTCAGCAAAACACTGTGACCCTGGGAAACCCAAATCTGAAAGCCGAAACTGCTGACAGCATCGACCTTCTGGTCGAGCACTATCTCAACTCATTTGGCATGGTCTCGGTGGGTTATTTTTACAAGAATCTGACCAACCCGATCGTGCAAAATCAGTTCCTAATTAACAATTTTTCGCCGAATCCTGTCATACCGCCACAGACGTTCCTCGCCACTCAGCCGATTAATGCCGGTAGTGCCTGGCTGAACGGAATCGAATTGGCATATCTTCAGCACCTGTCATTTCTCCCCGGCAAGCTAAAGGGGCTTGGAATCTCGGCGAACTACAGCTATGTAGCCTCACGCACCAGCGGAATACCGGGGCGCTCGGATCATCCCAGGCTTCTTCGCAACGCCCCGAATACCTGGAATATCAGCCCAACGTACGATATGGGAAGATTTTCCGTTCGCGTCGGTCTCTCCTACAATCAAGCCAATATTGCTTCCTACGGCTACCAGGACGGAAAGGCTGGCGGCATCGACGGGCCGTTGAGCGATCAATACTTCTATACTCACTTTCAGGTGGATGCGGAAGGCACCATTCGACTCGCTCGCGGATTTACCTTCGTCATGTACGGCATGAACCTGAACAACGAGGTCTTCGGCTTTTACCAGGGCAGCCCTCAATACCAGGTTCAGCGGGAATTCTACCAACCCACGATTTCAGCCGGGTTCCGGTGGTCTCCAGAGCGCGAAAAGCGGCCATAGGGCCACTTTAGGAATGCCTCTCGGTCCGATGTTTCGGACCGAGAGGCAAACCTCTTCGTGCTGCTGTCACGGAAACATGATAGCTTTTGCGGTAGTTCGTTCTCGAAATTGGAATTGGAAGGGAACTATGGAGGCAAGCTCTTCATGAGATCGCTCGCGAGGATTGGGCGAATCTCCCTTCTCTTCGCATTGATGTACGCTCAAGGTGCGCACGCTCAAAACGTGCGCACCATTTTTTTTGTGCGCCACGCCGATAAAGTTTCCGACGACACGGATGCTCCACTCAGCGATGCCGGACACCGCCGCGCGAAATGCCTGGCGAACACGCTTTCTGACTCACACATCGACGAAATTTTTGTTTCCGACCTCCAGCGCACGCAGCAAACGGCCGCCCCCCTTGCGGATAAGCTGCACCTGAAGCCGACCGCCATTCCTTTGAGCACTCCGGATCAACTGGTCGAAGCCATCCGCGCAAGCAAAGCTTCGCATGTCCTGGTGGTCTGGCATGACATGACCCTGCCAAAAATAATGCAAGCCCTGGGCGCGCCTGCCATTACCCCAATCGGCCACACCGAGTACGACCGGTTTTTCATACTCACCCTGACGGATGACAAAGCAAATCCGCAGCCAAGATTCGCCGCGCTGCGATATTGCAATCCCTCAAATTAGTTTAGTGCGCTAATAAATCTTTGAGGAAGCGCGTCATCGCCACTTTGTATTCATCGTCGGCGCGAACCTCGGAGGGATTTTGCGGCTTCGTGAACGCGTGCGCGGCGCCGCTGTAGAGGTTAACCTCAAAATCGATTTTGGCTCCGCGCAACTGCGAAATGACGTTGTTAAGTTCTTCCATAGGCGCAACCGGATCCTCCGCGCCATGCAGAATCAGGACGCGGCCCTTGATATTTTTCGCGGCTTCCGGCGTGAAGTTGCGAAACGCGCCATGCACGGAGACGAAGCCGAGGAGCGGTGCACCTGTTTCGATCAATTCCATTCCAGTCGTGCCGCCAAAGCAGTAGCCCACCGACGCAAGCTTCGCGGGATCGACCATCGGCTGCGACTTCAGGACATCGAGCCCGGCCAGCGCGCGAGCCCGCATCAGCGCACGGTCTTTATCGTAAATCGCGATCGTGTCCGTCATTTCAGGAACAGTTTTGGGGACGATGCCTTTCCCGAAAATATCTTCGGCAAAAACTACATACCCGAGCCTGGAAATCATGTCGGCGTCCGCTAGAGTGCCTGCTGAAAAACCGGACCGGTCATGGATCATGAGCACCCCGGGGCGGCGGCCTTGGACTCCGTCGTCATAGACGAGATAACCGGACAGCACCGCGTTGCCCTGCTTGTAGTCAATCCATTGCGTTTTCATGGCCGCCCGCGTTGCGCTGGCGTTCAGCACTGCCGCAGCAGCGAGCAGAACGAAGAATGTGAGGCGTAAGATTCTCATGGCTCCTCCTGAATGCGTTACTCGAGTTGCTGCATTCTCGCACTTTTTCGGCGCAAGGCAAGGCCTGCTTAATAGATTGCACATCGTGACGGTGGGGTATAAATTAACGCTCGATTGAAGGGCAGAAAAAAATCTCAAAAGATTCCAGTTCAGATCGCAGGGGAGATATGAACGGTAACGGAATTTTTCACGATGCAATATCTCTTCGCCATGCAATCAAATCACGTCCCCAATCAATCCTTTCGCTTGCGGCATATGTGCTGGGACTTGCGATTGCGCTTGCCAGCAACGTCGCCCCTGCGCGCGCGACCGATTGTGCGAGCCTCACCGGCCTCGAGCTGAAGGACACCAAAATTACGTCCGCGACGGTCATTGCCGCGCAAGGAATGATTCCGGAGTACTGCAAAGTTCTGGGCAGCATTCACAATCTCCCTCATTCCACGATTCTCTTCGAAGTTTCCCTGCCGACGTCAAAATGGAATGGAAAATATTTTGTCGCCGGAGGTGGCGGCTATAATGGCGTGATTCCCAAGCTGACGCAGGCGCTCGCCGAGGGCTACGCGGCGGCCGGTTCGGATACAGGGCACGAAGCGAAAGACGCAAACTGGGCGTTGAATAATCTGGACGCGCAGAATAATTACGCCTACCTCGCTACGCACGTCGTTACGTTAATAGGGAAACAAATTCTTCGCGCGTTTTACAACCAACATGAGCGGCGCGCCTATTTCGTTGGCTGTTCCAATGGCGGAAAGATGGCGCTCGCGGAAATTCAGCGCTATCCCGACGATTTCGATGCGGCCATTTCTGGCGACCCGGTGATCGATCGGACGAAATTGATGATGCAATACGCATGGAACGCGCAGGCACTTGCCCCGGCTCCGATTCCGCCAGCCAAAATTCCAGTGATCGAGAAAGCCACAATGAGCGCGTGCCATGAAAGCGGTGGCGCAATCAATGGCCTGCTGATGACTCCCGCGCGCTGCAAATTCGAACCAAAAATGATGGTCTGCCCATCCGGCGACGGTCCGAGCTGCCTCACGGCGGGACAGGCGCGTGCTTTGCAAAAGATTTTAGAGGGACCTGTAAATTCCGCGGGCCAGGAGCTGCATCCCGGATTTGTTCCGGGCCACGAGGACGACTATCAGGCGTTTCTAACGGGCACGGGAACAGATGCCGCGGAACCCGCATCCACGTGGGCGCTTTCGGATATTTTTATGCGGCAGTTTGTTTTTGGCGCTGATTTTGATCTGGTGAAACAATTTAAATTCGACTCTTCGCTGTCAGCTCTCGTGCCGCTCGCTGCCGCGCAGGATAATGCCAGTCCCGACCTCTCTGAATTCAAAGCGCATGGCGGAAAATTAATCATGTATCACGGTTGGGCGGACCATTCCATCACGCCGCTCCGTTCGATCGAATATTACGAAGACGTGATCGAGACAATGGCAAAAGGGCATGCGGAAGTGGATGGCGTGCCAAACGCCTACGCGGTGATGGATTACATGCGGCTGTTCATGGTCCCTGGCATGCATCATTGCGGCAACGGGCCCGGCCCCAACGTGTTTGGCGGCCCAAACCAGGGACTTCCTCCCCAACTTGACGCGCAACATGACATTGTGATGGCTCTCGATCGCTGGGTGGAAGATGACGTCGCGCCGGAAAAAATTATCGCTTCGCATCTGACCAGCGGCGCGGTGGATCGCACTCTGGCGCTGTGCCCCTACCCGCAAACGCCAATCTTCAATGGTTCGGGCGACGTCAACCTGGCGGAAAACTATCACTGCGAAGATCGGAATTTTCGCTGGGCAATCGCAGGGGTGCAAAATTCAAAGCTGAAGAAAGATCAGACATCGCCGCCGCGACCTGCAGCACGATCAAATTAGTTTTAAGGGAATTTACACAACTTTCGAGGATTCTAGTGGCCGTGCAAATATTTCATCTCTGTTCGGTCCAGCAGTGAACTAGAACTCCGCCGAGCTTTCAAATCGTTCCAGCTTCAAACCTTCTTCAGGCCAGTCCTTGTATTCGTGTTCAAATGCCAGCCCCAGCAGCAATCCTTTGTGTGAAGTCCAAATCAGGTATTGGGGATGAAAAGGAATCTTGAGCGAAAATTTTTCGGCGTTCCACTTTCGGCCTGCGGCCTCGATTTCTTCCACGCCAAGGTATTGGAGCGGGCCTTCCAGAGTAGTCACTCGAACGGGATCTGCCATACCCGGCTGCTCAATTCTTATGAAATCGACTTGAGTGGGGCGTGATTTGTCTCGTTCCACTTCGCGCGTGATTCCTCCGAAGGAAAATGGCGAAATTGGCCACAAAAGAGCATATGGCTTGCTGAGCGGAGTTCGCACTTTTATCTCACGGTTGGGATCCGATCCGCCCGAGGAGCAATCTAGTTGCGCTGGCAAAAATTCGCATGACAATGGGCCGGAATCACGCACCCATTTCAATTTTGCAAATTCTTTTGCGCGAATCATCGTGAGATCGCGGGTAAGTTCAGCGGTGAAACGATTGGAGTGAGATTCATGCTTCGGAGATTCAAAGCTTCTGAGGCCTTCTATTTTGTATTCTCCGTTTTCGCTGTGCCACAGTGTCCACGATTCGCGGAAGTTGTAAACCTCTTCCTCAAACGGGCCAACGGCGCCTTCATTGTGGCGTTCGTGCATCGCGTATTCGCCTTCCGCAATCTTTGTTTGCCCGGGAGCCTGCTGCGGCGAGGGATGAGCAATTGCCTGGTGTTCAGAAAGTATTGCCATAATACAAAAAGCGATGCCTGCGGAACAAACTAAGGCTTGAATGGAAACTCTCTTCATCGCAGTTAAGAAAGTTTTGCCGCTGAAAAACAAAATGTTCCTCACAATCACACGCGCCATCTTTACTGCGCTTTCCGCACAATCTCCACTGAGCAATGTGCGTGGCGCACCACTCCTTCCGAAACGCTTCCCATCAAGAAACGTTTCAGGCCGGACCACCCGTGCGACCCGAGCACAATCATGTCTGCGTGCCATTCCTTAGCCGCGTCGAGGATTTGCGATTTTGGATCGCCTTCCACCAACTCGGTCGCAATCTGGAATCCCGCTGCGCGCAGTCTCGTCGCAGCTTTTTCAACTAAATCCTTGGCCTGTTCCCGCAATGCCTTCCACACCATTTCAAACTCAGGGTCATTTGCCCCCATTTCCCGTCCGATTAACAGAGAAGGCGGCTCGACCACGTGCAACACTTTTACTTCCGTCCCCGCATTCCACGGTCTTGCAATGACGCTGCTCAAAGCCTCTTGAGAAAACTCAGACCCATCGATTGCAATCAGCATTTTCATTTGATTACCAGCTCCCCGTGCCTGATTTGGCGAATTTTTACAATCGTCGTGCGGGAACTCAGGCCGCCTCAGGCTCCATGTATATGTTCATTCCTCAGCGGTTTCTCCGTATGTGACAAGCGTCACAGTCATCATCACACGGCACGCAAATTGTTTGTATCGGCGCAGGGAGTGGCAGGCGAATGCGTTTCAGTTATGCTTCGCGCTGGCGTGCCGCCAAAGCTCTTCGCTCGCGATGCGTGCGCCTTCCGCCATGGCTTCGAGTTTGGCCCACATAATCGTGGGATGAACGCGCCGGTTGAATTGTTCCTGCGAAAAGCCGCAGTCCGTGCTGGCGACGACGTTTTCGCGGCCAACAAGGTTCGCAAAGCGCGCGATGCGCTCAGCGATCAGTTCCGGATGCTCGACAACGTTTGTGCCGTGGCTGACGACGCCCGGTGCCAAAATCTTTCCATCGGGAAGCTTGATGTCTTTCCACACACGCCATTCATGCTCGTGGCGCGGATTGGCTGCCTCGATCAGATAAGCCCCTGCGCGAACTTTCAGAATCAGATCGACAATTTTTCGCAACGGAACGTCCGTCGTATGCGGTCCCGGCCAGCTTCCCCAGCAGACGTGATAGCGGATGCGATCTTCTGGGATGCCTTCGAGCGCATGATTCAAAACTTCCACGTGTCGGCCAACCCATTTGTAATAGTCTTCAAAACTCGCGGGAGGAACCATCCGGTCGTAGGTAACAGCGGCGCGGGCGTCGTCCACTTGCAGCAGGAAGCCGGCATCGACAATGGCGCGATATTCCGTTCTCAGCGCTTCGGCCAATGCCACCACCAGTTCTTCTTCATTTTTATAATATTCGTTCTTGCGGTCGGGAATTGCGCTGGAGGGCGCGGCCACGGGCAGGAATGCTTCTTCAACTTTCACGCCATGCAGCGCGGCTTTCAGGTTGTCAATGTCATGCTGAAGCTCGTCGAGTCCCGTGTACTTGACGGGCGCGACGCACACAGCTTCCTGCTTCGTTACGTTAGACCATGTGCGATCGTTGCCGCCCTCGAGTTCCGCGTAAAATTCTTTAAACCTCTCACGATCGGCGCCGCGCGCAAATGGATTCGCGCCGGGTTTTACGGGGCGCATCTCGAAGCCGCTGACACGCTTCAGCGCATAGAGCGCCCAACTCGTGGACTTGCCGAATTCGCCGTCGTTCACAATATCGATTCCCGCCTGGGCTTGCCGTTTCACGACCTCGGCGACCGATTCTTGTAAACATTGCTCGTACGCTTCCACGTCTGCCGCATTGCCGCTTTCGCGCGCGCGCACCAGTTCAAGAAGCCGCGGAGGACGAATCAGGCTGCCCACATGTGTCGTAAGAATTCGATCTTTGCTGCGCTTCATTCGGGCCCACCCTATGGTTTGAATTCGATCAGAATATTATGAATCGGAACTTTTCCCACATCCTTGGAAGCGTGGACGACGGCCGGCCGCCAGGTTACGACGTCCGGGATCAATTCGCGCGTTTCATCTTTTCCGTCGGTCCATTGTTCGACCATTGTATCGTTCAGGAAAATAGCGAGCCGAACGTTGTGGCTGTGCGGCGCATCATACTCGTCGGGCTGCATCTTTTCTTCAAATACGGTGATGTCTTTTGCGTCGTACAGAACTTTATTGTGCGGCGCTGCTGGAGTTCCTGCGGCAGGAGCGATTACTTTTGGATGTGTCGGCTTGATGGACACTTCGAGAAAAGTACCGCTTTTTGGAGCGGAGTAGTGCTCGCCGGTTTTGAATCCCTTGACCTCGCCGCGATCCATCTTTTGCCCATTGATTTCGATGGGGCTGAGTGCCACCACAATGCGATCTCCGCAGGAAGCCGCAGCCGTTGCACACGGTGCGCTATTTTTGGACACGCGAACGAATTCATTGTCGACCACAGGTCCGGCTTGCATGGCCTGAAGAAGAATCAACGCTACTAGCAGCATCTTCATTTTTGTTCTGCCTTTCCGAGCGGCAGCGGAATTTCTGCGCGTAGTGTACAGCAAAACTGAGGTTTTTGTGGCGCGGGCTTCAGCCTGCGGGGGTTAGTGCTTCCAATAACTGAACTCTGAACTTCAACATTCTGTCGTTCCGAGCGAAGTGAGGAATCTGCTTTTCTTTGTTTTCTTAAAGTTAAATCGAAGAGAGATTCCTCGCTTCGCTCGGAATGAAAGCCTAGATTACTTTTTCCGCAGCCTGTTTAGCTGCTGAGATTCCGATTTTGCTGTTCTCACGCAGATTCCGAAACCTATATCACTAAGAGCCCAAGAAAGGAACAGTGATCATTCACTCAGAAGACTTGCGATTACATCGGATGCGTTATACGAAAGTTTTTCCGCGGGCAGAAACCGGCCGATGGTTGCTAAATCGTTCCCGGAAGTGACCACTCCGGCTTCGGTTAAATTTCCGTTTCGCACTTGAGGATGGCCAATGGTTGCGAGCAGCGCATTGCACAGGCACCTCTTTCCCACCGTGTCCTCCGGCTTGCCGCTTTTACCGACGTAAACCGAAAACGGCTCTCCAGAGCAGCGGTAGTTAATCTGCCCTTCGGGCGTGCGATAAGCTTCGCGCAAATAGCCGAGATCGCAAACGCGCGGCCGCGCCAAGTAGATTTCCGCTTCGGACAAAGTGCCCTCGAGCTGTGCCACCTTGAACGGAAAACTGGTAGGGGAAGCCGTCGGGTCGGTGGTTACACGGACTTCCGAGTTGGCAACTTTTTCGATGACTGCGCGCTTGTAATCGTCGCGCAGACCGGACTCTTCGCAAAACGCAAAGGCCGTACCCACTTGGATTCCCGCGGCTCCAACGCTCAAAGCTTCGCGCAGTTTTTCCGCCGAGCCATAGCCGCCCGCAAGCCAGAATGGCCGCCCAAGTTGGCGAATCTTTTCGAGATCAACCTGGTCGCGCTCTCCGTAAATTACGTCTCCATTTTCATCGAGCTGCAATTTCCCGCGAGGCGGCGCGTTATGTCCCCCGGCCGTCGGCCCCTCGATGACGAAACCTTCCACGCTGCCGTTCGCTTTTTTCAGCATCGCCGCAGCCAGCACATTTGAAGCAATGATTGCCAGAAAGCGAGGACGGGTCAGCGGGGGCAGATCGCCCGGCACAAAGCTCTTGGGATCAAACGACATTTCCGCTTCTTCGCCGTCCTGCGACCCCGTCGCATGCAGCGGATACGTTGCCGGCTGATGGTGAACAAATTTATCGAGAACACCTGGAATTTTGACGGGGATTCCCGCGCCCATCAGCACATAACCGACGCCAGCGAGCATCGCGCCATAGATGGAAGGCAGGTGCGGAATCTGAATTTTTTCCAGGTAGTTGATGCCCACCGGATTGTCGTGGCCTTCGCGCGCCAGAAACACTTCTACAAAGTTGGCCACGACGCAGAGTTCTTCCCGCTCCCGCGGGCCGTCTTTGTCATACATGGGCATCGGCTTGTAAGGAGTTCGTTCATGCTTTCCGCCGGGCATGAAATATTCGCTCTCAATGCGCTCCGCCATTTCGCGAACAGGAAATTGTGCCAGGGCGCGGCGCATGTGGCCGCCGGGATCTCCATCTTGCAAGCGTCGCGCTAAAATCTGGTCCAGAGCCGTTCCGGAAACAACGCCCAGATGACCGAGTTTTGAAACCGACTGTGCCAAGCGCCAATTTGAAACACCCGCGCCCATGCCGCCTTGAATAATTCTTGGATAATCGCTCATGAGTTCAGTTTTCTCATAGCGGGGCAAATCCTTTTGTAAAAGTTGTGTAATTCTATTAGAGGAATTTCCTTCAGGCGAGCAGCTAATTCACCATGCGGCGTGCGCTTTCGAGGCCGAGACGCGCGAGTTTGTATCCCGGCTCTATTGCCAAAGATTGCTGGAAGAATTCGCGGGCTCGATTGATATGGCCTTTGGCGAGATACACGCGTCCGAGATTGTAGTAAGGGAAGTGGCGAGGTTCGTAGCGCTTTGCTCTAATGGCTTGTTCGAGCCACGGGACGGCTTCTTCGTGGCGATTCAGGTCGATCAGGTAAACGCCGATATCATTGTACGGATTACCGAAGTCAGGATCTATTTCGATGGCGCGCTTGCATTCTGCGATGGCTTCCTCAATTTTTCCCTGAAAATGATACGTCCAGCCAAGGAAGGTGTGGGCCTCGGCTGTTGGGTTCAAAGCAATGGATCCAAGGTAAAGCTCGATGGCGCGCTCGAGATCTCCTGCCATCTGCGCCTCAAATGCATCCTCGAAGCGCTGCCGTGCTTCTCTTTGGCGATCCGTCGTCATGGGCCATTTAGAACATAGCGCAGATGACCTGTCAACGATCTGCGTTTTGTATCACTGCCTAAATTTGAAAAAGAATCGCCTGAAACGATCTCTTAGGAGGTCGGGACTTCAGTCCCGACGAGGAGCTTGGCTTTATTGCGGTTTTAACCCCTGAAGCTTCAGGGGCTGAAGCCCGCGACTGAATGCAATCCTAACCGCCGAGTTGAAACTCAGCCCTCCAGTACTACTTCCGAAAACTACATCTTTGAGGCCCCGAACCCATCGATCTGAACATCCAGCTGGTGGTTAATTCGGATTCCGTAAATGCCGTCGGTTTTTGCGGCGGCTCCGGTTTTAGGAATCGAAGTGACGACCGTGCCGTTGACGACGAAATCAATCTTGTCAGCCTTCACTCGGACTTCCAGATTATTGGTGGCTGTGCCGTTCGCGTCCGGTTTTTTTACGGAGTCGCTTGGCGTCTTTTGCGAAATGCCTTGCGTCGAGCTGCCGTCGCGGCGCTTGACGAGGTATGTTCCATCATCTGTAACCATAAAATAAATATAGCTTTGCGCCGCGCCTTCCAGGCCGCTGCCGCCAAAAATAAGGCCATAATATTCGTCATGGCCACTGGACTTGATCAGCTTGAATGTCCCCTTCAGCGTGTAATTTCCGGTCATCGTATTTTCGGGGTTCCAGTAAACAGCGGCCATGGGATTTACTGCGTGGAAACCAGTTGCGGTGGCGGTGAATTTATTCGCGCCGGCAGCATCCGGGTCCGATGCATCCGTGCTGTGATCCATGTGCATCTTCCAGCCCTTTGGCGCTTGTGCGAATGCAGGCGCGATGATCATCAGCGCGGCCAGTGATAGCCCGATAAAGTATTTCATTTCTCTTCCTCCTCTGAAATTGCTTCGCTAGATCATACCTCGTTAACTGGTGCGTTTGGCAATCCGGTTTTCCACTGGCATGGTGATGGGGCGAGCGTGCACTTCATGGGACTCAGACTCCGCCTTGTTCTGTCATTCTGAGCGAATCGAAGAATAACTCTTCGATTTAAGTCCAGGAGCAGAAACAAGGAGAGATTCTTCGCTTCGCTCAGAATGACAGAGTGTTGGGTTTTTCGCCCCCTATTTAGCCGCTGAGCTTCCACTTTTGCAGTTCTTATGCAGACTCTGAAGCCGGGCGCTACATCTTGTTTTATGTGCATGCTAGAATTCTTCCGTGTCCAAACAAATTATTCGTCCTGCTCGCACAATAAGCGGCTCACTC
>Ga0210386_10002699_pt1 | contig 15110 bp, 13 predicted proteins | sample IncBWH32OmetaG_FD_160091 | JGI IMG/M metagenome (GOLD analysis project Ga0210386, IMG submission 160091) | Forest soil microbial communities from Barre Woods Harvard Forest LTER site, Petersham, Massachusetts, United States - Inc-BW-H-32-O ... | reverse complement strand
TCGGTCAGCACCGCCCCATTAACCCGCGCCACCGGCTTGTCGCTGACTTGAGGCGTCGCCACTTGGGCCGGTGCGTTGGGTGCGGCCGTGGGAGCATGCGAGGCCATCTGGGCCGACGCCGCTGAGAGGGTCACCGCGAGCAGAACGCTGATTGGAAGTGTGTGCTTCATATCTTGCCTCGCTTGCTGTTTTCAAAAAAAAGGGGAGAGACAATCTCTCCCCTGTTAAATCACCGTGCGTCTTACTGGAAGACTGTCGGGATGTTGAACGTATTGTTGGCTTCGTTCGCCTCACCAAAGTGGCACTGACGGCAGAACTGCGTCGTCGAGGGCGCGTTGTGGTTGGTCACGTTGTTGATGTTCGGGTTGTACGGACCATTGACGAAGAAGTAGGTCTGGTAGTACTTGCCGCCGCCGTCGCCGGCGATCGGGCTAGCCGTTGACGAGGTATAAACCGTCATCACGTGCTGGTTGTGGCAGGTGGTGCAGAGCACGTAGGCTTTCCCGCCTGCCGTGACGCCATACGGGCTCGACCACTTTCCAGGAGCCAGGGCCGGCCAGCCATAGTTGGCCACGAACTTCGCATAGTTGGAGCCCGCGGTTACTGAGAAGGCGGTTCCCGACCATACCAAGCCGTTGGCGGTACTGGCACTGATATTCGCATTCTGTCCGACCGGGTGATCGTTCGTGTAGTTGCCGGCCGAGGTGCCGTCGTTTCCGAGCAGAGTCGGAATCGGATTGCTTCCATAGGCGGTGTTCGTGAGCAAGCCAATGCGCTGCTCATACGACTGGTTCGCCATCATGTTCTTCGCGGTGACGTTTCCGTCGTGGCAGCTGAGGCAGAGCAGGATGCCGCCGACTTCCTGGCTTCCGGTCGCGATGGTGGTAGGCAGAACTTCGGTATAGGTTCCGCCGTCACCGAATGCGATCGTCTTGCCGTACAGTGGGCTTGCGTCCTGTCCCCACAGGGCATAGCTGCCCGAGTCAGCCGCGCCCTTTTGGCCAGAGCCGAACGCGCCGCTGTGTGGCTGGTGACAACCCGCGCAACCGCGGCCGTTGTTGTTATGCGCGCCCAGCACGTCGACTGGCGACGATGCGGTTTGCGCCAACATCAAACCGGCGACTGCGAGGACGAACATTACAACTAAGATCGTTCTCTTCATAAAAATTAAAACCTCCATGATGTATGCAACGCGTTACAAAAATCCTCAGAGGCTTAGGCCCATGGACTGTGACTTGCGCCTGGGCGCTCCTCGCAGCCGCCCCTCGGTCCCCATAAGTGCAACTCTCTGTCCGAAAACCTGACTCCGCCATCCGCTGGCGAATACTTACTTAAACGCTGTTGATTCTTGGGTTTCCGCGTGAGGTCGGGAATGGTGCCAAATTGGGGAAGGGCGCTAAGTTGGGGGAAAACAACCAGTCCAAAGTTTGGATTGGTTAAATCCCCCACTTGATTCTGTGGTGATGCAAGACGCAACAGTGCGGGACCGAAATGGAACTGCACCATAAGGGAGAACGCCTCCCGCAGAAGGCGTTCATTCGAACAGGCAAAGTCAGACTATGAACTCCACACTTATTTCTTTGGACTTGCGTCTGTCGCAGAGGCCGTCGCCGGCGCGCTGTCCTTTGCAGCTGCAGCTTTCTGGATGCGTAACTCCTCGCGCTCTTTGCGCAATTGATCGGCTTCGGAGTCGGTCACATAACGAAATTGCTGCACGCGGCCGGGGAATAACTCGGAAGTGAACACGCGATTGTTCTTGTCGGTCGTAATGCCAACGAGACCCTGGAACTGTCCGGGGAGCAGCCCGTGCCCGCCAAACGCAATCAGAAGCTGCGCTTCCTTGTTGAACACCTGCACGCGATCCTGCATGCCATCGGCGACCCAAATGTGATCGTCGCTGTCGATTGCCACGCCCTTGGGACGCCCGAAATAGCCAGGGCCGTCGCCTGCCTTGCCGAATGTACTGATGAACTTTCCATCCGCATCGAAGACCTCGATGCGATTGTTCAGGGTGTCGGCAACATAGAGATTGCCATCCGAGTCCACAGCCAGACCCGTGGGCTTCGCGAAATCGCCCGGCGTCGTCAGCTCGTGGTTGTGGCCCGTCGTTCCAATCTTGCGGATCAGCTTCAGCGAATCGGCGTCGTATACCAGCACCTGGTCCAAGTCGATGTCGGAGACGTAGAGTTGTCGGTTTTCGCGGTCGATCGCCATCGCTCCCGGACTCACTAGCCCGTCCGTGATGACATCTTCTGCTTTGTGAGCCGAATTGAAAATCAGGATGTGATGCAGGCCCGGATCTGAAACGAAGAGCCGGTCATTGTCGTCCATGACCAGCCCGATGATGCGCACGAAATGCGCATGCGTCTTGTTCTTAATCAGCTCGACCTCGCGCGTTTCCGTGTTGAAGATGAAAATCGCGCCAACCTTCTGATCGGCTACATAGAGACTGCCGCGAGAATCCACGGCCATTCCGTACGGCTCGGCCAGCTGGAAGAAAACCTTCCCGCTGTCACTGGCTGGCTGCGTGCCCGCAAGCCGATCCATCCACTTTTGTTTCGCGTTCGGTGCGGTGTCAACCTGCGACAGCTTTTGCGCCGCATAAAACGACTGATAGCGAATACGCGCGATCGCCGGAGGATTCGGCCACACTATGTTTGAGTAATCGACGACTGGAATCGTCTTCGGCGCGCCTGCCTTTTTCTTCTTCCCGGCAACGGCCGACAGAGGTGCGAAGAGCGTGAGGCCCGCCAGCATCAATGCTGCAAGCCATCTCATGTTTCCCCGAATCGAGCTTGCTCTCGAATTGGACATTGCACTCATAACCCCTCTTCGTGACTAGCGCTTCGTCAAATCCTTGTGGCAGCTGGAGCAGAATGCCAGATTGTTGACCTGATCCTTAGCCAGAAGGTCGGGTTGCCCCGACGCGTGCGGCTGATGGCACGACAGGCAGCTGATCTCGGCCTGAACCTTGGTGATGTTCGTGGGATCCATCACGTTTGCTACTGGATGTCCATCAATCGGGTGACCGCGTCCGTATCTCAGCGGCAGCACCGGTACCTTGTTCTTCGAGAAATAATCTTCGGGCAGCTTCACCGCGCCGTTGAAGATCGTGATCACGTGCTCGGCTTCGAGCTTCTTCGGTTGTGAATCCGGCCCATGGCACTCGAGGCAAACGCCGTCCGCCTTCTGTGTCCGCAACAGATGCTGGTTGTCCCCGCCATGCGGCTCGTGACAAACGGCGCATCCTTCGCGGAACGCGGGCTGGTGGAGGTGCGCTTTCTTGAACTGATCCGCCTGGTCTGCGTGGCAGGTGAGGCATGCGCTTACCGGGTCCGGTTGCAGGAATCCAGGAGAACTGCCGGCATGCGGGTTATGGCAGGCAACACAGTCGCCCTGCGCGCCCGGATGCTGCACCTTCGCTTTTTCGATCTTCTCCGCCTGATCGGCATGGCATGTAATGCACAATGCCTTCGTATCTGCGTTGGTGAGGACGACTTTTCCATCCTTGGCCGGAGCGTGGCAGACCTCGCACGTCTTGTCGGCGAACGGCGCATGCGTGAACTTCTGCAGCAACTTGGGTTTCGCTGACTGGTGCGGATCGTGGCACTGGATGCAGTTCGTGCCCGCAAAAGGCTGATCATTGTGAGCCTTCTGAAGTCCGGCGTCCTTCGCATCGTGGCAGTCGAGACACAAGGCGGGGGCGGCTTTCGTTAAGTGGAAGTCGAATTCTTCCTTGCCCTTCTCGCCGGTCTTGTGTGTCACGTGGCAGGTCTCGCAGCCCATATCGAGAGCTGGATGACGGCTGCCCTTCTCAGGAACGTTAACCCCGATATTGTGGCAACTGAGGCACAGGTTCTCTTTCTGATCACCGGAAGTTGCCTTCAGGAGCTGATTCTTGTTGTCCGATGCGTGCGGATCATGACACTTCACGCAATCGCGCACCGCCGGGCTATGCACCGTGCCCTTGAGGTCCGCAGCGTTTTTATCCGCATGGCAGGTCAGGCACAAACTGGACGGAGTGGTCGTGATCAGCTTAACCCGCGTGATGTCTTTGTTGACGCGGATCTCGTGGCAACTCGTGCAGCCCATCGCGATCGCTGAATGGACGGCCTTGCCTTTGCCTTTTTCCGCATGACATTCCAGGCACTTCGCCGAGTCGGTGTTCTTGTCGAGCGGAACAGGATGAGTGCCCGCAAACAGGGGAAACGCACAAACCAATATCGCGAGCAACAGTTGGAGTAACCGTGTCGCGTTCGAGTTGCGATTGTCAGCTTGCAACACCACTTTCCGGATGCCTCCGCTAGCAATCATGCACGAGGCTCGCCGCAATCCGGCCGGGCCCGGCGGTTTCTTGCAAGTTGTTGCGGTTCCGCGTTTTAGGCCTCGAGAGGGGTACGGCCTTCCAAGCCAACCGCCAAAGCCATGGCGGATTGGTTGAGACTTCTCCCGCAGCGCCGTTGGTGAAATGACCCAAGTAACGAAGGAAGGCCCACGAAGGCATGAAATCGCGTCACGCGGGCCTGTGACCCGCCTCACACCATTTTTATTGCGTGAAATCTCGGCCTGGCCCTTTTGTTCTGAGGGATTTGGCCCATTGCAGGGTGGTCGTTGTTGCGTGGGGCGTGAGCAACTTCAAGAAAAGAAACGTCGTTCTTGCATCGCACCAGATGGCGTTGCAGTTGCTCCCTGCAGATCGGAGAAAGGGAGACATATGGCTGCGGCTTCCAGCACGATCCGTCGCAAGGTTTGGCAGAGCCTGAGTTCCATCAAGACCGGAGTAGTTCTCTTAATCATCGTCGTGATCTTGTCGGCCGTCGGCACCCTCGTTCTCCAACGGCCCGTCACCGAAGCCGACGAGATGCAGCGTGCATACTCGCCGCAGATGTTGAGCTTGCTCGACAAGCTCGGACTCACCGATGTCTTTCACGCCTGGTGGTTCGTGGCTTTGCTCATCCTGGTCAGCCTCAGCATCGTCGCCGCCTCGATTGATCGTTTCCCGAACGCATGGCGTTATTTCGCCCGCCCGTATAAGTCTCCCGATCGCCCCTTCCGGCGCGCCCTCCCCACCCAAATACAGATTCCGATTCCCGACGAGGAAACGGGTCTTGTCGCCGCGGAGCGAAGCCTGCACGGCATGGGATTCAAGCCGGAGCGTGTCGTCGGTAGCGACCGCCTCTCGATCTTTGCGGAACGGAACCGGATCTCTGAGGTGGCCGTCTACATCGTGCACGCGAGCCTGCTTCTGATCTTCCTCGGCGGCATCATCGATGCGCTGTGGGGTTGGCGCGGCTATGTCTCGCTCACGCGGGGCCAGGAAACGAGCATCGTCGGATTGCGCGACGGGAAACAAAAGAACCTGTCGTTCGCGATCCGCTGCGACGGCGCCGGCCAGGAAAACTACAAAGACGGCACGCCGAAAAAATGGTGGTCGCAACTCGTCGTGGTTGAGAACGGACGCGACGTGCAGAAGAAAGAAATCGTGGTGAACGATCCGCTGGTTTACGGCGGAGTTCGCGTCTACCAGGCCAGCTACGGACCGACTGGAAAGCTCGACAAGTTGGTAGTGAACGCGTCCTCACTTGCGGGGGAGAAGAAAGATCTCTCGCTGTCGCTGGACCAGACGGTGGCTGTCGATGCCGACACGGACGTCAAACTCGCGGAATTCATTCCCGATTACGTTGTACGCGACAACCAGGTGTACATGCGATCCACCGAAGTCGAGAATCCAGCCGCGCACTTCATCGTGACCTCAAAGAAGAGCGGCAAGCAGGTCAACTTCTGGCTGCCTCCGCTCGAAGGTTTCGCCGAAAACGAGCAATCGCCCTATCAGTTCACGGTGGAAGACCTCAAGATGGGCTATTACACAGGCCTCGAGATCTCGCATGAACCCGGCCAATGGGGCGTTTGGGCCGGTGTCGTCCTGATGTGTGTTGGCCTTGCATTCGTTTTCTACATTGCGCACACGCGCTTCTGGGCGGTGCCCGTGCGCGACGAAAAAGGAAATCTGGTTCTCTGGGTCGGCGGCACGGTGAATCGCAATCGCGATGGTTTTGAGCAGCGCTTCCAGGACCTCACCGAGAAGATCAAGTCAGAACTGAAGGAAATGAAACCGGCAGCGGCGTCTCAGGCGCAAGTGGCTTCGCTCGCCTGAGAAAAACTGATGGAGGAGAAAATCATGGCTCGCGCACGCGTCGAACAGCAACCAGCAACGACCGGCAACACGCTGATCGTCGTGGTGGGATTGGGGATCGCATTCCTGCTGTTCATGGCGTTTCTGAATGTCGTCAAGAGCGGCAACCTGCTGAATGAATCCAACTTGCTTTATGCAGCGCTGATCTTCTACGCGGGGGCTGGGGCGCTGTATCTGGGTTTCGGCGTGACCGGCACCGATTCGTACGTTCGCTTTGCCTCGATTGCGACCTGGGCCGGACTCGCCGCCAACACCGGCGCCGTGGCGCATCGCTGGTATGAGGCAGGGCATCCGCCCTTCGCCAGCATCTATGAAATGCTGCTCAGCTTCGTGTGGACGCTCGCGGTGCTGACGATCGTCGCCGAAAAGAAATTCCAGGTGAAAGTGATCGGCACCGTGACCATGCCGGTTGCGATCGTGGGCGTCGTACTGATGCAGTTGTTGCGGACGGATGTGCATCCCCTGGTTCCAGCGCTCCAATCCACCTGGCTGCACGTGCACGTCACGTTGGCGATGCTTGCTTACGCCGCCTGCGCCTTAAGTTTCGCACTGGCCATGATGTTCCTGATCCAGGACAAGATGAAGACCGAAACGTTCCTGGCCGCGACCAGCCTGTTCACCGTCAGCGTATACGCAGGCATCCTCACCCGCTTCGAAAAGTGGGGCGGCCTCAGCCTGATCGCCTGGAATGCACAGGAAAAAGCGGAAGTCTTCCTGCAAAAGGGTGTGCGCTTGTTCGTGGTGATTCCGGACCTCGGCTGGCTGATGTTGCTGGTTCTGCTGGTCGTCGCGGCTCCATTCATCCTGTATCTCATCGGCCGCGTGAAGAAAGACGAATCGTTCTACACGGTCGCCAATCGCGCGGTTTTTGTCAGCATCCTGCTGCAGGTTCTCGCGCTTGCGGTGTTCCTGCTTCGCGCGAGCAGCGGTCTGTACTCTTCGCTCGATGCGGAAGGACTCTACGCCACCAGCCTGGCGGCGAGTCCGTTCATACTGTCGGGCCTGGTTGGCGGGATCTTTAACTCGCTGCTTTACCTGCTGCTGCTCTGGCGGCGTGCGGATCTCGAGCGGCTTCTTCCCACCGCGGACAATCTGGACCGAATCACGTACAAAACAATCTGTATTGCTTTCCCGCTGCTCACCCTGATGATTGCAGCCGGCGCGTATTGGGCCAACCGCACCTGGGGCTCTTATTGGAGTTGGGATCCAAAGGAAACCTGGGCCGCGATCACCTGGCTGGTGTACGCCGGCTACCTTCATATGCGAATTACGCGGGGCTGGCGAGGCCGCCGCGCCGCGTACTTCGCGATCTTGGGATTTGCCGTCGTGATGTTCACGTTCTTCGGTGTAACGTACCTGTTGCCCGGCATGCACGCGTATGCGTAAGCGAATTACTTCGAATTGAACACGGAGTTTGATCCAATGATGCCAGTGGTCCAAATGCGCCGGGAAGCGAACGCCACACTTTCCTCGATGCGCGTGAACTGGCAGGTCAAGCTGGTCTTGCCGGTTGCTTTCGTTCTGCTGAACGGCCTTCTCTTGTTCCTGATGGCGACCCTTTCCCTGCGCGACCCCGAACGTCATCAAGTGCTGTTCGTTGCTGGCGGCGGAGCGGTCGCGATTTGCGCGGTGATCCTCTGGGCTCTGGCGTATTTCGTCCAACGCCCGATGGTGGAGTTGCAGGAAAAAATCGCGCGTGTGGGCGAGGGCGATCTGAACGTTGGCGTCGGCTTCGCCAAGCGCAACGACGAGATCGGCGATCTTGGTCGAAACTTCAACCGCATGGTCGTGCAGCTCCGCGAGAGCCGCGAGGAAATCGAGCTTCTGCATCGCACGCAAATGTCCCGGGCGGAACACCTGGCAACTCTCGGGGAAATGGCCGCTGGCCTTGCGCACGAGATCCGCAATCCGCTGGCCGGTATCGCCGGGGTCATGGAGATCGTTGGGCGCGACCTGCCTACAACCAGCCCGGCGCGCGCGGTCCTGAAGGAAGTTCGCCAGGAAATCGCGCAAATTAATCGAATCCTGACCGACCTGCTGCAGACGGCCCGTCCCCATCCCCCAGAAATTCGTCCCAGCGATCTGAACATCACGGTTGAGCACGCTGTGATGCTGGCGCGGCAGCAGGTCATCTCCAAGCCCATCAAGATCGAACTACAGAAGGACGCGAGCTTGCCCAACGTGGATCATGACAGCGACCAGATGCATCAGGTCCTGCTGAATTTGCTGCTGAATGCGGTTCAGGCGATCGAAAAAGCAGGCACAATCCGGGTCACCCTCTCAGGTCTGGACGAGGAAGCGGTCATTGCCGTCGCCGATACAGGGCGCGGCATCATCCCGGAAAATCTCCCCAACATCTTCCGCCCCTTCTACACCACCAAGGGCAACGGGACCGGGCTAGGGCTTTCGCTGGCTCGGCGCATCGTCGAAGGCCATCACGGCCGGATCGAAGTCGACAGCGAGATCGGGATTGGTACCGAATTTCGCGTTTTCCTGCCTTTTCAACAGAGTGCCGCCAAGGCAGCGGCCTCCTAACTCCCTTTCAGCAAGGGCCATACGGCAAACGGGCGTCTCCGTCCGTTTCAGCCGGTCACAGGCTCTTCGTCGACCTCCGATTAATCTCAACTACTTGCCACGTGGACCTGCGCTTCGGGTGTTCGCGGCGCACGTAGTAAGCTATAGGCGGATGCCGGCAGAGAAAATCCTCATCGTCGACGACGAGCGTCTGGTCCGTTGGTCCCTCCGCCAAAAGTGCGAGGAATGGGGCTACCACGTCGTCGAAGCCGAGTCCGGCGAGCCGGGCCTGAAGGTCGCCCAGCACGAGTCGCCCGATCTCGTTTTGCTGGACGTACGCATGCCCGACCTTAGCGGACTCGAAGTCCTTGATCAGCTCAAAAAGAACGGTGACGCTCGCGCCGTGATCATGATCACGGCTGACCCGCAACTCGATGACGTGAAAGCTGCCCTGAAGCTCGGCGCGTACGACTTCGTCGGCAAGCCGCTCGATTTCGAGGAACTCCACGTCACCATCAAGAACGCGCTCGAAACCACGCGCCTGCGAACCGAAGTCCAATCCCTACGTGGCGAAGTGCATCGCCGCGCCGGATATCACAATGTCGTCGGTATCTCGGGGAAAATGACCGAGTTGATGAACTTCGTGCGAAAGGTCGCCGCAAGCGAAGCGACCACGATCCTGATTCAAGGGGAAAGCGGAACCGGCAAGGACCTGATCGCCAAGGCGATTCATTACGAGAGTGTCCGCGCGGAGAAGCCGTTTGTCGCCATCAACTGCTCGGCCATCCCTGAAACACTGATGGAAGCTGAACTCTTTGGCCACGAAAAGGGCGCATTCACCGACGCCAAGCAGATGAAAAAAGGCCTGTTCGAGATGGCCGACGGCGGCACGTTGTTCCTGGACGAGATCGGCGAACTCTCGCCTCTGCTCCAGGCGAAGCTATTGCGGGTGCTGGAAGATCAGGTGATCCGGCGCGTCGGCGGCGTGCGTGACATGCAGGTGGACGTGCGCGTCATTGCCGCGTCCAATCGCGACCTCGAGAAAGCAGTACGCGACGGGCAATTCCGCCAGGATCTTTACTACCGCCTGGCGATCATTGCCATCTTCATTCCTCCGCTGCGCGAGCGCAAGGAAGACATCCTGCCGCTGGTCGACTTCTTCATCGACCGCTACAACCGCAGGTTCAAGAAGTCTATTCGCGGAATCTCCGACGAGACGCGCAAACTCCTGCTGACACACAACTGGCCTGGCAACGTTCGTGAACTCAAGAATACGATCGAACGGGCGATGATTCTGGAAGAAGAGCAGGTCTTGCGGCCGGTCTACTTGCCCTTCTCCGTTGCCGATACTGGCGGCCGTACCCTGTTTGAACGGACGGCGGGCCCCGAGAACGGCCAGGCGCTGCCCAATGGACGCTTGCTCCCGCGCCTATACATTCCCGAGGGCGGGACGTCGCTTGAGGAAGTTGAGCGAGCGATGGTCGAACTCGCCATGCGCCAGGCGAACAGCAACCAGACCCAGGCAGCAAAGCTTCTCGACATCAGCCGAGACGCCCTTCGCTACAAGCTGAAGAAATTCGGCCTGATGCACGGCGACGAAGAAGAATCCCCGCAGTCGTCGCCCAATCCCTCCAGCGTTCGCTGATCTGTGAAACGCAACCATCCGGGAGGGACACGATCGCCTCAGCGGGCCAAGGTTTGTGGCCGCTCGCCAAATCGCTGCGTCGCGTACCCAATAATCGTCCCCACAATTCCTCCGGGAAGCATGATGGCGAAGTAGTAGTGGTCGGGACCGGGTTGCATCGCCGCTACTGCGAAAGCGAGCAGAAGGCCGACACCCAGACCAAAAAGAATACCTAGGGCAAGCGAGTTCACTTTACGCGCGAAGAATCCGATCAGCACGCCGGCGATGAGCCCCTTGATGGTCGAACCGATTACGATGCCCAACAATGCGTTGCGAACGGCCGGCGTGAACCAAGCCGTCAATCCGTCGAAGGCCCCAAGAATCGTGCCCAAAACAAGCCCCAACAGCGGTTTATTCATTGCGTCGTCTCCAGCGGGAAAGCCCGCTCTGCCGTCCTATTTGACGCGCCGCACAAATCCTTTAGCGCGGACGAAAGAAAATCAGCAAGGTGCGAGTCAGAATGTAGGCCAGCAACAAAAGAATCCACGTGCGATTCCGAAGGACCCAGCGCCATGCCCGCACCATGGGGCCCTCAGGGTAGGCGCTGACCGCCAATCCATCCAGAAAGTGGGCCAGATCGGTGCTGAGTTCGGAGACGGTCTGGTATCGGGCTTCGGGATCCTCGGCCATCGCCCGGCCCCGAATCGCGGAGAGCGGTTTTGCAATAGCCTCCGCATTTCCTGTCGAGATCAGGAATTGCAGAATCGCTCCAAGTGAGTAGATGTCCGACCGTTGATCCAATGAAGCGTCCCCCCGCGTCTGCTCCGGCGACATATAGCCTGGCGTTCCGACGACGCTACCATGCGCTGTCAGTGATCGATTTTCGGTTGAAGGGCCCGCGTCAGCCTGATCAATGGGCGCGTCCTTCTCCGGAGAAGGCCCGAAGATCTTCGACAATCCCCAATCCATCACCAGGACCTCGCCAAACGGTCCAATCATGATGTTGGCGGGCTTAAGGTCGCGATGCAGTACGCCATACGCGTGCGCGAAGGCAACTGGGTCGCAGATGCGCAGGAACAATCGCAGCCGATCGGACAAGCTCGCCACCGACTCCACATGCTCATCCAGTCGTTTTCCCTGGACAAGCTTCATCGTGTAGTAAGGGCGTCCGTCGGGAAGCACGCCCGCATCGTGAACGGGTACGATGCCGGGATGCTCGAGCCTCGCGATGATACGGGCTTCCTGTAGCAGGCGCACTGTACCTATGCCGTCCGGATCCGGCCCGCTGATCACCTTCAGCGCGACTCTGCGCTCGAGTTCCGTATCTTCCACGCAGTAGACGCCGCCCATGCCGCCCTGACCGAGTTTGTCGACCAGCCGGTAGCGGGTGCCGGTGAGGTCCGGCGAGTCCGCTGCCTCGCGCAAGCGTTCGAGAGCGGAATCACTCAGGAACCGCGTCACAGCCGTACTCCAAGCAGCGCCAGTGCTTCACGCCGGAATTCGTCTTCGGTCGCGGTCATGGCCCGCAGTTCCTCCAGCACAATGCGCCGAAATTCGCGCCGCGCATACGCCAGATAGTTCGTCACGTCGGTTGGCTTGATTGCGAAACGCCGCGCAACCTCTTCGTAGGTCAGTTCCTTCCCGCCTTCTTCGATATCGTAGAGCTCCAAGAGTTCAAAATGCAGACCCTTATCCTTCTCGTCGAATTCGCGCCGCAGCCTTTCCAGTGCGATGCCGAACACGCTGCGTGCGAACTCGCGCGCGAATAGCTTCTCGGGATCATCCTCTGCGGCGATGGGCAGGCCGATCAACTCGCCCTCGGCGGATTGGAAGTCCAGAGGCAGGAGGACACTGTCGCCTCCCCGCTTCATCCGGTGTGCGGCCTTGTCCTCATTCATGACCAGCCCGTCAACACAAACTCGGATATACGTACGCAGCCGCGCGCGGGCCGGGTCGAAGCGATCCAGCAGACCCTTATCGAGGAGACGAACGAAGAACTCCTGGGTCAGGTCTTTTGCAGGCTCGTTCTCCTTCTTCCAATGCAACCGGATGTACTTGTAGACCGGCTTCCAGTAAGCGCGGATGAGAGTGTCGAGCGCGCGCTGGCGTTCCTCCGTATGCGCACTGCGGGTGCCTTCGATCAGCGACCAATGCGTGGAAGGAAACTGATGCCGCGCGCCACCGATGCTGGTGTCTTCTGACATGGCCTCCATTCGCAGCGGAGTGTACGCGGAGGGAAAGCCGGGCACAAGTTCAGTCCGTGAAACTGGAGTGGGACAGGATCAGCCATCGCGGGCTGAACGCTGAGTGCTGATGGCTGAAAGCAGAAAAAAGGGGAGATCCGACCGAATCTCCCCTCGAGGCGCCGTCTAGGAGCGGATCAAGGGCGCCGAATGCTAGTGAGTGGTGTCGGCAGTCGCCTTTTCTGGCGATTCCAGGTGGAACAGCCGCTGGACTGCGGCCGTCATCTGTTCCTGCTCCTGCTTCTCCGGAGACTCCTTGAGTTCGCGGGCCAGCGAACCAGCGATCTTACGAGTAATGCGTGCTGCAACCTCCCCGAACAATGCATCCTGGTCCTTGGAAAACGGCCCGCACTCACGCTTGAAGGACTCCAGTTCCTGCCGGCATATCTCGTCGAGACGGGCGCGCAGCGCCACGATCGTGGGCACGACCCGCTCGGATAAAAGCTTGCGGCGAAAGCCCAGGGCTTCCTCTTCGACAATATTTTGAGCTACAAGCGCGGCGGCTTCCCGCTCGCCCGCGTTGTGTTGTACGACCCTTTCCAGGTCGTCGAGGTCGTAGAGAAACGCGCCATGCACTTCGCGCACCTTCGGATCGATATCGCGCGGCAAGGCGATGTCCACCAGTACCAGCGGACGGGCGTCCCGGTCCGCCATGATCGATTCGACCTCTTCGCGGGTGAGGATGTAGTGGGGGCAGGAAGTCGAGCTGATCATGATGTCGGCGGCCGCCAGGTGTAGCCAGCGGTCTTCGAACGGAACCGCGCTTCCACCCAGTTCGGCTGCCAACTCCTGCGCGTGTCCAAAAGTCCGATTGATGACGCACACCGAACTGGCGCCATGGTTCACGAGATAGCGAGCGGAAAGCTCGCTCATCTTTCCCGCTCCCATCAAAAGTACTTTCTTGTTTTCAAGAGTTCCCAGGATCTGCTTGGCAAGTTCGACCGCCGCGTACGGCACCGAAACGGCAGAATTTCCGATGGCCGTTTCGTTTCGAACGCGCTTGGAAACGGTGAGCGCTTTTTGCACGACCGCGTCCAGGAAACGCCCGGAACTGCCGGTCTTCTGTGCCTGCGCCCAGGCATTTTTCATTTGCGAGACGATCTGCGGCTCGCCCAATACCATGGAGTCCAGGCTCGATGCGACGCGAAAGATGTGGAGGAGGGCGGCTTCATCGAGCAGGCGATAAAAGTGCTTCCACTCGCAGAGCTTGAGTCCGTATTCGGCCGTTAGGAATCGCAGCACCGAGTTCGCCGCGAGCGTCGGATCGCTGGCCCACAGGAAAAACTCAGTGCGGTTACAGGTCGCCAGTACCACGACCTCTTCGATGCCCTCACCCTGAGTTAACTGTGCGAGCGCCTCGTAGCGGCGGGGCTCACTGATCCAGAAACGCTCGCGGACTGCCACTGGCGCCGTCCGGTGGTTCAGACCGATCACCATCAGAGTGGGTTCCAAAGCACAACTCCCCGGTACTTCGATATTGGTAAGGCATCCCCGATACCAAATCTCGAACGTGCCGCAAGACGCGGGCGTTCGCGTCTTTTCAAGCACTTGATGCCAGAGCGCGACGGAATTGCCATCACCGCGAGAGTCGTGGTTGCGGGTTCTCACCCGAGACGCGTGTTTTTTTACGCGTAACGACGAATGCGCCGCTTGATTCCCGAATCGGTAATTCCTTAAACTGCACGGACATACGAACCAGGGTCCGTCTGGCACGGCACTTGCCGTGTTGGGTTATCGAGGGATTCGTGTGTACCCTCGGACTGATCAGGAGAAGAAAGTATGAAGACTCGTTTGCGGGCCGTGCTGGTTGTGCTGGCGGTTGCATTTGTATTTTCCACGTGGACGTTTGCCGCCGATTCCGGCGCCGACCTCTACAAATCGAAGTGTGCGAGTTGCCACGGGGCCGCCGGCAAGGGCGACACGGCAATGGGCAAAGCAATGAAGGTGAAAGATCTGGGCTCGGACGAAGTGCAGAAGCAGTCCGACGCCGACTTGACTGCGGTCGTTGAAAAAGGCAAGAAACCGATGCCTGGATACGAAGGCAAGCTCACGAAGGACCAGATCTCCGACGTGGTGAAGTATCTTCGCACGCTGAAGTAACAGCCCTGCGCTGTTGCTTTCATAATTGTTATGTTGGGGTCGGGAAATTCCCCGACCCTTTCATTCTGCCGCTCGCCCCACACGTTCCTGTCGAAGTTGTATACTTCTGACCGCCGCTAAGTTTTTCCGCTCGCCGATAACGATCTAACGCGCAGTTCCCGGCCTCGTCCACCCCGCTCGCGGACAGGCGCAACCCGGCAGTGGCGCCGGCCAGTCCGCCACGCGGAGGATAGGGATGCCCAACGACGATTCCATCCATAAGAAATCTCAAAGCTCGACTGTCGTAGAAGTCGAAGAAGAGCACTCCGGAGTTTCACGCCGCGACTTTCTCAAGATCTCGACGATCGCCGCTGCCGTTCCGGTCGTCGCCGGACCGCAAGTGGTCATGGCGGCAGGAGATAAAGTTCAAGTCTATGGGCCGGGAAAGATGCCCATG
>Ga0210386_10002698_pt1 | contig 15113 bp, 17 predicted proteins | sample IncBWH32OmetaG_FD_160091 | JGI IMG/M metagenome (GOLD analysis project Ga0210386, IMG submission 160091) | Forest soil microbial communities from Barre Woods Harvard Forest LTER site, Petersham, Massachusetts, United States - Inc-BW-H-32-O ... | reverse complement strand
GTCTCAGTCTTCCCGGCCTGGACGCCCAGAGCGCGGCATTTACGCCCGCCGACCTCGCCAATGGTCATGTCAGTGTGGTCAATGTCTTCGCGTCCTGGTGCGCGCCCTGCCGCACCGAGGCCGGCCAGCTTCAAGCGCTCAGCCGTGTCCCGGGCATCGCGCTCTATGGCATGACCCAGAAGGACAAGCCCGATGCCACGCGGTCCTTCCTCAATGAGGTGGGAAACCCCTTCTCCCGCATCTCCCGCGACGATGACGGGCGTGCCTCCATCGAGTGGGGCGTTTATGGCGTGCCGGAAACCTTTGTGGTGGATGGCAAGGGCATCATCCGTCTCAAATATGTGGGTCCCTTGACCGATGCGGTGCTCACCAGCCAAGTGATGCCCGCCATCCAGGCGGCCGAAGCCAATCCCTAGGTTTTTCTTAACCATGTTTTGCCAGGGTGGCCCGATGCAGGTCAGCGCGACCCTGATTGCCGCCCAAACCGCCGCCCGCGAGGCTCGGGCCAAGCTGGCCATGCCGCAAGCCGCACCCCAGCCCGGTTTCGCGACGGCATTGGACAAGACCCAAGGCTTTTCACCCCTGCCGCTGAAACAGGCCGCGGCGCCGGCGCCAATGGCCATGGCACAAGCCCCGCAAGCGGCAGCGCCCGCGCCCATGGGGCAGCATGTGAATATTGTTGTTTAGGGATCGTCGGTTCGGAGCTTGTTGCGGGCAACTCTCCGGCCCTTCGCTTACGCTCAGGGCGTTCCTCGCTCAAAACGATCCACTGGATCGTTTTGTCCGCCGCGCAAGCGCGGCGGACCGCTCGTCACCCACCCATCTTACGCCGCCGGACATTGCGGCGCAGCGGCCGTGAGCCCTCGCCATTCAGCTGTTCCGCCGCCTGGGCGATCTGGCTGAGGGCCTTGACGAACTTCTGGCGGTCGGGGAGGGGCAGGGCCTCCAGCAGGGCGCGTTCGGCACGGTCGGCGGCATTGCGCGCGGCCCTCAGCGCCTTGCGGCCGGATGGACTGATCGCCACCGCATTGGCGCGCTGGTCTTCCTCGGTGCGTTCGCGGGACAACAAACCTTTTTCCAGCATGCGGCGGACCATCTCCGCCAGCGTGGAGCGGTCGATGCCGGTGATCTCCACCAGCGCCGTCTGGCTGGCGCCGTCATTCTGCTCCAGAGCGCAGAGCAGGGTGTATTGCTGCTTGGTCAGTTCCTTGCCGCCGGCTTCGCGCGCGTAGAGGTCGCCGTAGAATTGCTGGCATCGGCGGATCAGGTGAGACGGCGCTTCGGAAAGGTCAAAACCATTCCCCGGCTTGCGCTGCCCCTTCATCATCCGTGAACCCCTTTGAACGTCCGCACTGTCACGGATAGCGCGCGGCTTTCGATCTTGTCCCGCATTCGGGTTACAGGAAAGTGGCGCCCTCCGGAGGCGCAGTTAAAACGGTTTTGTGTGTGGAAGTCCATGCGCAAATTTTCGTTTGATCATCTTTGCAAAGCCTGTGTGATATGCTCCACGCCGGCACGCAGTGATCAACGCGCCAATCCTGTGCAATCCCGCGCGATGGGGGCACAATGAATGGTATGGGGCAGGCGCCCGCGCACCATACGTTATTATCACGATCCATTGCACGGGAAATCCGCCACATGCGGCGCGGGCGCATCATTGTTGCGCGTTGCCGTCACCGGATCCGGGGCTCTGATGTTTTATCACCAGAGGTGTCTGTGCGAGCGCGAACAGGAAGATCAACGGGATGATGCCCCACACCTTGAACGACACCCAGGTCGCCGTCGAGGTTGCACGCCAGACCATTTCGTTGATCGCGGCCAGGCAAAGAAAAAACAGACCCCATCGCACGGTCAGTTTCTTCCATCCGGCCTCATCCAATTCAAAGGCTTGGGCGAAAACATATTTGATGTAAAGACGATTGAAGCGCAGCCCGCCCAGCAATACGAGGGCGAAAAATCCGTACAGCGCCGTGGGCTTCATCTTGATAAAGGCGGCATTTCGCAGATAGAGCGTCAGTCCGCCGAAGATGACCACCACGACCGCTGTAAAGATCGGCATCACCGACAGCTTTCTGTCGAACCAATAGCTGATGGCCAGCGCCACCAGCACCGACGGGATCAGGACCGCAGTGGCCGCGAAGATTCCCCAAAAATGGAATACCGCAAAAAAAATGGGCAAAGGCCCGAAATCCAGCACCAGTCGCCGCAATTGCGGGTTCACGCCGCCCTCCCTGGATTGTCGGCGCCCACCAGCGCCTTGGCAAAGTCCCCGGCGACAAAGGGCTGCAGATCGTCCTCGCCCTCCCCAACGCCTATGTAATGAACCGGCAGCCCGAAACGTGCCGCGAGTGCCACCAGGATGCCGCCCTTGGCGGTGCCGTCCAGCTTGGTCATCACCAGGCCGGTCACCGGCACCACGGCCGAAAAGGCTTCCACCTGAGAGAGCGCGTTCTGTCCCGTGGTGGCGTCCAGCACCAGCAACACGGCGTGGGGGGCGCTGGGGTCCAGCTTCTTGATCACCCGGGCGATCTTCTGAAGCTCCGCCATCAGGCCGGCCTTGTTCTGCAAACGTCCCGCAGTGTCGATCAAAAGGATGTCGCTGCCATGGTCACGCGCCTTCTCCAATGCTTCGAAAGCCAGGCCTGCCGCATCGCCGCCCGGCTTGGTGGCGACGAATTCCGCGCCCGCCCGTCCCGCCCAGATCTTGAGCTGCTCGATGGCGGCGGCACGGAACGTGTCGCCGGCGGCGAGTGTCACTTTTGCACCTTCCTCGCGCAGCCGCTTGGCGAGCTTGCCGATGGTGGTGGTCTTGCCGGTGCCATTGACGCCGGCCACCAGGATCACGAACGGTTTCCTGCCGTCCTCTACTGTGAGCGGCCTTTGAACCGGGGCGAGCAGGGTTGTGATCTCGTTCGCCAGTACCGATTTCAGCTCAGCCCCGGAAATCTCCGCGTCGTAACGCCCCTTGCCCACGGCCTGGGCCAGCTTCGAGGCCTGGACGGCGCCCATGTCGGCGCGGATCAGGGCTTCTTCCAGTTCCGCGATGGTGGCCGCATCCAGCTTCTTCTTGATCAGAATCTCGCCCAGGCCGGTCTTGGCCAGGCCGGACTTCAGGCGGTCGAAGAAAGTGGGCGGTGGCGGGGCCTCGCCAAAAGTTCTCATTGCGTTGTGCCCGTCAGGTGATCACCGGTGCGGCCGGTGATGGCGAGAGCCACCAGATCTCCGGGTTGGGCGGCGCCGTCAAATGCGACAGGGGTAAAGCAGGGGGTGCGGCCGAGCCCGCCTCTTTCCATCAGGACGATGTGGCGCGAGCCCTTCATGGCATCCAGGCGCATGTCGCGTGCCGCTTCGCCTTTGGCACGCAGACGCGCCGCGCGTTCCTTGACCAGGCCGCGGGGCAGTTGGGGCATTTTCGCGGCCGCCGTCCCCTTGCGGGGCGAAAAAGGAAAGACATGCAATTGTGACAGTCCGGCATCGTCCACCAGGCTGAGGCTGTTTTCGAACATGGCTTCGGTTTCGGTGGGAAAGCCGGCGATCAGGTCCGCGCCGAACGCGGCTTCCGGCCGGCGGCGCCTGACGGTCTCGCAGAAGGCGACGGTGTCGGCACGGGCATGGCGGCGCTTCATCCGCTTGAGGATCATATCGTCGCCGGATTGGGCGGAAAGGTGGAAATGCGGCATCAGCCGTTCTTCTTCGGTGATGGCGCGCATCAGGTCTTCATCGGCCTCGATGGAGTCGATGGACGACAGCCTCAGCCGCTTGAGTTCGGGGACCAGCTTGAGCAGCCTTTTCACCAGGCCGCCCAGCGAGGGCCGGCCCGGCAGGTCCGCGCCATAGGAGGTGAGGTCGACGCCGGTCAGCACGATCTCGGCAAAGCCCTTTTGCGTCAGCCGGCGGGCTTCCGAGACGACCGCGCCCATCGGCACACTGCGGCTGTTGCCCCGGCCAAACGGGATGACGCAAAAGGTGCAGCGATGGTCGCAGCCGTTCTGCACCTCAAGGAAGGCGCGCGTCTTGCCGTCGAAATGGTCCACCATCTGGGAGGCGGTCTCGCGCAGGCTCATGATGTCGTTGACGCGGATGCGCATCGCCCGGCCGGTTTCGAAATCGGAATAGGCCTGGGCGCTCAGTTTTTCCCGGTTGCCCAGCACCGCGTCCACCTCCACCATGGCGGCATAGGTTTCAGGCTCGGTTTGCGCCGCGCAGCCGGTGACGATGATCCGGCGGCCGGGATTTTCCCGCTTCAGCTTGCGGATCGCCTGGCGCGACTGGCGCACGGCTTCCGCGGTCACCGCACAAGTGTTCACAACCACACAATCGCGGAGTTGGGCTTCCGCGGCGCGGTTCTTGATCGCTTCGCTTTCATAGGCGTTGAGGCGGCAACCGAAGGTTACAATCTGGACCGTCATAGCCTGTCCAGATCCACGCGGCCACGAAACGGGATGGCGGTCGGGCCGGTCATCAGCACATGACCGTCTTCCTCGCGCCACTCGATCGCCAAGTGTCCCCCATCCAGCACCAGGTCCACTTTGCGCGCCGCCAGGCCGCGCCGGATGGCGGCCACGGCGGTGGCGCAGGCGCCGGTGCCGCAGGCCAGCGTCACGCCCACGCCGCGCTCCCACACCCGCATGCGAATGCGGCCCTGGTCCAGCACCTGGGCGAATTCCACATTGGTGCGTTTGGGAAAGAAAGCCAGGGTCTCGATCTTGGGACCCAGGGTGGTGACCGGCGCCTTTTCCGCGTCGGGCACGAACAGCACGCAATGGGGATTTCCCATGGAAACGGCGCTGACCGGGATGGAGGTGCCGCCAATGTCCAGTGGGAAATTCGTCGTATCCACGGCACTTGCCACCGGCACCTGTTGCCAGTCCAGCCGGGGCTCGCCCATGTCCACCGTCACCAGCCCCTTGCCCGCGTCGGTTGCGATCAGCGTGCCACCCCTGGTGGACAATTTGACCCGTGCCAGTCCCCGCTCATCCAGGAGAAGCCGCGCCACGCAGCGGCTGGCATTGAAGCAGGATTCCGATTCGGTGCCATCGGCGTTGAAGAACAGCAGGTTGGCGTCGGCCTGGGCTCCGCCGGGACGGATCACCACCACGGTGTCGCAGCCGACGCCGAAATGCCGGTCGGCCAGCGCCTTGACCTGTGCGGGGGTGATCGCGAAAGCGCTGTCGCGGGCGTCGAACACCACGAAATCGTTGCCCAGGCCTTGCATTTTCAGGAAGGACGTCATGGAGGCCTTATAGGCGGCTGGGACGGTATTTTCCATTGCCGCGGGACAGGAATATTTCCATTCTTCGCCCCCAAATTCCGGGACAAACCATGCGCGCGAAATTGAGCCTCTTTGCCTTGCTGCTCGGTTCCGTCCTCGCCTCGGGAGCTTTAGCCGTGACCACACAAAACGACGATCCCTATGCCTGGCTGGAAGATGTCCATGGGACCAAGCCGCTGGATTGGGTCAAGGAGCAGAATGCCCGATCGCTGGGCCTGCTGAAATCCGATCCGCACTATCAGAAGAATTATGACTCCATCCTTCAGGTCATGGATGCCACCGACCGCATTCCCATGGGCAGCCTGCGTCACGGCCATGTCTATAATTTCTGGCAGGACGCCGAAAACCCCAAAGGCCTGTGGCGTCGAACGACCATTGCCGATTACCAAACGCCCGCGCCGCATTGGGAGGTGCTGCTGGATGTGGATGCGCTGGCCAAAGGCGAGGGCCAGAATTGGGTATTCAAGGGTGCGGACTGCGCGCCAGCCGAGACGCGCTGCCTGATCAGCCTGTCGCGCGGCGGTGGCGACGCGGTGGTGATCCGAGAATTCGACCTCAAGACAAAAGCCTTCGTTGCGGGCGGCTTTTCGGTCCCCGAGGCCAAGACCGATGCCAGCTATTTGGACGACGACACCGTGCTGTTTGCGACCGCGCTCGATGGCCAGACCAGCTCGGGCTATGCCCGGATCGTCAAGCAATGGCGGCGCGGCCAGCCATTGGCGGCGGTGGGGGTTTTGTATGAAGGCCAGGCCGGCGACGTGGCATCGGCACCGGCCACCTTCCATGCCGAGGGCGGCGGCATAGGCGTGGTGGTGCGCGCGGTTTCCTTCTTCGAAACCGAATATTTCCTGATCGGGAAGGGAACGGTCACCAAGCTGCCGCTGCCGCTGTCGGCCAATCTGCAAGGCATCACCTTCGGCGATCTCACGCATCTGATCGTGACTTTGCGGGAGGATTGGAATCGGGACGGCCAGACCTTCAATAAGGGCGCGCTGTTGGCGCTGACCCTGGACCCGTTTCTCAAAAGCAGGGCCGAGATGCCGGTCCAGCTTCTTTATGCGCCGGGTCCGCGCGCGTCAGTGGAGCAGGTCGCGGTCGGCGGCGGCAATGTCTTCGCCGCCATTTCCGAGAATGTCGCGGGACATATCGAGCAATTCAGCTGGGGCGATGTGGACGGCGACCAATGGGTGAGCCGGACGCTCACGCTGCCGCCTGGCGGCTCGACCGACATCGTGTCCGCCAATGACTATGGGCCGCAGGCTTATTTCAGCGCGCAGGGTTATCTCTCGCCGCCGGCATTGTATGCCTATGATTCCAGCCGCGAGACCCCGCCACGCGCCATCAAGTCCCTGCCGGCCCGTTTCGATTCCTCCGGCATGGTCAGCGAACAATTCGAGGCCGTCAGCAAGGACGGCACCAGAATTCCCTATTTCGTCACCCGGCCAAAGAGTCTTTCCGGGCCGGCGCCAACCATTCTCTATGGCTATGGCGGCTTCGAGGTTTCCCTGACGCCATCCTACAGCGCCAACTTCGGCCGGCTTTGGCTGTCCCATGGCGGCATCTATGTGGTGGCCAATATCCGCGGCGGCGGCGAATTCGGGCCCGGCTGGCATGACGCGGCGGTGAAGACAAAACGCCAGCATGCCTATGACGATTTCGAGGCGGTGGCGGCCGATCTGGCGCATCGTGGCCTGACCACGCCAAAACAGCTTGGCATCATGGGCGGCTCCAATGGCGGGCTCCTGGTTTCGACGGTGATGGTTCAAAAGCCGGAACTGTTCGGGGCGGTGGTGTGCCAGGTGCCGTTGATCGACATGATCGCCTATACCCATATCGGCGCTGGCGCCTCCTGGATCGGGGAATATGGCGATCCCGCCATCCCTGCTGAGCGCGACTATATCCTCACCTATTCGCCGTATCAGAATGTCAAGGCAGGCGTGGCTTATCCGCCGGTCTTCTTCGTCACCGCCACCAGTGACGACCGGGTGACGCCGGTCCATGCCCGCAAGATGGCGGCGAAGATGGAGGCGCTGGGCGCTGAGGTTCTGTTCTACGAGAATACCGATGGCGGCCATGCTGCCGCGGCCGACCATCGACAGGCGGCCGAGATGTGGGGCCTGTCTTTCGTCTATCTGGCGGAGAAACTCGGCCTCAAGGACTGAATCCCTGAATTCGGCGCCAAAGGAAAAAGCCCGCCTTTGGAGCGGGCTTTCCGTTAACGGCCTTTGGCGACCCGCGGCTTTGGCGGGGCGGCGGGGACTTCCTTGGCCTTGGAGGCCTTGTAGATCTTGGTCAGTGCCTCGCGGTTTTTCACCGCGGCGGCGGACATGTCGGGCAATTTGGGCATGGCGAACTTTCGGGCGGGAACTTCTGGCGCACCCTAAGGGGTCGCTGCCCGTCCGTAAACGGATGAATCCTCCGCCCCAGATATGCGCACCGGTCGCCGCTCACCCGCAACCCTTGGGTCTACGACCCCCGGCCGCTCGCCCAAGCTGGCTTAGCTTTTCTTGGCGAAGCGTCAACGAGCCTAGAAAAGCTTGCCCCTCTTCGAGCGAAGCGAGGGAGGCGCGGCTCATGCGCGCCGCTCCTCACCCAGGGGCAGCGCCTTGAATCCCCGTCCGGACCAGATAGACCGACTGGGAGGCGCACATCCACAGCCAGTCGCGCTTCGGTCCGCAGAAACAGAGATTGGCGCAGGTTTCCGGCAGCCGGATGCGGCCGATGCACTTGCCGGCCGGGTTCCACACCGTCACCCCCATATAGCCGGGAACCGAGGTCGAACCGGACCAGACATTGCCGGCCACATCCACCCGGTGACCGTCGGGCCCGCAATGCACGCCGTCGACATCGCAATTGGTGAACTGGCGCTGGTTGGCGATTTTGCCGCCCACCACGTCGGCCACGTCGATGCCCGCGCCCCAGACGAAATAGACTTTCGAATAGTCGGGCGAGAAGGCGATGCCGTTGGGCACCAGGCCGGGACGGCCTTCCAACACCACATCCAGCCGCCCGCTGGGGTCCCAGCGGTAGATGGAAGGCGGGCGCACCTGTTTGTGCGAACCGATGATGCCGGCGCCGCCATTGCCGAGGTTGCCGTTGGCGAGTCCTTTTGGATTGAGCACGCTCACGCCGTCGTCGGGATGGCCCTCCGCCAGCACCGCGCCGTAATAGGGATCGGTGAACCAGATCGAGCCATCCTTGTGAGGCGCGAGATCGTTGGGCGAGTTGAGCGGCTGGCCGTTATAATTGTCGGCCAGGATGGTCATGGAGCCATCATGCTCCCAGCGCACCACGCGGCGCAGGAAATGCTGGGCGGAAATCTGGCGGCCTTCGAAGTCGAAAGTGTTGCCGTTGGAATTGAAGGACTGGCGGCGGAAGGGCGTGACCTCGCCGGTCTCCCAGATATAGCGATACTGGACGTCGCCGGAGACATCGCTGAACACGACATACTGGCCTTCCCCGCTCCAGGCCGGGCCTTCCGCCCATTCAAAGCCGGTCCTGACCCGCTTGATGGATGAGTGGCCAAGGAAGATGTCATTGGCGCTGGGATCGAGCAGCAGGATGTCGGGATCGGGATAGGTGTTGGGCGGCGCGCCGGGCCCATAGACGCGGCCGTTGAGGATGGACGAGGCCGGCGCCAATTGCGGCTTTGCCTGCGCCAAGGCCAAACCCGGCACGGACGCGGCCGCGCCTGCGAGCATCAAGCGGCGCGTCAGATCGAAAGTCATGGAAGGCCTCCCAGCGTGTTGTTCTGGGAGCGAAGGGGAGCCTGCGCGGATGGGTATGTCAACCGGGTGACGCGCCTTGGATATTCACCCGCAGCATGTAGATCGACTGGGTCGCGGCCATGAACAGATGGTCGCGTTTGGGGCCGGCGAAGCAGAGATTGGCGCAGCCTTCCGGCAGGCGGACACGGCCGATCAGTCTGCCGCCGGGATTCCACACCGTCACGCCGGCATAGCCCAGGGGCGCCGCCGAACTGCACCAGATATTGCCGGCGCGGTCGGGCCGCATGCCGTCGGGGCTGCAATGCACGCCATCGACCATGCAATCGGTGAAGTCGCGCAGGTTGGTCACCTTGGTGCCGCTTAAGTCGCCCACCGAAATGCCGCCGCCGCGGATGACATAGACCTTGGTGTAGTCGGGCGAAAAACAGATGCCATTGGGCGCCCGGCCCTGTTCGAAAGGCACCGCGATCTCGATCTTGCCGCTCACGTCCACGCGATAGACATTCATCGCCAGGGTTTGGTGCATGCCGCCGGCCTTGCCGATGCCCACGCCGGAATTGCCGATGCGCGGATCGCGCACGCCCCCGCCGTTCATCGGGCCGTCGCCGTCATCGGGATGGCCTTCCGCCAGATTGCCGCCGAACTGGGGATCGGTGAACCAGACGCTGCCGTCCTTGTGCGGAGCCAGATCGTTGGGCGAGTTGAGCGGGGCGCCATTGTAATTGTCGGCGATGATGGTCATGGAGCCATCGGCTTCCCAGCGCACCACCCGGCGAAAGAAATCCTGGGTGGAAAGCTGGCGGCCCTGGAAGTCGAAACTATTGCCATTGGTGGAGTAGGAAGGGCGGCGGAAGACAGTGACCTCGCCGGTCTCCCAGATATAGCGATAGAGCGTGTCGTTCTTGACGTCGCTGAAGATGGCGTACTGGCCAAGGCTGGACCAGGCGGGGCCTTCGGCCAGATGCAGACCGGTATGCAGGCGTCGGATCACTTCCTGGCCGATCAAAAGGCCGCCGAATTCCGGTGCAACGCGCAGGACATCGGGATCGGGCGAGAAGGCGGGCGCCGCACCTGGCGAGTAGTCGCGCGGCGGATCGGTGATCACCGAGCGCGGCGTGCCCAATAAGGGCTTGGACGCCTGCGCATGTGCCGAGACCGGCAGGCTGGCGGCGGCGCCCGCCAGCATCAGGCGGCGGTTCAAATGAGACATGCTTTCCCCTCTATTTTGTTTTGACGGCCAGCATCGAAGCCCATCCTGGACCTGTCAATCAGGCGCGGCCCATGGTGAAGAGGGGCGCAAAACAGCCCAGGATCATCCGCCTGGCGTCGAAGGGAATATCCCCGGTGATTTCCATGCGCGGATCCTGGTGCATTTTTTCCTCCGCGGCATCGAGCGCTTCCTTGCTGGGCCAGATCTGCCAGGAAAAGACGATCTTCTCGCCGTCAACTGCGGCCACCGCGCGGCGGAAATCCGTCAATCGGCCGGTGGGGACGTTGTCTTCCCAGGATTCGACAATCTCCAGGCAGCCAAATTCCTTGAAGAAGGCCGCGCTGTTCTGGGCCCATCTGCGGTAGGCCTCCATCTTGTCCGCAGGCACGGGGATCACAAATCCGGCGACATACATGGGCGACGCTCCCTCGCGAACCGGGGCCATAGCAGCGGGCATGGGACCTCCCGTCAAATTGGCCGGAATTTGACTTTTGGGGTTTTGGGGGCCTAAAACCCGCCCGCTTTCCGGAAAGACCAGTGGCCTTTCCGGTCCCCCGCCCGGCGCGGGGGATCGCCCCCAGGCAGCGCGTTGCGCCCCCTGGGGCTTAACCGCTTGGAGTCGTTGGGTTTGTTTGAGTCATTACAATCCCGCCTGACCGGCGTCTTCGACAAGCTTCGGGGCCGTGGCGCCCTGAGCGAGGCCGATGTCGATGCCGCCCTGGGCGAAGTCCGCACTGCCCTGATCGAAGCGGATGTGGCGCTGCCGGTGGTCAAGGAGTTCATCGACAAGGTGCGCCCGCGCGCGGTGGGCGAAAATGTGATCCGTTCGGTCCAGCCGGGCCAGCAGGTGATCAAGATCGTCCATGACGTGCTGGTCGAGACGCTGGGACAGGAGAATGAGAAACTCTCCATCGGTTCGCCGCCCGCTCCCATCCTGATGGTAGGGCTGCAGGGCTCGGGCAAGACCACCACATCGGCCAAGCTCGGCCTGCTGCTGCAGACAAAAGAAAAAAAGCGAGTGCTGATGGCCTCGCTGGACACCAGCCGTCCTGCCGCCATGGAGCAGTTGCGCGTGCTGGGTGAGCAGGCCGGCATCGCCACCCTTCCTATCGTTGCCGGCCAGGGCCCGCTCGATATCGCGCGGCGCGCCGTCGCCTCTGCCAAGGTGGGCGGCTATGACGCCGTGATCCTGGATACCGCCGGCCGCCAGCATATCGATGAGCAGCTGATGGCCGAGGTCGCGTCCGTCAAACAGCTGGTCAATCCGCATGAGACATTGCTGGTCGCCGATGCGCTGACCGGCCAGGACGCGGTCAATATTGCCAAGTCCTTCAACGACCGGGTCAAGATCTCCGGCATCATCCTGACCCGCGTGGATGGCGACGGCCGCGGCGGCGCGGCGCTTTCCATGCGCAGCGTCACCGGCGCGCCGATCAAGTTCCTGGGCGCGGGCGAAAAGCTCGATGCGCTGGAGCCTTTCCATCCCCAACGCGTGGCTTCGCGCATCCTCGACATGGGCGATGTGGTGTCGCTGGTCGAGAAGGCGGCGGAAACGCTGGACAAGGAACAGGCGGAGAAGATCGCCGCCAAGATGAAAAAAGGTCAGTTCGACATGAACGACCTTTTCTCGCAACTCGCCCAGATGAAGAAGCTGGGCGGTATGAAGGGCGTGCTGGGCATGCTGCCGGGCGTGGGCAAGATCAAGGGCCAGCTTGAGGCTGCAGGGCTTGATGACAAGATCCTTACCCGCCAGGAAGCCATCATCCAGTCCATGACCAAAAAGGAACGTGCCGATCCGGATGTGATCAACGGCTCGCGCAGAAAGCGCATCGCGGCAGGCGCGGGCGTGGACGTCAGCGAGGTCAACAAGCTCCTCAAAATGCACCGCCAGATGGCGGACATGATGAAGAAGATGGGCAAGGGCGGCCGCATGCCGCAAATGCCTGGCATGGGCGGAATGCCCGGTGGATTGCCGCCCGGAATATTTCCGGGACGGCGGTAGGGAGCGTCCGCGCGAGCGGGAGCGACCAAAAGAGAAGTCAACGATAGAAAAGGAAAAGCAATGGCTCTTCGCATTCGTCTTGCCCGCGGCGGCACCAAGAAACGCCCGCACTACAATATCGTGGTCTCGGACTCCCGTTCCCCCCGCGACGGCCGCTTCATCCAGAAGATCGGCTTCTACAATCCGCTGCTGCCGTCGGACCATGCCGACCGCATCAAGCTCGACCTGGACGTGGCCAAGGAATGGATCGGCAAGGGCGCGGTGGCGTCCGACCGCGTGCACAAGTGGCTGGCCAAGGCCGGCCTGGTAAAGGCGCGCCAGCACAACAATCCTGAAAAGGCCCAGCCCAAGAAGAAGGCGCAGGAGCGCGCCGCCGCGGCGGCCAAGGCCGCCGAAGCGGCCTCAGCTTAGCGCTTGGCGGGCGACGTCCTTCTCGCCGCCGTCGTCGGCGCGCAAGGCCTCAAGGGCGAGGTGAAGGCCAGGCTCTTCACCACCGCCCCCGACGCCCTGCCGCGCTATGGCGTGCTGCACACGGGTGCCGGACGCAAGCTCAGGATCACCGCCTTTCGCCCCACCAAGGCGGGCGAGGCGGTGATTGCGTTTGAGGGCGTGGCCGACCGCGATGCCGCTGAGGCGCTCAGGGGCGCGCAGCTGTTTGTGGACCGCGCCGCGCTGCCTGAGACGGCAGAAGACGAATTCTATCACGCCGATCTGATCGGCCTTGAGGCGCGCGATACGAGCGGCCGTGTGCTGGGCAAGGTCAGCGCCCTGCACAATTACGGCGCCAGCGATGTGATCGAGCTGGCGCGGCCCGACGGCGACACCGTGCTGCTCGCGTTCAGCAAGGAAACCGTGCCGGTGCTCGACATCGCCGCCGGCTATATCGTCGTGGCGGTGCCCGAAGACGATGAGGGCAACGATCATGTTGAGTAGTGAGAAGCGGTTCGCCAAAGGCGAACGGAATGGTCCAGTGGACCATTCCGAGCGACGAACGCCGCGAGCTTGGGCGAGCGGCCGCTGGCAGGCGAGCGTCCTGACGCTCTTTCCCGAAATGTTTCCCGGTCCCTTGGGCGTCTCGCTGCTGGGCAAGGCGCTGGAGAAGAAGCTCTGGTCGCTCGAAGTGCGCGACATCCGCGAACACGGCCTGGGCAAACACCGCACGGTGGATGACACGCCCGCGGGGGGCGGACCGGGCATGGTAATGCGGGCCGATGTGGCGGCGGCCGCGATCGATGCGGTCGAGCGCGCCGGCCGGCCCCTTATTTATCTCTCGCCGCGGGGAAAGCCGCTCGACCAGGCCAGGGTGCGGGACCTGGCGGCGGGTCCGGGTGCCATTCTGCTTTGCGGCCGGTTCGAGGGGCTGGACCAGCGGGTGATCGAAGCCCGGGCGATCGAGGAGATCTCCATCGGGGATTTCGTGCTGGCGGGGGGCGAAATCGCCGCCATGGCGCTGATCGAGGCAGCGGTCCGCCTGATCCCGGGGGTGCTGGGCGACCACGCCTCGACTGCCGAGGAAAGCTTTGCTGCGGGGCTGTTGGAATATCCTCATTTCACCCGCCCCCAAAACTTCGAAGGACTGCCCATTCCGGAGGTCCTAACCCAAGGGAATCACTCGGAAATCGCCAAATATCGCCAGGCCCAGGCAGAAACCCTGACCAGGCAGCGCCGCCCCGACCTCTGGACCCTCTATGAAAAGAAGAAGCCGTGAGGTATACGCGCCGGCTCAATTCCCGAATTTTCCTGCCCGGAGACTGACCCATGAACCTGTTGCAAGAGCTCGAAGCCGAGCAGATGAAGGCCGTCCGGGCCAAGGCGCATCCCGAATTCCGTCCCGGCGACACGCTGAAGGTCAACGTCAAGGTGGTGGACGTCACCTATGACGAAAAGGCCAAGCAGAACAAGACGCGCGAGCGCCTGCAGGCGTTCGAAGGCGTGTGCATCGCCCGCCAGGGTTCGGGCCTGAACGAGAGCTTCACCGTGCGCAAAGTGTCCTATGGCGAAGGTGTGGAACGGGTCTTCCCGGTCTATTCGCCGCTGGTCGATTCCGTGGTGGTGGTACGCAAGGGTAAGGTCCGCCGCGCCAAGCTCTATTACCTGCGCGGCCGCACCGGCAAGTCCGCCCGCATCAGCGAGCGCAGCGACGCCCCCGGCGAGGACGCTGCCTGAGAGCAGATAAAATCCCTGTAAGTCGGGCCGCGCGGCGAACGCCGCGCGGCCCGATTGCTTTTATGGCGGTAAAAAGCCCAGTTTTTCAGGCTTTTTCGGTGCATAAGCCAGAAATGCCCCGATTTCTTGCGTTTTTTTGACCCTCACCCCCTTTATCTTGCAGGAAATGCCGTAAAATCGGGCTTATCGTTGATTCGTTAAGAGGGAGAATCCCAAATGGCCACGGCCGCAAAAGCAAAAGTTGAGACAGTTTCCACCCGCCAGTTGGCCAGCCAACTGGCCGAGAAGCACGAGCTCTCCCAGAAATCCGCCAACGCGATGCTGGAAGACACGATCGGGCTGATCACCAAGCATCTGAAGAAGGGTGCGCGCATTCGTTTGAATGGTCTGGGCATCCTGGTGGTGCGCAAGCGCGGTCCGCGCATGGGCCGCAATCCCGCCACCGGCGAAGCCATCAAGATCAAGGCGTCGAAGAAGGTTGCGTTCCGCGCCTCCAAGGAATTGAAGGAAGCCATCTAAGCTTCTTCTGATCCAAGAGAAAGAAAGGCCGGGTTGCATCACAGCGCCCGGCCTTTTCTTTCTGGCGCGGGCTTTTTGCCCTCTGGCGCCCTTACGCTGTCGCTAAGGGCCGCTCGTCGCTCATGGGCTTTTTGCCCACATCGATCCTCGCTCCTGGCCAGATGACAAAATGCCTCGCGTCAGGCGCAGGATTTGCGAGGGGCGGCGTTGTGCGCC
>Ga0210386_10002696_pt1 | contig 15116 bp, 11 predicted proteins | sample IncBWH32OmetaG_FD_160091 | JGI IMG/M metagenome (GOLD analysis project Ga0210386, IMG submission 160091) | Forest soil microbial communities from Barre Woods Harvard Forest LTER site, Petersham, Massachusetts, United States - Inc-BW-H-32-O ... | reverse complement strand
CCCGGATGTCCCGGATGGCCTGGTCCATCTCATCCACGGCGTGACGGACCTTGCCGCTCGCGGGGTGATTGCCCATCAGTCCCAGCGCTGCCTGCAGGTCTTGGCCCGCGGTGAGCAGCCGGCGGACCACGACGTCGTTCAGGCCCAGGGCGATCCGTTCGCGGTCTTCGGCCTGGCCCGGGATGGCTTCGGCTGGGCCGGTGGCGCGGCCGTCTTCGGGCGCTTGCGGGCTGCCTGGCGGGAGACCCGGGGTCGGCCGTACCGGGGGGACGGCCGGTGCGGGTTTTGCGGTCGATGCGGACAGAACACCTGGTATCCGGTACATCGTGGCAGCTCCTTGTCGTAATAGGGCCAAGCCGGGCCGTGCCGCAGCCCGCGAGCCGTTGGCATGGTCCGGCTAGATTCTGCGGCCGGTCGGCCATTCAGCGGTGCGATGTCGCGGCCGGCGGGCCCCGGCCGCTGGCCACCCGGGCCCTCGGCCAAGGACAGCCGGATCGCTGACGGCCAGTAAACAAATCTGTCCGTCCGGCAGTAGATGCACAGCGCGGCGGCCGGCGTCGGATGTTTGCCTGGAGTGTCGCTCTCGGTCAGCCCCGGACAGATAGCCCATCCCAGGGTCTCGCATAGCTCTCGCCACCTTCAGTACAGGGCTGCAAGCGGCGAGGGAGCGCATGGTCTGGACCGATCCAGGCTCGCTAAGTACTCCCAGCGTCGCACGAACCCACGGTGGAGGCAACATCCCACGGCCGTCCCGGCCACCCATCCGTGCCGCCACACCAGGCACCGGGACATGCCGCAGAAAGGTGCCGGCCCGCACTCATAGTGACGGAGGCCACCGTCTACAGCGAGAGCGCCAGGCGGTGCAGATCGGCAGTGTGCGCGCGCCCTGGACCTGGCCGGCAGTCACATTGTGTGACAGACGTGGTCGCCGGCCGGCACTACGGGCACTCATCGTAAGGGCGACTCGCCAGGGCGTACAACCAGCCGGGCAGTCACCGCACCGACCTCAGCCGAACGTCCCGCGCCGCGCCGCCGGGGGCGAGGAAGAGACCAGCTGCGGCTGGAGGCGTGCTCGGCTCAAGAACTCGCCGTGCCGGACCAGGAACAAGTCCTGCCACCGGCCTCGCGTGCCATGATTGTCGGCATGGGGAAGGCACAGCCTCCCGGATCGGGCTCCCGTGTCGACAACCCGCAGGACGTGAACGTCACCGGCGACCTTCCGATGTCCTTGACCACCTTTGTTGGCCGAGAACGAGAGTTGGACCAGCTCCGGTCGCTATTCCGGGAGGGAAAGCGACTTGTCACCCTAGTCGGCATCGGCGGTATCGGTAAGACCCGCTTGGCCCTGGAGCTAGGCTTCAGCGCCGGTGACCTGGGTTGGGCGAAGGTCTACTTGGTCGAGTTTGCTTCGCTGGCCGACCCCGGCCTGGTCGACGCCGTCGTGCTCGAATCGGTGGGCGGCGGATCCAGCCGCAATCCGCTGCAAGCAGCGGTGGAATACCTGCGCGAGGCACCGGCCCTGCTGGTGCTGGACTCCTGCGAGCATGTGCTGAATGCGGCCCGACGCGTGGCCGACGTGCTGTTGCGCAGGTGTCCGTCCGTGGCGGTTCTGGCCACGAGCCGCGCTCCGCTCGACCTCGCGGGGGAACTGGTATGGCCAGTGCCCCCGTTGTCGATGCAGAAGCGCAGCGACGCCGGCGCAACGGAGGCGTCTGATGCGGCCCGGCTGTTTGCTGATCGAGCCAGTTACGCGCAATCACAGTTCGAGCTGAGCGAGGATGTCGCCGGAGCGGTTGAGACGATCGTTCGCCGGGTGGACGGCATCCCCTTGGCCATCGAACTGGCCGCAGCGCGGGTTCGTGTCCTTTCCCCTGAGGAAATCGCCGGCGGCCTAGATGATCATCTGCGACTGCTGCGTGGCGGTCACCAGTCAGATCCTCGCCACCAGACCATCCGGGCGTCTTTGGACTGGAGCCATGAACTCCTCACCGAACCGGAGCGTCAGCTGTTTGCCCGGTTGTCTGCTTTCTCGGGGAGCTTCGACCTGGAAGCCGCCACGGCGGTGTGTGCGGGGGGCCTCATCGTTCCCGACCAGGTCCTGGACGAGATCCAGGGCCTGGTGGATAAGTCGCTGCTGGCGGTGGAGCGCCGGGCAGGTACCACGCGCTTCCGGCTGCTTGATTTCGTTCGCCAGTACGCCTCCGAGCGTTTGGCCGCGGCGGGCGAGGACGACCTGCTGGCGGACCGGCACCGTGCCTATTTCCGGGAATTGGCCCAGCGCGCCGACGCGGAGCTCTGGGCCTTGGCGCCGGCCGGCCGCGCCCGTCTCGACGATGAGTCACCCAACCTGCGGGCGGCCATCGACGATGGCTGCGCCCGGGCGCCCGACGATGCCCTGGCCATCGTCGGAGCGCTGGGCCTGTACTGGCGGGTGCGGGGCCGGCTGGCGGAGGGGGTGACGGCGACCGAGCAGAGCCTGCGCGCCGCCCCGCCGGATCCTTCTCCTGGACGGGCTCTCGCCCTGGCCAAGCTGTCGCTTTTGTCGTTCTGGCTCGGCGATTTCGCCCGCACGCAGTCGGCCGCCACCTCGGCTCTGGACATGGGCGCGGTGATTGGCGATAGCCGGTCGCAGGCACTCGCGCTCGGCCAGCTCGGAGCCCTGGTCATACTGGCTGATCCGGGGGCCGGCGATCCGATGCTGATCCGGGCGGCTGAGCTGGCGCGGACCGCGGGAGACGACGCCGCGCTGTGTGACTCACTGACCCCGTTGGCGATCAGCTATTTCTTTCAGGACGATCCCGGCGCGATGCGAAGCCCGCTCACCGAAGCGCTCGAGGTGGCGGAAGCTATCGGCTTCGAGGACATCATCCGCTGGTGTTTGTGGTGTTTGGCCCATACCGCTTTCTCGGCCGGGGACCTGGCCGGCGCCCGCGCTCATGGTGAGCGAGCGCTGGCCGTGATGCCTGGGCAAGACCAGCTGAGCCGGTACTGCGCGGTCGAGATCCTGTGCCTGCTCGACGCCGCCATGGGCGCGCCGGACGCCGCGCGCGAGCGGGCGGAGCCTGATGTCGAGCAATCCAGGCAGGAAAGGCTGCGTCTCGGGACCGGGGTGCTTATGCACGCCCTGGGCGTTGCGGCCCTGGCGGCCGGTGATCTCGATCGTGCGGAACGGTGGGCCACGAGCCTGTACGAACAGGAAGCTGAGGTCTGCTACCTCGCCTGGCACGCCCAGGAGATCCTGGTCGCCGTGGCGCTGGCCCGGGACGACCGGGTACAGGCCAAGATCCACGTCGAGAGGCTCCTAGCCGCCGCCGAACCCTTGCGGAACCGGCGCGCCCGGGCCGTGGGCCACCTCGGGCTGGCCCGCGCCCTAGTGCTTGAGGGTGACGACGAGCGGGCTGAGTCCGTCATCCACGATGCACTCAAGGTGTTCATGGACAACGGGTGGCGTCCGCGGGTTATCGACGCCCTCGATGTGGTCGCTGAGATCGCCTTGTTCACGGGACAGGATGAGCGCGCCGTCCGGCTCATTGCTGCAGCCCAGAAGGAGCGGACCACGCTCGGCCTCATGGCCTTCCCGATGCTGAGGGAGCGCACCGAGCGGAACCTGGCCTCGGCCGGCGCGGCACTGGGCGAGGAGAGTCTCGAACGGGCTCGGCAGGACGGTGCCCGGCTGTCTCTCCAGGAGGCCGTGGCCTACGCCCAGCGGGGCCGAGGGGAACATGCCAGCGCCACGCACGGGTGGGCCAGCCTTACCCCGGTCGAGCGGCGGGTGGTCGAGCTGGCCAGCCAGGGTCTGAGCAATCCCGACATCGCCAAGCAGCTTTTCATATCTCGCAACACGGTCAAGGTGTACCTTTCGCGCACTTACGCGAAGCTCGGCGTGGCCAATCGGACCGAGCTGGCCCTGCTCGTTACCCGCCGCTCGCAGGCCCGCCACCAACGCTGAGAAGCCGTACCCAGCTGGGTGATGTTCCGCCGTCCCGCACCCGGCACGATACAGGCAAGGAAGAAGAGGAAGAACAAGCACACCACGGCCTGGCATAGGTGAGGGACATGAAGCAAGCACAGGCGGAACCGGTCCGCCTGCCCCAGCTGGACACACAGGCGCCGCAGGGTCTTGAACTGCGGCACCTGCGGTATCTCGTCGCGGTCGCCGACGCGGGCACCTTCACCCGCGCCGCGGAACGGTTGTTCATCGCCCAGCCGACCCTCAGCCAGCAGATCCGGCAGCTGGAACAGCTCCTCGGCACGCCGCTGCTGCACCGCCGCCGCGACGGGGTGCAGCTCACCGCGGCGGGCGCCGTGCTGCTGGACGCCGCCCGGGACGTGCTGTCCCGCGTCGATCACGGGGTCAGTCAGACCCGGCAGGCCGCGGGCCTGGACCGACCGCGGCTCCGGGTCGCCCTGCCGGCAGATCTGCCAGACTCCCTGGCCGTCCAGACCGCCTTCCGGCTGCGCTCGGCGGCCGATTCCGCGCAGGTCGCCATCACCTGGATGGACATTCCGCTCGACGCGGAGTTCTCGCCGATCCGCGAGCACCGGGCCGACGCCGGCCTGGGCTGGCTGACGGCCAGCGCCGACATGCTGCCCGCGCCGCTGGATGCCATGAGCCTGGGACAATTCGAGCCCGAGGTATGGATCCCCCGCTCGCATCCGGCCGCCCGCCGCGGGGTCATCGGCCTGGACGAGCTGGCCGGCATGGACGTCATCCACGGGCCACGCCGCGCCGGTACCGCGACCTACGATCAGTGGCTGACGATCCTGCGGGCCGCGGACCCGCGCTTCGAGTTCACCGACCCCCTGCTGCGGCACTCGCTGCCGGTGGCGCTCGCCTTCGCCGCCACCGCCGAACGGCCTGCCGCGGTCCTGACCGGCCCTGTTGCCATCGCCGACGTCCCGCTTGGCGTGATCCGGCTGCCTCAGCTCGCGGGCACCGATGACATGGTCCGGGTCAGCATCACCGGCCATCCGCTGACCGTCACGGCGGCCCTGGTCTGGAACGGCGACCTGCCCCGCCCGCTGCAGCAGATCCTGTTCGACACCGCCGAAGGCGCCACCTCGCCAGCACCGGCATCCTTGTCTCGCGCCGGCTGATCACAAGACCGCAGCGGACCGTGGTGCACGACCCGAGCCCGGGCATTGCCGAGCCTCCCTGCCGCCTCGGTGAGTCCTAGCGTGAGCGCGGAGCGATGGCCCCGATCATGGCGTGATCATCCTGCAGCAGGGTCAGCTCGCGGGACCGGGCGACCGCCTGGCTGCGCGAGGCGACGCCGAGCTTGCGGTAGATCGACACCGCTTGCGACTTGACGGTGTTCGGTGACAGGAACAGCTCACCGGCGATCTCGGGGAGCGACAGATGCGTGGACAGCATGGGCAGCAGGCGCAGTTCGGCGGCGGTTAGAGCCGATGCCGCGGGGACGCCTTGGGTGCGCTGCCTGGCCAGCCGCGTCCGGAGCGCGCGAGCCTCGTCGGCCAGGATTCCCAGGCCGGGACGTCGGCTGAGCACTTCGTCGATCTCCTGCATGAGGGTCTTGGCCCCGGCCAGGTCACCCAGCGCGAGATGGGCGCTGACCAGGTGGATCCGGGCCTGGACGGCGAACTGTGGCATCGCGTAGGTCAAGAGGTGCCGCAGGCGCTGCGCGCCGACCAGTTCCTGGCGCGCCGCCGTGATGTCGTTGCGGCGCAGAGCCACGTGGGCTTGCACGGCGCAGACCAGAGGTGTGGCGTAGCTCTCCTCGATCCGGGCCCGGTGCAGCACGGCGCGCGCCTCCGCGGCCAGGAATCCGGCGCGGCTCCAGTCTGCGCGCGCCGCCGCCACGAGCGATCGTTCGCACAGCGTGACGGCGAGAGTTTCATGCGCGCCCGCCTGTTCCCCGGCGCTTACCGCATCTGCGAAGGATTCGTCGGCGCCATCGAGGTCACCGAGAAGAACCAGGCCGAGTCCCCGGTAGAGCGCTGGTGCTGGTGTCACGATGTTCTCCTGGCCACACCTGTGTATCGCGTCGGCGGCGTCGGCCAGCACCTGTTCCACCCCGCTGCGGCACATGAGCGCGCGGAGTATGGCGGCGTGCGCTTCGGCGTGCGCTTCCGCGGGCGGGGCATCCGGCTGCGCCGCGTCCCGGTACTGCCAGCGATCGACGGCATCAGCCCATCGCTCAGCTTCGGCCGGTCGTCCCATCATCGCGGAGAACAGCGCGGCCAGCACCGCGACCATCGGGTGTCCGTCCATCCCGCCTTGGTCGTGCAGCCACCCAAACCACCGCTGGAGCGTGGTGGACCGGCCCTGCCGGTGGGTCGGCACTCCGAGCCGTTCTACCAGGCGAGCCGCCGCGTCGACGTCCCCGGCGGCGATGGAGTACTCCAGCGCTTCCTCGAGCAGGCCGTTGTCCAGGCACCAGGTGGCCGCCCGGCGCCGCAAGACGGGGATCAACTCCGGCTCGTGCCGCTCCAGCTGGGCCTGGAGCATGTCACGGAACAAGTGGTGATAGCGGTACCACTGGCCCCGCTGGTCCAGCGGCACCAGCAGCAGGTTCGACTGAGCCAGGTTCGTCAGCGCCGCGGCGGCCCCGGGCAGGTCCAGCGCCGCCTCGCACAACGGCCCGGACATGCGCTTCAGCGCCGCGGCACGGGTCAGGAACACTCGCTGCTTCTGGGAGATCCGCTCCAGGAACTCCGACTCCAAGTACTCGCTTACCAGCCGGTCGTCCCCGCCGAAGGACAGCACCGCCCGTGCCAGCGAACCGCCCTCCCGCAGGTACAGCGCCGCCAGGTACAGCCCGACTGGCCATCCCTCGGTCCGCCGGTGCAGCTCGGCCACGTCGTCCTCGCCGAGCGTCACCTCGGCCGCGCGCAGCAGGAATGCCGCCTCGTGGCGGGTCAGTGACAGGTCACCCAGACCGATCTCGAAGACCCGGCGTTCCGCGCGCAGCCGGGCGATCTGCACCGGCGGCTCGTCACGCCCGGCGAGCACCAGCCGAGAACCGTCCGGCACATGATCGGCTAGCACCGACAGCGCCGCCCGGCACTCGGAATCGCGCACCAGATGCACGTCATCCAGGACCAGCACCACCGGGGTGGTCATAGCCGCGAACGCCGCCCCCAGGCGCGGCACGACCGACCCTGGTACCGAGCTGGCCGGCGAACTCAGCGCGTCAAACACTCGCTGGTCTACTGGCTGCACCGCGTCGAGGGCCTGGGCGACGTAGGCGAAGAGCACCTTCGGATCGTTGTCCTTCTCATCCAACGACACCCACGCGAACTCTTTGCCGTCCCGCTCCGCCCACTGCGCCAGCAGCGTCGTCTTTCCGTAGCCCGCCGGGGCAACCACCGACACGATCGGGGGGACATCGTCTCGCATCAGCCGTTCGACAAGCGACGACCGGCGAACCGTCCCAGCCCGCATCGGGGGACCCCGGAGCTTCGACTCGAGAAGATCGAACGCCGGGCCGCCCTCAGGCCATGACGCCCTGGGCTGCTCACGCACGTCGCTGCCATCCATGGCCCCGACAGCCCCCTGCCCTCCAGCCGGTCTATCGTGTCCCGATCTTCAGCCACTTCTATCGGGTCAAGCCGCGAGGAACAAGCCGTATTCCGCTCAGCCGTGATCAACCGCGGGTCAGGTTGCCCCGCTGCCCTGACCTCGATCGGCTACAGCGTCGGATCGCTGCTCGGCGCGCTGGCCGCGGCCCCGGACCGGCGTCACCTGCTGTTCGTCGGCAACGGTTCGTTCCAGCTGACGGCGCGGTCGCGAACTGGGCCTACGCGGATCTGCCGAAGGTGTTCCGCCCTGACACCACGGCGCGGTCGTTCGTGGTCAAGACCGTCGCGGACCTACTTATTCGAGTCACCGGTTATGGCCGGGTCCGTCTGCGCCACCTGCACCGCATTCATGCCTGGCAGCAACTGGCGCACCTGCGCGAGGTGGCTGGCGATGCTGTCCCTCTGCCTGGTGAGGTCGTCGACCTCGCGGTGGGTAGCAGCGCGGCGGCGTTCGGCATCAGCGTTGACGTCGGCGAGCAACTGCTCGGCCTGGGTCTTGGCCTGGCCGGCGATCTGGTCGGCTTTCATTTCCGCGTTGCCGACCAGCTGCCTGGCGTGCTGGTCGGCGTCCCGGCGGGTCTCGTCGGCCTGGGCGCTGGCCTTCGCTGCCCGCTGCTCCGCGGTTGAGGCGCGCTGCTCGGCTTCAAACACGAGTTTCTGCGTCGCGGCCTGGGCGGCAGCGAGCCGTTCGGCCTCCTGACGCTCGGCCTGTTCCCTGCGCGCCGCGAGCTGGGTCTCGAACTCGGCTTCCGTCTGGGCCCGCTGGGCCTCGCTCTCCTCCAGGATCCGCTGCGCATGGCTGCGCATCTCGTCAGCTTGGCGCTTGGAGGTGGTGAGGATCTCGTCCCGCTCGCGCTTGGCCGTCGCCTTCAGCTGGGCGGCCTCGCGCTCGGCGCTTGTCCGCAGCTTGGCGATTTCACCCTCCGCCGTGGCCTGCTTCTCCGCGACCTCGTGGTCGGCCGTGGCCCGGAGCTTGGCGGCCTCGCGCTCGGTCGCGGAGGTCAGCTCACCTGCCTCGCGCCGGGCGGTAGTCCTGATCGAGTCGGCCTCGCGCTCGGTGGCGGCCTGTTGTTCGTCGGTCTCGCGCTTGGCGTTCGCGCCCAGTTCGGTCGCATCGTGCTCGGCGCCGGCCCGCAGCTCTGCGGCATCGACCTTAGCCGTGGCCTTGATCTCGTTGGCTTCCGATCGAGCCGTCTGGACCACCTCGGTGGCCTGTTCCTCGGCAAGCCGCAGCAGCTGCTCGATCCTGGCGCCGAGGCCGGTATAGGCAGGTCGTTCCTGCTCGTGGAACTGGCGCTGGGCTTCGGACAGCTCCCGCTGCATAGCCTGGGCTTGCTCGCGGTGCTGCCGGACTTCGGCGTCGATCTGCCTGATGTGCTCGTCGACCTGGTGACGGTCATAGCCCCGCATCGCCGTCACGAACTCGCGCGGCGGCGTTTCTTCGAAGAGGTTGGTCAGCAGAGCGTCGGTGTCTGGTTGCATGTGGCCTGATCCTCGCTAGACGTGACGAGGACGGGTATTCACGGGTTTGCGGCGGGTGATCCGGCGTGTCATTCGCACCGCGGGCCTCAGGCTCCCGCCCAGTGACACGCACACTACTCTTATTCCCGGCTGTCTGCGGGTCCTTCACGTTCCACCGCTTGTGCTGCGGTCGCCAGCACACGCGAATCCGAATAGGACCTAAAAGGCATTTTGCACCAAAGCAGGCTGGCGGCTACCCGCCAGCCTCCGCCCGGCACGGGCCCGGCGCTTAGCTGGCCGCCATGAGCGTTGACCCGTTCGGTCATCCCGGTCAGCCCGGCACCGCCTGCGCTGCCGTCCAGTTCGAGGGGCGCGGATCTGGCTGGCTCGTTGATGATGTCGATGTTCAAGCCGGCGGCTGTCACCTCCAGGGTTACCGATACCGGTGCGCCCGGAGCGTGCTTCATGGAATTGGTGAGCCCTTCCTGGATGATGCGCAGGGCGTCGGCAGCCACGGCAGGGGAGAGCACCTGGTATCCGGTCCTGTGGAAGGTGACATCAGTTCCGGCCGCCCTGACCGCGTCAGCCAGGTGATCGGCGAGCTCGAGCAGTGAGTCCGGCGCGGTGCCGTCGTGGCCGAGCAGCGTCGCGGCCCGGGAGATCTCCTCATCGGCCCGGCCCGCCGCGGTCACGATGTCGGCGAACGTGGCCGCCATCGACTCTTGCTGCGTGAGGCTGCGCACCTGACCGGCCCTGGCCTGGATCACCACGGCCGTCAGCCAGTGGGCCACGGTGTCATGGAGTTCTCGCGCTAGGTGAACCCGCTCGTAGCGGACCGCCTCGTCCGCGTACCGCAATCGTTCTGCCTCAAGCAGCTTTCCCGCCTCAGCCAGCTCCGCAGCCAGCCGACGGCGTGAGCGGACGAACTGTCCGGCCGCCCAGGGGCCGAACGTGACCATCAGCAAGAACGGGTTGAAGCCGGGATTGACGACCTCGGCCGTAGCCGCCAGCAGCGTCGGCCCCGCGATCGTGCGCCACCCGCCCGCGTTACCCAGGCGGTAGCTGAGCACGAACGTCACGGCCAGAACCGGAATGAGATAGACCAGGCTGGCGGTGCCGCCGCCCGATCCCGCGGCGGCGATGATCAGCGCGGCCGCTATCGTCACGGCGAGCAGATGACGGGCCCGCCAGCACAGGCACGCCGGCAGGAGCAGGGCCAGGTACTCCATTGCCGGGCCTAGGGGCCAGCAGCCGGCTGGTGCCGCAGGTCATGGATTAGCGCCCGGATCATCGAGAGGCTATCCCGCCCGCACGCTTCGATCTCGGTGAACGCGGCACGCGCCAGCTCCGGATCGGCGGGCCTACCGGGAGAAGCCGTGGCGTTGTGGCCGTTCCTGGCCGCAGCGGAGATCCGGTCGAGATTGAGCCGGAGCAGCGCATCCAGGTCACCGGTCACACGTTCTCTTTCCACCATGACGGACAGCGCTGCCGTGCGCTCCCGCTGCGCGGCTAGGTCCGCGTTGCGGCGGCGCAGATCCGCGATCGCCTCCAGGCGCTGGCCCGCCAGGCGTCCTACCACGCAGAACGCGAGGATCGCCGGGACGCCGAAGATGAGGAATCCCGGTCCGAGGTTGGGGTCGGAGAACGCCTGAGCCACGGCCGCCGTCAGGGCGAGGATGATGCACAGGACGGTACGCCGGCTCCAGGGCCGCGCACCAGCGCAGGCGGTGGCGTAAAGAAGCGCCGGGAGAGTGCCGCCGCAGCGAACCATCGATCCGAAGATCAGGCCGTTGAGCACCGCCGCGGCGAGCAGGACCGTCAGCGTCAGCGTCGGCGCCCGGTACGCCCACGCGATGGGCACCGTCATCGCCAGCACCCCGGCCGCCGCCGCCACGCCGCCGTGAGGATGACCGGTGTGAGTGAAACCGAGGACCAGGACGGCCGCGAAGGCGCTGAGTCCTGCGGCGAGGACGATCCCGGTTGCTGCCCAGGCTCGCCCGGCCGACGGGAGTACCCCGGGCTCAGCAGCGCTCACTCCCGTAACGGTACGCTCCGATCGGTGGCCGAGACAGACCTGATCACGATCGTGGTCGCAGATGACCAGCGCCTTATCCGCGACGGCATCCGCGTCATCCTCGACCATGAACCGGGAATGCGCGTGGTCGGCGAGGCGTCTGACGGGCTGGAGGCGGTCGGCGTCGTGGCGCGCCTTCGTCCCCGTGTGGTGCTGATGGATATCCAGATGCCTGTGCTGGACGGCCTGGAAGCGGCCAGGCGGATCCTCCAGGCGTCCCGGGCGACCAGCGTGCTGATGCTGACCACCTTCGACGACGATGAGTACATCTACCGGGCGCTGCAGTGCGGGGCGAGCGGGTTCCTCCTCAAGGACTCGCCGCAATCGCAGCTCATTGGGGCGGTTCGTGCTATCGCCGCCGGAGGCGCGCTTATCGACCCCCTCACCACCCGGCGTCTCATCGGCCGCTTCGCCAGCGCCGTCCGGCCCGCGCGAGCAGTTCCCTCGATACTCGGCGAGCTGACTGGCCGAGAGCTCGACGTGCTCAGGCTGGTCGCCGAGGGCCTGTCTAATGCCGAGATCGCCGAACGGCTTGTCGTCGAGGAAAGCACCGTCAAGACCCACATGGGGCACATCTTGACCAAGCTGAACCTGCGGGACCGGGTGCAGGCAGTCGTCCTGGCTTACGAGACCGGGTTCGTCCGGGCCGAGCCCTGATCCGGGCTGGCCGGGTTTACCTCCGGCGCCCCTGTCGGGCACTACCCGGCCGTCCGCGTTTCCTGAGCGCCCAGCCGCGCAGCGGCCCGGCGCCGCAGCACCGTCGTCCCCAGGACGGCGATGCCGATCAGGCACAGCGCGATGGACAGTATCCCGAACAGTGGCGGACTCGGGTTGGTGCTGTGGTGAGCGGTCGATTCCGGCCATACGAGTAGCGCGTGGTCGGCGATGTCCAGGACGATCAACGCGGCCACCACGACCGTTCCCGCCAGGGTGGCGCGCTTGACCATTTCCCGCGCGGTTTGCCCGGCATCAGGAACAACGCGGGACCGCCGCTCGGCGATGAGCGCGGAAAGGGTCAGCCCGAGCGCCAGGATGACCGCGGTCACCATCACGTATCCGATCACCCGCGGGAACTGGGTCACCGTCTGCGGCGGGCTGACGGCATAGCCGAGACCGATGTCCGCGGTCTGGTAAATCAGCGCGACCAGCCAAGGGCCGAGGAACGCCGCCATGGCCAGCCGGGGCGCGGGTACCATCCAGCCGGCGATCAGGGCGAGCAGGAGTGCTGAAACGGCAGTCATAGGTCAATCCGCCTTCGTGTCCGGCTTGTTTTTACCGATGCTGCACGCAGAAAGCAGCCGTCTCATCAGCCCGGCGGGGGAACGTCGATGACGGGCTACAACCTAAGGAGGACAAGCCGCGAAGCTACGACGCCGATGCCGTTACCACGAACCAGTAAGGAACTGCTGGGGGACTGCACCAGGTCACGCTGATACCAGGTGCCTTGCTTACCGCCGAGGTCGGCCGGGTCTGCTGGGCCGACCGGGATGAACCCAGCCCTGGCCAGCACCTTCTGTGACGCGGCGTTCTCGCGGGAGGTGGCCGCTTTGAGCGTGCGCAGTCCGTATTGCGTCGCCGCCAGATCGCATAGCTCCCGGACGGTCGCGGTCGCCACGCCGCGGCCTGCGACGTGCTGCGCGACCCGGTAGCCGAGTTTTGCGGTGCCGCCCTTGAGGTCGTACAGGTTGAACCGGCCCAGGACCGAGCCGTCCTCGGCGACGAGTACGTAGAAGGCGCTGATGCCGGCCTCCTGCTCGGCCAGCGAGGCACTGTGCCGCTCGGTGAACCGATCGAAGAACTCATCACCGCGGTCGGAGATCGAGGCGGCGAAGTAGACGCGGTTGGCCAGTTCGAAGGCGAGGACCGCCGGGGCATGATCGGCTCGCAGGCGCTGCAACTCTGGCACAGCACGACTTTACCCAGATGACGTGCAGAGGTCGCCTGAGTTTCCGCCGGGTCAGGCCGGCCTCGGGATGAGCACCACCCGGTCACCGCCGCCCCACCCGGGCCGGGAAGCAGGCGAGGCCAGGCAGCGTTGATCGTGACACGGGTCTGGCCAGCGTTCGCGGTGAAGGCTGGCCGACGGCGCGGCATCCCGTCGTCCCCGACACACGAGTATCAAGCGGAAAGGGCTGGCCGTCTCATGGCTGACGCAGTGCCGGAATCGACTCTCGCGGAATTGGACGATCCGTTCGCGCAGCTGACCGGGCCGCTGGCCAGCACGATCCGGCTGGACTTCGAGGTCGTCGACTCAGCCCGGCTCACCCCGCACATGCAGCGGCTCAGGCTGACCGCCCCGCAGCTCGACCGGTTCGGCTACCTGCCCGGCCAGGACGTGATGTTGCTGGTGGCGGCCGAGGGAAACCGTCCGGTACGGCGGCGCTACACGATCCGGCAGTTTGACGCGGCCGCACGGCTGCTCACGCTCGACATCGTGCTGCACGGCGACGGTCCCGGCGAGCGCTGGGTGCGGTCGGCCCGGTCCGGCGACAAGATCGAAGGCATCGGGCCGCGCGGGAAGATCACCACGTCGGCCACGGCCGACTGGCACCTGTTCATGGGTGATGAGTCGGCGCTGCCCGCGATATTCGCGATGACCGAGGCGCTGCCGCCCGACCGCCTGGCCATGCTCGTGCTCGATATTCCTGAGGAGAGCGACGAGCAGGACCTGGATGCCGCGGCGACGATCCGCATCTCCTGGCTGCACCGCTTCGGCGCGCCCGCTGGTGACCCGTCGGCCCTCGCCGCCGAGGCAGCCGAGATCGAGCTGCCGCCCGGGCGCGGCCACGCCTACCTGTTCGGCGAGGCGACGGTCGTGTCCCGCCTGCGCGAGGTCCTGGCCGGGCGCGGGCTCAGCCAGGACCAGATGTCACCGAAGGCCTACTGGGGCCGCGGCCGCGCCAATGCCGGCCACGGTGAGCCCGCCCGGGACGCCTAGCCGATCGCGGCGATGGCCACGGTGATCTTCGGGTCCGTCTTCACCGTGACCGAGAACGGGGCGCTGGCCCGGCGGACCGTGCCGTAGAACGCGGCGGAGTTAGGCGGAGTTAGTAAGCCCGAGTCCGCCCGCCCGAGGTCCTCCGCGTCACGTACTGCACCGCGAGGTCGGGACGGGGTGCTGGCTCTGCGCGAAGTGGCGCATGGTCGTCGCGGCCTCAGACAGCGTTCGCCCGCGACGCGAGCCTGTCTACGTGCCTTGGTAGACAGGGGGATGCCCCCGCCCGCGGCCGCAAGGAGCGCAGCTCGTGAAGCGTCAGCTGGTCGGCGGCCGCGTCCGCGATGATGCCGGCCCGGCGGCTGAGGCTACGTGTCTTGTTCCAGGATGCGCTGCTTGGCGGCCGCATAGGCAGCGTCGGAGAGCACGCCCTGATTGTGCAGCTCCGCGAGCTGGTGCAGTTGCGATACCCACGACGTCTGGTCATCCGCGGGCGGAGGCGGGGCAGGGGGGGCTCTGACGGGCGTGGCCGGCTGACCGGGCACCGCAGCACCGGGGCTGCCGGGAGTCAAGACCTGCTGGCCTGCGGGGTTCAGCCCGACCTGACGCCAGAACTGCTCGACCTGCGCCGTGTACCGGGCCTGGGGGAGCCGGCCGGCGCGGAACGATGCGGTCGCGCTGGACATCGGGCGTACGTGACGCAGTTGGGCGTCGCTGAGCTGAAGGCCCCGGCTGCACACGGGACAGACCAGATAGTCGTCCGTCCCGTAGGGCACGACGGGCACGAAGTACAGCCGTACCGACTTCTTCGACCGGACGTGGTGGAGGAACACCTGGTTATGGCAGTTCGGGCACACGTACGGCGCGACCTCGCCCTGATCCTCCGGACTGCCTGGCCCGAAGCCGAAAATTACCACCATGCGGTAATTCAAGCCGAAACACCCCGCGTCGCGGTTCACCCGGCGCAGGTGATAACAGCGGCCCTTTCCCGACGATGACGCGTCAGTGTCAGCGCGCCTCGTGCGCCATCTGGTCCAGGACGGCGGTGACCGCGAGCATCAGCACGGGGTCCTGCCCGGGTGCGACTTCGACCCCGTAGGTGTC
>Ga0210386_10002694_pt1 | contig 15121 bp, 10 predicted proteins | sample IncBWH32OmetaG_FD_160091 | JGI IMG/M metagenome (GOLD analysis project Ga0210386, IMG submission 160091) | Forest soil microbial communities from Barre Woods Harvard Forest LTER site, Petersham, Massachusetts, United States - Inc-BW-H-32-O ... | reverse complement strand
CGGTGCAAGCCCAATGGAGACCGCAGCGCGGCGCGCGAGACCGCGCTTGCCGCCCAGGCCGAGGCCACCGCCGCAAAGGCCGGCCAGCTTGCCGCCAAGCTGCATGCCGATTTTCCGGCCTATGCCGGGTTGGCCGATCCCGGCGCGGTGAATCTGGACGCCATCAAGCGCTCGCTTCGTCCGCACGAGGCTTTCGCCAGTTTCATGATCGGCGTCCGGTCGTCCTATGTCCTGCTGGTGACACACGACGGCCTCACGGCGCGTCCGATCGAGACCAATGCCGAGCAACTGGCCACCGATATTGCCTCGCTGCGCGATGCCTTTGTGCCAAAGCTAGGCAAGCTGCCGGATTTCAGCCTGGCCAATGCCAATGCACTCTACCGGCAGACGCTTGGACCGGTTGAAGCACAGTTGGCCGGGGTGGATCACCTGACGGTGGCGGTCAGCGGCGATCTGGCCAGCCTGCCTTTCTCGCTGCTGGTGACCAGCGCACCGCAGAATGCCCGCGACTATGTCCATGCCGCCTGGCTGATCCGGCAGATGGCGGTGTCCGAAATTCCCTCGGCGCGGGCCTTCATGGCGCTGCGCGGCGAAGCCAAGGCCGCCCCGTCGCGTCCTTTCCTGGGCATCGGTAATCCGAACTTCCAGGGTGGTGCCGCCAACCAGGCACTGGCGCTTGGCGCGCTGGCTTCGGCCTGCCAGACCGGCGGACCCGCCGATCCGGCGCTGATTCGCGCGCTCCAGCCTTTGCCGGAAACCGCAGCGGAAGTCGAAGCGGTCGGCCGCGACTTGGGCGCGCCGTCCGACGATATTCTTCTGGGCAGTGCCGCCAGCGAAGCCGGCCTCAGGGCCAAGCCGCTTGATCAATATGCCGTGCTCTATTTTGCGACACACGGCATGCTGCCCGGCGAACTTCATTGCCAATCTCAGCCGGGGCTGGTGTTGTCGCCACCGCAGGCCGCGCCCCAGTCCACCGCCAATGACGGACTTTTGACGGCCAGCGAGATCGCCGATCTCAAGATCAACGCCAATCTGGTGGTGCTGTCGGCCTGTAACACCGGCGCGGCGGGAGGCACCCGTTTCGGCGGCGGCGCCTTGGAGGGGCTTGCGGATGCTTTCTTCAGCGCCGGCGCCCATGCCGTGCTCGCCTCGCACTGGGAAGTGCCCTCTGCGGCCACCCAGGCCCTGATGACCGGCACATTCGCCGGCATGGCGAAGGATCCCAATCATGACGCCGCCGAAGCGCTGAGACAGGCCCAGCTCACCCTGATCGCCCAGGAAGCAACCGCGCATCCCTTTGATTGGGCGGCTTTCACCTTGATCGGTGGCGGAGCATGATCCGTATGAAGGCGGGCAAGAGAGTGGAGGCCTTGATGAAATCAACGCTGTTCCTCGCCCTGACGGCTGCAGCGGCCAGCACGTTCACCGCGATTTCGGCCGAGGCTGCGGTGCTGGTGGTGGCGGAGGCGCGCGGTGTTGCCATGAAGCCGGGCGATACGCTGGACGCCGCCAAGCCGCTGGTTCTCAAGCAGGGCCAGCACCTCACCCTGATCTCGGAGACCGGCGCAACCTTGAAGCTGGATGGACCCTATGACCGGCCTCCGACTGCCGGCGGCGGTGGCGGGGTCGGCCTCAACCAGACACTGAATGCCCTGGTCACCCAGCGCCAGGCCCGCGCGGGCGAGTTCGGTATCACCCGCGGCACGGTGCTGGCCGACCTGCCTGAACCCTGGGTGCTGGATGCCACCCACAGCGGCAATGTCTGCGTGCTGGCAAAAGGCACGCCGGTATTTTGGCGGCCGGATGCGAGCGCACCCGCGTCTCTCAGCGTGGCGCCGGCCGACCATAGCTGGAATGCAAGGACCGACTGGCCGGCGGGGCAGAATCGCATCGCGATCACCACCGATGTTCCCATGCGCGCCGGGGAGACCTATGTCGTGACCTTCAACGGCACGGAATCGGATGTCACCATGGTGCAGGTGCCCGCCAGCCTGACCAACAACGACATGATCGCCGGTTGGATGGCCAATCGCCGCTGCGAACAGCAGGCCGAGGCCCTGGTCAAGACGGCAAGCAAGTGAAAGCCCTGTTCACCGGCAGCGGTGCTGAACGGAAAAATGCCCTGCGTTCCGCCGCGATCTTCCTGGCGGTGACGCTGGCCGCCGCGCTGCTGTCGCAATTCCTGGTGGACAATTTCTCGGTCTTGAGCCGCGTGGACCAGTTCGTCCAGGACTGGGAAATCGCGGGGGCCTTTGCGCCGCATGAAGCGCAAGATCCCGACATCGTCATCGTGGCGGTGGATGAGCCGACCCTGACGCAGTTTGCCTATCGCTCGCCGGTGGACCGGCAATTCCTTTCGACCCTGATTCAAAAGATTGCGGCACATCAACCCGCCGCCATCGAATCCGACTTTTTGCTCGACCAGCCGACCGAGCCGGCCAAGGATCAGGCGCTGGCCAAGACCCTGCGCGACACCAAGGTGCCGCTGGTGATCAGCTATGTCGCGGACCCAAACGCGGTCTCGCCGGAGCAGAAGGCGTTTGAGGACGCCATGGTGCCGCCGGACCTCAGGGCGATGGCGAACGAACCCACCGACCAGTTTGACACCGCCCGCTATGTCTATCCCGGCGAAGTGGTGAAAGGGCAATATATTCCGGGCGTGGCGCGCGCGGTTGCGGCAAAGCTTGGCGTCAAGACCCCGGCCGCGGAAGTGCCGATCATCTGGCACGGTGTGTCTGAGATCGACCCTGACACCCACGAGCCGAAGTTTTTCAAGCAGTATTCCGCCGCTACAGCGGCCTTCATGCCCGACGCCTGGTATCGCGGCAAGATCGTGCTGATCGGCTCCGACGTGACCCTGGTGGACCGTCATCGGACGCCTTTTTCCGTGTTTTTTGAGGGCGAGGCCGGCCAGCTTCCCGGGATCGTGATCCAGGCCCATGCGCTCTCCCAGCTCATTCATCACAAAGCCTCGCCGGTGGCGGGCTGGCAGACCGATTTCGCCATTACGCTGGCGCTGGCGTTTCTGGGCGCGACGCTGGGCGTCATCGGTGCGTCGTTGATCTGGCGCGCCATTGCCCTGATCCTGTTCCTGCCGCTGTTTTGGGCGGGCGGCGTGGCCCTCTACCATTATGCCAATGCGATCGTGGGACTGATCGCACCGGCGCTGGCGATGATCATGAGCTTCGCCAGCATGGAGTCCTTGAGCGGCCGCGAAGCCCGCAAGCAGAAAGCCTTCATCCAGGGCGCCTTCTCCCGCTATGTGTCGCCCGCGGTCGTCGATCGGATGGTGGCGGATCCGGCGCGCATGTCGCTGGAAGGCGAGCGCCGCGAGATGACTTTCCTGTTCTCCGACATCGCCGACTTCACCACCATGTCGGAAAAGATCGAGGCGGTGCAGCTCGCCCAGGTGCTGAACAACTATCTCGACGGCATGACCAATCTGGTGATGAAGCATGGCGGGATGGTCGACAAATTCATCGGCGATGCGGTCTTCGCCATCTTCAATGCGCCGCTCGACCTGGCCGATCACCAGAGCAAGGCCGTGCAGTGCATGCTGGAGATGGACAGCTTCAGCCAGGACTATCGCAAGAAGCAGCATGCGGACGGTGTGCCCCTGGGCGTCACCCGCATCGGCGTGCATACCGGCGTGGCGGTGGTGGGTAATTTTGGCAGCCATGCCCGCTTCACCTATACGGCATCGGGCGATGCGGTGAACACGGCGGCGCGGCTGGAAGGCATCAACAAGTATTTCGGCACAAGGCTGTGCGTCTCGGGCGTCACCAGGGGCGCCTGCAAGGGTATCAAGTTCCGGCCCATCGTGTCGGCCATCGTCAAGGGCAAGACCGAGGCGCTGGACCTGTGGGAGCCGTTGCATGAGGGCGCGCTGGAACAGGGATTCCTGGAAAAATACATGTCGGCCTATGGCCGCATGAGCGCCGGGGATGCGTCGCTGTTCGACGAGCTCTACCAGACCAGTCCGGACGACTATCTGGTCAAGCTGCATGTCGGCCGCTCAAAAAAGGGCGAGACCGGCACCGAACTCAAGATGACGGAAAAATAGGCGCCGACACTGTTTTTCCTGTATTACCAACGGCATGAGTTCGTCCCGCGCCACCTTGCAGGAATTGTTCGACCAGGCCATCACGCTGCATCAAGCCGGCGATCTGGCGGGCGCGGAGCGCCTCTATCAACAGCTACTCCTGATGGAGCCGAACAGTTTCGCACCCCGCCACATGTTGGGGGTGATCCGATTTCAGCAGGGGCGCAGCGCCGAAGCGATCGACCTGATCAACGGCGCGCTCAGGCTTAATCCGCAAGTTGCGTCGGCCTGGATCAATCTCGGTCATGCGCAAAGCGCTTCGGGCCGCACCGAAGAGGCCGTTGCCAGCTATCGCAGGGCGCTGGCGCTTGCGCCCGGAAACATCGCCGTCCTCAACGCGCTGGCCTCGCAATTGCTGCACCTGGGCCGGCGCGAGGAGGTGGTGGATGCGCTTGATCAGTTGCTCACGACAAGGCCCAGTGACGTCGAGGCCCGGAACAATCGCGGCAATCTGCTGCGCCAGTTGAAGCGCTTTGACGCGGCGCTGGCCGATTACGAGGCCGTGCTGGCGGTGCGGCCCAACCTGGCGGAAACCTGGACCAACCGCGGTGCGGTTCTGTCCGATATGGGGCGGCCCGCGGAAGCGCTGGCAAGCCTGGACCGGGCGCTGGCGCTGCAGCCCGAACTGCCCGCCGCGTTGAGCAACCGCGGTTTTACCTTGCGCGGACTGGCGCGGTTCGACGAGGCGCTGGCAAGTCTTGACCGGGCGCTGGCGCTCGAGCCGGGATTCGCCGCGGCCCATGCCCATCGCGGCAAGGTGTTGAGCGAGATGAACCGGCTGCCGGAAAGCTTCAGTGCCTTCATGCGCGCGGGCGAACTGGCCTATGCCAGCCGCGTGCCCGGCCCGGAGGCATTCGCGCATGAACACAAGCATGAGCAGGAACAGCAGGACTGGCTGGCAGCCCATGGAGAAGGTGGCGCGGGGCCGTTGCGAATCCTGGGCGGGGAGCGGTTGCCGGTGCGCGCGGTCAACGCCGCCAACAGCGAGCGCGCGGACCGGGCCTGGCGTCAGGGCAATCCCAAAATCGTGGTGATCGACGATCTGCTCAGCGAGGAGGCAGTGGCGGGCTTGCGCCGCTATTGCCTGGGTTCGCACATCTGGCATACGTCCTACGCCCAGGGCTATCTGGGCGCCTTTCCGGAGTCCGGATTTGCCGTTCCGCTTCTGGCCCAGGTGGCCGAGGAACTCGCGGCCACTTTCCATGACATTTTCGCGGGCCATCCGCTGCGCTATCACTGGGCCTTCAAGTATGACAGCAGCCTGGACGGCATCGGCATTCACGCCGACGAGGCGGCGGTGAATGTGAATTTCTGGATCACGCCCGACAGTGCCAATTGCGATCCGGAAAGCGGCGGGCTGGTGGTTTGGGACAAGGCTGCGCCGCTTGCGTGGGACTTCGCCAAGTTCAATGGCGACGAAAAGGCGGCCTATGCCTTTCTGGAGGAAAGCGGCGCGAAGCCTCTCACGATTCCCTATCGCGCCAACCGCGCCGTGATTTTTGATTCCAATCTCTTCCACAAGACGGACGTGATCCGCTTCAAGCAGGGTTACGAGAACCGGCGCGTCAATATCACCATGCTCTATGGCCGCCGCGCCCGCGGCTAGGCCTGCACGAAAAGCCAGGGAATACGGGGTTTTGCCGGCCGGCCGTGCCGGGAACCGTCCTGCTGCGGTGCAAGGAAGACGAAGCCGCTCAAACCCGCTTTACTGTGCGCAAACCAAAAGCGGGAGGCAGGCATGCGGAAAACTCGGCTGGCGGCATTGTGCGCGCTGCTCCTTCTGTCCGGCGCGCCGGTGCGCGCGGACAATGCCGTCGACGCGCATCTGCTCGCGGCCAAAGAGGCGGCGGGCTTTGAATATACCGGTACCCTGGTGCGAACCTGCATCGCGCCCGCTTTCGCGGTGGGCACCGGCCCGCGCGGCGTGATCCCCGCCCGCGACACCTGGCATGCCGAGCCGGTGAAGATGTTCGACAATCTCTATTTCATCGGCACCAAGGTCCATTCCTCCTGGGCGCTCAAGGGTTCTGACGGGATCATCGTGATCGACACATTGTTCAATTACGCCGTCGAGGATGAGATGGTGAGCGGCCTCAAGAAACTGCATCTCGATCCCCGCCAGGTGAAATATGTGATCGTCAGTCACGCCCATAGCGATCACGACGAAGGTGCCCGTCTTTTCCAGGACCGCTATGGCGCCCATGTGGTGATGGGCACTGCCGATTGGGACGGGCTGGACAAGGCGGCCGATATTCCGGGCGGCAAACCCAAACGCGACATCGAGGGCCGCGATGGCCAGGTCATCACCCTGGGCGACATCAGCGTCACCCTGGTCTCCACGCCCGGTCACACCCCGGGGACCCTGTCGATGATCTTCACCGCCAAAGATCATGGCAAGCCTGTCACCATTGCCTATTCCGGCGGTACGGCGATTGCGACCATCTACAAAAGCGCCGACAGGCTTGACACCTATGTCCAGTCGCAGCGCCACATGGCCGAGCTGGCGGCGGCGGCCAATGCCACAATCTTGATGACCAACCATTCCGAGTTCGATGGCGCCTATACTAAGAGCCTTCTGATCAAGGCACGGGGCAAGGGTCAGCCCCATCCCTATGTGGTGGGATCTGAATCGGTCGGCCGCTATTTCAAATTGCTGGAGGAATGTGCCCAGGCCGCGAAAGCCAGATTGGCGGCCCAGTAATTTCATTGTCACAGTGCGGGCCGACTATTTATGATCGCCGGCGCGTGGGGGAACGATGTCCGATATTCCGCTAAGCCGCGAATTCTGGAATCGGCTGGTCAGGGAGGTGCGCAACCGCACCCGAGGGCGAGCCGATCCCGAGGAGTTGCTGCAAGCCGCCTACCTGCGCCTGGTGCGCTACCGATCCGAGCATGCGGTTGAAAACGTTGCCGCATTTCTCGTTCGTACCGCCGTTAACATCGGGGTCGACAATTACCGCCATGACCGCTTCATTGCCGATGTCGCGCCCGAAGAGGCGGGTGCGCGGGAAAATTCGCCGCTCCAGGATGAGGTATTGGCGGCGCGTGAACGTCTAGACAGGGTCCGGGAGGGTCTGGCCCGGCTGACACCACGAACACGCGAAGTCTTCCTGATGCACCGTCTCGATGAGATGAAATACCGCGAAATCGCCGAGCAGCTGGGAATCAGCCAAAGCGCGGTGGAAAAGCATATCGCCAGGGCCGCCCTTTTCCTCACCGAATGGACGGAGGGCTGGTGAGCATGTCTGGCGATGTGCCGGCTCCCGAGGTCAGGGCGGAAGCAGCCGCTTGGCTGGCGCGGTTGCGTGCCGAAGATCGCGACGCCGCGGACGAGGCGGCGTTCCGCGCCTGGCTCAATGCCAGCCCCGCGCACGCCACGGCTTTCGAAGCGGTGGACCGGATCTGGAATGATGTGGGCGGCGTGACCGATCTGCGCACCGGCCGGATGCCGATGCGCCGGCCGATTCCAGTCTTGGGACGGCGCGCGCTCTTGGCCGGCGTCGGCCTGCTGACGGTCACGGGCGGCAGTGCCCTGTTCTGGCGCTCGGCCAGCGCCAAGGTTTACGAGACCGATGTCGGCGAACAGAAGCATGTGGCGCTGGATGACGGCAGCCAGCTTTTCCTGGATGCCCAAACCCGCATATCCGTGGCTTTCAGCGAGACCGAGCGCAGCGTGGACATGCAGTATGGCCGGGTCAATTTCCGCGTCGTGCCCGATCGCAAGCGGCCCTTCGTGGTCGAGGCCGCCCAGCAGCGGATTGTCGCCACCCGCTGCAATTTCGATGTGCGCTGCGAAGATGGCCAGGTCCAGGTGGTGCTGATCCATGGCGAAGCCGATGTGAAGCCGGCCGCCGCCAAGGACGGCCAGAGCCAGACGCTGCGCAGCGGTGACAGGCTGGTCGCCTCCAACGAGGTGGAAAAGCTCGACAAACCGGACCTGACCCGGGTTCTGGCCTGGCAGACCGGCTATGAGAATTTCGACAAGGAAGACCTGGCCCATGCGGTCGAGGAAATGAATCGCTACTCAACCGCCAGGCTGGAAGTGGACCCCAGTGTGGCAGGCCTGAAAGTCTCCGGCGTTTATCGCGTTGGCGACAATGCGGCTTTTGCCCGCTCGCTCGCCAAACTGCTGCCCATCACCATCCGCCAGGAGGGTGACGCCCTGTTGCTTACCGCCGACAGCGATCAATGACTTAATCCATGATCCTGGGGGTGGGGAAATCCCGCCCCCATACGTCTGTTTTGCATCAGCGGCCCAGCAGTGGCCGTGAATACAGGGGGAAAGCATGGCATTTTCGCGCTGGGGCGCCCTGCGCTCGGTTCTCATTGGCGGCGTGGCGGCCCTGTCCATCCATGCGGCCGCGGCCGCCCAGGACACCACGATCAACCTGCAGGAACAGCCCCTCTCCGACGCCCTGCGCACCGTGGCGCAGAAAACCGGCGAAAGCATCCTGTTCACCCCGGAATCGGTGGAAGGCCTGAAAGCCCCCGCCATTTCCGGCACCATGAACGCCCAGCAGGCGGTTTCCATGCTGACCGTGGGCACCGATCTGGAAGTGGTCTCCGACGGCAACAACGGACTGATCGTGCGCCGCCCTTTGATGCGCCGCGCGGCGGAACAGGCGCCTTCGGACACCGGTGGCGGGGCGCCGGTGGAAACCGTGGTGGTGAACGGCTTCAAGGCCAGCCTTGAACGCGCATTGGACAAAAAGCGCGAAGCAGCGAATTCCGAAGACTCGATCCTGGCGGAAGACATCGCCAAATTCCCCGACATCAACCTGTCGGAATCCATTCAGCGTCTGCCGGGCGTGGCGCTGGCCCGCGACCAGGGCGAGGGTCGCGAAATCGCCGTCCGCGGCCTCTCGCCCCTCTTCACCCGCGTGCGCGTTAACGGCATGGAAGCGATCACGACCACGGGCTCGGAAGACGTGAATGGCGGCACCAACCGTGGCCGTTCCTTCGACTTCAACGTCTTCGCCTCCGACCTTTTCTCCGCCATCACGGTGCACAAGACCTCCGAAGCCGACATCGAGGAAGGTGCGCTGGGCGCCACCGTCGACCTGCACACGCCCCATCCCTTCGATCACCAGGGCTTTACGCTCGCCTCGTCTTTCGAGGGCGGCTACAACGACCTTGCCGGCACCTTCAATCCACGCGGCGCGGTGCTGGCCTCCGACACTTTCTTCGGCGGAACGCTGGGCGTGCTGTTTGCGGCCGCCTATAGCGTCAACAACGTCACGGAAGAGGGCTCCAGTTCCGTCCGCTTCCAGAATGACAATACCAATCGCCTCTCCAGCGGCAGTGCGCCGCTGGTCGCCGGCTGCGTCACCAACAATCCCGGCACCACCAATCAATGCAGCACGGCCCAGCGCTTCGGCAGCCTGACGGTCCAGGGCACGGGTCTGCCCGGCACCATCGCGCAGACCGCCGGCACGGTGGAAACCGCCGGTTCGGTGCCCAACGGCGCCAATTTCAGCGCCGGCGTCAAGCCCAATGACTATGACGTGGTGAACGAGGCCTATCATCCGCGCTTCCCGCGCTATGACCTGGTCTTCAATCATGAAAAGCGCTTGGGCTTCGACAGCTCCGTTCAGTGGCAGCCCGACGATCAAACCCTGTTCACGCTGGACGGTCTCTTTGCCGACTTCAACGTCATCCGCAATGAACAGCAGCTGGAAGCGCCATCCTTCTCGATCAACGGCACCTCAAGCCAGCTTGCTCCCGCCGGCTTTCCCGCCTTGCTGGCGCCGACCTTGGGCACCAACAGCATCAATATCCTCAATTACGGGGTCAACGAGGCGACCAACAACCTCGAAAGCCTGTCCGCCACCGGGGTCGGCCTCAGGTCGGAACACCGGCTTGTCCATTATGACACCCGCTTCCAGCAGATGACGCTGGATGCCAGCCACGAATTCTCGGACGCGTTCAAGGTGCATGGCATCATCGGCTACTCGCAGTCCAACTTCCGCAATCCGTTCGATACCACGCTGACGATGGACTATAACTGCACCGCGGCGACTTCCAACACGGGCGCCATCTCCGGCTGTCCGGGCGGTCAGGGCGGCGGCGCGGGTACGCCAACCAACCCGTTCACCTACAATTACGCGGGCGCGAACCAGTTTGCCCCATCCATCACCTACGGCAATGTCGACGTGACCTCACCTAATGGCTGGTTCCTGTCACAGGACAAGACCTCGGCCAACGACGACTACAATTCCTACCGTACGATCGCGCTGGACGCCGACTACAAGATTGACAACATCTTCCGCATCCAGGGCGGCGCCGACTATAAGAACTTCGGCTATGGCACCGTCGCGCTGGCACGCAGCAATGGCACGACTGCGACACTGCAGAGCTATGTTCCCGCCGACATGGAGGCCCATTCCGTCCTGTCGCAAGCCACAGAGCTGGTTTCGCTGCACGGCATCGCGGTGGGCACGGGCACGCCGACCACCTTCCTGGTGCCCGACGTCAACACGTTCATGTCTCAATTCAATATTCTGAGCCCGACGGCCGAAAATGGCGCCTTCGCGTTGGGGCCGCAGCCGTCGCTGTCGTCCAACGGCACCGTCCGCGAACGCGACGTCTCCACCTGGGCCATGCTGGATTGGGACAGCCAGATCGGCAGTGTGCCGTTCCGCGGCAATATTGGTGTGCGTTATGCGCTGACCAGCACCATTTCCCAGGGCTTCAGCTACAACGCGGCCACGGCGACGGTGTCGCCGGTGACCGTGGCCCACAGCTATCACGACGTGCTGCCGTCCTTGAACGCGGTGGTATCCCCGACCGACGATTTCCTGATCCGCTTCAGCGCGGCGCAGGAAATCTCGCGCCCCGACCTGTCCAACCTTCTGCCGGGCGCCACCGTCACCAAATCGGGCGCCAACCCGCTGTCGGTAACCTCGCAGAACCCCAACCTCAACCCTTATCGCGACAAGGCGCTCGACCTGTCGTTTGAGTGGTACTACGACAAGGGTTCGCTGTTCTCAGTCGCCTTCTTCTACAAGCATCTGGACGACCTGATTGTCACCCAGACCGTCAATGTGCCGTATGAAGGCAATCCCTTCGGCCTGCCTGACAGCCTGGCGCTGGCGGCGTGCGGCGGCAGCTTCACCCAGGCCTGCAACACCACCAACATCGCCCAGTTCAAGTCGACGATTAACCAGAAGGGTTCGCCGCTCTATGGCACCGAGATCAACTGGCAGCAGCCCTTCAACTTCCTGCCGGACCTTTGGTCCAACTTCGGCTATCTGGGCAATGTGACCTTCGTCCAGGCGCAGCAGACCTACCTCAATCCCGATGGCACGGTGCAGGCGATCGCCGACCTCAACAACCTGTCGCGTACCAGTCTCAACTCGACGCTGTACTATGACGACAGCGTCTTCCAGGCGCGCGTCTCGGCGGCGTTTCGCAGCAAGTATATTCCGAACGGTGGCGTCAACCCGGGTGGTCTCAACGACGTGACGATTGCCCGCCCGACCCTGAATGTGGACTTTTCCTCCAGCTACAAGGTCAACGACCAATTCACGGTGACGGCGGAAGCGCTGAACCTGAGCAACCAGCCTTCGACCCAGTATGTCGACTCGGTCGGCCGGCGCGACTACTACAACCTTTATACCGGCCGAGAGTTCATGGCCGGCCTTCGCTTCAACTACTGATTTGACCGCCAGTCCATAGCCCGCTTTCCCCTGGGCACTTTCGGGCGGGAGCCAATTCCCGCCCGCTTCTTTTTGGCCTCCCACTGCCCGCAGTGGCGCAAACCGCTATACTTGGGGCGCCAACAGGGAGGCTTGATGCGGGCCATCGGCATTGCAGGCGTGAGCGTCATGATCGCTGCGATATTTGCCGCTGGTGGGTCTGCTGCGGCGCAACCGCGGCGACCATCCATCCTCTCGGTTTCGCATCTTGCGGTCTATGCCGCCGATTTGGCCAAGACTGAGATTTTCTATGTGCATGAACTGGGCGCGGCGAAGCTGCCGGATCCGGAAAATCCGGCCGGTGTCCGCTATTACTTTTCGCCCCTCCAGTTTGTGGAGGTGCTGCCATTGCCGGCCGGCAGCGGCATCAACCGCCTGGACCATGCCGCCTTCAATGTCAGCGACGCGGAAGGCATGCGGCGCTACTTGGTTTCGAAAGGCGTCGCCGTGCCGCGCAAAGTCAGCGAGGGCAGTGACGGCAGCCGATGGTTCCAGGTGAAGGATCCCGAGGGCGTGACCATCGAATTCACGCAGCCACCGGCCTCGGTCCCCAAGATTGCCGATGGCGGGCTTTCCACCCACATCATCCATGTCGGCTTCATCATCCATGACCGCAAGCTGGAGGACGCCTTCTACCGCGACCTGCTGGGCTTTCGACCCTATTGGGCCGGCGGCATGAAGGACGACGTCACCAATTGGGTGTCGCAGCAGGTGCCCGATGGTCCGGACTGGCTGGAATATATGATCGTGGGTACGCCAGATACCCACGGCATCCCGGCCAACATGAGCCAGGCCAATCTGGGCGTGCTGGACCATTTCGCCCTGGGCGTGCCCAACATGGAGGCGGTCTATACGCGGCTGTGGAATGAGGACCGGCTTGGCGCGGACGCGCGCGGCCAGCAGCCCGCGCCCAAGATCGGCCGCGACGCCAAATGGCAGCTCAATCTGATCGATCCCGACGGCACCCGCGCCGAAGTGATGGAGCTGCATGCCATCGGCAAGCCCTGCTGTTCGGCCTTCACCGCCGGCGATCCGGAAAAATGATGAAGGGGCTTTTCGCGGCCCTGCCGGCGTCGTCGGCCTGACGCCCATTTCCGCACGGCCGGTATGATCACTTGTCCGTGCCTGCGTTCACATGTTCGCTGGAAAAACCGGCAAACATGTTCATCATTTCGACACCCGCCAGCATGCGAGGAAGCTCGTGCGGATGGATAAACTCGTCACTGAACCAGGGAAATTTTTTGGAGTCGAACGCATCGATGACCCAATCCAACAATTGGCGCAGCCGGGGGATGCGGCCAACGTCGGGATGATATGTGAGCCAGATGTCCACGTCATGGCGCAGCCCTATGTCCAGCGGGATGACCGGCGCGCCCAGCGCAACGGAATAGGTTGGAAGCATTCCGATGCCGGCACCTTTTGCCACGGACCAGTAATGGGCACTGCTGACATTGGAGCGGATGGCGACAAAGCCTGGCTGGGGAATGCCGTGGAACAGGCGCTCATATTCGATGACAGATGCCAGGTGTTCCGCGACTTGCAGCACAATACGGTGATTGACCAGGTCCGATACACAGCTCGGCGTCCCATGGCGATCAAGATATGATTGCGCTGCGAACGGCATCGCGTGCAACCGTCCGATCTTGACGATCTTCAGGTCCAGTGCGGCAGGCCGCGTCAGTTGCACGGACATGTCAGCCTCCATCCGCAAAACGTCGGCCGATTGCATCGCGCATCGCATGTCGATCAGCAGCTTGGGGAAGGCCCGCTGGAACTCGACGAGCCGGGGCGTGATCCAGAAGGTGCCAAGTCCCTCCGTGATCGCAAGGCGTACTTCGCCGGCCATGTTGGTATCGCTCTGTCCGAAGGCACGTCTCAGGTCGAGGGACGCCATCTCCATCCGTTGTGCGACCTGCAGTACTTCGCGTCCTTCCGCCGTCACCCGGATTCCATCGACGTGCCGTGTCATCAATGTCAGGCCAACCCGGTTCTCCAGCTCAGTAACTTGATGGCGCAAGGCATTGATCGAGGTATCCAGATGCTGTGAAGCGGCGCGAAAACTGCCATGTCGGGCAACTTCCAAAAATACGCGCATGGCGTCCCAGCTGGGTATACCGGCACCCATTTTGGGTACGTCTCTGTTCGTTGATATTGTGGACGAGCTGTTCGAATTCCGAACCCCCCTTTCTTTACTTGACTGCATACGGTCAGGACTCCCAGCCAGTACTTTTCCGGCACGATCATATATGACAGGATGGAGAAGCGGATATGCCAGCAGTGGATGGAGGTTCGCAGTCTCAGAAGACTTCGTTGCCCGTCAGCCGCAACTCGAAAACTCTCGGGCAGCAGAATCTCGCGAAGATTTCAAAGAGATTCGTGGTCTTCAATCCATCAGTGTCGGCTTTTCACGACGTACTGGGTAAAGCGTCGCGCACAATCAAAGGCTTGGCGGGGTCCGGTGATGTCCGGAGGGTCGCCGCGCACAATCCGGACTGTCTTTGGGCAATCGCATGCCGGTCGCGCCACTCACCCAAGGAGATCCGCAGTGAAGGCTTTGTCGCTTTCCTGATGCTGAACGCGTGAGCGGCTGCTCGATCACACATTGAACACGTCCGTTCCCAATCAGGAGTTTCTTGCGGCGCAGAGTGAAAAGCCGGCTGCCATATATGTTTGGGCATTGTACGCGCCCGGGATAATCGCCGGTGGCATTCCGCTGGTGTTCGAGAAAATATCGTCTCCGCTGTACAAGGACGTGACGCTATATGCCCGCCCGGCGACTGACAGTGGTCAGCGCTTCTTGAAGACGATCGGCTTTGTTCCGGATAGTTCGAGAGAGGGGCGTGATATTTATACCTTCCCGCGGTGCGCACCCATCCCTGCAACGCCTATTTACGATACTTATCATCCGGGAGGTGTCCCCAAAGGTATTTCCGTGACCGTGGCGCACTCGCTGGAAGACATTTTCCGCATCATGTCCGTGCGCAGCGCTGTCTATATCGGTGGGCAGCGCTGCCCCTATGAGGAAGAGTTCGATGGCAACGATTTTGCTGCGACCCATCTGCTTGGTTACGTCGGCAACGAGCCGGCGGGCTGTCTGCGGCTGCGCTTCTTCGCCAGTTTCGTCAAAATAGAGCGCTTGGCGGTGCGCAGCGAGTTCCGCACGACGCGTCTCGCTTTCGATCTGGTTCGCGCCGGTATCGAGCTGGGCCGGGTGAAGGGCTATCGCAAATTCTATGGTCACGCACAGAAGCGTCTGGCCAATTTTTGGGGCCGTTTTGGCTTTCGGCCACTGGAGAATAAAAGCGAGTTCGATTTTTTCCGA
>Ga0210386_10002693_pt1 | contig 15130 bp, 20 predicted proteins | sample IncBWH32OmetaG_FD_160091 | JGI IMG/M metagenome (GOLD analysis project Ga0210386, IMG submission 160091) | Forest soil microbial communities from Barre Woods Harvard Forest LTER site, Petersham, Massachusetts, United States - Inc-BW-H-32-O ... | reverse complement strand
CAACCTCACGCGCGCGCGCCCATTATTTGCGGCAGCCGACCGACCACATGCCTTCCAGGTCGTAATAGTCGCGCACTTCCGGGCGGAACAGATGCACGATCACATCGCCGGCATCCACCAGAACCCAATCGCCCTGGGCCTGGCCGTTGACAGGGCGGGTGCCGTAACCGCCCTCCTTCAGCCGCCGTGCCAGATGTTCGGCCATGGCGCTGACATGGCGCGAGGAGCGGCCCGATGCGATCACGGCCGCGTCGCACAAGGCCGAGCGGCCTTCGAGATCAATGGTGACCACATTCTCGGCCTTGTCGTCGTCGAGCGACGCCAGAATCCGCTTCAGCAGGTCGGTCTGCCGGACCGGCTTTCCCACACTCGCAGGCGCTTTTTTGGCTTTGGGCTTCTTGACCGATTTGCTGGCTGACCTTGCAGCTATTTTCTGGGCACCGATTTTCTGGGCACCGGTCTTTGGGGAGCTGGTCTTTTTGACTGGAGCCTTGTTGGCTGGGGCCTTGGCTTTGGCTTTCTTCGCCGGCTTCGGGGCGGGTTTTTTGGCGGCTTTCAGGGGCAATGTTCCTTTGCGGTCAGGGCGTGAGGTTTACCATGGCCTCGGCGGCCGCACCAAGAGCCTGATCCCTGAGCGCGGTGGAGCTTTCCCAATTGCGCCGTCCGTCCAGAACCACCAGCGAGGGCGCCGGGCCCGGATGGCGCGACACCCCAAGCCGCCTGGCCAGCGGCGCGTGGAGCGGCGCCAGCACCGATCCCGGCCGGCGCACCACGGCGATGGGGACGATGCGCGCGATGTGCTGCCAACGCCGCCAGCGCGCGAACTGCTCCAGATTGTCGCTGCCCATCAGCCAGACGAAACGGGGACGCGGGAAACGGCGCTTGAGCGCCTTGACCGTGTCTATGGTATAGCGCGTGCCCAACTGCTGTTCGATGCCGGTGACGCGGATAAAGGGATGATGCCTGGCTGCGCTGCGTGCCTGGGAAAGCCGCGTTGCAAAGGCACCGGGCTGCGGCTTGAGCGGGTTGCCCGGAGACACCAGCCACCAGACATAATCCAGCTTCAATAGCTTCTTGGCGACCTCGCTGACATAAAGATGGCCGGCGTGGGCGGGATCGAAACTGCCGCCCAGAAGGCCGATCCTGAGGCCCTCGCCGGCAGGGCCGGGCGCGGTGATCCAGTGGGGCTTGTGTTTCAGCGGTCTGATCCCGTCACGGGCGCGCCATCACGGACGCGTCTGCCCGGTGCCACGCACCACATATTTGAAGGTGGTGAGCTGTTCGGCGCCGACCGGTCCGCGGGCATGCATCTTGCCGGTGCCGATGCCGATTTCCGCGCCCATGCCGAACTCCCCGCCATCGGCAAACTGGGTCGAGGCGTTCCACAACACGATGGCGCTGTCCACGCTGTTCATGAAACTTTCGGCGGCCAATTGGTCTTCGGTCACGATGGAGTCGGTGTGGTGCGAGCCATAATGCTCGATGTGCCGGATTGCCTCCTCCAGGCCGTCCACCACTTTCACGGCGATGATCGCGTCCAGATATTCGGTCTTCCAGTCTTCCTCGCTCGCGGGCTTTGCGGCGGCAAAGACGGCGCGCACCGCCTCGTCGCCGCGGATCTCGCAGCCGGCCTTCGCCAGGTCTTCCAGGATGGGCAGGCCGTGGGATTTCAGGATCGCGCGATCCAGCAAAAGCGTTTCGGCCGCGCCGCAGATCGAGGTGCGGCGCATCTTGGCGTTGAGCGTGATGGTGCGCGCCTTTTCCAGATCGGCACGGGCATGAATGAAGACATGGCAAAGCCCTTCCAGATGAGCCAGAACCGGCACCCGCGCCTCGTTGATCACCCGGCCGGTCAGCCCCTTGCCGCCGCGCGGAATGATCAGGTCCACGGTGCCGTTCAGGCCTTCCAGCATCATGCCCACGGCGGCACGATCGGTGGACTGGACGAGTTGAATCGCTGTTTCGGGCAGGCCCGCCGCCTTCAATCCCTCCGCCATGGCCGCGGCGATCTCGCCGGAGGAACGGATGGAATCCGAACCGCCCCGGAGGATGGCGACATTGCCGGACTTGAGCGCCAGCGCGCCGGCATCGGCCGTCACATTGGGCCGGCTTTCATAGATGATGCCGATGACGCCGATGGGCGTGGCGACGCGGGCGATGTCGAGCCCGTTGGGCCTGCTCCAGCGCGCCAACTCGCGTCCAACCGGATCGGGCAGCGCCGCCACCTCTTCCACGCCCTTGGCCATGGCTTCGATGCGCGCCTCATTGAGCGTCAGCCGCTCCACCATTGGCGCGGGCATGTCGGCCGCCTTGGCGGCTTCGATGTCGGCCCTGTTGGCGGCCAGGATTTCCGCGGCCCGGCTTCGGATGGCGGCCGCGGCAACCGTCAGCGCCCGGCTCTTGGTCTCATCGCCGGCTTCGCGCATGGCGCGCGCCGCATCACGGGCGGCGGCGCCGATGGTCATCATCTCGGCACTCAGCTTGCCCAGTTGGGCTTCACTGGAATTGTGGACCGTCATGCTCCGTTTCCCGTCAGGATCAAGTCGTCGCGGTGGATCATTTCGTCCCGCCCACGATAGCCCAGAATGGCCTCGATTTCGACGGTGCGTTTGCCCGCGATCCGCTCTGCGTCGGACGCATTATAGGCCACCAGGCCGCGGGCAATTTCGCGGCCTTCCCGGTCCTTGACCAGCACCGCATCGCCGCGCTCGAAGCGCCCGTCGATCTGGCGGATGCCGGCCGGCAGCAGGCTTTTGCCCGCCTTGAGCGCCCGCACCGCGCCCTCATCGATCACCAGGGCCCCTTGGGGGCTGAGCACGCCCGCGATCCAGCGCTTGCGGGCCGCGGCCGGGGTCAGCGAAGCGCGGAACAGGGTGTGACGCGCGCCCCGATCCAGAGACGACAACGGATTTAGGCTTTCGCCCTTGCTCAGGATCACGTCACATCCCGCGCCCATCGCGATCTTGGCGGCGATCAGCTTGGAGGTCATGCCACCCCTTCCGAAGCCGGAGATGGAATCGCCCGCCATCGCCTCGATCTCGGGCGTGATGGCGTCGACTTCGGCAATATGGCTGGCGGAGGGATCGCGCACGGGATCGGCGGTGTAAAGGCCGTCCACATCGGAGAGCAGCACCAGCCTGTCCGCGCCCATCATGGACGCAACGCGCGCGGCGAGCCGATCATTGTCGCCGAACTTGATTTCGGCGGTGGCCACGGTGTCGTTCTCATTGATCACCGGCACGGCGCCCAAACCCACCAGGGTGCCCAGCGTGGCACGGGCGTTGAGATAGCGGCGGCGCTCTTCGGTGTCGCCAAAGGTCAACAACACCTGGGCCGCGACCAGCCCGCGGCTGGCAAGCATGTCGGCATAGGCTCCCGCCAGCCGCACCTGCCCCGCCGCCGCCGCCGCCTGGCTTTCCTCCAGCCGGAGTTCGCCGGACGCCAGCTTCAGCAGCCGCCGTCCCAGCGCGATGGAACCGGAGGACACCAGCACGACGGCAATATTCTGCTTCTTGAGCGCGGCGACGTCGTCGCAGAGCGAGGCCAGCCAGTCGCGGCGCAACTCGCCCTTGCCGCCGTCGACAAGCAAGGCCGAGCCGACTTTCACCACCACAAGCCTAGCGCCGGAGAGAATATCGCTCATCGCCGCTGCTTCTTTTTCGTCCGTTGCGCGGTCTTGCTCATCGCCTTGGGTTTGGCCTTGGCCCGCCCGGCCTGCACCTTTGCTTTGGGTTTGGCCGTCTTGACCTTGCGTTTGGCATTGGCGAGCTTTTCGGCTGCCTTTGCCTTGGCTTTTGACATGGATGTGACCGTCTTGGCTGTTGCAGGCGTGCTCGCCGCCTGCGGCGTCACCACCCTGGCCTTGGGCACGACGGACGCATGGAAATTGACCGTCTGCCGTTCAGCGCGGCTTGTCGGCACAGGTGCCGGTCGCCTATACCGGGCTTCTTCCGCGCGCTCCACGCGCCGGCGGTTGACCTCGCGCGCCATCGCCCGCAGCACGGCTCTGATGCCCTCACCGGTCACGCCGGAAATCACATGCACTTTGTGGCCGCAGGCTTTCTCCAGCGCGGTGCGCTTTTTCGCAAGTTGCGCTTCGGAAATGGCATCGGCCTTGTTGAGGGCCACGATCTCGGGTTTTTCGCCCAGGCCATGGCCATAGGCCTCGAGTTCGGCGCGGATCATCCTGTAGGATTTGGCAATCCCATCGCTGGTGCCGTCGATCAGATGCAGGATCGAGGCGCAACGTTCGGCATGGCCCAGGAAGCGGTCGCCCAGGCCCACGCCTTCATGCGCGCCCTCGATCAGGCCGGGCAGATCGGCCAGCACGAAATCACTCTCGTCGATTTTGACCACGCCCAGTTGGGGTTCCAGGGTGGTGAAGGGATAATCCGCGATCTTGGGCCGGGCTGCCGACACCCGGGAAAGGAAGGTGGATTTGCCGGCATTGGGCATGCCGATCAATCCGGCATCGGCGATCAGCTTGAGCTTGAGGATGAAAGTCCTTTCCTGGGCCGGCTGACCAGGCAGCGCGAATTCGGGAGCCTGGTTGGTGGCGCTCTTGAAATGGTAGTTGCCGAAGCCGCCATTGCCGCCCTTGAGCAGGCGATAGCGCATGCCCGGCTCGTCCATGTCCACGATCAGGGTCTCGCCATCTTCCTCATAGATCTCGGTTCCGACCGGCACCTTCATGATGGCGTTGTCGCCATTGGCGCCGGTCATGACCTTGCCCTTGCCGCCTTCGCCACTCTTGGCCTTCACATGCTGCTGGAAACGGTAGTCGATCAGGGTGTTGAGATTTTCCATCGCCTCCGCGATCACGTCACCGCCGCGTCCGCCGTCGCCGCCATAGGGCCCGCCATATTCGATGAACTTCTCGCGCCGGAAGGCGATGCAGCCGTTGCCCCCGGCTCCACTGGCTGCATAGACCTTCGCGACGTCGAGAAAACGCATCAAACCCTACTTATTCTTGGTTGCTCCCGCTCACGCGGACGCACTTTATTTGTTGGTCGCTCCGGCTCTCGCCGACGCTCCTAAGCGGCCTGTTTTCGCAGGAAATCGGCCCGCGTCAACAGCATGTCGTGGCACAAGACCTTGCTGCCCCTGGCCCGGCAGTCCCTGGCTTGCGAGCCATTGTGGCGCGCACCCAGCTTGGCCAGGACATGGCCAGAGGCTGGGTTGTCGTAGAACCAGCCGGCATGGAGGCTTTCCAGGTCCAGGACTTCGAAGGCGTACACGGCGAGCCGGCGCGCGGCTTCGGTGGCATAGCCCTGGCCCCAGAAAGGCTTGCCCAGCCAGTAGCCGAATTCGCAAGCGTCGTCGGTATTGAGACCCGCCATGCCCAGGAACACGCCGGCCTTCTTGTGTTCGATCACAAAACGGTGCGGCGCGCCCGCGGCGATGAACGCCTCCGCATCGCTTTCGCCGTAAGGGTGCGGCACACGCGCGGTCATGCGTGCCACATCATAATCGCCCAGCCACACCGTCATGCTTTGAATGTCCGACGGCCGAGGCGGCCTCAAGATCAGTCTCTCGCTCTCCAAAACACACATGACATCCCCCGCAGTTCCTTTCGCGCGAGGGAAGAAAAAAGGGAGATGGCGGACCATCTCCCTCGCATCACGTATGGGCCGCCAATTTGTTGGCGGCCTATGTCTTCAGCCGCCTATTCTGCCGCGATCTTCACCGCCGGATTCATGGCCGCGATCACGGACACGAAGGTGCGGCGCTTGTAGCCGGTCTTGAACGAGACCTGGCCGTCGCGGAGCGCGAAAAGGGTATGGTCCTTGCCCATGCCCACGCCTTCGCCCGGCCAGAACTTGGTACCGCGCTGGCGCACGATCACATTGCCGCCCATCGCGGCTTCGCCGCCGAACAGCTTCACGCCCAGCATCTTGGGATTGGAATCGCGCCCGTTGCGCGAGGAACCGCCGGCTTTCTTGTGCGCCATAACCTGACTCCTTAACCCGCCGTGATGCCGAGCACCTTCACCGTGGTGAAGTGCTGGCGGTGACCGCGCTTGCGGTGGGTGTTCTTGCGGCGCTTTTTCTTGAAAGCGATGACCTTCTCGCCCTGGCCATGACCCAGAATCTCGCACTGGACCGACGCGCCCTGGACCAGCGGGGTGCCGATTTTCGGCGCATCGCCGCCCAGCATCAGGACTTCGAGGTCCAGCTTGCTGCCGACATCGCCCGTAAGGCTTTCGACCTCAAGGACCGTGTCCTTGGCCACCTTATATTGTTTTCCGCCGGTGCGGACGACCGCGTACATGGCCTAAATCCTTGAAAATACAGGGTTTCCGGAGAAACTGAGTCCCCCGGGGAGCGGCGGAATATACGCAAAGAAGCCTTTCGGTCAAGTATCGGTTCAGCCGGATCTCTTGGCAGCCTTCCGGCGCCTGCCGGGGGAGCGCCCCGTCACCGCCCTTCCGGCAAGGCCAGGCTGGCATGGATGGCCATCCATCCGGCGTGGTAATTCCATTGCATGCGAGGCCCCTCGTCCCGAAAAATTGGCGACTTTCTCTACAATTTCCACTGGGTGGTGCCGGGCGAGGCGGCGCGCGCTATGCAGGCCTGGGCCGGTCGCCTCGAGCCTTTTCTCCGCAAACGCGGCATTCGCGCCATCATCAATTTGCGCGGCCGCAATGACGATCTGAACTGGTGGAAGAAGGAAACCCGCCAGGCGCGTGAGCTTGGCATCGCGCATCTCGACGCCATGCTGGATTCCCGCAAGCTTCCGACAACAGCCATGCTGGCCACCCTGGTCGAAAGCTTCGACACCGCGCCCAGGCCCTTTCTGCTCAAATGCTCGGGCGGCCAGGACCGTACCAGCTTCGCGGCGGCGCTTTACCTCATCCATCGCGACGGCTGGAACGCGATGGACAGGGCGTCGGCCCAGTTCGCGCGCTTTCCCTATCTGCATTTTCCCAAAGCCCAGCAGCGCTGGCTGAAACTGTTTCTGGACTTCGCCCGGCAGGACAGCCATGGCGTCCCGCTGGCCCAGTGGATCGCGCAGGGCTACACGCCGGAAAAGCTCAAGGCCTGGTTGGACGCCAATGGCAATGAGGCCAGCTATGCCGCCATCTTCACCAGACCCACGCGCTCACCCAGACAATGGTGAAGCTTGTTGTCGCGCCGGGCATCTCGCTCTGGCGCGAAAAATTTTCACCGCTCGAGCAGAAAGCATTGCTGGAACAGGTGCTGGCCCGGCTGAAGGACGCTCCGCTCTATCGCCCGGTGATGCCGAACACCGCCAAGCCCTTTTCCGTCGAAGAGAGTAATTTCGGGACAAGGGGCTGGGTCGCAGACCGAACCGGCTATCGCTATCAGGCCAGCCATCCCGAAACAGGCCACGCCTGGCCGTCCATTCCGGAGCCATTGCTGGACTTGTGGGCCGAAATCAATGATGGGCCGCCGCCGGAATGCTGCCTGGTCAATCTGTACCGACCAGGGGCCAAAATGGGCCTGCACCAGGATCAGGACGAGAAGGACACCAGCGCCGCGGTCATCGGGGTCTCCCTGGGCGACGAGGCGCTTTTTCGCATCGGCGGGCCCACCCGCACGGGCAAGACCCAAAGCGTGACCCTGGCATCGGGCGATGTCATCGCCTTTGGCGGGGCTGCGCGGCTGGCCTATCACGGCGTTGACCGCATCCGGGATGGAACTTCGCGCCTTGTTCCCGGCGGTGGCCGCCTTAGCCTCACCCTGCGTCGGGTCGCCGGATGACCGCACATAAAAAAACCCCCGGCCGGGGGGCCGGGGGCAAATGCGCTTAAATGCGCGAGGAGACACCGGGAGGGGATGACCGGTGACCCCAAAAAGACGGGAGCTGAAAGCGAGCGGGGGGCAGTGCCAACAGCTCAATGCCGTCTTCAGGTTCTAAACTATGCAAAGATGCAACAGGTTTCAAGAAAATTCGGTCTCCTGACAGAATTATAATGACAGTGCTATTTCTGTCATAATGGCGGCAGGCCAAATCAGCGGAACAAGTCAGCGAAATTGGCCCGGATTTCAACCAACCATTCTTCGATTTCGCGGCATTTTCAGGCTTACAGCGCCCGGCCGAAGCCCTGGAAAATCGCGCGATCCAAGGGGCTCCGCGTCAAGGCCCATTCCGGGTGCCATTGCACGCCCAGCACAAAGCCTTTCGCCTCCGGCATGGAAACCGCCTCGATCTGGCCGTCGGGGGCGAGCGCCTCGACGCAAAGCCGCGGCGCCAACCGGTCGACGCCTTGATGATGAAGGGAATTGACCATGGCTTCGCCAAGACCCGAAAGACGGGCCAGAAGTCCATCCGGCGACAGGGTGACGCGGTGGGCGGGCGCATATTCGGCGTCGCGCGACACGGCATTTTGCGGTTCGCGATGGTCCAGCCTTCCCGCCAGCTCATGAACATGCTGGTGGAGCGTGCCGCCCAGGGCCACGTTCATTTCCTGAAAGCCGCGGCAGATCGCCAGCACCGGCTTTCCGGCCGCGATGGCGGCACGCAACAGCGGCAGGGTGGTGGCATCGCGCAGTTCGTCCAATTCGGTGCCGGGGCGGGCGCGGGCGCCATAATGGGAGGGCGCGACATTGGAGGGTGCGCCGGTGAAGACCAGCCCGTCCACCGCCGCCAGCACCTCGGCGACCGGCAAAGGCATGTCCGTGGAGGGAATCAATAGCGGCAGTGCGCCGGCTCCGTCGCGCACCGCGGCGACATATTCGTCATTGGCCTGATGCAGCGGCATGCCGTCGAAGGTCCGGCGGTCGCAGACAAGTCCGACAATGGGCATCAATTGCGGCTCTGCACCGGCCTGGGATCCTTCACAGGCACGGTAAAGACCGCCGGATCGAGTTTGGCGCCGATCTCAAGATTGCCCAGTGCCACGGTGGTATTGCCGCCCTGATTGTCCTTGACGATCCATTGGCGCAATTCGAGCGCCGGCAGGGAGAAAACCAGCGTGATATTGGACCTGTTCTGGTTGAGCGCCGAGCGGGCCTGCACGATCAGGGCGCCGTTCTGCTCGAACACACCCAGCACGGAGCGGTTGTTCTTCAAGTCCAGATCCTGGTTCAAGAGCAGACCCAGCGGTGTGTCGCCCAGGGCGTAATGGTCCACCGTGTTGAGGCGTGAATTCTTGACGAAGATTTCGCCGCCGGTGGCCACGATCTGCATCGGGCTGGGCGGGCGGAAGGCGAAGCGCATCTGGCCCGGCTTCTGGATATCGACCTCACCCTGGGCGGTGCTGCCGTCAGGCCCGATCTGGATGAAATCGGCTTTCAGGCTGTGAATGGCGTTGAGATAGGCGCTGACCTTGTCGAGATCGGCTTTCTGCTGCTCGGTATAGATGGCGCGCAGGATCGCCGGCTGGCCTGCGCCCGATAGCAGGACCATCAAGATGGGCAACAGGAACAGGTGCGGGCGGCGCATCAGGAAAGCTCGCAGGACATCATGGAGAAATTCGGGCAGGGGGGTTGCGCGCAACAGGCGGCAAGATAGGGTCAAAGCCCGAATAAGCAACCTTTGCAATCCATGACGGGGTCTTTTTCTCACATCGCCGTCCTGGGCGCCGGCGCCTGGGGCACCGCGCTCGCTCTGGCGGCTCGGGCCGCGGGGCGCACCGTGACGCTGTGGGTGCGTGAAGACGATGTCCTCTCCGACATCAAGGCCGGCAAGGAAAACCGCTTCCTGCCGGGCGTGGCCATCCCTGCGGACCTCGACGTCACCGGCGACCTGGCCGCAGCCGCAAAAGCCGATGTCCTTCTGCTGGCCGTGCCGGCGCAGGTGCTGCACGGCTTTGCCGGCTCGCTCAGGCCGCATCTCGCCAAAGACCAGCCGGTGGTGATCTGCGCCAAGGGCATCGAGAAAGGCAGCGGCAAGCTGGTGACGGAAGTGGCGGCCGAGATGTTGCCTGGCGCGGCGCTGGCAATCCTGTCGGGGCCGTCCTTCGCGCGCGACGTGGCGCGCGGGCTGCCCACCGCCGTCACCATCGCCGCCAAGGACGGCCTGGCGGCACAATTGCAGGCAGCGCTGGGCAGCGCCACCTTTCGCCCCTATGCCAGTGACGACATCGCCGGCGTCGCCCTGGGCGGCGCCGCCAAGAATGTCTATGCCATCGCCTGCGGCGTGGTGGAGGGCATGGGATTGGGTGAAAATGCGCGGGCCGCGCTTCTGGCGCGGAGCTTTGCGGAACTGACGCGGCTGGGCGAAAGCCTTGGCGCAAGGCGCGAAACGCTGATGGGCCTGTCGGGGCTGGGCGATCTGGTGCTGACCGCGACCAGCCCTTCCTCGCGCAATTTCTCTTTCGGCATGGAATTGGGCAAAGGCCGGACGGCGGCGGAATTGTGCGCGCCGCAGCGTCCGCTGGCGGAAGGCGCGGCCACTGCCCCCGCACTGGTGGCGCGCGCCAGGACAGCGGGCGTCGAGATGCCCATTGCGGAAGCCATGGCCGACCTGCTCGGCGGGACGCTGCCGCTTGGTGAAGCGATGATGCGGTTGATGAGCCGCAGACTGACAACCGAATAGGCAAATAATGAGACACTGGCTGTTCAAGAGCGAACCTGAAACCTGGTCTTGGGCTATGCAGAAGAAAAAAGGCGCACGCGGCGAACCCTGGAGCGGGGTGCGCAACCACACCGCCAAGCAGAACATGATGGCGATGAAGAAGGGCGACCTGGGCTTTTTCTATCACTCCGGAGAGGAAAAAGCGGTGGTCGGCATCGTGGAAGTGATCGGCGAATTCAGGCCCGATCCCACCGACGAGAAAGGTCTCTTCGGACTTGTCATCGTCAAGGCGGTGAAGGACCTGCCCCAGCCGGTGACGCTCGCGGAATGCAAGGCCAATCCGAAACTGAAGGACATGAGCCTGGTCACCAGCTTCCGGCTTTCGGTGCAGCCGGTGACGGAGGCGGAGTGGACAGAGGTGTGCAGAATGGGTGGGTTGAAATAGCCTTTAAAGATAGCGCCGCAGCGTTATGCCATAGGCGCCATAGCCGGAGCCTTCATAGGAACGGATGGCGCGCGCGTTCTTGGCCAGCACGCCGACCTGCAGGAGCTTGTGGCCCCGCTCCCGTGCCCAGTGCTCGCAGCCCTCGATCAGGGCCCGGCCAAGCCCCTTGCCGCGAGCCTCGGGCACCACATAGAGCTCGGCCAGATAGCCGTGACGGCGCTCAGGCTCGACCACAAACAGCTCGGCATTCTGGTCATGGGCGAAGGCCCAGCCCACCGCCTTGCCGCCATCCTCGGCGATCAGCATGATGCCGTGTTTTTCCGCGCAGCGATGCTCGAGGTCGCGCCAATGGTCCACGGCGAAACCGGGATCGCGCCTGCGGTCGGGCTCGAAGGCGGCCTCATAGTCCTGCAACCCCGTGATGAAGGACAGGATCGCCGGTTCGTCGGCGGGCAGACGTGCCTGGCGGATACTAATGGTCGAGCGCCTTGACGATTTCTTCCGTCACCTTCTTGGCATCGCCGAACAGCATCATGGTGTTGTCGTTGAAGAACAGCTCGTTCTCCACCCCGGCATAGCCTGCGCCCATCCCGCGCTTGACGAACAGCACGGTCTTGGCCCGTTCCACGTCCAGGATCGGCATGCCGAAAATCGGCGACTTGGGATCGGTCTTGGCGGACGGATTGGTCACGTCATTGGCGCCGATCACATAGGCCACATCGGCTTGCGGGAACTGGCTGTTGATGTCCTCCAGCTCGAACACTTCGTCGTAAGGCACATTGGCTTCCGCCAAAAGCACGTTCATGTGGCCGGGCATGCGGCCGGCCACGGGATGGATGGCATAGGAAATCTTGACGCCCTCGGCCTTGAGCTTGTCGGCCATCTCGCGCAGCGCATGCTGGGCCTGGGCCACCGCCATGCCATAGCCCGGCACCACGATCACGCTGGAGGCGTTCTTCATGATGAAGGCGGCATCGTCGGCCGAGCCCTGCTTGACCGGACGCTGCTCCTTGGCGCCTCCAGCCGCGGCAGCCGAGGTGTCGCCGCCAAAGCCGCCCATGATGACGCTGATGAAGCTGCGGTTCATGCCCTTGCACATGATGTAGGACAGGATCGCGCCCGAAGAGCCCACCAGCGCGCCGGTGATGATCAGCGCGGTGTTTTCCAGGGTGAAGCCGATACCCGCGGCCGCCCAGCCCGAGTAGGAATTCAGCATCGAGATCACCACCGGCATGTCGGCGCCGCCGATGGGAATGATCAGGGTGATGCCGAAGACAAAGGCCAGCGCCGTGATGGCCCAGAAGGTCCATGCTTCCTGTGCCATCACGAAATAGACGATCAGGCCGACGATCGCCAGCGCCAGGGCCAGATTGAGCAGATGCCGGGCCGGCAAAAGGATCGGCGCGCCCTTCATATTGCCGTTGAGCTTGGCAAAGGCGATCAGCGAACCGGCGAAGGTGATGATACCGATGGCCACGCCCAGGCTCATCTCCACCAGCGACTGGGTGCGGATGGCGCCCGCCGCGCCGATGCCAAAGGCTTCGGGCGAGTAGAAGGCCGCCGCCGCCGTGAGCACCGCGGCAAGGCCCACCAGGGAGTGGAAGGCGGCGACCAGCTGCGGCATCGCCGTCATGGCGATGCGCTTGGCGGTGACCGCGCCGATCGCCCCGCCGACCGCAAGCCCCAGCACGATCAGGCCGATGGTGAGCCCGTCGGCCACATTCGCCACCCAAAATGTGGTGGCGATGGCCAGCGCCATCCCGATCATGCCATTGCGGTTGCCTGTCTGGCTGGAGGCGGGCGAACTCAGGCCCTTGAGGGCAAGAATGAAGAGTACGCCGGAGGCGAGATAGAGAAGCGCAGCGATATCGGCCTTCATTGCAATGTTTCCCCCTGCGCCCTCACAAAGCGCACACCGGTCAAGGCGCCGGTCGTCGACCCGACACCGACAGCTACCAGCCCGGCAATAAACGCCCAGTCATTTCCAACCGCGAAATGGAAGATCGCGCCCGCAGCCATAAAGCCCAGGCCACTGCCTTGCATCACGCGGCCTGCGAACTTCTTGGTCTTGTCGGCCTGGCCCAGCAGCCAAACGCCGAGGCAGAACTCCGCGAAGCCCACCACCGCGAATAGAATGGACATATAAAACAGAACGTCCGGCTCGACGTTCATTTCTTGTCTTTCTTCTTGTACATCGCCAGCATGCGGGCGGTGACCAGGAAGCCGCCGAAAATGTTCACGCTGGCCATTGCCAGCGCTGAGACGCCAAGGATCTTGGAAAGCCAGGAGGCGCTGGAGATCACCGGCACCGCCACCGCGATCAGCGCACCCACCACGATCACCGAGGAGATCGCATTGGTCACCGACATCAAGGGCGTGTGCAGCGCGGGCGTGACCCCCCACACCACGAAATAGCCCACAAAGATCGCCAGCACGAAAATCGACAGGCGAAAGACGAAGGGATCGATCATTTCCATGTTTGCCCCCTGGGATCCCTTCTTTAGTTGCGCGCCACCGGCGCGCCGTCCTTTGTCACGGCCGAGCCTTTGACGATCTCGTCATTCCAGTCGAGGTTGAGCGCGCCTGTCTTCTTGTCCACGATCAGGGAGACGAAGTTGAATAGGTTGCGGGCGTAAAGCGCCGACGAATCGACAGCCAGCGCGCCCGGCAGGTTGGTGTGGCCCATGATGATCACGCCATGCGCTTCCACCACCTGGTCCGGCCTGGATAGCGGGGTATTGCCGCCCGCGCCCGCGGCCAGATCCACGATCACCGAGCCCGGCTTCATCGATTGGATCATCTCCTCGCTCACCAGGATCGGCGCCTTGCGGCCCGGGATCAGGGCGGTGGTGATGACGATGTCCTGCTTCTTGATGGTTTCGGCGATCAGCGCCGCCTGCTTCTTCTGGTATTCCTCGCTCATCGGCTTGGCATAGCCCGCCGCGGTCTGGGCGTTCTTGAACTCCTCGTCCATCACCGCGATGAAGGTACCGCCCAGGCTTTCCACCTGCTCCTTGGTGGCGGGACGCACATCGGTGGCCGAGACGATGGCGCCCATGCGCTTGGCGGTGGCGATGGCCTGAAGGCCCGCCACGCCCACGCCCATCACCAGCACCCGGGCCGGCGCAATGGTGCCGGCCGCGGTCATCATCATCGGCATGGCGCGGCCGAAGGTGGCGGCGGCGTCCACCACCGCCTTGTAGCCGGCGAGATTGGCCTGGGAGGACAACACGTCCATCGCCTGGGCGCGGGAAATGCGCGGCAGCAATTCCATGGCGAAGGCGACCACGCCCTGCCCCGCCAGGGACTGGATCGCCGCCTGTTCGCTGGATGGCGACAGAAGCGCCACCAGCACCGCGCCGTTCTTCAACTGGCCGATTTCGCCGGCTTCGGGTCCGCGCACTTTCAGAACGATTTCGGCGTCCCGGTAGGTCGAAGCCGCATCGGGAGCAATGCTCGCCCCCGCCGCGGTATAATCGGCGTCGGTGATCTTGGCGGCGGCACCGGCACCCGTCTGGACCACCACATCCAGCCCGAGGCCCTTGAATTTCTTGACGGACTCGGGGGTCGCGGCGACACGCGTTTCCCCCTCTCGAATTTCCTTCGGGACGGCGAGGCGCATGGGCAGCCTTTCGGGCTTAGCCGTGGGTGCGGAAAATCGCGAGCAGGGCCATGGTCAGCATGATAAACCCAAAGGTCCATTTCACGCCGGTCAGAAAGCCGCGATAGGCTTTGACATGGGCGCTGATGTCCATGGTTCCCGGCTGATAGTCGGTCTCGTGTGCCATTAAGGCCCCCTGCTATGCTTTGAAAGTGGCGGAACTATAGCAAAGGCCGTCCTCCCGGCAATTGGGTTTATAAAACCTTTCGCCGTGTAGGGTCGGACGGCTTTCTTGCCGCATTTCCGCGTTTTTTGGCCGATCTTTAAGCCCATCCTGGGCATATGGAACCTTTGCGCATGTGCCGCAAAGGAACAGGCTTAAACGCCACATTTACCTGTGCCCTGCGAGACTTCGCCCGGTTTTGAGGTCGCGTTTTTTTTGACCTCTTCTGGAGATGCTTGTCATGGTGCAGACCATTCTTGTCGTGGACGATGATCCGGTGCAGCGGCGGCTGCTGGAAACGGCAATCACACGTTCGGGCATGCAAGTTGTCACTGCGCCTGGCGGCCAGCCGGCGCTTGACCTGATCAACGGTCCGCGC
>Ga0210386_10002692_pt1 | contig 15130 bp, 8 predicted proteins | sample IncBWH32OmetaG_FD_160091 | JGI IMG/M metagenome (GOLD analysis project Ga0210386, IMG submission 160091) | Forest soil microbial communities from Barre Woods Harvard Forest LTER site, Petersham, Massachusetts, United States - Inc-BW-H-32-O ... | reverse complement strand
TGCTCACCACCGCCGCCACGGTGGCCGTGCTTCTGCTGATCCTCGGCGGCCTGCTGACCAGGCTGCTGCACTTCTCCCCGGGCGCGCTGGGCGTAGCCAGCGGGATCATCTTGCTCATTATCGCGGTCACCATGGTCCTCGGGCCGCGCGACGGGGACAGCGGCAGCCACCCGGTCGAAGACCAGGACCCGATGCGGGTTGCCGTCTTCCCGCTGGCCGTGCCCTACCTGCTCAACCCGGCCGGGATCGTCGTCCTGGTCACTGGCTCGGCCGAAGCCGCCTCGATCTCGGTGATTGCCGTCTTCGTCGGCATCCTCATCGTGATACTCGCGCTCGACGTCCTCGTGTTCCGCTGGGCCGTGCAGGTCAGCAGCCACCTGGATCCCGGCCGGATGCTGGTGACCGAGAAGATATTCGGGTTCCTGCTCGCCGCCCTCGCGGTGCAACTGGCGCTCAACGGATTGTCTGACGTCGGAGTGATCCACCTGACCGGCCACTGAAGACTCCTGGCACCCAAGATCACCCGCTGGTGATGGCCGCAATGATGCAGAACGGGTGCCCCGCGGGGTCGGCGTAGACCCGCAGCTGCTCCTCCGGATCACTCGAGCGGTCCTCGAGCAGCCGGGCGCCGAGCGCAACCGCCCGCTCATGCTGGGCGTCGAGGTCAGCCACGGTGGGCACCGTGGTATCCAGGTGCAACTGCTGCGGGACCGGGCCGTCAGGCCACGTTGCCCCGGGCAGCTCCCCGACCTTCTGGAACGCCAGCGTCGCACCGCCGGCCGGGCTGGTCAGGATCAGCCAGTCTTGTCCTCTGGGATCTGGCTGGCCGGGTCCGGGCGGCTCATCGCCCGGGCGGTACCGCAGGCCGAACAGCTGCCGGTAGAACTCGGCCAGGCGCCGCGGGTCGGTGGTGTCCAGCACCGTCTGCCGGATAACCGGGAACGCCCGCTCATTGTCCATACCGCCACAGTAGGCGCGGGTTCGGTCAATCAAGCTCCGCCCCGGCCCGCCAGCCTCACCGGCAACACCCCGGCCACGGAGCCGCCGGGATTGTCAGCGCAATACGCGGCTGTGCCCGGGAATCAGCCCTGCAGGGCGAGCGGTAGTGCTGCGACTTGCCGGGCGGGAAGCGCGGGAGCGAGCTGGCTGCGGGAGCTGACGCCGAGTTTGGTGAAGACCTTGCGCAGGTGATAGGCGACGGTAGCGGGGCTGATGAACAGCTGCGCGGCGATCTCCGGGTTGGAGGCACCGTCCCCGGCCAGCCGGGCGATCAGCGCTTCCTGCGCGGTCAGGGTGTCCCGCGTCTCGACCGCGCCTTGCCGGGCCTGCCCGCCGGTGGCCCGCAGCTCGGAACGGGCCCGTTCGGCAAACGCCGCGGCACCGGCCGAATCGAAGATCTCATGCGCGCTGGCGAGCTGGTCGCGGGCGTCACGCCGGCGCCGCTGGCGGCGCAGCCACTCGCCGTAGACCAGGTGGGCGCGCCCTAGTTCCATGCGCAGGCGGGTGCGGCCGAAACGGTCGATCGCCTCGCGGTAGAGGTCCTCGGCGGCTGCGCCGTCGCTGACCAGCGCCCGCGAGCGGGCCTCGGCACCAAGCGCCCAGTCGGTCCCGCAGGCGCGGGCGATATCGGAGAGCCGCTGCACGGCGCCGGCCGCACGCTCGGGCACCCCGCTGCGCACCGCCGCCTCGACCAGTTCGACGAACGCCCAGCTGGCGAAGTGCATCGCGGGAGAGTCCTCGCTCGCCCGCTGGGCTGCTGTAAGCGCCTCCTCATAGCGGCCCACGCTGTTGTACAGCACGGCGGCCGCCCACCCGATGAAGCTGAGCGCTCGGCCTTCACCCCGGCGCCCCACATCGTCGGTGGCGATCTGGATCAGGTGAGCGGCTTGGGCTTCCTGGCCGCGGAACGCAGCCAGGGCCACGTCGCCGTAGGGCGCGATGCTGCTCCCGGTCGCCCCGATTGCCGACTCGGCCTGCCCCACCATCGACGCGGCCTCGGTGAACTCCCCGGCGTACAGGTACGCTGTCGAGCGCGTGCTCAAGGCGAGGGGAAGCGCGATACGCGCACCAGCGTCCCGGGCGAGCGTGACCTGACGGCTGGACAGCACGTCCCAGCTGTCGTAGTCCCACACAATCAGCGCGGCGCGGCAGGCCAGCCAGAGCCAGCGCAGCTCCTCTTCGGCGGAGACGTCCGTCCCGCGGAAGGCGCTCACCGCCCGGCGGAGCACCGGCGCCCCCGCCGGATAGCCCTCCGTGACTAGTAGCGCCAGGCCATCGAGCAGCAGATCGGGCCCGCGCGGGGGCTTCGGCGGCGGCGGCGCGGCAAGCGCGGCCTCGGCGACCTCTCGCACACCGCCGCCCAGCGCCAGCCGGCCGGCGAATTGCGCGGCGGCCAGCGCGTCCAGGTACGTCTCGCGGGCCAGCCGCGGGTCGAGCAGCTCGAACTGCCGGGCCGCCTTCAGCAGCAGCGGGGGGGCGTCACTGCCGCGGCTGGAGGAGAACGCGATCTGGCCGCGCAGCAGGTCCGCCCGGGCGCGTTGCAGCTCATCGAGCGGCCCGGCCTCCGCCGTGGCCAGCAGGGCCAAGGTGGCATCGAACGCGCCCGCCTGGTACGTGGCCTGCGCCGCGGCCAGCGCCCGCTCGCCCCGGCGCGCCGGGTCCACGGTCAGCGCGGCCGACCGTTCCAGGAACGCGGCCGCCGCGGCCAGCCCGCCGCGCGCCTGGGCCCGGCCCGCCGACCGCTCCAGCTCCGCAGCGACGTCCTCATCGGGGCCCGGCGTGGCCTGCGCCCGGTGCCAGGCCCGCTGATCGGGATCGGCCTGCGGATCGGTCGCGTCGGCTAGCGCCTGGTGCGCGGCTCGCCGGTCCGGCGGCGACGCGGCCCGGTACACCGCCGAGCGCACCAGCGGATGCCGGAACACCACCCGCTCGCTAATCGTCAGCAACCCCGCGTCGGCCGCCGGCGCGACCGCCCCGGCGCCGATCCCGAGCCGCTCCGCCGCCCGCCACACCAGCGCCGGGTCGCCAGCCGGCTCCGCCGCCGCGACCAGCATCAGCCGCTGGGTGACGGCCGGCAGCACCTCGAGCCGCCGCCGGAAACTATCCTCGATCCGTCCCGACGACCCCGGCACACCGTCCACACCAGGCACACCGGGCAGCCCCGGCACGCCCGGCAAGCCGAACCCGCCGGCCAGTTCCGTCGGCGTTACCCCCCGCGGCAGCTCAAGCAACGCCAGCGGATTGCCCCGCGTCTCCGCCACGATCCGGTCCCGCACCCGCTCATCCAACGGCCCCCCGACCACCGAACCGAGCAGCTCGCGCGCATCACCATCACGCAGACCGCCGACCGCCAGCTCCGGCAGCCCCCGGAACTCCTCACCGGACTCACGGGCGGCGAACACCAGCGCGACCGGGTCGGCCAGCAGCCGGCGCGCCACGAACGCCAGCGCCTGCGCCGAGGCCCGGTCCAGCCACTGCGCATCATCGACCACGCACAACAGCGGCTGCTCCTCCGCCACCGCCGACAGCAAACTCAGCACGGCCAGCCCCACCAAGAACCGGTCCGGCACCGCCCCCGTCTCCAGGCCGAACGCGAGACCCAGCGCGGCACGCTGCGGATCGGGCAGGTTCTCAAGCTTGCCCAGCATCGGCGCGCACAACTGCTGCAGCGCCGCGAAGGCCAGCTCCATCTCCGACTCGACCCCGGCCACCCGCGCCACCCGCAGGCCAGCCGCCGACTCGACCGCCCAGTCCAGCAGCGCGGTCTTGCCGACCCCCCGCTCACCGCGCATGACCAGCACACCGCTGCGCCCCGCCCGCGCCCCGTCCAGCAGCTGGCTGAGCGCCGCGCGCTCCGGCAGACGACCTAGCAGCATCACCGGGCCTCGAGCAGACGGCGCATCGCCAGCCTGGCCTTCTGAGCCGGGCGGCGCCGGGGCAGCGGGGCCTGGCCGGCCGGCCAGCCGCCCCGCGACCTTGCGGTGGGCGCCTGCCTCAGGCAGGCCGACCTCGTGCGGGTTCAGCTGGGCACGGCGGGCCTCGAGGAGGTCGCCCGGCCCGTCTGGGCGGCGCTGGACAGGACTCATAGCGTCCAGCGTCGACGCGCAGGGCGATCGTCGTCGGCCACATCGGGTCTACCCATGCTGGCCCGTCTCCCGGTCACGCGATGATTTTGGATCGCTCTGGCGGGCTCGACTCATTCCGGTCCGCCAGAGCACTGATAAAAGCATCGCTTCGGCGGTCAGACTGCGCATTACGGTCAGCCGCCATCAGCCCTGGGTGCTGGCGCTACCTTCCTTGTATGGGTTAGCCGGTAGCGATCGCGGACGTGGCCGGCGTCAAGGAGGCGTCTCGGGCTCCAGGGCGCTAGCTGCGGCCCGGCGGATCGTCCCGGCGCCGCCCACCAGGGCCCGCCGCCACGGCGCGACGCCCTCGATCTCGGTTTCCAGCGAGAAGCTCAGGAACGTCCTGATCACCACGATCAGCCCGAGCACGTAAACATTCTCGAGGGTGGGCGCGACCGCGACGGTGCGAAGCAGGTCGGCGGCGACCAGGACCTCCAGCCCGAGCAGCAGGGTCCCGCCGAAGGCCTGGCGCAGGACCAGGTAAGTCATGGCCGACCACCCCGACCGCCGCGCGGCTGCCCCCGCGAGCACGAAGGACCAGACCACGCCGACCACCAGGATGGCGGCTCCCAGGGCCTCGAAACCTTGGGCCACGTGATCCATCAGCCCAGTGAACGTCTCACCCGATGCCTCAGCAACGGTCGCAGCGGGGATCATGTGCCGGCGCCGCCGCGGTTACGCTGCTGGGCAGAGATTGGGAAACCTGAGATTGGCCGCGCTGTAGTGGTTGGACATGGTGACTCCTTCGTGGCGGTCCCTGCATTCAGGGTCGCGCCCGGGGACGGCCGGTCGCGCCCGGGTAGACCCTGGCCGGTACCCTGGTCCGCCAGCCAGCCGGTTCCTCGGGCCCAGACTAGGGCACAGGCCAGGGACTCCACCGGCGCAACGGGGCTGCCCGCGGCGCGATCCTGAAGCCATGGCTAGGCCGTGCCCGGGTCCTCGGGTTCATCGCGTGAAGCAATCGCTAGCGGTGATCCCGAACGCATCATGGACGGTCGTCATGGGCTCGGGCATCGTCTCCATCGATCTCTACGCAGACCACCAGCTGGTTCTCTCGGCGATCATGCTCTGGTTCGCCGCGGGTGCCTGGCTGCTGCTGGCCGTCGGGCTGGGCGCGCGACTGGCGGACCAGCGTGATCGGTTCGCGCGCGAGGCCCGCTCGCCAGCCTCGTTGACGGGAGTAGCTGGCACCGCAGTGCTCGGCACCCGGCTTGCCATGCAGGATTACCACGTGGCCGCCGCGGCCCTGCTCGCAGTGTCGGGCCTCGGCTGGGCCCTGCTCTTGATGCCGGTCCTGCGGCACTGGAAAACCCCGACGCTCGGGATATCCTTCGTCCTTTGCGTCGCTACCGAAGGCCTCGCCGTGCTGGGCGCCACGTCGGCCATCACGTACCGCGCGGGGTGGCTGGTCAGCGCTGCTGTCCCCGCGCTGGTTCTGGGGCTTGCTTTCTACGTCTTCACCGCCGCCCGGTTCGACCTGGGCGAACTGCTTACCGGCCATGGCGACCACTGGGTCGCTGGTGGCGCGCTGGCCATCTCCGCCCTCGCCGCCGCCAAGATCACCGAGGCCGCCGGCGCGCTGGGGCGATTCAGTGAGCAGCACCAGATTCTGACCGACACCACTCTGGTGCTCTGGTGCCTGGCCATGGTGTGGCTCTTTCCCCTCATCGCCGGCGAAGTCCTCAGGCCCCGGCTCAGCTACGATCTGAGCCGCTGGGCCACGGTCTTTCCACTCGGCATGTACGCCGCCTGCAGCTTCGCCACTGGCCAGGTCACCGGCATCACCGGGATCACCGGCTTCGGCCACGTATGGACTTGGGTCGCCTTCACCGTCAGCCTGCTCGTGCTCGCCGGGCTGTTCCGTCACGGCTGGCCGGTGCTGCGTGGTCAGCACCGGCCCGCCGCTGGCTAGGTCAGCTCGTCGTCGCGCCCGAGTCCGCGAGGGGGCAGGCCCATGTGCGGACCGTAAGACCACGGCCCGTTCGGGATAATTGAAATTCTTTTTTACCGAACGGACCATGGTGTCAGCCTTCGCCCAGGCGGTCGTATACGTCGATCATTTCGAGCGGCCGCAAGTCTGCCGTGACGCCGAAATGGCGAGGTCCCTTTCATAACCACGCGCCGACCCGCCGTTATACGCCATAAGTCGTGGCCTTCGGCGAGGGCGCGTTGGGGCAATGTCGCGGTGACGGGCAGCCGGTCATGAGGTGTCAGCAAGCTGACAGGGATTGTGTCAGGCAGGTTGCTGAAGGCCGCCCGGGAGCTGGGAGAAGCTTGCAGGCGTCCGGTCATTCCGAAGACCGGAAAACTGCAAAGGAAATCACGGGCAGCAGGAGGAAGACCATGTTCGCATACACGCCCCGCCGGGGAACTGATCCGAAGAGGATTCATCCGCGTACCGCATCGTCTAAGGCGGGCACCCGCATTCGCCGGCTTGCCGCAGTCCTGGCCGTCACCATCGCTGCGTTGATGTCGTCTGTCGCGGCCATCCCCGCGGCGTTCGCAAGGGTCATCCCGCCGCCTGGCGGGTCCGTCGGGACCAGCTCCGTGGCGCCGGTGCAGACGTCCGCTGTCCGGGTGGTCACCAGCGGCACGCCGGGCTGGCAGATCGCCTTGATCGCTCTGGGCGCTGCCCTGCTCGGGGCCGCAGCCGCTGTCCTGCTGGGGCACGTCCTGGCCGGCCGCCGGGCCGCGTCCGCACTGGCCGCCTGACGCGAGCCGGTCAGGCCAGGTCCGCGAGCAGGATGTCGAGGGAAAGTTCCTCCTCGATGCGAACATCGTGGCCCACCATGGCGGCCGCCAGACCCGGATCCCAGGGGGTCGCGACCGGCTCGCCGGCCAGCCGGGGCAGCCGCGTGGCGCAATGCACGGCCAACACTGCCGTTGCCGCAGCCTCATAAGCGCTCCTGTCGTACCGCCACGGCTGCCAGTGCGACTGTCCCTGGCCCACTCGCTGACGAACCGCGCAGGCGATCCGGATACCACCCCAGTCGAAATCGCCGTGGTAGCGGAAGTCCGCGCCGCCCGCCGCCAGCAAGTCGAGCAGCCGCCATCCGGCGGCCGACGGCTGGCCGCCAACGCAGACCAGTGGCGGGCAACGGCTGCCGAGCTCGTCTGCGGCGGCCGCAATCACCACGGGATTTTCGCAGATCCGCACCAGTCCCGCTGATAGCGCCCCATCGTGGCAGCGCAGCTGCCTGAGGGTGAGCACGGCCGGCTGTCCGGTTTCCCGGTGCAGGGCCAGCACCTGGCCAAGAGCGGTATGGCTGTCGCCGGGCAGGCCGAGGCAGAGCACCAGCGAGGAGAGGTCGTCAAGGTGAACGCCCACGAAGGCCCATGCCGTGCGGCGCGAGTCCGCGCTCACGTCAGCCGCGAACGGCAGGCCGGCCAGTGCGCGGACCGCGGACAGGGCGAGCGTCCCGGCTGGGCGACCATCATCGAGGGCATGCGCGTCGCCGCAGCATTCGGCGGCGAGACGCCCGATCGGGATTCCCCGCGACGGCAGCCGTCGCAGCACCGCCGCCACCTGATCAAGCAGCACCAGCGCCTCATTAGGAGACGGGGCCAGGCGGCGCGCGACGCCGGTTGCGTCGAGCCACCCGCGCCAGGCGGCTAGCTCGGTGCGGCCCGCCACGGCCTCATCTAGCGGCGCGAACGCGGCCGCCCAGGCGGACGCGGTATCCGCCCGGTCGCGGTTGCGGTCCCGGAGCGGACCGCTCAGAAGCGCTACGGCCTCGGCCAGTCCGCCCGGCGCGGCACCGCTCTCGCGCAGGACCCGGTCTACCTCGGGCAGCGACACCGACAGCGACGTGCCAGAACGGGGCTGCCTGCCGGTCAGCCGTTCGACCGCCCGCCGCTGCTCTACGGTCGCCCCGGTCAGGGTCACGGTCCCGGTCAGCGGGCGCCCGGCCTCCAGCCGGTCTCGCGCCCGCTGGACCAGCCAAGCGGTGGGCTCGCCGCCGAGCAGGCGGTACAGCCTGGTGCCGTCCTCTGCGGTGTCGGTCACACCGCCGCCCGGTCGGCCCTGCGGCGTTCCTGGCCGTCCCACCGCCACGGCGTGACCAGGACCGCGTCGACGCCGTCCTGGCGGGCGAGATGGGAGATGCCAAGTCCGGGTACCTGCGGGTAGCAGCCCCATTCCCGCTCGCTGGTCATGACCACGTCCATGTCGAAGGTGGCGAGCAGGCCCAGGCACTTGGCGCGGGAGTCGTCGTCCACCCCGGCGAATGCCTCGTCGAGGGCGATCAGCCTCGGGGCGTGCGGGTTGCCGGCGGACTTGTAGTGCGACGAAGCCGCCGCGAACAGCGGAACCGATACCACCAGCGCGCGCTCGCCTCCCGAGGCGGGGCCGGTAGCGGGCCGCCACTGCCCGTCCTGATAGCGCTGGATCACGAACTCATGCCAGCCCCGGTAGTCAAGCGCAGAAGTCAGCGCCTCGGCCCAGCCGGCCGCGGGATTGTCCGCGTGCTCGGCGGCGATCCGCTGCTGCAGGAACGTCCCCACGAGCCCCCGGTCAGCGGCGGACCACGCGTCGATCGTCTGCCGGAGCTTGAGCCTGACCCGGTCGAGTCCCTCGGGCGCGTTCCTGGCCTGCTGCCAGATCAGCCGCAGCTTCATGCCGGTCGACGTCGGCCGCGATTCCAGTTCGTCGTTCATCTGCCTGACCTCGGCCTCGGCCCCTGAGATCAGCTCATGCAGCGTTCCCGCCACCTCGTTGAGGAGATGATTCTCCAGAATCTCCCGCTCTCGCGCCGACAACAGCGTGGTCCGCTGATCCACCTCCGCCGCCAGCGCCTCGGCCAGGCCTGGCAGATCGTGGCTACGGCCCTGGAAGATCACGTCGATCACGATGACGCCTTCGCTCAGCGTCAGCCCCGCCGAGTGCCCATGCCTGGCCATCGCGTCCGCCAGGAGCTTATGCTCCTCGGTCACCCGCTTCTGGATCCGGTCCCACGGCCCGTCTCCGTCGTCCACGGAGTCGAGTTCGGCGTTGACGGCGCGGGCCAGGATCACCGTCGGCGTCGCTGCCCACGGCTGATCGGTGTCCGGGATCTCCACCGAGGTCACCGCGACCCGCAGCAGCCCGGTGACGGCGAACGCTCGGAACTCGCGCACCGCCTCGTCCCGCAGCCGCGCCGCGTCCTCGACCTGCGTCCGCAGTTCGCCCTGTTTCCCGTCCGCCTTGCCCCGCGCCTCAAGCGCTCCTTGTTCCCGCTGGCGGGCATCGCGCTCCGAAACCTTCAGCCGGCCCAGAGCAGCGCTCACCGTGGCGAGCCGCTGCTGCAGTTCCTCGACCGCCGTGCCGACGGTAGCGAGCAGCTCTTGATGCGTCGTCGCCGCCGCGTCGGCCGCCTCCCGCGCCTCGGCGGCCCGCTCGCTCGCCTCAAGTAGCAGCTGACGGCTATCGGCGAGCTCTGTCTCCGCGTCGGCCGCGGCACGGATCGCGATGTGCGCTGCCTCGGCGGCCGGCCAGAGAGCGGCGAGCGCTACCCGGTAAGCACCCAGCCCGTCTCGTACCGTACCAAGCTCTTCGGTGCCCGTAGGCAGGCCGACGTCGGCTGCGAATTCCGCCGCCCGCGCCTGCGCGATCACCAGTTCGCCCTGCCGCTTCTGCAGCTTCGCGACGGCCTCCGCATGGTCGGTGCGGGCCAGCGCGAGCTGTCCGCGTCGCTCAGCTGCCTTAGTGTGCGCCTCGCGCACCCCGTCATCCGGTGGCACGCTGCGGTGCTCGTCTGCGAGGCGGTTCTGCCGCGCCGCTATATCCGCCAGGTCCGCGTCGAGCCCTTCGATCGCGGCACGCTCAGCGTCGAGCTCGCGCTCGAGCTGCTCGATCCGCGCTCGCCGCGCGGCCTCCCGCGCCCCCTCGCCGATGTAGCCGGCCTGGTCCTTGCGCCAGGCGCCGCTCAGCACGCCGTTGGACCACCGTCCGTCCGTGGTCGCCCACGTGCCGCGGCCGGCGGTCCCAGGCTCACGTGCGATAGCACTCAACACGGATGCGACTGACATCTCTCCCAGCACCGCCGCCTGGGGGTCGGCCAGGTCGATCGCGGGCACCAGCAGGGTGGCGCACGATTCCCCAGCCACCGGGGCAAGCCCGGACACTACGACCACATCCCCGTCGACGAGGTTCCCTTCGGGCGTCACCCACGCGTCAAGAATCCCCGCCGCCTCTAGCGCGGCCTCGAGCCCGGCGCGCTCGTCGTCGGCCAGGCCCGGCGCGAAGTCGGTCACTTTCCAGAACGGCGCGCCCGGACGGCCGTCGCGGATCCCTGGTACCCGCGTATGCGGCATCGGCGGAGCGTCGTGGCCGCCCCCGCGCAGTCGGCCGATCTCTTCCGCCAGCTCGCTAGCCCGGGTCCCACGCCGGGTCCGCTGACTGCCGAGTTCCCCAGCCAGTCGGCCAAGCTCCGCGCCGGCCACGCGGGTGACGTCGTCAATGATCGCGACTGCGGGATTCCCGCCTTCGCCGGTCAGGCCCCAGGATTCCAGGGCGGCGATCAGCTCGTCGGGATCGGCCACCCGCAACTCGGCCACGCCGCTGAGGTATGAGCGGTAGCCGTCCAGGAGCAGCCGCATCCGTTCCTCTACTGCGAGCTCTGCGGCCGTGACTCGGTCCGCCGCGGCCTGGACCTCAGCCGACAGCCTGCCTTCCGCTTCCTGCGCCGCCTGTAGTTGCCCGCGCGTGATGGCGACGTCGGCGAGCAGCCGGTCCAGCTGCGCGATGGCCCGCGCTTGCCGGTCGGCGATGGCCTGGGCTTCGCGCTTGGACCGGGCCAGAATGTCGGCCGCTGCTGCCTCAGCGGCATCCAGGTAGGCAGCGACCGCGTACTGCTGGCCGTCGGCCCGTTCGGCTGGCGGGGAGGCATCCGGGTCCGTACTTCCGAGGTACGAACTGTCGAGTGCCGCGACCGCTGCCCGGTGCTGCTGGGCGCAGCGTGCGTCGGTTGCCGTGGTCGTGGCCTCACGCAGCGCCAGGGCGAGCTTGTTACGTCCGGTGCCGGCCCGGTGCGCTGTCTGGGTCACCTTGTCGGCGTACCGCGTGACGTGGCCAGCGTGCCGGTTCCGGTCGCCCTCTTGGCCCTGAGCCGCCATCTCTTTACGTTCAGCGTCCTCGCGGAGCTGCTTGAGCCGCTCCGCGTCGCGCATCGCCGGGTCGGCCTCCAGCGCCTTCTGGCGCGCTTCCAGCTCGGTACGCTGCTCCTCCAGTTGCGTGAGCTCGCGCTGCGCTTCATCCAGCTGCTGCTGGGCGGCCGTGAAGGCCTCCTCGGCTGCGGTGAGGTCCCGGCCGAGCTGTTCGTAGCGGCTCTGCGTCAGCCTCGGCCCGGCGGCCTTGCGCTTGGCCGCCACCTTCGCGTACCGGCGGTAGTGGCTCAGGAAGTCGGTGGCCGCCTCCTGAGCCTCGGCCAGGGAGCGCAGCGCGTCGCGCTCTTCATCGAGACCGCGGAATGCCTCGGCAACGGTCGTCACGAGGCCGGGGCTGAGCGGGGGGAGCGCCTCGGTGAGCGCCCTGGATAGCAGCTTCTCGTCCGGCTTCTTCGACAGCTGCGGCTGGCGCAGCTGGACAAGCAGGTTGACCAAGGCCTCGTAGCGGTGCGGGCCGAGGCCGAACAGGTGCTCGTCCACGGCTCGGCGGTAGTCGGCTGCCCGGTCATACACGAACCCGTGCTGGCCGATCTGCTCCCGCAGCTTCTCCCGGGTGAGCGGGACGCGGCTGTCGGGTAGCAGCTGCAGCTCGGCGCCGGGGCGCTGGCTGGTGACGAAGAACCAGTGTCGTGCGATTCCGCGCCCGGCGACGGCCTTCAGCCCGCAGCCCAGCGTGCGAAACTCCTCGATACCGTCGGCCCCCCTGCGGCCGAACTCCAGCCAGGTGTAGCCCAGGCGTTCGGGGCTGGGGTGCTTGCCGCCAAGCAGCAGGTTCCACTCCATCCGCTTCTGCCGGTCGCCGTCCGGCTCCACCCGGTGCGGCGCGAGGTCGCCGTCGAGCAGGAACGGCAGCGTGAGGGCGAGCACCTTGGACTTGCCGGTTCCGTTGTTGCCGCGCAGTAGCAGACGGCCGTCGTGGAACCAGAACTCCTCCTGGTCGTAGTAGAACATGTCGACCAGGCCGGCCCGTAGGGGCTTCCACCGCTCAGAAGATGGTGTCGGCAGCATCGGCCGTCGCCTTTCTAGTTTGGCTCGTTCCCGTCTTGCCCCCGGGCAGAGTGCCGGGCTCTCGGATGGTGGGTTCGGCGAGGGCGAAGCGTGCGATGGCGGGCCGACTGCGGATCACGGTGCCGGTGCCGGTGCCGGTGCCGTCGAGCGTGCCCGCTAGGTCCACCTCGACGAGGCGCAGGGCGGTGAGCTTGTCCAGCGCGACCCCGAGCAGTTCGGTCTCCGCGCCGGGATCGGTGACGCCCTTGCGCCAGTAGCTCGCGTGCGCCTGCGCCGCCTGCCGGACAAATTTAAGCAGCTCGGCCCGAGGCGCCTGTGCCCTTCCCGCCAGGTACTCGGCGACCAGCAGTGTGACGTGTCCGTCGGTGCGCTGCTCGGGCATCCGTACGTCGGTGAGCTCATCGTCGGGATCGACCATAGCGATGCCCTCAGCGCGCAGCTCCGGCAGCAACCCGGTGGCCTCGCTGATCCGCGCGGTGATGTTGTGCCGCTGGGCGACCAGGTAGGCACGCTCGTCCTCGGCCAGCTCGTCGTAGTAAACGACCGGATCATCGAGCAGCCGCCGGGTGAGCATTCTGCGCAGCGCCTGGTTGCGCAGTTCGTCGGTCTCGGCGACTGGCTCGGCAGTCAGCTCCGCGAGCCGGGCCTCGAACCCGCGGGCGGTGATGGTCGAGGGGCCCCTGCTGCCAGTCAGCAACACGCTCAGTACCGGTCGGCGCACATCGTAAAGGACGTCGGCGCCTGCCGACAGGTAGGCGTCCTCGTCCCCCGCGACCCGGCTGAGCGCGCCCCAGGCGAGCAGCAGTCGGACCACCGCCACGAGGTCGGCGCGGTCGCTCCTGCTGTCCAGGGTCAGCGTGAACCCGGTAGCCGCCAGGCCGGGTTCGGCGGCGGCGGTGAGCACGTCGTCGGCGAGGCTGCCGAGCGTGGTCTGCGCGTCGGCGCGGGCGAGCGCGGACAAGGCCAGGCATGCAACGACGTACCGGCGGCGGCTGAACGGCTCCCTGTTGTGTCCGCGAGCGGGATGGGTAGCGTCGGAAGTCAGCGGGGCGGTCTTGAACAGCCGGGCCGTCTCCGCGTCTGCGGCCAGCCGCCAGCCGGTCTCCCTGCGCAGCCAGCCGCTGAGCACCGGCAGGTGCCGCCGGACCAGCATGAGTGACTCCGCGTCGTCGGCGACGACCAGCAGCGGCTTGGCGAGCAGGGCGCGGAGGGCGGCCTGGCGCTGCGCCTGTTCCTCGGCGGGGATCATGGCATCAGGTCCGTGATCTCGATGACGTGCTCGGGACCGGTGAGCACTCCGTCCTCGGTCTTGATCGCGGCCATGCCGCCGTCAGGGACCAGGCGCAGCCGCACCTCCAGGCTGCCGTCGCTAGTGACGGCCTTCACCTCGGTGTCGCCGGGCGCGCAGGACGCGAGCGCGTCACCGAGCAGGCTGAGGAACAGGCGGAACGCCCTCGGGTCGAGCACGTCCAGGTTGGACAGCAGCGTCGGCCCGCTGGTACGCAGCCGCCGTCTTGCTTCGGCGGTCTGTGCGGCCTCGTGCTCCGCCTGGCGGCGCAGCAGTTCCTTGGCCGCGGAGCGGTCTTTCACCTGAGTGGGCTGGCCGCGCCGCTCGTAGCTTCCGGTCTTCCTGAGCTGCGGCGAAATCCGGATCGGCGGGGCCTCGCCCCACGGCGTCCCGGCCGGCACATTTTCCCACTCGTCCGCGGTGTCGCCGGTCACGGACAGGTGCCGGGCGGGGGACAGGCCGAACGCCGCCCGCCACAGCCGGTGAGCCGTCACGTCGTCCGGTGCCTCAGCGAACCACCGGGCGAGCGCAGCGAAGTCCGCCGATCTGTCCGAACGGCCGGAACGCCGCTCGTTAAGCAGGCCGACCGTGTCAATGAGCTGCTTGATCGCCGTCACCGCGGCCTGCCGCAGCAGCCTGGCCTGGGATGGATGCCCCGCGTCCCGCGAGGTGAACCAGTCGTCCAGGCCGCGCCACCGGTTTCGCCACGCGTCGAGTGCCTGCTCTTCCGCATCCGCCAGCGCCGCTGCCGCGTCCGCCCCTTCGGGGGCCGCATCGGCAGCCTCACGCCTGGCGGCGACCGCCAGCAGTCGCTCATGACCCGCGGCTTCCAGGTCACCTAGCAGGACCGCGATCTGGGCACCGGAGTTGGCGAGGTCGGCGATGAACCGGTTGATGTAGTCGATCAACCGTTCCTTGTACGCGATGAAGCCGTCGACGTCTCCGTCGGAGAAGTCGATCGCGCGCCGCAAGGCGGACATGAACGCCTGCGCGTTATCGGCCAGTGAAGAGAACCGCTCCGCCACTGATAGCAGCAGCAGGTGAATCTTGGCCGGATCGGGATCACTCTCCCGGGCCAGCGCGAGCAGCGCCTGGAGCTGGCCAGCGATGTCGGCCAGGGCGACCGACTGGAGCTGGCCCCGTCGGCCGATGGCCTCCTCGTAGAACGAGATCGCCTGCTCGGCCGCGTGCCCTTCGGCCGTGAGCTGGTACAGCGACCGCTTACGGTGAAAGTCCTCCACCGTGGTGACGCGGCTGGTGTCGACGTCAGCCCTCAGGTTGCCCCACTTGACCAGCTGTTCCAGCGCCTCAGTCAGCTGGTCACCGGCATCGACCCGCAGCTCTGCGGCGACGTCCTCCGGGCGCAGGTGCACGATGAAACGCTCCTTCGCCCGCGCGAAGATCCGGAGCAAGCGCCGGTAATGTTCGGCGTGCGGAACACCGAGATGAGTGAAAGGCTGCGCCGCCACGTGAACGTCGGCCTGCGACTTCCCCGGCCCGCGCCCCGACGAGCGCACTTCGTCAGCCACGCGTACATCGTGCCGCATGCCACCGACAAAACGCGCCG
>Ga0210386_10002690_pt1 | contig 15135 bp, 10 predicted proteins | sample IncBWH32OmetaG_FD_160091 | JGI IMG/M metagenome (GOLD analysis project Ga0210386, IMG submission 160091) | Forest soil microbial communities from Barre Woods Harvard Forest LTER site, Petersham, Massachusetts, United States - Inc-BW-H-32-O ... | reverse complement strand
GTCCCGCGCCACCACTTCGGCCATCTTCTTCTCAATGGCGGCAAGATCGTCGGGCGTAAAAGGTTTCTCGCGATAAAAGTCGTAGAAGAATCCCGCATCCGTTGCCGGGCCGTGTCCCAGCTTCGTTTCTGGAAACAATTCCAGCACCGCCGTCGCCAGCACGTGCGCCGCCGAGTGGCGCACCACCTTCAGCGCTTCGGGATCGTTCTCCTTCACCAACTCGAGCTTCGTGTCCGCATTGAGCGGCGTAGAAAGGTCCACCAGCCGAGTTGCCGACGCATCCTCCGCAGCGTACATCGCCGCCTCCGACTCGCCCTCTGTCGTAGTCTTCGCCGCCGCAGCGGTCACCGGGGACAGCCGGGCGACCACAGACGCCGCGGCCAGCCGCGGCGAAATTGAGTTGGCGATGTCCAGAGGTGTCGTGCCCGCTGGCACTTCGCGAATGCTTCCGTCGGGCAAATGTACGGCGATATTTTGCGTGCTCATGATGTTTTCCGGGTCCTGTCTGATCCGGCCGCGCGATAACTTGCGGACCTGTGCTCTTCGTTAAGGATATAACGAGCCAAAGTGGAACCATCACCGAACCGTCTGCGTAAAGGACGAAGTACCCAAACGAAAACTCGATCGTGCTGTGTCTCGCACGCGCCGGGATCACGCCAGGAAGGTCTCGCATGCCCAGCTTCTTTCTAAAGATTTTCGCCTCTACGCTGATAGCATTCAGCGCATTGTCGGCCGCGTCCCAGCCCGCCATTCAACCCACCGCCGACATCACCAAGGTCCCCGTCGCCGCCCAACCCTCGCCGCAATTCGACGCCGATGCCGCGACAGAAGCCTATTTGGCATTGATGCCTCCCGCTGCGGTGGCGCGCTCCAACGCATATTTCGAGGGCGGCTACTGGCTCATCCTCTGGGATTTCCTGTATGCCTCAGGGATCTCGCTTTTGCTGCTCAATCTCCGCTGGTCGGCACGGATGCGCGACCTAGCGGTTCGAATAACACGCTTTCAATGGCTGCAGCCGCTTATGTACGGGCTGCAATACATCGTCGTCGCAGCGGTTCTCGGCTTCCCGCTCGAGTACTACGAGAACTACGTGCGCGAACACAAATATGGCATGGCAACGCAAACCTTTGGACCCTGGATGGGCGACGAGTTCAAGTCGTTGCTCGTTTCATTGGTCATGGGTTCCATCGTCATGGTGGTCCTTTTCGCCATCGTGCGAAAGCTGCCAAAAACGTGGTGGATATGGGGCGCGGTCGCAACGATGGTGCTGCTGACAATCATGGTCGCCATCGGACCCGTGTTTATCCAGCCGATCTTCAACACCCCCAAGAAGCTGAACGATCCGACGATCACAGCGCCAATTCTGCGCATGGCGCACGCCAACGGAATCCCCACTAACGACGTTTGGGAAATTGACGCCAGCCGCCAGACCACCCGCATGAGCGCCAACGTCAGCGGTTTCGGCAACACGATGCGCATCACTCTCAACGACAACCTGCTGAAGCGCGGATCGCCGGAAGAGATCCAGGCCGTGATGGGTCACGAAATGGGCCACTATGTCATGAATCACATCCCCAAGAGCCTGATGTTCTTCTTGATTCTGACTGTCCTCTCGTTTGCGTATCTCTTTTGGGGCATCAAGTGGGCGCTAAGCCGCTGGGGCGAACGGTGGCAGATAAGCTCAGCGAGCGATCCGGCTGTGCTGCCGCTCGTGATGTTGTTGGGTGGGATACTGTTCTTCGTCTTGACGCCGATCAACAACACATTCACCCGCGTGCAGGAGAAGGAAGCCGACATGTTCGGCCTCAACGCGGCGCGCCAGCCCGACGGTTTCGCGCAGGCTGCGATCCACCTCGGGGAATACCGCAAGATGCGCCCCGGCACCATCGAGGAATTCGTCTTCTTCGATCATCCCAGCGGTTACAATCGCATCCACTCGGCCATGGTGTGGAAGAGCCAGAACCTTGAGCTGTTCAATCAATCACCCGCTCCACAACCGGAGCATTGAGTTGGCTTGCAGATCGAGAGTGCGGACCGGATGCGCAGAACATGCACAAGCCGGTCTGCCATCTTTCTGGGTCGACCCGGAGCGTCCGCTTGCCATAATTGGCCCGGCCGGAATACGCTATCTGCATGCGTCGATGTCGCTAACACCGCCTTGGTGAGAGCTCCGATGCCCGGCGTGCGCCCGTGAGCGCGCGCATCTTTCCCGCCTGACAGCTCCACCGCTATTCCCCGCATTTTCCAACTCGTGTCCGGGAGCTTCCATCCCGGAAAAGGAGAGAATCATGGCGCGTATTGCTGCAGATGTAACTGAACTGATTGGTCATACCCCGCTCGTGCGTTTGAACCGCGTGACAGCAGGTCTGCCCGCTACCGTTGTCGCCAAGCTCGAAGGCCAGAATCCGGCCGCAAGCGTGAAAGACCGCATCGGTTTCGCAATGATCGACGCTGCCGAAAAGGCCGGCAAAATCAAGCCGGGCGAAACCGTTCTTATTGAGCCGACCAGCGGCAACACCGGCATCGCCCTCGCGTTTGTAGCGGCCGTCAAAGGCTACCGGCTCATCCTCACCATGCCAGAGACCATGAGCACGGAGCGCCGCGTCCTGCTGCGGGCCTTTGGTGCAGAGCTGGTGCTTACGCCCGGCCCCAATGGCATGAAAGGCGCAATCGCCAAGGCTGAGGAATTGTTGGCTGAGACGCCGAAGGGCTACATCCTCCAGCAGTTCGACAATCCGGCCAATCCTGCTATTCACCTCGCCACCACCGGCCCTGAGATCTGGGACGACACCGACGGCAAAGTCGATATCCTCATCAGCGGCATCGGCACGGGCGGAACCCTTACCGGCGTTTCGCAGTACATCAAGCCCCGCAAACCGTCATTCAAGGCCATTGCCGTGGAACCCACCGATAGCCCGGTTCTCTCCGGCGGCAAGCCCGGACCGCACAAGATTCAAGGCATCGGCGCGGGTTTTGTTCCCCGGGTGCTCGATACCAAGCTTATCGACGAAGTGATCCAGGTGACCAACGATGAGGCCGTCGCCCTGGCGCGCCGGCTGCCTCTTGAAGAAGGTCTGTTTGTGGGGATTTCATCCGGCGCTGCGGTGGCAGCGGCGTTGAAGGTGGCCGCGCGGACTGAGAATAAGGACAAACTCATCGTGGTAGTCCTGCCCGACTTCGGCGAGCGGTATCTGTCCAGCATCCTCTTCGATTCGCTGCGCCAGGAAGTGCTGGCCCTGCAGCCGGAGCCTGTCGCGGTGTAAGCGTGAGGGAGGATGTCGGCGGAGTGATATCATTCCGCCGACATCCTCCCTCACATAGGAAAGGCTCGACCCATGTTTGCCCGCATTCGCGAAGACGTTCGCTCGGTACTGGAGCGCGACCCCGCCGCGCGCTCCTGGCTTGAGGTCATGCTTTGCTATCCGGGCTTGTGGGCCGTGTGGTATCACCGCGTTTCGCATCAGCTATGGCACATGAAGCTGCGCCTCCCCGCCCGTGTGCTCTCGCAGTTCGCCCGCCTCTTCACCGGCGTCGACATTCATCCCGCCGCGCTGCTCGGTCGTCGCCTCTTCATCGACCACGCCACCGGAGTCGTTATCGGCGAGACTGCCATCGTCGGCAGCGACGTAACGCTCTATCAGGGCGTAACCCTCGGTGGCACCGGCAAGGGGCACGGCAAGCGCCACCCCACCCTGTGCGACGGTGTCTTCGTCGGCAACAACGCCAACGTCCTCGGCAACATCACCATCGGCCAGAACTCGCGCGTCGGCGCCGGCTCCGTGGTTCTGTCTGATGTGCCTCCCAACTCCACCGTCGTGGGCGTTCCCGCGCACATCGTCTACCGCAACGGCCAACGTGTGCTCATCACCGATCCGCACGACGTCAAAGATCCTCTCTCTGACGCCCTCATCGCTCTCTCTGCCCGTGTTGAAGAACTTGAAGATAAACTCGGCGCCCACGTTCGCCGTGTCGAACCATTTGCCACAGAGGAGGCCGAGCGCAGCGCCTACCGCGAGGAACTCAACCAGCTCGCCGAATATGTCTCGATGGGCGAGGGAATCTAGGCGCCTCAACGCCCCGATCTGTTTGAAGGGCGTCTGGATCTGACAGACGTGTGCGATGTTGACGAAAATATATCTGTCGAGTTGGCGGTAATGCGTAAACAAGATGCTGAGCCGCCAGCCAACGCTCGCGACCAGGTTTCGTTCTCACAGGATAGATCGGGCGATTGGGCTCGCGAGACTAACACTTGCTATCCTTCCGATCGGGAGGTCGTCCATCAAGCAAAGTTGACGGTTTACGTGTGAGATTCGAGGGCGTGAGCCCATCGAGTTTGCTGGGTGAGAGCACTCCCCACGTCATAGCATCGCTGAAAGGAGGGTTATGACCCTGTCCAATCTGATTCGTTGTTTTGTTGAAGCGGCGATCATGATGCTGGCGGTGGCGGCACCGTCGTTTGCTCAGATCAGTGCACATGGATATATCTCGGATTGCGACCAGACGAAAGCGCTGCCCGACTACGCCAATGACCTCAAATCGACTCCGCGGAGCTCGCTGGCGAAGTATTGCATTGCGGAGTTCCTTCTCGAAAAGCACGCCTACCAGGCAAGCGTGAACGCCTATCGCGACTCGCTGGCCGGGGATGGGAATCCCGTCTGGACCAAAGCCTGGAGCCACATCCAAATCGGGAAGATCTTCGACATTACCAGCCAACGCGAACGGGCCATTGCGGAATACCAGTTAGCAATTCAGACCGGCGATGACACTGACGGAGCGATCGATCAGGCCCGCGAGTTGATGGAGCACCCCTTTGAATGGCCTGCAAATCAGTGAGCGTGCGCCCGGAACGGTTTGCCATGGAGGACGACTGCCAAGCAACTCATTCTAGGTGTATGGTGGGCTAACTCTACCGTCACTTTTCGGTAAATATTCTGGTATCCAGCATGAAGAGATCTCCGGCACTGCAGGGTCCGGACCGGCCCCTGCTCTTTAATGCACATCCACAGACCGGTCGCCTTCATACTCCATGATGTGGAAGTATGCCTCCCAACCGCTCCAAGCAACCGGTGCAGGCAACTTCGCCATTGGATCCTTGAGGTGATCCGCATAGGCCTCGACCAGCTCGCGCGTCCGGTACACGCCGGTCAACCAGTCGCCGCGATACCAGTTTTTCCATTTGCCGTACTCCGCCGCCGCCATCGAAGTTTGAATCGCATCCAGCGCCTGTAGCGCCTCGCCCGCTTCGTTGCCCGCCTTTTCCTCATCACCCGCCGCGTCGTCCTGGAGTGCGCGAGCCACCAGCAGCAGCGCCCGGTTGCTTTCGCGATTGATCGTGATCATCGTCAGCACTGCGGCCTGGTAATAGTCGCGCCGGTCAGGATCAACCAGTTCTTTCGCGGCCACCGCATGCTGCCACACCGCATCCCAGCGTGGCTGCGCTTCGTCGCATTCCTCGATGTCCCGCGCGAGCATTGCGTGGCTTGTCTGCTCGTCTGGACTCGCGATCAGCCTCGGCGGTGTCCACTTTGGCGACTGGCTGGGCACGGCCGCGACCTGGTTCTCGCTGAGTCGATCGAGCAACAGTCTCCGCATCTCCGAGTGATAATGCTGGTCGCCTTCTTCGCGCGGAACGTTGCTGAACTTCGGAGTTGGTGGAGGAGCATTCCCCGCCGACGTGAGCCCCACTGGCGGCATCGAACTCCGCGGCGAAGGCGCCGCAAAGTACTCCTTGTACACCGCGGCCACGGCATCCGCCGATTGAGCTCCAAATTCCTCGGCAGCCCAGCGGCGATAAAACGCGTCATCCGCATCCGGTCCGCTCGGCAATCCGCTCCATGCTACTTCCATCAACGCCCGTGTCGTCATCGCGACGGGCCGAATATCGCTTGTGTTCACAAGAATGTAGGAAGTTGCCCCAGCCTTGATATACCGCCCCAGTTCCTCCTGGATCACCGCAACCGGAACCATCTCCGAAAGCTGGTTAGCGTTGCCGTTCATCATCGCGACATGAAAATAGGCGCCCTGTCCCGCGGCCACTTTCCCGCCGTCCTGCATATCGCCGTACCCGGTGTCGGCCCAGACCAGCGTCACCTCCGGCGGAATCTGCAGAAGGCCTTTCTGCATCAACCGCGCGCCTTCCTGCCATAAATCCGTGACGAACTCCGCCTTCGGATATTTCGCCCGCACAATCTTCATCTGCTCCGCGATCGCATCGTTGATGCGCTTGCCCAGCAGCGCGTCGTTGTCGCGCACGCTAGGATCGAGTGACGCATAGCTTGAGTCCGATAACCCGCGCAGCCCCACGCTCCACAGGATTTCCTCATCCGGCTTGTACGTCGCGACGGCGTTGGTCCACGCCCGTTCCAGAATCTCAGGATGCGTCGAGAAGTTATACGGCACATCCTTCGGCCATCGCGCCACATTTACCCCCAGTGGAATTGCATGATGCTGATTCACGATCAGCCCACGCTTCGCCGCCGCATCCACCTGCGCATCATCGGGAAAGATCCACGTTCCCGGCACGATCATGTTTCCCTTCAGCCGCAGGGTCGTCTCGAAGATGTTGTCCCACACCTTCAGCGGAATTCCCGTCTTTTCTCCTTTCGTCGCCGGAATCCACCCCGTCAGCAGGTCTTCATCATTGGGAAAGAATCCGCGATACCGGAAAACCGGCTTCGGATAAACCCGCGCGAAATCCGCCGGCAGCGTGATCGAGTGACGCTTCTCCGGCTGCTTGTCGGTCCATAGATACATCGGGTCGACGCCAAGTACGACTTGCGAGAACTGGTAGATCGCGTAAATCGTGCCGCGCATATCCGCTCCGGCGAGGCAAATCACATCGCGCACCTGCTGCCGGCCGGCCAAGTGAACAACCGAGAACGCGAAGGACTCAGCACCGCCCGTCGGCTCCGCGCATTTGATCCCCGCATACGGCCTCTGCGGCCCGGAGATCAGGATGGCGACTTGCCCCGACCCCTCCATGTGATTCGCCAGGCTCGGCGTCTGCCCAAACACTTTGCTGAAGTCGCTCAGGAGATCCTCGGTAGCGCGCCGCACCGGCCCCGGTTCGTCTGCGCTCTCCACAATCGTCACCGAGCTGTCGATCGCGACGTTCGGTTGCTTCGCGGCCGCGGTCGAGACCGCAGCTCCACAGACGAATTCCCATGCAAATAAGAGTGCGCACAGACAGGGACGAAATCGAAAAGCAGTGCACAATGACATGGCCTCTCCTCTCGCGAATTCTCGATCCTGTTTTAGTCGAAACCGGTGTCAGGGAATAGGGCGACCACCCCGGATAGAAACTGACGCGAACGCTTGTGCCGTATTTGTTCGCGACCCGGATTATACGGGAGCCCCCGCCAAAGGCTCAGAAGCGCAATCGCTGGGCCACCATTTTTACCTTGACGTCTTCCTCATAGCACGATACATTGCTATACAAGGTATATGGCAATGATGAGATTGAGAGCACGACCCATCGAGAATGAGTCGCCGGACCGCTGGGAGGCTCAACTCCGCAAGGGCGCGCTTGAAATGGCTGCCCTGGCAAGCCTCTGGCGCGGGCGCCTCTACGGCCTTGAAATCATTCGTTTTCTTGAACAGCATTCCCGGCTTGTGCTGGCTGAGGGAACGATCTACCCCATTCTTAACCGACTCAAGGCCGAGGGCATGCTGACTTCGGATTGGGTTGAAGCCGAGGCCGGACACCCCCGCAAGTACTACGCCCTTACCGAGCCAGGACGAACTCGCCTGCGGCAAATGGCCGAAGCATGGGCCAATTTTGCCGGCGGACTCAGCCAGCTTCTCGAGCCTGTTCTCTATCCGCAAGCCGCTGAGCAGTCGAGCACCCGAGACACAGAAAAGAAGGAGTTATCGCGATGACCGAGACCATTCAGATCGACACTTATTTGTCTTCTCTTCGCACCCATCTGGGCCCCATGACATTGGGCGAGCGCGACGAAATTGTTCGCGAAATCAGTTCCCACATTCGAGACTCGGCGGAACAAAGCGGCGGCAATGTGGAGACCATCCTCGCCAGGCTCGGTTCCGCTGAGGAACTGGCCGCCCAATATCGCGATGGGGTTCTCATCCGCCAAGCCAGCCGCAGCATCTCGCCCGTGAAGCTGATGCGAGGTGCATTGCGGCTTGCCACCAAGGGCGTCTCAGGTGTGATTGTCTTTTTTGTCGGGATGTTCGGCTACATCATCGGAGGCGGATGCGTGCTGAGCGGCCTGCTGAAGGGCGTTTTTCCCGCGCACACAGGAACGTGGTTTCAAGACGGACGCATGATCGCGAGCGGGACGCAGTTGTACATTCCACCCTCGCCAGCCCATGAGGTTCTGGGCATGTGGTACATCCCCTTGATGCTCACAGTGGGCAGCCTCACGCTGTTGGCGACCACGTTTGTCATCCGCACATCCCTGCGTATCTCACAGCGGTGGCAGGCGAAGCTGTCGCGTGGTGCATGAGACTCAGTACTGAATTGAAAAGCACGAGTTTTCGGCGGCTGCCTTTCAGCCGGCTGATGGGACACGTGCCCGGTGCTACATTGGACTGGTCTTCAATTCTCTTCAGGTTCCTGCTTCTTGCGTGTTCTCGGTGTGCTCCTGGCGGCTGTGCTCGCGCTCTCCGGCGTAGTCTCCGCCGCTCCGCGCGTTTATCCGGTTCCGGTTCCCCCCGAACTGCGCTCCTCGGCCTTCACCGTTACCGTCAACAACCAGCCCGTCGATGTAGCCCACGCGGCCGCCAGCTACGACTTTGTGAACTTTGATGTCACTGGCCCGGTCACCATCGCCATTACCGCAACCCAGCCCGGCTTTTGGGATAAGGGTGTCGACGTCGAGCCGTGGAGGCTTGGCATCCGTCCGGTGCGCGATGGCCAGACCATCCGATTCAAAATCGCCGGGCCGCAGAAGCTTTCCATCTCCCGCCCCCGCGACTTCCTCAATCACGCCACCATGCTCTTCGTCTTCGCCGGTGAGCCCCCTGCGCCCGCTCCGGTCCCCACGTCTTCAGTCCAGGTCTTTCCGCCCGGCGTATATCACCAGAGTCTCAATCCACAAAGTGGTGACACCTATTACCTCGAACCCGGATCCTACTTCTACGGCAGCCTGAATCTCTGGAAGGTCAGCGGCGTGAAAATCCTCGGCCGCGGCATCATCATCTATGAAGGCACGCAGGATCCCAACTCCGATCAGGGCTGGATGCAGAAACCCGACTGGCACTGCATTGGCGCTCTTGAAGCGCACAACGTCGAGATCGACGGCCTCACCTGCATCGTCCGTGCGCGCACCTGGTCCATCCAGATGAAAGACTCCAGCGGCCTCTTCTACAATGACCTCCGCGTCATTGGCGGCAACCCCGGCAACGCCAACCAGGACGGTATGGACTGGCTCGGCGGCGGCGATACCCTGGTTCGCGACTCCTTCCTCCGCGCCTCAGATGACGACCTCGCGATGCAAGGCAACTGGGATGGTTACACCGACGCCGACATGGTGCGCCCCGGCCACGACGTCCAGAACATTACGGTTGAAAACAGCGAGCTCTCCACCAGCATCTCCAACATTGTGCGCGCCGCCTGGCCGCAGAAAATCTTCAACTCGCGCAACTTCACCCTGCGAGACTCCGACATTCTCCACGGTGGCATCGGCGCGTGCGGGCAGACCTTCGGCGTTCTCGGATTGTGGGGCGCAAACGGCGCCAAGGGAGATCACTCCGGCTACACGTTTGAAAATCTCTGGCTCGACAACTGGTACTCGCTGGTCCAGATTGAGCATGAAGAGCCCTCGGTTCACGGCGTTCTCTTCAAAAACATCTGGGCGCTCGATCAGCCGCCGCTCGCCACCAATACCATCATCGGCAATGTCACGGACGTGACCTTCGACAACGTGAAGTACGACCAGAACCGCGCCACCAATGACGCCGAACTGCAACTGATCACTGCCGGCGGCGCTGCACAGCCGAAGTTTCCCGCTCCCTCCGGCCCGCTGGCCCATTTCACCGTGAGCCCTCCTGTCTTCGGCCCCGGTGACCAGGTCACCCTTACTGCAGACCCCTCGCCGCACGCCACCTTTACCTGGCTCTTCGGCGACGGCGCCACCTCCCACGGCCGCCGCGTGAAGCACAAATTCCCCGATGCGCTCGGTACGGCGCTCGATGGATCCACCGGCGCAGGCCGTTTTCGCGTCCTGCTCAAAGCTGAAGACAAGCAGGACCATCAGGATTGGGCCGCGCAGGGTGTAGTTGCGGTCGCCCAATGGCACGACGCGGTCCAGATTGCCGGCCCTGCGCTCCCCGGCCTCACGTGGCAAATCTACCCCGGCACATGGACTGAATTGCCGGATCTCGCTCACCAGACCGCAATCTTCAACGGGAGCTCGCCAAACCTCTACGCCGATCCCCAGGGATTCACGCGTTATGTGGCCGTGTGGGATGGCTTCATCGACATTCCCGCGGATGGCGGCTACACCTTCCATCTGATGGCGCGTGACGGTGCCAGGCTGGTTATTGACGGAACCCAGATCGCCAAAACCGGTCCACCCTTTGCCCAGGTCTGCGGATCGCCAGGCAACGCCATTCGCTACGATCATGGCTCCATCGGCTTGCGCGCCGGCCGGCACAGTTTGCACATCGAAGGGCTCCATTCCGTCAGCCAGGGCTCGCCCCGACTCTTGTGGGAAGGCCCCTCGCTACCCCTGACCGACGTTCCACCGGACGCCTATAGCCATCCCCGCATCGATACCGTCGGCGGCATGGAATAGCCTCGCGTCGTACCGCTCAAATGCATGACTCGGAGCGCGCGTCACTCCGCAACCCATCTCTACCCGCTCAGCGCGCCTAACCCACAGCGGTAAATCGGTATTGCCCTCTGGTAACGATCCCCAAAAGCGTTAGGAGAATCGCCGAAAGCGCCATTTGCTCCGCACTTCAATTTGGATACTCTGGAACTTCCCCAGAAAGAAGAGTCGCATTGCTCGCAATCAGAAAATATCTCTCGTGGATACACGTCTTCACCGCTTTTGTGTGTCTTCGCCTGTCGGTCGGAAGCTTTGTGGCCATGGCATCGCGGCAGCACTTCCATCTTTCTCTTCTTTTCTTGCTCTGGGCAGTCCTCATGATTCTGTTCGCCGGAGTATTCAGCACCTCGTGGTGGGCGTCATTGAAAGCGAAACCCTCGGCGCGCGCGTGGGGGCTCGCGGCGAGTTCCCTGTATATCTTCACCGCATTCCTGGGCGGCATTCTTGCCCACCGTGTGCATGCGGCGAATCCGCTTCTTCTGCTAATCGGCGGCCTTGGTCTGGTCGCATTTGGCAAAGGCCAGAAGATCAGGCTTGCAGTCAGCACTGAAGACGTGATGTCCATCCCCGGCGATTTCACCAGCCGCCATGTGAATCGTGTCGCGCAGGGCGTAACCTTCGGCCTCAGCCTCGGGGCATATCTCTGGTGGCAGGGATGGCTCAAGGGCCAACACATCACGGCGCTCGACAGTATGGGTCTCCGCTGCGCCCTGACCCTGATCGTTCTTCTCTCCATTACTTCCATCCACGAGACCGGCCACGCCCTGGTCGGCATGATGTGCGGCATGAAGCTGCGCGCTTTCTTCGTCGGACCGTTCCAGTGGCGTATTCGCGATGGCAGATGGGAATTTGAATTCAAGCCGAAAGGCCTGATCCTCGCTAACGGCGTAACGGCGCTCATCCCGGGCGACGGAAAGCTACTTCCGCGGCAGTACCTCTCGATGATGGCGGCTGGTTCAATTTCGAACGTGCTTTCGGGTAGTCTTGCACTTCTTATAGCGCTTGGTTCAGGTAGGGCGTTGCCAGTCCAGGTCATCGGGTTCTTGACGCTGTTTGGTTCGTGGAGTCTCGGTCTCGCCGCCTCTAACCTGCTGCCGTTCCGGACGCCGCAAGGTTATTCCGATGGTGCCATCGTTCTCCAGATCCTCGCGGAAGGAGCATTCGCCGAGTTCCACTTGTCGCTTGCCCGGATTGGCTCGAGCCTGGTTTCATCTCTCCGGCCACGGGACTACGATATCGGCTCCATCCGCCGGGCGGCATGTGGGATTGCCCACGGACGCCAGGCTCTCATGATGTGGCTCTATGCCTTCAGCCACTCCATTGACACCGGGCAGACTCAGGAAGCTGACGATGTTCTCGCGCACGCGGAGTTGGTCTGCCTGCAGTCAGCTCATAACATCCCTGCGGAGCTTCACACCTCGTTTATCTTCGGAAACGCTCTCGTCCGCCGCGATGCCAAGGCAACCCGGTTCTGGTGGAATCGTATGCAGGCAAAGAACCCCACGCGGTTCAACGCCGATTACTGGAGAGCCCAGAGCGCCCTTCATTGGATCGAAGGCAACCTGGAAGAAGCCCGAACCGCCTGGGAGAAGAGTAACGACCTCGCGCAGCAACTTCCGCCCGTCGGAGCGTATGACTTCAGCCGGCATTGCTGCTCACTTCTCGGTCGCGAACTCGAACAGGCATCGGCCGCATAGCCGACGCCATCCGGTTCCCGTTACCGAGGCAGCTGTGTCACATCCCATCCGCCGCCCAGGGCGCGAACCAGTCCCACGCTGGCCGCGAACTGGCGCGTCACGAGATCGGTTGACGTGCGCTGGTTGGTCAACAGAGTGTTTTCGGCCACGAGCACTTCAAGGTAGTTTGTCGCTCCGCCTTTGTACCGCTGATTCGACAAGTCCAGGGAGCGCTGAGCGGCTGCCACAGCGCGCTGCTCGGTAGTGGCCTCATCTTCCAGTACTCGCAGGTCCGACAACCGGTCTTCGACTTCGTTGAACGCTCCAAGAACGGTGGCGCGGTAAGTGGACGCCTGCGACTCGTAGTTGTGTCGCGCCTGGTCGGTAAGCGCATGGCGCTTGCCGGCATCGAACAACAACTCAGTCGCTTGTCCGCCCAGGCTCCACAGCGCGCTTGGCCCCTGGATCAGCGTTCCAATGTTCGTGCTCTCAAATCCGCCGCCTCCGCCGATTACCACGTTGGGATAAAACGCACTGATCGCAATCCCGATCTGCGCATTGGCAGCATCGGTCCGTCGCTCCGCCGCGGAGATATCCGGCCGTCGCTCGATCAACTGCGAGGGCACCCCGACCGGAACCTTCGGCAGCGCCAGGTCCAGTGGCGTAGGTGCTAACGTTACATCGCGCGCCTCTTTGTTGATCAGCGTGGCGATCGCATGTTCGAATTCACTGCGCGCCTCGTTGATATCGATAAGTTGGGCCCGCGTGGTCTCGAGGATTGTCAGGGCCTGCGCCACTACCACTTCGGTAGCCAACCCACCCTTCACCAGGCGCTGATTCAAATCAAGCTGATGTTCGTAATCCGTCACCGTCGTTTCGAGCAGACGCGAGTCTGAATCCAGCCCGCGCAACTCAAAGTAATCCAACGCCAGTTCCGCATGCAGGCTCAGGTCAAGATTCGCCATGTCGGCGGCGCTGGCCTGGGCAGTGGCGTGGGCAGCCTCTACGGTACGGCGTACTTGCCCCCAGAGATCCGGCTCCCAACTCGCCTGTCCTTCCAGCTGAAAATCGCTATACCCGGTCTTTGTGCCGCTCACAGCCAACGGCCGGTGCGAGGAAACCTGTTCACGGCTTGCGGCCGGCGTGACCGAAAGCGTCGGATAGAAGTTCGCTCGCGCTACCCGCACCTGGTCGCGCGCCGCAAGGTAGGTCTCCAACGCGGCCCGCAGATTCTGGTTCTGCGGGACAATCTGTTCTTCCAGTGCATTCAATTGCGGATCCTGATAAACCTCCCACCATTTCCCGCGCAGCATGCCATCGGAGGGAGATGCCGGCTTCCACGTTCCGCCAGCAGGATTCGGCGGTGGCACAGCCGCACCGGCCGATCCGCCTTCCTTGTATTCCGGCGGTGGAGCAGTGGCGGGCTGATGATAATTGGGTCCGACTTTGCATCCAGCCAGCAACGACACGAACCCCACCAGGCCCGCCGCAAGCCAACGTTCTCGGCGCACCGACCTTTCTCCGCGCCGGCAACCGGACGAAGCCGGAACCCGCAGTTCTGCATCCAACCGCATCGCTATTTGCCCCCCGGTCCCGGCTGTCCATTCGGTTGCTGGCTGCTGGGCTTCTGCGGGTTCACTTTCTCGCCCTCAATCAATGAGTCGGGCGGATCCTGGATCACGAGATCTCCGTTCTTCAACCCGGTGACGATCTGCACGGTCGCGCCATCATCCTGGCCGATCGTCACAGGAACGACGTGCGCAATGCCGTCATTTCCCAACGTGCCGACGCGCGTTCCTTCGCGGCGAAAGATGATCGCCGACGCAGGGACAATGAACGTTGGCGTTGCCGGCGCCTTGAAGTGAACCTGCGCCAGCGAACCGGGCAGCAACTCTCCCTTGCGGTTGTCAACGTCCAGTTCCACCAGCAATGTGCGGCTCGCCGGATCGATGGCGTTGGCGGTTCTCACCAGCGTCCCTTCAAACGTTCGCCCCGGATATTCGGGAAACGTGATGTCGATCTTCGAACCGTGCTTCAGGCTGGTCGTATACATCTGCGGAACGTTCGTATAGACGCGCAACGTGTTCAGCGCCTGCATGTGAAACAGCTCTTTAGCCGCCCCGGTATCAATTAGCTGTCCGATATCGATCGAGCGCGCCGTCACCACGCCATCAAAGGGAGCGTAGATCTTTTCGAACGATACCAGTTGCTTCAGCCGTTCCACATTAGCCTGGGCCGACTTTACCGCGGACGCCGTCGCTGTGGCCTGGTTGGTAAAGGTCTCTGTGTCCTGCTGCGAAACCGCATTCGAATCCACCAGACCCTGATAACGCTGCGCCTGCGAATGCGCGTTCTTGGCATTGGCTTCCGCGGTCGCCTGGTCAGCCTCCGCCTGCACCAGTTGCTGATCCAGTTCCGGCGTTGCGATCTCCGCCAGCAGCGCCCCCTGTTTCACGTGGGCGCCGATGTCGTAGTACCACTTCGTCAGATAGCCCGACGTGCGCGCGTAAATCGGCGAATCGGTATAGGCGGTCACATTGCCCGGCAACAAGAATGTGTCGATGGGACTGCCCGGCTTCGGCGGAAGCGCAATCACCACCGGAGCTGCCGCCTCCTGGGTTGTCTTTGCCAACACATTGTTGTGTTGAATGCGGCTCAAGATCCC
>Ga0210386_10002689_pt1 | contig 15139 bp, 15 predicted proteins | sample IncBWH32OmetaG_FD_160091 | JGI IMG/M metagenome (GOLD analysis project Ga0210386, IMG submission 160091) | Forest soil microbial communities from Barre Woods Harvard Forest LTER site, Petersham, Massachusetts, United States - Inc-BW-H-32-O ... | reverse complement strand
CAGGACGGGGAATCCTCAGGAATCTGGGGAGGAATAACAATTCGCCAGCCACAGGCGCACGCAAAAAGCGAAGATCAACCGCTTTGATCAGTTCACCACGAAAATTGATGGACAGCAGATTTATTTATTTTATCCATCAGCGCTCGGCGCGTCCCGGCGCAATACCGCTGCTGCTGATTCACGGCTGGCCGGGTTCGATTCTTGAATTTCTCGCATTGGTCGAGCCGCTTACCGATCCTAAGGACAGCCATAGTCCGGCATTTGACGTCATCGTTCCTTCGCTTCCTGGATTTGGGTTCTCCGGACCAACCACAACTCGGGGCTGGGGCCCACGGCGGATGGCGAAGGCTCTGGTCGTTCTGATGGATCGTTTGGGCTATTCCCGGTATGGCATCCAGGGTGGCGACTGGGGTTCGTTAATAGCCCGCGACATGGCTTACCAAGCGCCCGCGCACGTGATCGGGCTTCATCTGAACCTCATTACCGCAGGCCGGCCGAACCCGGAAGCAGTTGCGCAAATGAGCGATGCGGAGCGGAAACGGTATGCGTACTTTGACCGGCCAGAGAGCAGTTTTTTTTCCTCCAGGCCGCTGAGCCGCAGACTCTTGCCCACGCCCTGACTGACTCTCCGGTTGGGTGGTTGGCCTGGATGATAGGTAAATTTCAACTGCTTACGGACAACAACGACGATTTTCTTACGGCTGTGGACCGCGACACATGTCTAACCGACGTCACTCTCTACTGGGTTACAGACACGGTGGGCTCCGCCATGCGAATCTATCGCGAGAACCGGCTCACAGAAGAGGAAGTGGCGCCGACGCCACGCTTGGAGACTCCCGTGGCGTACGCAGATTTTCCAAGGGAGGTAGCCGTCCCTCCGTTTCGCTGGATTACTCAAACATACAACGTAGTACAAATAACTGAAATGCCCAAGGGCGGGCACTTCGCCGCTTTGGAACAACCCGATCTCCTGCTTGATGATATACGGAAGTTCTTTGCGACGGTTGATCAGAAACAGGCCGAAATTGTGCCCTAATACGAAATGGAACGGGCGGCCCCAGCGAGGTAGAGACACTCCGCAATGCGAGTGAATGGGCCGATGTCTTCAAGCGCCGGGGGTCTCCCTTGCCGGCTATGGTTTCTTCTCTGCCGGCTTGAGCAGCCAGCCCTGATATCGATGCTGAACTCAGCCAGTGCGCTTTGAACGCTGCATGTTGGCATGCCAGCGACCATGATCGCTCGAAACCAGGGGCAATTTGTGGCCGGAAGTCCGGTCACCGTCGCGGCAACTGACAGTTTTCGCCAGTAACGAATCCTCGCAGTACCCCTCCACAGCATTTCAATTAGCCATAACATACATACCAGTCGGTATTATCGATACAACCGTCAGATAGATATCCCGCATCATATTTGCCCCTGCATCTTGTTCACTACGAAAACTCATAGCACGATCAAAGTACTCCTACTGATACCCATATAAATCGACGCATGACGCGCTGTGGTCTCTTGGGAAAATCCGCCGTGTCGTCTCTTCTTTTTGTTAGCGGTGTACCCGAATTCAACAAGCTCACATCATTTTGCAGATTTGCCCCCGCATGTGGACATCAGCGTGCACGATCTAGCCCTGAATTAAAAGGCTGCAGCCCCTAGGATTGGACCGCGCCGAGGGCACGCGGCATGAGTCGCCACTCATCTCGGCACGGATACTTTGCTCGAACGAAAAGGAGAAGATATGAGCGCAGTAAGACGGTTGCGGAATTCCTGGATACTTTGGGTTACGACGATTGTTCTGGTGTGCTTCAGCAATGCATTCGCTCAAGCGAGCTACAAAGTTACGGATTTGGGCGTTCTGCACAGTGACAATAATCTGGGTTGTGCCATGTCCGTCAATGATGAGGGCTGGACGTTCATCATGTCTGGGACCTTGCCCCCGGGTGAACAGGATAGCCAACTCGGGACACTTCTAAACGGACGCGGCGTGCTGGGCATCGACGGATTCAAGTTCGACCTGGGCACGCTCGGAGGCGAGAACACTTGGATGAACTGGGGCCAGATCAACGACTTCGGGCAGATCGTAGGTTATTCGGAAACGAATGTCCCGGACCCGAACGGCGAAGACGTTTGCGGCTTCGGCACACACCTTACGTGTAGCCCGTTTATTTGGCAAGTCTTCCACATGAGCGCTCTGCGGACGCTCGGCGGAAATAACGGGCAGGCGAGCGGGATCAATCTCAGCGGACAAATCGCCGGATTTGCGGAAAACGGTGACGTGGACTCTACATGCCCGCCGGGCACGACTAATAATCGAATTGACCTGGGGGCGTTCTGGGAAAACGGAAACCCGAACACTAACCCCAAAGCTCTTTCTCCGCTGAGTGGCGATCCCGACTCGATTGCATTTGGCATCAACGATCAAGGCCAAGTCGTAGGCTACTCGGGAACCTGCACCTTAGCGAATCATGCCGTAGTGTGGGAAAACAGCACTCCCACACCGCTTCCTGACTTGGGAGTTGAGGGTCTTAGTCTCGCCTGGGCCATTAACGACCAGGGCCAAATGGTTGGGGAAGTCCTTAGACCTGACGGCGCAACCGACTACGCCGTTCTTTGGCAGAACCCGCACGAAATCACAAGCCTCAACACACTGCCGGGAGATTTTGGCTCCCTGGCCAGCGGCATCAGCCCCAACGGCCAAATCGTGGTGGGAAGCACCTGGGACTCCAACCTCAACTGGTCGCATGCGTTCATCTACCAGAACGGCACGATGACCGACCTTAACACGCTGCTTCCCGCCAGTTCCAACCTCTTCGCAACTATGGCTAACAAGATCAACGCGCGCGGACAAATCTCGGGCATGGCAACCGTACTCACCGGACCGGATGCGGGGAACATCCACGCCTTTCTGGCAACCCCGGTGCACCAAAGCATAGGCAGATCAATGGCCGACGCCGCACGTACCCACCCGAGAACCACTTTGCCGGCGAATGTCGGCAATCAGCTTTTGCGGAGATTCGGGCCCGGCCAATTCATGCGGAAAGCGGATCCAACCACGCTTCCATTGCAACCTTAATTCTGGACTGCGCTCCCGATTATTCGCGAGTTCGAGGATTGCTGGAATTCCTTGCCAAGGAGGGCACCTTTGCCCTCCCTGTTTTCTTATCTCAGAAACGGCACCACGAGGCGCTGAGCATGTGCGCTGATGGGCCACAAGCACAGTTTCGCATATAGCATTAACTCAAAGAGTCAGATCGTAGGCTGTCTAACGAACATTCTTAATTATGGATGTTCCCGCCGAGTTTCTGTGGGAGAACGGCGTCATGTATGACCTGAACAAACTGATTCCCCTCGGGGCAGAACGTGAAAACGCACGTGAAAACGCTCGGCTCGACACCTCCCGCCTGAAGAGGCATACTGGCTAGTATGTCCGCTGTTAGAAAACGATCGCGACACAGCCGAGCAACGCCGCGGAATTCAGAGCGCACACGCGGGCTCCTGTTGCAGGCCGCCTTCCGGGAGATGCATCGCTCAGGATTTCGAAGCGCTGACCTGGATGCCATTCTGGCCAAAGCAGGCGTGACTAAGGGCGCGTTGTATTACCACTTCGATAATAAGGAAGCCCTCGGCTACGCGGTAGTGGACGAAGTCATGGCAAGTGACCTTCACCAAAAGTGGGTGCAGCCTTTACGGAACGCCAAGAACCCCATCGACGTTCTGATCCGCATTGTTCAGTCCGAATCGCTGAAAAGAGAAGACGTTCGGCGTAGCTGCCCCTTGCTTAACTTGTCTCAAGAGATGTCAGGTCTTGATGAGGGTTTCCGCAGAAGGACGGCGAAACTTTTCAGGGACTGGCACGATGCAATCGCGGAGGCACTGCGTGAAGGACAGAAACGTGGGATGGTAAGGAGCGATGTAAACGCGAATGAAACGGCTACGTTCCTGATCGCGGCATACGAGGGTTACGTCGTTTTAACAAAGAATTCGCAGGATCCCCGGACGATGCAATCCGGCCAAAGAAGGGTGAGCGGCCACATCGAGTCGCTGCGCGCGGTACGAGGCCGGACGCGCGCGCCAGGCCGCGCGGCTCCCCTAAAAAAATCAACCAAGACCATCACGGTTCAATAAATTTACAGCTGGTCCGATAAGCACGAGCCGATGACTCAGGAGCCAATTGATTCCATGTCGCTCCGCTGGCGATTTGGGAGCCGCTGTGATGAAAACGTGATAGTTCCATGTTCAGATTCGGGTCAGAGTCGATCAAAACGCATCAGAAGTCAGTTCTGGCAAGTGGCTGAAGAATCATATAGAGTAGAGCATTTTCATAACGCATCAGAATACGCTAGGTGATCTTCAAAACCGGAGGGTGGCATCTTTTATCTCGCCGACTCGTTCAACCATCATCTCTCCACGCCTTGCTATCATTGAAAATCAGACGTCGAGTGTCTGTAAGTTGCACAAACAGAGACATTTATATAAAAACGGCTTGCGCGGGACTTGTACGATAGTGCGCCCCTGCGTTCCCGTGCGTTTTCCCGCGTTTTGAGGGCTTTGGTGTGGCTAAATACGGGGAATCTGGCCCGGCGCCCCGCAACGCAAGTACCGCTATTTCTTCAGATTTTGCTGGTGAGAGCATCTTCAGCGCGCATTCGTTCGAGAAATGTCCGCAGCGTTCTCGATGAACTAGAGAACTACAACGAATCATACGACATCTATCCTGCCGATTTCGTTTCCAAGCATTGTGGGGATTGTAGTCGTATCGTTGGAGCCGAGCTTAGCACGCTAGCACATAGTTCGTTAGAGCGGTGTTGCTTCCGCTATTGTTGCGTCCAAGTGTTCAAAAATGTCGTTGATAGGGACGCCTAAGCAAAGATCTCGTTAACCTTCTCGCGCACCTGCTGACTCCGTGACGGTTTTAGACTCGGTCCTTTCGGGGCCGACGTCGGACGGCGATTCGGTGAGAAGAGCCTGCGATACTTTCGCTTGCTCATGGCGTGGTGAAGGCCTAGCAGTGTCGAGGGCTTCAGTGCAATTGCGGACCGGAGCAGACGAGTGGGACGCACCAAGAGCGCCATCCAGCCGGCAAAGATGCGGTCCGACGCGGATAGATTCGGCGATCGTTGCCTGGAGCGATTCCCGATCAGGAGCTGGTGTTTGAGGAGAAGCGACTCCGCAACGATGGAACGGACGCCGCCAGGACCGAGCAACCGAGCCAGGACGGCAATGAAATGGATGAAAAGAACGGCCAGATTGCGCATCGAAGAATGGTAGCAGGACGGGGAATCCTCAGGAATCTTGGGAGGAATAACAATTCGCCAGCCACAGGAACCGCGGTGCTATGTGAAGTCGATCGCAAGAGTTTAAAACATGGCGACCGATTCAAAATTGAGCTTGCACGGTGCTTAAATGTTGTGCTAGCGTGGCACCCGTCTGACGACATGAAGCAAGGGCGTTGGAGGATCGTTTTCCAGCCTCTACGTGACGAACGACGAATGGTCTTCGATGCAGAGCCTTGGTGAAAACAATGTCACAGTCGTTTTCGACGGACCGGGTACCCGTTTCTGACCGCTTGGAAGCATGGCAATGGAACGCCAAACAGATTTGCGGCGACTGCCGCTTTCAATTCCCAAAGAGGCATCCCTTTCACGGCTCAATCGAGAAGCGAACTCTCGCCGGAGTGCCGTTGACTCGATTTACCTCGAGTCCAGTTTCTTTCGCTAAATCTCCAGTAGTAACTGCAGCGTCAGAGGACAAGGCGTGCATTGTCATCACTCAGCTTGAAGGTGTCAGACGTTACCTGCAGGATGGAACGGCCACGACTTTAAAGCCGGGCGACAGCACCTTGGTTGACTCGGGACGGCCGTGGTCATCCGAGTGTATGGACAACTGCGCCAGACTTTATCTGCGTTTTCCAGGATGGCTCGTGCGCAACCGCTTGCGATTGAGTTCCCTTCCTCTGCTGCCACGAATTTCAGGTGGGTCCGGAATTGGGGCAACCCTGTTTCGCTTCGCAACCTCGCTTTACGAGGAGGCGGAGATGCTGACTCCGGTGGAGGGGAACGCTGCTGTCGAAGCCTATCTCGATTTATTGGCTGGTTGTGTCGGTAGTCCGCGGACGGAATTTCCAAAACTTGGGCATCAACCAGAATTGTTGGCACGCATCGATCATTTCATCGAGTCGCACTTGGCGGAACCCACACTCAATCCCGCCGAAATCGCCTCTGCTGCGGGCGTCTCGGTGAGGCACTTGCATCGTCTTTTTGTCGCCAAGGGCTGCACGGTGGCGGAGTGGGTGCGGGAGCGGCGGCTTGAGCGTTGCCGGACGGATCTGTCAGATCCCCGTTTTTGCGAAAAGAACATCACGGAGATTGCGTTCTTTTGGGGGTTTAGCGATTCCGCGCACTTTAGCCGCTGTTTTAAAAAAGAGTTTGGCATCTGCCCTCGCATTTTTCGCTCTGCCGCGTGGAGCGGCCAGTGGAATGGAGAGCAGCCGGAACAAACACGAAGTTTCCTGGCTCTGGGGAGCATTCACGGAAATCTGCCAACTTGAGTCCACAGGTAGAGGACGAAGGCCGGAAGGCACGGATCGCACAGCGCCGGAACACCATCTTTGTCCTACGAGCTCATGCGGAAGCTTTTTCCATTGTGACCTTCTCTTCTGGCTCTTGGTCGGCCTTATCGCGGCGCACCCGGATCAAGATTCCCAAGCCCGCCCACACCCCCATGGCAATCCACTCGTAGCGTGTAAAGTGTCCGGGAACCATTGGGAGCACTTTGACCAGGACCATCAGGGTGGTCACCAGCAGCCCAAACGCAGCAGCGGCACGACCGCGGAGTCCCGGTTTCATGCACCAGTAGGCAGCACATCCGGCCATCCAGCCGAGGGCGGATGCTACCGCTCCAACCTCCAGAATCGGTACGAGGCCGGCCTCGCCTGGCAGCATTGCCAACGCGGTCGCTACCCCCACGGCGATGATTGCGGTCGAAGGAGTCTGGTTTCGGGGATGGACCCGCGACATTCTGGCATCGAGCAAGTGACGGCGTCCCATGGCGTAAAGCAGGCCCGAAGACGCAACCATGTTGGCATTGAACGCCTGCAGTAATGCAACCAGTGCCGACGCCATAATCAAATCTACGATCCAGTGTGCGTGCAAGGCTCGCTCGAAAGCCAGCGCCGTCGGGAACTGTTGATTGGTCTGGAGCATAGGCCAAGGCGTGACGTAGGCCACCACCGTAATAACAGTCCAGAAGAACGCGAGTCCGGCCATGATCGTAAGGACGATAGCGACGTAAAAATTGCTGCCCTTGAACTGCGGACTGGCTTCCTCAGCGTATTTCCCAACTGACTCGAACCCTCCCAACAACCAGGGAACGACTTGCCACACCAGGAGCACAGAAATCAAGGGGGCGTGGCTGAACAGCGGATGGAAGTTGGCGGCATGGCCATGCCGGGCACCTGCCAGTGCAAAAATCCCTACCAACGTAATAAAAGTGAACGTCGTTGTCTTTCCTAATCGTGCGCTGGCCTGGATGCCGCGATAATTCAACCACGTCAGCGCTATGATAATGACCAGTCCTAGCGCAATGTGCGGCAGGTAGATCGGCCGTCCGCCCAGCCAGTAGAGCTCGATCCGGTTCAGAGAAGGAAAAAGATAGCCACTGATGCGCCCGGCAGCAAGAGCCTCGAATGGGCAGGTAAGAAAATAGCTGAGAAAGACGATCCACCCCGTTGCGAAACTGACGCTCGGGGGAAAAAACCTGGCCACATAGGCGGCCTCTCCGGCCGCATCGGGAATGGAGCGCACCAATTGACCGTAGACGTAGCCGATAGGCAGCAACATTAACGCTCCAGCGGTGAAACCAAGAATGGCGCCGAGAGGACCTCCCCGCTGCAAGATGTCGTCCATGACCACCAGCCACGCGGTCCCTACCATCACGCCGAAGGCGAGCGCGAAGAAATCGACAAGACGAAGTTTGCGAGCCAGTTTGGTCATGGCGATGCCAACACGTCGGAGTTGGAAGAGACTATTATCAGATGGACGGGTTCATCAAGAGTTCCTTGCGACGGCTGCAATAACCGGAGTGCGTCATAATGAATGACAAGCGGCTCGCCGGCCGCGGGGCGGAGACACCTAGCCTCCATAAGGTCCATGCAAGGCAGTGCCTTCAGAATTCATACCTCAGCGCAAACTGCATGACCCGGGGTTGCGTGAGCAGACCGGTATAGTTGCCAAATGTATTCGGCACCTGTTGTAGCGAGGCGATGCAGGCGCACGCCTGGGTTCCTAACCCTGACAGGGCGTTGAAGCGCACCAGATTCGGCACGTTAAAGACCTCCCAGCGGAACTGCAGACTTTGGCTTTCGTAGACTTTCCAGCTCTTGCTCAGAGCCATATCCAGACCGGCGTACCCATCGCCGCGAACCACATTACGAGAGCCGCTTTGACCCGGAAACGGATGGGCAAAGTCGCCAAACGCAGTGGATGGGTTCGGAAAAACACTGACCGAACCGTCCGGCTGCTTGAAATGTCCAGTGGTGGGTCTGACTACCATGTTTGCGATTCCCTGCTCATCCCAGTCGGTGGGCCAGTAGTTGCCGTTGTCCACGGTGAAGGGGAAGCCAGTCGTCCAGCGCGCCAGTCCGGAGACTTGCCAACCACCGATGAAACCGTTGAGCACGCCACTCGTATTACCAGCGATACGCTTGCCGGCGCCGAGCGGCAGCTCCACAATAAAGTCAGCATTGATCTGGTGAGTCGTATCGAAATCTGAGACCGCGCGTCGCGCCCCGGGATCAAAAGCGTTGACCAACCGGCTGCCGGGAGCACCCACATTTACACTCGAGCTGAAACCGAGACGCGTGGCGTTTGAGGTGATGTCGATTGACTTCGAATATGTATAGTTGAGGTCGAACTGAACTCCCTTGCTCAGGGTCTTCCGCAGATTGACTTGCAGTGCGTTGTAGCTCGAGCTGCCGATGGAACTCCAGCCGTACATGCTCGTGGCTTGGTTGTTCAGGAGATTACCCGCTCCCGATCCGTAACCGCTGTTCGCGGTGCATCCCCCATTGCAGAAGGTGTAAGGCGAGAAGGATCCCGAGTTGTCACCCAGACTGTCATAGATATCGATATAGGCAATTCCAACCACTTCGTTGCCGACGTAAGAGATGGCGGGATTGTAATAGAGGTCGTATATCGCCTGAAGCAGGCCCGCTGAACCTGGTAAATTCGCTGTATACCCCGTGGTTAGATCCTGATAAGCGGTTCCAGCCTGCAGTTTGGGTAACATGTCGTGCCAAAAAGCAGCGGTCGGACCAACCAACTTATCGGTGATCTGGCTCGCGGTGTAGCCTTTCTGGGCGAGTTGCGCTAACCGGGTCGAGGCGGCGAAATAGTCAATTCCGGTCTTGGGGTCCACCACGTCGAGCGGCTGTCTCAGGTCGCGCTGAGTAAGCAGGTGCCGGCCCAAGCGGCCTACGTATGACAGTTGCAGTGAGAAGTTTTGCGGCAGCTGGCGCGCGACGGAAAGGTCGAAGGCCCAGGCATAGGGTGTCTTAAGGGATTGATCGATGCCCCACGTAATAGCTTGGCCAAAAGGGGGAGGTGTCTGGGGAAAAGCCCCGGGAGGCGCAGGCTGGGAAAATACTTGATTGACGCCATTGCAGTTATCGACCGGACCACAAGTGGGGATTTTATTAATGTTCGTAATTCGCGGCACGCCCGCTGCGGAATCGTACGGGAAAGTATTTCCCGCCAAGTCTGTAGTTGTGGCGAGGCAGCAGGGATTTTGCACAGTTGCGCTCAACCCTCCGGGAGCATTCGCGTCAAAGGTGCTTAGCAATTCCATACCAGCACGGTCGTAAACCCTGCCAAAACCTGCTCGGATGACTGTCTTGTCGTTGTCGCCTACGATTTTTCTCAGCCAGTTGCTTTCGGGACGGGGCGAATAAGCAACCGAGATGCGTGGCGAGAGATCAGACTTTTCAAAGTTATAAAAACCCGGTCCGTTATTCGCGGCCCCGCCGAGTCTGAAGGACAGCAGCGGAGTGGCGGTATAGCCAACTCCATTGAGCATGTTCTGGACATTCTGGTTGAACTCGGTGCCCAAGTTGTACGCCCACGAAGGGCATCCAGTGGTCGGGTTCTGGGAAGGCACGCACGTCGGAGACGCCTGCAAGCCATTGACTTCCCATGGCGGCGGAAACAGCGACCAGCGCAGGCCATACGTAACCGTCACGTTGGGTTTAACTCGCCACGCGTCCTGTCCGTAGAACTCGTACCAGTTGAGTCCATAGTCCCGGTTCACCGGCGCGCCTGCAGCCAACACATTGCCACTTTTGTTGTAGTTGTAATTTCCGACGACATCCGAAACCATTCCAAGTAAGCCAAGAACTGGATAGTCATACTGCGGGCTGGATGCCGGCTCAGGAAATCCACCATTAATAGGGTCGAGATAACCGCCGCCGGTGTTGGCAAAGCCGGTGGGCGACATCCAGTTGGTAGCTCCCTTTCCTATACTGAATGAATGTTCGTAGCTGACCCGAGGATCGCGAGCGAAGCCAATATTGGCACCAAACTGAAGCGTATGTGGCCCCTTGCTCCAGGAGAAATCATCGAGCAGATTGTTTACCGGTGTTTGAGCATTGTGGCTGTACGTAAAACCCTGATCCAGACCGTAGAACGCGTTCCAAGGCTGGTTCGAGTTTCCTATAATGCCGGTGCTCTGGCGAGTGAATCCCCAATGGAACGTGTTGACCTTTGTCGGTCCGATAAGAATCGTGTACCCGACTACGAACCCTTTGCTGTGGTCAACCAAGGTCTGCTCCGGAGGTGATCCCGGGAGAAAGGGAGCCTGCGGGTTGTTCAAATTCTGCAGGGCGCCTCGCCAAAACAAAGTTTGCTTGCCATTTGCCGTGATGTTGTAGTCGAGGCGAGCGATGAACGCATTGTTATCTAGACTGACAGGGGCACGAAAACGGAACCCGGAATAATTCAAGCCGTCGCCGACGGAAGGATCGTTGGTCACAAACTGCCCGGTGCAGAATGTCTTGTCAAAATAACCGGTGTGATTCGCATTTTCTATGGCGGGATTGATCCCCATGGAAAGAGGGTCGAGACTTCGGAGTTGCGCCGAAGTCAAGACTGTGGTCCCACCATTTACGTTGACGTATTGAATTAGGCCTTGGCAGAGGCTTGGCGTAGGAATCGTGCGCACCGTGCTCTGTTCTGCGCTTTCGCGCGTGCCCTCGTAATTGGTAAAGAAAAACAGGCGGTTCTTGCGAATCGGCCCGCCGACCGACCCGCCAAAAATATTTAAGAGCAATTTATCCGGCTTGTTCGGCTGGTCACTGGCCAGTTCGGACTGTTTGACGAAGTAATCGTTGGCGCTAGTGATGGTGTTGCGAAGATATTCGTAAAGCGAGCCATGGAAGTTGTTCGTGCCACTCTTGGTAACCAGCGTGACCTGCGCGCCCGAGCCTTGTCCCTGGTCGGCGTTGTAGTTGCTCGTGGTCACCCGGAATTCCTGAACAGAGTCGAGGGTGACGGGTAAAACCGAGGTGAATGCATACCCGCTGGACTGATCGTTCACGTCCACGCCATCGAGTGTGATGTTACTTTGATCGCTGCGCGCACCGTTCACCGAACCGTTGCGTGTATCCTGATCCTTGTCGATATCGGGACGATTGCCGGTATAAGCGACGCCCGCCTGCAGACTCAACAGATCGGGAACGTTGCGGCCCTCAAGCGGGATCTGTCTCACCTGCGTCTCCCCGAAAGAATTCCCCAAGGAGGCATCCACCATGTTCAGGGCTGGTGCTTCTCCGGCAACCGTAATAACTTCCGTGGCTGTCCCGATTTTGAGTTCTACGTTCGCTGTTGTCGGGGTATTTACAAGCAGTTGAAGACCAGCCTGCCGGTGTTGGGAGAATCCCTTTGCGGTCACCGTCAAGTCATATGTTCCCGGGGGAAGAGCGAGAATTCGGTATCCTCCTTGCGGCCCAGTAACCACGGTTCGTTCCACTTTCGCCTGGGCGTTAGAGAGCATCACTGTGGCGCCTGGGATGGCGCTCCCGCTTGGATCGGTGACGGTTCCTTGCAAAGAAGTCGAGGATGTTTGGGAAAACGTGACGCTGACCAGCATACATGTAACGGTGGACAAAAGCGCAAACTGCTTCATGCAGTTCATGTGTACCTCCCGCACCCAGGAATCGCGTTCTACACGATGTCGGTTCCGGAAGTTCGCGCGTCATGGGGCTCCCAGGACACCGATACACTTGCAGCGCTCGCGGCAAAGGGCCCGAGTTGGCTGTGGCGAGCATACTTTGGGCGGCAGCTGAAAACTTGTCTGAGAATGACAGCAACTTGTTCAACAATGACATGTCACCGGAGTCGCCTCAGATTGGTCGGCTCCGCGTCCGGAATTTATCAGCGCTGGGCTGACCCTAAAGATCAGGCGGAACAAGAGCCCAAAACAACGAGAGCAAATGAAAACCGCGAAAGCGGAGACAAAGCTGGCGACCGAGCGTTGGTGCACATTTTGGATTTCGATCCAAAGAGTAGCGCCGCCCTTTGAGTCCCTATAGAACCACGTCAACCAGTCGACGACCATGGAGCAATTGCTCGAAGCCGAATAACGAGCCGCCGAGTGGACGTGAAAGGATGGTGGTTCGGTTGCACGAAGAGTTGCTAGTGCTTTGTCAGGGATACGAAGTCGGTGCGGCCAAGCCGAACGTCGAAACCAGCCCAATGGACTCAGCTAGGGCGTGGCACTTTGAACCGATATTTGTTGATTTTGAAACGCTTGATTTTCGAATCGAGCGTTCGCGCTGGTAGCCCAAGTTTCGTGGCGGCGCCCGAGGGACCTGAGACCCGTCCATAACATTGCGTTAATGCGGCTTCAATCATTTCCTTCTCCTGCCGCGCGAGCACGCGATTCAGAGCACTCGGTCGGCTTCGCGCCACGGGGAGTTCACGCCGAAGCCAGGTTTCGTCCACGGAAAAGGTCTCGCCATCGCACAGAATGACGGCGCGCTCAATTACGTTCTGCAGTTCACGAATGTTCCCAGGCCAGTCATAAGCCTGCAGCAATCCAAGGCTCTTCTTGTCGATCGTTCCGAATTTCTTACCAGCCTTCTTGCCGAACCGGTCAATGAAGTACTCCACCAGCAATGGAGTGTCAGCTACACGTTCCCGTAACGGCGGCACATCGATAGGAACGACATTCAGTCTGTATAAAAGGTCTTCGCGGAATTTGCCCTCGGCGACGAGCGTGTTCAAATCACGATGGGTGGCTGCTATTACCCGGACGTCGATAGGAATGACTTTATTGCTCCCCACGCGTTCGATTTCGCGCTCCTGCAGTACCCGCAACAGTGCCACTTGGATCTCGGGAGGCAAGTCGCCAACTTCGTCCAGAAAAATTGTTCCGCCGTTGGCCGATTCGAAACGTCCGAGGCGTCGTTGAGTTGCGCCCGTGAAAGCGCCCTTCTCGTGACCGAAAAGCTCGGAAGCAATCAGCGATGGTGGGATTGCAGCGCAATTCACGCCGATGAATGCCCGATCCGCGCGATTGGATCGCTTGTGGATACTGCGAGCTATCAACTCCTTTCCTGTACCCGTTTCGCCGAGAATCAAAACCGTCGAATCGGAAGACGCCAGTTTCGTAACTTGGCGTAGAACTTTACGCAGCGCCTCCGAGGAGCCGACGATGTCCTCAAACATCGAGTCACGATCGATTTGCTCGCGCAACGCCAGGTTTTCATTGCGTGTCCTTTGCTCCGCTCGGACACGGTCATCGATGTCAGTTCCGGTTGCGTACCAGCGGGTCACTTGCCCGTGGTCATTTCGGAAAGGGTTGTAACGAATAAGAAACCAACGGTATTGGCCGTCATTCCTACGAGCCCGCTGTTCAATTTCAAACGGAAGCCCGCGGCCGAGAGCAGCCTTGCGCTCCTCGCGTAATCTCTCCAGATCGTCGGGGTGAAAGATTCGTTCGCGAAAAAGCGGAGCTATCACATCTTCCGCCATCAAACCCGTGTAGTCGAGCGTCGCTTGGTTGGCGTAGATGGGCGTACCCGAGGGATTCTGCACGACAATCGCCTGCGGTATCAGGTCGGTGATGCGCCGGAGTTCGCGTTCATCTTCTCTGAGCTTCGCTTCTGTTTGCTTGAGCGTCTCGATATCAGTGCATGTTCCATACCACCTGACGATCTTGCCAGTGTCGTCTCGTAGCGGCTCAACCCTCATGAGAAACCAGCGAAAGACTCCGTCATGGCGACGGAGACGCGCTTCGATTTCGCCTGGTTTCCCCGATATTAAAAGCTCCTGCCATTTCTGCAGCAACGGGGCTCGATCCTCTGGGTGGATCGCAACTTGCCAACCCGATCCATGGGACTCTTCCGCGGAAAGTCCTGTGTATTCGTGCCAGCGTTTGTTAAGGAACTCGTTCGAACCATCCGGCAGAATGGACCAGGCCAGTGTCGGGATCGTATCGATCACCTGCCGAAGCTTCTTTTCCGAATTTCTTAACCCGTCAAGTGCTCTCTCGAGTGCCTCTTGCGATCGCTGGTATTTCACAGAAGCCATCGCGGGATTATAAGTCATCTCTCCTGATCAAAGAGGAATTCCTGAAAACTCAGGACAATATGCCAGTCTAAGTTCAAATGCAACAGGCTATTGCAAACGGTCTACAACTTGCACTGTGGGCCACCGTCTTCCGGAGCCGATAAACATGACGCTGCGGATTGAACGGCTCAAAGAGCGGATTCGGCTCAGCGGACGAACTGCGATTCGGGGATTTGGATCAAGTGCAAACCGAAATCGAGCGCTGCGAATCACCAGTCGTTTTGGATTTGGAGGAATTGGACCTTATAGATCTCGAAGGAGTTCGTTTTCTCAATGCGTGTGAGGCGAAGGGGATCTCGATCCTGCACTGTTCGCCTTACATTCGGGAATGGATGCTGCAGGAACGAGGTCGGCCAAAAGAGCATCCAGAACCGTTGTAACGGGCCTTATGTCGGACGAACGACGTCGGCTAACAAAAGCTGATGTGCGTGAAAAAGAAATGAAAGGAAAAAGGAGAATTGTCATGAATCAGCATGTTAAAAACGTGGTTTTGGTGCATGGAGCATTCGCCGACGGCTCCGGCT
>Ga0210386_10002687_pt1 | contig 15151 bp, 14 predicted proteins | sample IncBWH32OmetaG_FD_160091 | JGI IMG/M metagenome (GOLD analysis project Ga0210386, IMG submission 160091) | Forest soil microbial communities from Barre Woods Harvard Forest LTER site, Petersham, Massachusetts, United States - Inc-BW-H-32-O ... | reverse complement strand
CGTGTTCGTCACGTGCGCGACGACCGCGCGGACGCGCTCGCCGGCGGCGTCGAAGCAGTAGTGGAAGCTGACCGGGTTGAAGCAGTGCCCGGCGTAGCGCAGGTGTGTCAGCAGCCGGATCGGCCCGTCCAGCGCGACGCCGGTGCGCTCGGCGACGAGCGCGCGCACCGACTCGCGTAGCGACGTGCGCGCGTCGCCGAGGTGGTCGGCGCGGCGAAACCACGCAAGCGCCGGGCCGCGCGCGGACCACAGCAGGCGCCCGTCGAACAGCTCCGGCAGCTCGTCGAGGTCGAGGTAGGCCATGAACAGCGGGTAGCGCAGCTCGTCCTCCGGCGCGTCGAAGCGGCGGTGGCGGACGGACCCCTCATACAGACACGACGCAAGCCCGCTTCGCGCCTGCGTCGACGCGCCGACGCTCGCCGTCGCGTCGTGCTCGCGCTCCGGCGCGGCGGCGCTCACAGGCTTACCCCGAACGGGCGGCATGCGCGCACGGCGCTGAGCACACCGTCCTCGTGAAAGCCCCAGCCCCAATACGCGCCGCAGTAGTGCGTTCGCGTCTCCAGGCCGCTGATCGATGCGTGCTCGGCCTGCGCGGCGACGCCGCGCGGCGTGTAGATCGGGTGCGAGTAGGGGATCGTGCGGATCACCTTCGTCGGGTCGATCGCCTCGGTGCGGTTGAGCGTGACACAGAAGTCGACCTCGGCGCGCAGACGCTGGAGGTGGTTCATGTAGTACGTGACCGTGCTCAGCGGCTTCGGTTCGCGCAGCAGGTGGAAGTTCCACGCCGAGCGCGCCCAGCGCCGACGCGGCAACAGGCTCGCGTCGGTGTGCAGCACGGCCTCGTTCGGCTGGTAGCGAATCGCGCCAAGCAGCTCGCGCTCGCGGTCGGAGGGGTCGCGCAGCAGCCGCAGCGCCTGATCGGAGTGCGTCGCGATGATCACGTGGTCGTAGGACTCGGCGCCGGCGCCGGCCGCGATCACCTCGACGGCGCCCTCGCCGCGCGTGATCGAGCTGACGGGGGCGCCGAGGCGGATGCGGTCGCTGAACGGCTCGGTCAGCGCTTCGACGTAGCGCGCCGAGCCGCCGGCGACGGTCGACCAGCGCGGACGGTCGCGGAAGCCGAGCATCCCGTGGTTGGCGAAGAACTCGGCGATGAAGCGCGCCGGGAACGAGCCGGCCTCGCGCGGGTCCGCCGACCACACGGCCGACAGCTGCGGCACGATCAGCCGTTCGATGAACGCGCGCGAGAAGCGGTGGCGCGAGAGGAAGTCCTGCATCGACTCGCCGCTCTCCTCGCCCTCGAGCAGGCGCCGCAGCGCGCGGTTGAAGCGCAGCAGATCGAGAATCATCCGCTGAAAGGGCAGGCTGGCGACGTTACGTGGCTGGCAGAACAGGCCGCGCGGGGTGCCGCTGTACTCGAAGTCGTGCTCCTCGCCCTTGACCGAGAAGCTCATGTGCGTTGGCTGGCGCGCGACGCCGAGGCGGTCGAGCAGGCGTGTGAACGTCGGGTAGTTGCGGTCGTTCATCACGATGAAGCCCGTGTCGACTTGGTGCGTCTCGTACGCGGTGTCGACGCGAATCGTGTTCGTGTGGCCGCCCGCGTAGGAGGCCGCCTCGTAGACGACGAGCTCGTGCTCGCGATGCAGCAGATGCGCCGCGACGAGGCCCGAGACGCCGGCGCCGACGATCGCGATCCTCATCTCGCCGGGCTGTCGTGCGCGGGTTGCATCTCGTGTGTGACTGTACGCCGCGCGCCGTGTGGCGGATCAGTCGACGGGCCTCGCCGCGAGCTCCTCGCGCCGCGCTCGTGAGCTGGCTTGGCAGGAGTGCGAGGCGGACACGTCGAACAAGTGCGCCGATGAAGCGCGTCGCGACTCCCACGAGTGATCGCCAGCCGCCGGTCGGCGGCACGAGCGAGCATCAGAGCCTGTCGAAGTACATCCGCGCGCGCTTCGAGGAGTGCTCGCGCTCGCAGAAGGACGTCGCGCAGTACATCGTCGACCACCTCGACGAGGCCGCCTTCCAGACCGCGGAGGAGCTGGCGCGGCGCGCGAACACGTCGAGCTCGACGGTCGTGCGTTTCTCACAGGCGCTCGGCTTCGAGGGATTTCCCGAGCTGCAGGCCGCCGCGCGCGAGGAATACCGCCGCGTGCACGCGAAGGCGGCCGACGCGAACGCGCCGAGCTCTTCGGCGCCGCTGTTCTCGCTCGACCAGAACGAGTTCGAGACGGCGCTCGCCGCCGATCACCTGAACGTCGAGGAGACCGCGCGCAAGGTCTCGCGCAGCGAGGTCGAGGCACTGATCGGCGCGATCGTCTCGGCTGAGAAGGTGCTCGTCGCGGGGACCGATCAGATGGCGTTCTTCGCGAGCTATCTGCGCCACCTGCTGATGCTGCTCGACCTGCGCGTCGACGTCGTCGCGAGCCCGTCGCAGGAGGCGCTCAGCCGCCTTGGGCGGATCGAAGCGGGGACGCTCGTGATCGGCCTGTCGGCCGGGCGCCCGCATCCGCTCGTCGTGCGCGCGATGAAGCTCGCGCGCCACCGCAAGGCGCAGACGGCGGCGATCACCGATGCGACGCTCTCGGAGGTCGCGAAGCTCGCGCAGATCAAGCTGTACTACTCCTCGAACAGCCCTGCGTACGTGCGCTCGCACACGGCGCTCTTGAGCCTGATCCAGGCGCTCGCGTATGGCGTCTACGCGCAGGACTCGGCGCAGTACGACGACCGCATCAAGGCGTTTCGCCTGAAGTAGGCGGAGTCAGTGCCACAGCCGGCCCGGATGGCCGGCCATGTAACGGTCGTGGCGGCCGGAGCGTTCACCAAGTTGTACTCAGGAGCGGAGGCCGGCTCGACTAGAAGGCCGGATGCCGGTCACAGGGGAACCTGCCCGCCCGGATAAACTCCTCTCCGATGCGCGACGAGGCGACCTTCCGAGTCAAGACCGGCCTGGCCGAGATGCTGAAGGGCGGCGTGATCATGGACGTCGTCACGCCCGCGCAGGCGACGATCGCCGAGCAGGCGGGCGCCGCCGCCGTGATGGCGCTAGAGCGCGTCCCGGCCGACATCCGCCGCGACGGCGGCGTCGCGCGGATGTCCGACCCGGAGATGATCGGCGCGATCCAGGAGGCGGTCAGCATCCCGGTGATGGCGAAGGCGCGGATCGGGCACTTCGTCGAGGCGCAGGTGCTGCAGGCGCTCGAAGTCGACTACGTCGACGAGTCGGAGGTGCTGACGCCGGCCGACGAGTCGAACCACATCGACAAGTGGGCGTTCAAGGCGCCGTTCGTGTGCGGCGCGACGAACCTCGGCGAGGCGCTGCGGCGGATCGGCGAGGGAGCCGCGATGATCCGCTCCAAGGGCGAGGCCGGCACGGGCGACATCGTCGAGGCCGTGCGTCACATGCGCCAGATCAACGGCGAGATCCGTCGCTTGACGATGCTCGAAGACTCCGAGCTCGCGACCGCCGCGAAGGAGCTGCAGGCACCGCTGGACATCGTTCGTCAGGTTGCGAGCGAGGGCAAGCTGCCGGTCGTGCTGTTCTGCGCCGGTGGCATCGCGACGCCGGCCGACGCCGCGCTGATGATGGCGCTCGGCGCCGAAGGCGTGTTCGTCGGCTCGGGCATCTTCAAGTCCGAGGACCCGCCGACGCGCGCACGCGCGATCGTCGAGGCGACGACCCACTGGCAGGACCCCGAGCGCGTCGCCGCCGCCTCGCGCGGCCTCGGCGTCGCGATGGAGAGCCTCGAGAGCGCGAAGCTCGAGGGCGAGCAGCTCCTTGCCCAGCGTGGGTGGTAGCGACGCACCGCCACTGATCGGCGTTCTCGCATTGCAGGGCGACTTCGAGGCGCACGGACGGGTGCTCGCACGGCTCGGCGCGCGCGTGCGCGAGGTCCGCGTCGTCGCCGACCTCGACGGCCTCGCCGGGCTCGTGATCCCCGGCGGCGAGTCGACGACGATCACGCTCGGCGTCGAGCGCGAGGGCCTCGCCGAGCCGATCGCCGCGCTCGTGCGCGAGGGGCTTCCCGTGTTCGGCTCGTGCGCCGGGCTGATCATGCTCGACCACGAGCACCTCGGGCTGATGGACATTCGCGCCGAGCGCAACGCGTTCGGGCGCCAGGTGCGCAGCTTCGAGGCCGACCTCGAGCTCGCCGGCGTGTCCGGCGGCCCGATGCGGGCGATCTTCATCCGCGCCCCGTGGATCGCCGAGCATGGCCCCGACGTCGAGGTCCTCGCCGATCTCGACGGCCACCCGGTCGCGGCGCGCGAGGGTCGGATGCTCGCGGTCGCGTTCCACAGCGAGATCGCCGGCGACGACCGCCTGCACGAGCTGCTGCTCGACTGGGCGCGCGAGCTCGCCGCCGCTGGCGTCAGCTGGGTGACGCCGGAGTCGACGGGGGAGAGTGTCAGCGAGTGACGCCGACGGCCGTGCCCGGCGGCGCGCTGCGTTCGAGCGCCTCCCAGCCCTGGTCGAGCGCGTCCTCGGCGCGTTCCGCGGCGGTCCCGCCGCGCAGGCCGAACAGGCGCTTGGCGCGCAGCAGGTAGACGACGACGATCACGTTGATGACGAACGCGATCGCCTTGAACACGGTCGCGCGATTGGCGAGCTCATATACCTCCAGCGGCAGCAGCGACGTGGTCACGAGGAACGTCAGGTACTCGGCCCAGCGACGCTGATACCACAGACCGACCGCCTCGATCCCCTCGACCGCGCCATAGGCGAGCAGCACGGCGCCGACGAGATGCAGGTGCGACGAGGACGTCGTGAACGCCAGGTCGAGGTCACGCCAGAACCCGTGCGTGTGCGTCTGGCTCGCCGCGACGCCGCCTTGCAGGTCGGCGATGACCTTGTAGAAGGTGTGGCGCAACGTTCGCCGATCGGCGGCGAACAGCAGCACGAGCAGGCCAAGCCCGACGAGCACGATGAAGTGAAACGCGCGGTCGATCGCGATCAGGCGCAGCACGACCTTGTCCCGCAGCGGCTTGCCCCGCAGCGGCAGCTCGATCTCCTCGCGCGCCGGCGGATCGCGCCGTGCCGGGCGCTCCGGCGCCGCCAGCGGCAGCCAACTGTCGCAGCGCAGGCATCGGTACCAGCGCGCGCCGTGCGCGTCCTCGCGCGCGAAGATCGCATCCTCGCCGCGCAGCTCCGCCGCGTCGGTGCCGACGAGCTCGTGTCCGCGCATGCTGCAGACGACGAGCTCCCAGTGCAACCGCGGACGGAGCCGCCGCGGCGGCTGCGTTCCCGGGGGATCGCGTTCGAGCGTGCTCATTCAAGACGGAATCCAATCATTGACTACCGCGACGCGTACGCCGGGGGCGGACGCGCGCGCTCGCCGCGGCGCGGCGCGCAGACCGGCATACTCGCGCGCGTGCGCATCTCGATCGCCGCCGACGAGCTGACTGGCGTCGCCGCCGAGCTTGCCAGCGAGCTCGAGCGCCGCGGCCATGACACCGTCGCGCACGGCGCGCTATGCGACGGCGAGCGCGACGATTGGGCGTGGGCCGCCGAGGCTGCCGCGCGCGACGTCGCCGCCGGCCGCGCCGAGCAGGCGATCATCTGCTGCTGGACTGGCACCGGCGCGTCGATCGCCGCGAACAAGGTCGTCTCGGTGCGCGCCGCGCTGTGCCTCGATGCTCAGAGCGCCGCCGGCGCGCGACGCTGGAACGACGCGAACGCGCTCGCGCTGAGCCTCCGCAGCACCTCGTGCGCCGAGCTCGGCGAGATCCTCGACGCGTGGTTTGCGACGCCGCCGAGCGACGAGCGCGGCGACCGCGAGAACGTCGCTCACCTGCGCGAGATCGAGCGCCAGAGCGCCGAGCGGTAAGCGGAGCGCGGCGCGGACGCGGCGCCAAGGAACGGCGCGAAACGCCCGGCGCCGTCAGCTGCTGACGAAGTGCACGACGCCGTCGCGCTCCTGTTCGGCGATTCGCCCGTCGGCCAGCAGCAAATCGACGTGCCCGAGCACCTCCGACAGCGTCAGGAACGCCTGCGTCACGGCGACGTTTCCCCACAGCTCCTGCGCGATCTCGTGCGCTGTGCGCGGCCCGCCCGCGATCAGGCGGTTGATCTTCTCCGCGCGCCGCCGATGCATGCGAAAGCGTTCGTCGATCAGCGCGACGTGGTCGGAGATCGGCGCGCCGTGCCCCGGCAGCACGAGCGAGAGGTCCATCGCGCGCGTCCGTTCGAGCGACTCCATGTACGCGAGCAGTGCTTTCGGTCGTGCGTTCGTGGAGTCGGTGCTGCCGCCGAGTGGCCGCGCGAGCAGCGGGTTTGAGGAGATATGCGCGATCAAGTGGTCCGCCGCGAGCAAGATCGAGCGGGGCTCGTCGAGGAAGACCGTGTCCGACGGGCTGTGCCCAGGCCGGTGCAGCACTTGCAGCGTGCGGTCGCGCAGCGCGATCTGCTCGCCCGGCGCGAGCGCTCGCGTGACCTGCACCGGCGCGCCCCATCCGCGAAAGCTCGCCGAGACGGCGCGCAGCGCCGTGACGACGTCGGCCGGGATCCCGTGGCGCAGCATCAGCTCCTGTGCGAACGCGTCATCGAGGTCGCTTTCCTTGCCGTAGCTCGCGAGGAATGGCGCGAGCTGCTCGAGCGCCGCGACCTCCGCGCCCGAGCGCCGCGCGAGGATCGACGCGAGGCCGAAGTGGTCGATGTGCTGATGGCTGACGATCAGCAGCTCGACGTCCTCGATCGCGTGGCCGAGCTCGCGCAGTTGCTGCTCGAGCTCGTCGAGCGCCTTCGCCGAGTTCGGCCCCGAGTCGATCAGCGTCAGCGGCGAGTCCTCGATCAGATACGCGTTGACGCGCCCGACCATGAACGGCGTCGGGATCGCCAGGCGGTGGATGCCAGCCTCGGCCGCCCCGCGCGGGTCGTCCGCGGCGCGCTCGTCCTCCTCGCTCACGGCGTCGCCCTCACGAGCGAATCAGCGCCAGCACCTCGTCGCGCCGCCGCTCCATGTCCTCGCGCGAGACGAGCGACTCCAGGCACAGGCGCAGCAGCGGCTCGGTGTTCGACGAGCGCACGTTGAAGTGCCAGTCCTCGTAGTAGATCGAGATCCCGTCGAGGCGTTCCTGGCGCGCGTCGGCGTAGCGCGCCGCGATCTCCTCGATCTTCGCGTCGGCGTCGGCGACCTCCGAGTTGACCTCGCCTGAGATGAAGTAGCGCTCGTGATACGGCGCGAGCAGCTGCGACATCGACTTCTCTTCCCGCGCAAGCAGCTCGAGCACGAGCAGCGCCGGGATCGTGCCCGAGTCGGCGCAGTAGAAGTCGCGGAAGTAGTAGTGCCCCGAGACCTCGCCGCCGAACAGCGAGCCCTCCTTGTGCATCCGCGTCTTGAAGAAGGCGTGGCCGACGCGGTTGATATACGGCGTGCCGCCGGCGCGCTTGACCGTGTCGGGCACCGCCCACGAGGCGCGCACGTCGTACAGGATCGCCTCGCCGGGATTCCTGCGCAGCAGCGACTCGGCGAGCAGCGCGGTGAGGAAGTCGCCGTCGACGAACGCGCCCGTCTCGTCGATGAAGAAGCAGCGGTCGGCGTCGCCGTCCCACGCGATCCCGAGGTCGGCGCCGGTCTCGCGCACGCGCTCGATGATCAGCGCGCGGTTCTCCGGCAGCAGCGGGTTCGGCTCGTGGTCGGGGAAGTTGCCGTCCGGCGTCCAATACGTCTCGATCAGCTCGAGCCCGAGGCGCTCGAGCAGCGGTCCCACCATCGGCCCGGCCATCCCGTTGCCGCCGTCGACGACGACCGTCAGCGGTCTCGCGATCGAGCCGACGACGTCCGGGTCGATGAAGCTCAATGCCGCCGCCTGGAACTCCTCCCAGACGTCGACGAGCTCGAGCGTCCCGCGCGGGACGCTCTCCGCGCTCGCGGGATCTTCGGCTTCGACGCGGCGCCGGACGTCATCGATGCCGGAGTCGCCCGACAGCGCGATCGCGCCCTCGCGCACGAGCTTCGCGCCGGTGTATGCCTTCGGGTTGTGCGACGCCGTGCACATCAGCCCGCCGTCGAGCCCGCGCGAGCCGACGAGGAAGTAGAGCATCTCGCTGCCGACCTGACCGGCGTCGAGCACGTTCGCGCCCGCGCTCAGGAGCCCGTCGCGGTAGCGCGCCGCCAGCTCGGGCGCCGACAGGCGCATGTCGCGCCCGAGGCCGACGCGCAGATCGCCCGCCGGCTTGCCCTGGAGCTCCGCCAGCACGTACGCGAACGCGCGCCCGATCCGCTCGGCGACATCGCCGTCGATCTGCTCGCCGTAGATGCCGCGGATGTCGTACGCCTTGAAGATCTCGGCTGGCACGGAGGCGCTCACGGACCGCATCCTACGGGGCGACGGAGTGGCTCTACGCCTTCGCGTGGCGCCGGCCGCGGCGGGCGCCACGCGGCCCCGTGCGCGTCGGACTCCTAAAATGAAGGACATGTCAGGACACTCCAAGTGGGCGAGCATCAAGCACAAGAAGGCGATCGTCGACTCGCGGCGCGGCAAGCACTTCTCGAAGCTGACCCGCGCGATCATGGTCGCGGCGCGCGACGGCGGCGGCGACCCGGTCGGCAATCCGGCGCTCGACCTCGCGATCCGCAAGGCCAAAGAAGCGTCGATGCCGAAGGACAACGTCGAACGCGCGATCGCCAAGGGCACCGGCGAGGGCGGCGAGGCCGACGCGATCGAGTCGGTCCTCTACGAGGGCTATGGTCCCGGCGGCGTCGCGCTGTTGATCGAGGCGTTCACCGACAACCGCAACCGCACCGGCGCCGAGGTCAGGCACGCGTTCACGAAGAACGGCGGCAGCCTCGGCGAGCCCGGCTCGGTCGCGTACCTGTTCGACAAGAAGGGCACGATCGTGCTCGACGCGACGCGCTACTCCGAAGATGACCTGCTGGCGGCCGTCGAGGCGGGCGCCGAGGACATCGCCGTCGACGGCGATGTCTTCGAGGTCGTCTCCGAGCCGGCCCAGTTCGCCGCCGTGCGCGACGCGCTCGAGGCCGCCGGCGTCGAGCTCGAGAGCGTCGAGATGGCCTATCGCCCCTCCAGCCTTGTGCCGATCGGCGAGAGCGAGGTCGGCACTTTGATGCGGCTGATCGACGCGCTCGAAGAGAGCGACGACGTCGACGCCGTGCACGCCAACTTCGACGCGCCTGCGGAGGTGCTGGAGCGGGTCGCCGGCTGAGGCCGGGCTAACGCCTTATTCGCCGGCCGGCGCAGCGCGGCGCGCGCGAAACAGCGGCACCGCGCCGCGGATCCCCTTCAGCCGGCGCTCGCCGGCGAACGACCAGCGGTAGGCGGCCTCGGCGCGCTCTTCGCCCGCGACGCTCTCGTGCAGCTCGCGCTCGACCAGCAGGCTGCCCGGTCGTGCGATCGCGGTGATCCGGCTGGCGAGGTTGACGGGCCGCCCGTACCAGTCGCCGGCGCGCGGCAGCGCCTGTCCGAGCGCCGCACCGGCGCGCAACTGCGGGAACTCCTCGCCCTCGCCGTCGGCCGCCTCGATCAGGTCGAGCGCCGCGCCGAGCAGCGGCTCGGGCTCGGGCGAGGCGAGCATCGCCGCGTCGCCGATCGTCTTGACGAGCCGCACCGGCGGCTCGGCGACGTCGCCCGCGAGCGCTTCCAGACGCACCGCCAGACGCCCGAGCTCGTCCGGCGGCACTTCCTCGCCCAGACGCGTGAAGCCGACGAGGTCGGCGAAGCCGATCACGACCTCGCGCGAGCCCGGCAGCTGGCCGTCGATCCGCTCGATCGTCGAGATCGCCTCGCTCTCGGTCGCGTTTCGCAGGTGCAGCGCGAGCACGTTGCTGACCATCGGGTCGACCAGCGGGTAGAGCTGCGCGGCGGCCTCGCCGTAGCGGCTGGCGAGCTCGCGCTCGCTGATCCCCGGTTCGAGCACGAGTTTCAGCGGCATCGCGCGCAGGCTTTGCGCCGCCTGCGAGAGCCCGCGGCCGAGCACGCGCAGCAGGTCGAGGATCTCCTCGTCGGAGATGCCCGCTTCGCGACCCAGCACGATCCGCTTGGCCGCCTCTACCTCGGCCTCGGTGTAGGCGGCCTCGTGGGGCTCGGGCGTCGGCAGCCCCATCGCGCGCCGCGCCGCGACGAGGAAGTCGAGCTCGACGCCGCTCAGCTCGGCGACCTGCTCGGCCGTGTAGCGCTCACCGCCGCCGATCACGCGATCGGCCGGCAGCAGCACGATCGTGCCCGTCGCCGTCGTGCGTCGCAGCTCGCTCAGCGGGATGCCTTCGTCGGCGAGCTGTTCGAGCAGCGCCAGTCGATCGGCGCGCGCCGCGCCCTCCAACCCGTCCAACAGGCCCTCCGCGGCGAAGTCGATCCGCTCGTCGCCCATCCGCGCCAGGGTACGCGAGGCAGGCGTCCGAGGCCGCGCGCAGAATCACCTCCCATGATCGTGCTCGGCATCGACCCCGGCCTCGCGAACACCGGCTACGGCGTCGTCGAGCGCCGTGACGGTCGGCTCGTGGCGCTCGACGGGGGCGTGATCGAGACGCCGGCCGACCTGCCACGCGAGCGGCGTCTGGCCGAGATCCACGAGCACGTCGAGCGCCTGATCGCCGAGCATGACCCAGACGCGGTCGCGCTCGAGGAGCTGTACTTCGGGCAAAACGTGAAAACCGCGTTCGCCGTCGGCCACGCGCGCGGCGTCGCGATGCTCGCCGCCGGCCAGCGCGGTCTGCCGTGCGCCGGCTACACGCCGCAGCAGGTCAAGGGCGCGGTCTGCGGCAGCGGCCGCGCGAGCAAGGAGCAGGTCGGACGGATGGTGATGGCGCTGCTCGCGCTCGAGCACGAGCCGCGCCCCGACCACGCCGCCGACGCGCTCGCCGTCGCGATCTGCCACGCCAACTGCGCGCCGCTGACGCGCGCGCTGCAGAGGGCCGAGGCGTGATCGCGCTGCTGCGAGGAGAGGTGGCGGTACGCCGCTCCGACCACGTCGTCCTGCTGTGCGAGGGCGTTGGCTACCGCGCCGCCGTCTCCGCCGAGACGCTGCGCCACGTGCCGCCGGTCGGCGAGCCGGCGACGCTGCACACGCACCTGATCGTGCGTGACGACGCGCTCGCGCTGCACGGCTTTCACTCCGAGCAGGAGCGCGACCTGTTCCTGATGCTGCTGTCCGTTCAGGCCGTCGGGCCGAAGGTCGCGCTGGCGGTGCTCTCCGGCGGCTCGCCGCGCGAGCTGATCGCCGCGATCGCTGGCGGCGACGCGGCGCGCTTCCAGGCCGTCCCGGGGATCGGCAAGCGCACGGCCGAACGGATCATCGTCGAGCTGCGCGAGAAGGTCGTCGTGCGCGGCGACGGCGACGCGGCCGACGGCGCGATCCTCGCCGCGCGCGGCGAGCGTGCGGCGACGGACGCCGGCGACGGACGCGGCCTCGCGCGCGCCGGCCTGATCGAGCTCGGCTACGCGCCCGGCGAAGCCGACGGGCTGCTGCTCGACGTCGAGGGCGACAGCGCCGAGCAGTTGATCGCGCACGCGTTGCGCCTCGCCCGGGCCGCGACATGAGCGCGTATGGCTGCGCCGGATCGGCGTCCTCGGTCGCTCGCGTACCGAAGCCGGGAGACACTCGCTCCGCTCGCATCCCCGTTTCGGCCAGCACGCCACGCTCCCTGCGTCCTTGCCCGGCTTGCCCTACGCGCTCATGTCAGGTGACTGCCCCCACCGAGGCCGCGACATGAGCGTCGAGTCGACGATCGCTGACGGCGAGCGGATCCAGACGCCATACCTCGTCGCCGAGGACGAGCTCGACCGCTCCTTGCGCCCGCGCCGGCTCGGCGACTTCGTCGGCCAGGAGGCGCTGCGCGAGCAGCTCGCGGTCGCGATCGAGGCGGCGACGGCGCGCGGCGACGCGCTCGACCACCTGCTGCTCGCCGGGCCGCCAGGCCTCGGCAAGACCTCGCTCGCGCAGATCGTGGCGGCCGAGCTCGACGTCCCGTTCGTGCCGACCGCCGGCCCGGCGCTCGAGCGCAAGGGCGACGTCGCCGCGTTCCTGACGGCGCTCGAGCCGCGCAGCGTGTTCTTCGTCGACGAGATCCACCGCCTGCCGCGAACGCTCGAGGAGACGTTCTATCCGGCGATGGAGGACCGGCGCCTGCCGATCACCGTCGGCCAGGGCGCCGGCGCGCGGGTCGTGACGCTCGAGCTGCCGCAGTTCACGCTCGTCGGCGCGACGACGCGCACGGGCCTGCTGACGACGCCGCTGCGCGACCGCTTCGGCATCCAGGCGCGCCTGGAGCCCTACTCGGTCACCGACCTCGCGAGCATCGTGCGCCGCTCGGCGGGGATCCTCGAGATCGAGCTCGACGAGCAGGGCGCGAGCACGATCGCCGCGCGCAGTCGCGGGACCCCTCGCGTCGCCAACCGCCTGCTCAAGCGCGTGCGCGACTTCGCCGAGGTGCGCATGCAGGGCGTCGTCACGGCGGCGGCGGCGGACGCGGCGCTGGAAATGCTCGAGGTCGACGCGCTTGGCCTCGACCGCCTCGACAGGGAGATCTTGCGCGCGGTCTGCGTCAAGTTCGAAGGCGGCCCCGTCGGCCTCTCGACGCTCGCCGTCGCCGTCGGCGAGGAGCAGGACACGATCGAGGACGTCTACGAGCCGTACCTGCTGCGCGAGGGCCTGCTGAAGCGCACGCCGCGCGGGCGCGCCGCGACCGCGGCGGCGTTCGCGCACCTTGGGCTGGAGACACCGGCGCCCGACGGCCCCGCGCTGTTCTGAACCGCGCTGCTCGCCGCTTTCGTAGTCTGTGTCCAACCATGGCCCATCCGTTCATCTGCCCCAACTGCGGGCATCGCACGACCGAGCTCGACCGCAACATCGGGTTCACGCGCCAGCCGAAGGGCTGCGCGAAGTGCGGCTTTGCTTTCCTCTTTGAACTGCTCGACGACTACTACCCAGCGCCTGACGCCGCGTTCTTCGTCTGCGACGGCGAGGGCCGCGTGATCGGCTGCGGCAAGAACTCGTTCGCGTTCACCGGCCTCGAGGAGGAAGAGGTGATCGGCCAACGCGTCGAGCAGGTTCTCGGCCTCAGCTTCCAGAACGGCGACGATCCGGTCGCGACGGTGCTCGAGTGGGGCGTGCGCAAACTCGAGGTGCCGGTGCAGGTCGCGGGCGAACGCGACGTCGCGGCGGGCGCGAAGGCGGACATGTTCCCGGCGTATGACGACGACGGCGGGCTGTTGCTAGTGCTGACGCCGGACAAGTAGTCTGAGCTGGCGATGGGTGCGAGATGACAGACCGCCGCCGCAACACGTTGATCCTGCTGATCGTCGTGGGCCTGATCGCCGCCTCGGTCGCCGTGATCGCGACGAAAAAGACGCGCCTCGGGCTCGACCTGAAGGGGGGCGTCCAGCTCGTCTACCAGGCGAGGCCGACCGCGCAGTCGAAAGTCGACTCTGAATCGCTGAACCAGTCGATCAACATCATGCGCAAGCGCGTCGACCAACTCGGCGTCTCCCAGCCGGAAATCCAGCGCTCGGGCTCGGACGAAATCGACGTCGCGCTGCCGGAAGTGAAAGACGCCAAACGCGCCGAACAGGAGGTCGGCAAGACCGCGCAGCTGTTCTTCTACGACTGGGAGCCGAACGTGATTGGGCCGACCGGCAAGCCGGCGCCGACCGAAGCGATCGTCACCGGCGGCCCGACGCCGGCGAGCGCCGAACGCGGCCTGCCCGAGTACGAGGCCGTGCAGCGCGCCGGCAAGCGCACGGCCGAACTGCGCCAGAACGACACGACGTGGACGAAGGGCTGCACGCCGGCGCAGATCGGCGAATGCATCTACGGGACGTGGTATCTGCTCGACACCAAGCACGAAAAGGTCCTGCGCGGCCCCGAGGAAACGGAAAAGAACCTCTACGCCGACGGCTACAAAGCGCCGCTCGGCGCGAAGCCGCAGGTCGTGCGCGTCAATCCCGGCACGGTGCTCGTGCAGGCGCAGCCGATCCAAACCAGCTCGGGCAAGGTCACGCAGAAAAGCCCGAACAGCTACTACGTGCTGAAGGACGATCCGGTGCTGACCGGCGGCGACGTGAAGAACCCGACGCAGAGCTTCGACGAAAGCGCCGGCGGGACCGGCGCGCCGAACGTGACGTTTGAATTCACCGGGCACGGCAAGAGCGTCTTCCAGCGGGTCACCAAGGAAATCGCCCATCGCGGTCAGGAAGCGCAGCTGCCGGGAGTCCCCAGGGAAGCGGCGCTGCAGCACTTTGCCGTCGCGCTCGACGGGCAGATCATCACGGCGCCGTCGATCGACTACACGAAGTACCCGGAAGGGATCGACGCCTCGACCGGCTCGCAGATCGCCGGCGGCTTCACGATCACCTCGGCGCAGGAACTCGCGCAAGAGCTGCAGTCGGGCGCGCTGCCGATCAAGCTGCAGCTGATCTCCAACTCGCAGGTGTCGGCGACGCTCGGCAAAACGGCGCTCAACCAGGGGCTGCTCGCCGGGCTCGTCGGCTTCGCGATCGTCTGCCTGTTCCTGCTGCTGTTCTACCGCGTGCTCGGCGCCATCGCGATCGGCGGCCTCGTGATCTACGGGATCTACTTCTTCGCGCTGATCAAGCTGATCCCAATCACGCTGACGCTGCCGGGCATCGCCGGGCTGATCCTCACGATCGGCGTCGCCGCCGACGCGAACATCGTGATCTTCGAGCGCGTCAAGGAGGAGATTCGCGGCGGCAGATCGGTGATCTCCGGCATCGCGACCGGCTACAAACGCGGCTTTGAAGCGATCGTCGACGCGAACGTCGTGACGTTCATGACCGCGTTCATCCTGTTCGCGCTGGCGACCGCCGAAGTCAAGGGCTTCGCGTTCACGCTCGGCATCGGCACGCTCGTCTCGCTGTTCACGGCCGTGCTCGCGACGCAGGCTGCGCTCGGCGCGATGGGCCGCTCGAAATTCGTCTCGCACCCGGCCGCGCTCGGCACGGCGCGCCGCGGCGGCGGCTGGACGTTCGACTTCATGGGCGCCTCGAAGTGGTTCTTCTCGCTGTCGGGCACGATCCTCTTGATCGGCGCGATCGCGATCGGGGGCAAGGGGCTGAACTTCGGGATCGACTTCAAGTCGGGCACGCGGATCCAGACGGCGTTCGTGCGGCCGGTCAGCGTGAGCGAAGTCGCGAAAGAGATGACCGCGGTCGGCTACGGCAATACCGAGGTGCAGAAGTACAA
>Ga0210386_10002684_pt1 | contig 15155 bp, 14 predicted proteins | sample IncBWH32OmetaG_FD_160091 | JGI IMG/M metagenome (GOLD analysis project Ga0210386, IMG submission 160091) | Forest soil microbial communities from Barre Woods Harvard Forest LTER site, Petersham, Massachusetts, United States - Inc-BW-H-32-O ... | reverse complement strand
ATGATGGAAGGGCCCTGGTGCCGATTCCGAAGAGAAGCGCGAGCCCGTGAGCGACATCGACATTGCAGTGGCGGATAGTCTGAAAGTGCTTGACCTCAAACGGCCGATTAGAGAAGCGACCTAATTGCTGCGCAGCCGCGAAACGACGCGAAGGGCTAATGGCGGAAATGCTCGTCGAAGATGATCCGATTGCTAACGTCGTGTCCATTCGCTGATCCGGAAGAAGGAATTTCAAAATCATCATGAGAGACGCTCGGGTCTGCGAGGAACGTTGGCGCTCAGATAAACCCAATGGATAGGATCATGCTCGAGGGCGCGGAAACCATGGCGCTATCGCCGGACCTGGCCGAAACGACTTCCAGGTCCCTGGCGGCTGAGCGAGACGATCGGCGATGACCCACAGGGCCGGCGCATGAAAACCAAGGCCAATGTGAGTGGTGTTGACCTCAACGTTCTCCCGCTCACCGCCCTCTTCCTCTAAGCACGCGCGCCAGGCGACGACGCCGTCGGCGCGCGTGTATATCGACGTCGACGGGACTGGAATCGGTTGGGCCAACCGGCTCACCCGGTCGGGGGTTGGCGGCTCGTATTTCTGTCCCGTGAGGAGCCTCCAGATGGCACGGACATTGCTCGCGCCCGGCGCAGCAAAGGGGCTTCCGAGCGTGATGACCATGCGAACGTCAGCCGGGATTTGTCGCGCGACTTCACGCGCGATGATGCCACCGCGGCTCCAGCCGACCAAGCTAACCTTCAGGCCGGAGTCGTTCCGAAGCATGGCGACCCGCGTAGCCAGGGCAGAAACGTCGGTGTCCGGCGCTCGGACATTGCGTCCGCGACCCCAGCCATAAACCTGATACCCCAAGGCGTTGAGGAAACCGCGGATCGCGATCGTCGACCGATCGTCCGCCCCCAGTCCGGGCAGGACCATCACCGGATGTGGCTGTCCGCGCGGCGCGGTGGCCAGGAATGGCGCGGCAGCGAACAGCGCAGGAATATCAAGCAGCCCACGCCCCTCGGTGGTGAGCAGGGCTAGCGAGGGTGGCCTTACCGTCTTGTCGTCGCTACCCATCAATACGACTCATTGCTACTGGGCTTGACGCATAGATTTCAGTTGTCTATCCGCCGCAAGGCAGTGATCCGCGATGGCATCGACGAGGATAGGCACTAGACCGTTCGCCAGATCGTGTCCCATGCCGGGAATGATCTTCAGCGCAGCGCCCGGGATGTGCTTGGCAGTGTCCGTGCCGGCTTCGACGGGGACGAGCGGATCGTCGGCGCCATGAATCACCAATGTGGAAACCTTGATCTCCTTCAACAACTCAACCCGGCTGCCGGACGCTAGAATCGCCAGCATCTGACGCCCTACGCCGGGGGGATAATAAGAACGATCGGCGGCTCGCTCGACCTTTGCACGAAGCTCGGCATCCGACGTCGGAAATCCTGGGCTACCGATAATGCGAAGGATCCTCACACCCTCTCTTATGACGCTTTCGCGATCACCAAATGGTGGACGAGACGAAAGCAGTGCTGAAATTGCCTCGGGCCTGCCCTGCGGCAAGCCGGGGGCGCCGCTCGACGACATGATCGACGTCAGGCTCCGCGCGCGATCTGCATATCGGGCCGCGACAATCTGGGCGATCATCCCACCCATCGAGGCGCCGATCATGTGGGCACGGCCGATGTGAAGTGCGCCCATGAGGCCGACGGTATCCGCTGCCATGTCGTCGAGCGCATAGGGCGCCTCCACGGACTCCCCTGCCATGGCGCGTGCGAAGGCGGCGATCAGATCGACTGGCGCGGCGTTCTCGATCTTTGTCGAAAGGCCGATATCACGGTTGTCGAAGCGCACGACGCGAAAGCCGCGTTGCGCAAGCGCGAGGCAGAACGCGTCCGGCCACGCGATCATCTGGGTCCCCAGACCCATGATGAGCAAGATCACCGGGGCCTTCGCGTCACCTATCTCGTCGTAACAAAGGTTGATACCGTTCGCAGCGACAATTGGCATCCATGTCTCTCCTGCCACCCTCTCATCACGAACTACTCAGGCATTGCGGCCTTTGCCAAAAACGTTGCCGACCGCCCGCCTCAGCCAACTCGGCTGATATTTCATCCATCGGACCGCAAGCTCGTTTGCAATTCCCGCGACATGGACCGGCTTTCCCGCCATGCAGGCGCGATAGCCTTCCTGAGCAACCGTCCTGGCATCCATGATCATCATGCCGGGCAGGCTGCCAAGGCTCGTGCCGTGGACCATTCCTGTATCGGTTACACCGGGACACAGGGTCGTCGCCGTAACCTTGGTACCGCTCAATTCCTGGGATAGAGCATCGCCGAACGACAGCACATAGGCCTTCGAAGCAGCATAGACAGCAAGATTCGGAACCGGCATGAAGGCCGCGACTGACGCAACGTTCAGAATCCTTCCGCAGTTCCGCTCGAGCATCGGCCCAAGAAACAGGCGTGTGAGCGCGGTCAGAGCAACGATATTGACCTGTAACAGCCGCAACTGTTCATCGAGGCCGATTGCGCCGAAGCGACCTTCCAACAAGAGGCCTGCGTTGTTCACAAGCAGATCGATCTGCACCCCCGCGTCATTGAGCGAGTCGAAGACGGCTCGCGCCGCACCGTGCTCGCAGAGATCGGCTGGAACGATCGTAACCCTGGTGCCGTGTTGATCCCCCAGCTCGCGCGCCAGGTCCTCCAGTTTGTCCCGGCTACGCGCAAGCAACACAAGGCTGAACCGATTGGCAGCCAATACGCGCGCGAGTTCAAGGCCGATGCCGCCCGACGCGCCGGTGACCAGCGCAGTCTGGCTGTCATTTCCGTTGGTCGTCATGTGGACATCCTGTTCGCGCCCGTCAATGCGCGGGCACCGCGGCCGGCGTACGGGCGGCCGCCGGAGCCGGCCGTATCGTCAGCAGAAGAATCATTCCGGACAGCACGTACAACGTCATCACGAAATACATGCTGTAAATGTTGTCGTCCGTGGCTCTCAGAATAAATCCATTGATCGACGGACTGAGCGCTGGACCAAGGTTTCCGAGACTGCTGATGAAGGCGAGCCCACCGGCGGCAGCACCTGTCGACAGATACTCGCTGGTCAGTGCAAAAAACAGCGGGGTCGCCGACGCAATCCCGATGACCGCGAAGGAGAGAGCCATGATCGATCCGACCAAATTGCCCTCAAGCAGCGTGGTGATGAAAAGGCCGACCGCCGCAATAACAACGCATGCAGCAAAGTGCCATCGCCGTTCATGCCACTTGTCCGAATGGCGACCAATCAGGATCATGCCGATGACGCCCGCGGCATTTGGGATTCCTGCATAGATTCCGACCAGGAACAGGTCCTTGACCCCCCAACTGTGGATCAACGTCGGCAACCAAAACACCATGGTGTAAGTGGCGCCCAATAAGAGGAAATAGACGAGCGCCAGCATATACGCCTTCGGGTCTCGGAGCATTTGCCAGAATGTTCCCTCCGCTTCACCCTCGACGTCCTTGACGTCGTGCTGGAAGGCATCGTCGAGCACTGCTTTCTCGTCCTTCGAGAGCCAGGGGGCCTGATCAGGCTTGTCCTTCAAAAGAAGGTACACAAGAAGGCCGAGGATAATCGCTGGCAACCCTTGCACGAGGAACAGCCATTGCCAGCCGTGAAGACCGCTGAAGCCATCGAAATATTTCAGGATGAAGCCGCATAGTGGTCCCGCAATGACGGACACGATGGCTGTGGCCGACATGAAGATCGCAATCACCTGTCCGCGCCGCACGGAGGGATACCAATAGGTGAAATACAGAATGACGCCGGGAAAGAACCCCGCCTCAAAGGCGCCAAGCAGGAATCTTACTATGTAGAATTGCAAGGGCGTTGAGACGAACATCATGGCGCACGCAGCCGCCCCCCACAGCACCATGATGCGCAGCAACGTCTTGCGGGCGCCGATCCTCTCCAGGAGAAGGTTGCTGGGGACTTCGAACAGGAAATATCCCACGAAGAAAATGCCCGCACCGAGGCCGTAGACCGCATCGTCAAACGGCAAAGTCTGCTTCATTTGCAGCTGCGCATACCCGATGTTGATGCGGTCCAGATAAGCGACCATGTAGGCGATCAGCAGCAGGGGTATGATGCGCCAGTCGATTTTCGAGAACACGGCCTTGTAAGCCGGGTTTTCCAATGCTGGCGATGCCTTGTTTGCTGCTGCCGTATGCATGTTCGTTCCCCCAAAATATTCTCAAACTCTAATTGTCCGTATGCGGCATCCGCCGCCGGCTCCGGCGAGGTGATTGGGGCAATCCTAAGGGCGGCGTCACCCCGCTGCCTGACTGGCTGCTTGCGACTTCCTTTGCCTCTGCCAGCTCCTGAGGTGCGACGACGGAGGGCGCGACTGCGACCGATTCCTTCTTCGTGGAAGCCTTGGCAGGTTCATTCGGTGCCGACGCCGCAGGCCCGACGGTGGCGACCGCTTCGACGGGCGGCAACGCCTCGATCTCGCGCAGCGCAGTGCGCAAGTGCTCGATCATTTCATAGGACTCGTCCTGCGAAAGAATGCGTCGGCAGGCCGTGAGGCCGAATTCGAGCAAACCGGCGTAGCTTTGCACCGTGATGTTCAAGGCGCTGCCGTGATAGGGGATCGAGACCGGGAAATAGTGCACCATTTTCGCCCCGGCCATGTAGAGCGTCATCGGTGGTCCGGGGACGTTGGAGATCGCGACGTTACCAGCCGCCGGCAAGCGGCTCACCAGATTGGAACGGCCGAGCAGCGAGGCCAACCCGGTCAAAAGCCAGGGCGATCCTGTAATCGGGATATCCACCCCGAGTACCGGCTTGAGCTCCTTCACAACGGCCTTGGCCGCTTCGGACGACGCGTGGATTGCCCTGAAGCGGGCGGGCAAGTCGTCGATGTCGGTCGCCAGATCAACGCGAACACCGGCGACCTGGTTGTTCATCGCCTTGTCACCCTCGGCGCGCAAGCTGACCGGCACCATCGCGATCAGCGGCTCCTTGGGCAGCAAGCCCCGTTCCCTCAGGAAGTGGTGTAGCGCAATACTGCACATTGCCATCACGATGGTATTGACGGTGCCGCCCACGCGCCTGCCCAGATCCTTGATATCGGCCAGAGGCAGCGACAGCGTGCTGTATGAACGCTGATTGGTGATCGAGTCGTTGAATATCGTGTTCGGCGCGAGACCGAGATTGAGCGAGCGTTCACCTTTCTCCGACCGCTGGCTGGCAACAACTCTGGCGGCCGTGTCGAAAGCTTTGGCTGCTGTCGGCAGCAACTCGGCAAGTTTGCGATATTGCTGCGCCGCATTGACGGCAGCCGCCTCCAGCAACTCGGTAACGCCCAGCTGGTATTGGCCGCTCGTGCGCTTGCGTCGCGGTGGCGGCACCTTGCGCATCTGCGGCGAGGTGTCATAGAGCACCTTGGCGAGTTCGACCCCGGCCTTGCCGTCGACCCCGCTGTGATGGGCCTTGGTATAGAAGGCGGCCTGTCCGTTTTCCAGGCCATCGATGACGTACATTTCCCACAGCGGACGACTGCGGTCGAGCAGCGAGGCGTGCAGGCGCGCAACGAGCTGTTCGAGCTGGGCCATGGTGCCCGGCCGACGCAGGGTCGCGGTACGGACATGATAGTCGAGCTCGATGTCGTCGTCCTCGATCCAGACCGGCTCCGCCAGTTGGAACGGCATCTGCGCCAGTTTGCGGGTCAGCAACGAGGAGAGGTGCAGGCGCTCGCCAATCAGCGCCTTGACGCCCTCGTAATAGTCATCCTTGTAACCCTCGGGCAGCTCGAAAAGCATCAGGCTGCCGACATGCATCGGCGTCTCCGGCGTTTCGAGGTGCAAGAATGAGGCGTCCATGCTGCTCAGTTGATCCATCTTCTTGCCTCCCTTGAATTTTCAAGCAACAGTTTGCGCGCCAGCGGGCTTGACCCGATCTGCCATCGCACCGGATGCGGCCCGCGACCTCGCGCAAGATCGGCGCCCATCGGCTTTCGAAACGCCGACTAAACCGCTGTCGTCTTCCGTTCCTCCTGCTCGTAAAGATTCTTCTTTGAAATCTTGCCGACCGGGGTTCTGGGCAGTTCATCGCAGATCTCGAGCGCCAGCACCATCTCGTGCTTGCCGAGTTTGTCCTTCAGGAATTTCTGGAGCTCCTCGAGCGTAAGCGTCGCGGCACCAGCCTTCAGCTTGATGAAGGCTTTCGGCGACTGGCCGCGATATTCGTCGCGGACACCGATCACCGCCACCTCCTCGACCGCCGGGTGCTTGTAGATCGCCTCCTCTAGAACGCGCGGATAGACGTTGAAGCCGCTGCACAGCAGCATGTCCTTGGTGCGGTCGACGATGAAAACGAAGCCGTCCTCATCCATGTAGCCGACATCGCCAGTGCGGAGGAAACCGTCAAATGTCGTCACCTCGGCCGTCGCATCCGGCCTGTTCCAATAGCCCTTCATCACATTTGGGCCCTTGATGCAGATTTCTCCGCGTTGGCCACGCGGGACGTACTGCTCCGGGTTATCAATGCTGAGGAACTTGATGATGATACTGGGCATCGGCATTCCGCAGGATCCGACCTTGCGCATGCCATCCTTCTGGGCCGGCGTGAAGGTGCCGGCCGGCGAGGTCTCGGTCATGCCCCAGCCTTCGCTCAGGTTACAGCCGGTGATCGCGGCAAATTGCTGCGCGACCTCAAGCGGCAGCGGCGCCCCGCCTGAGCCGCAATATTTGAGCGTGCGCAAGCTGTGCCGGGGAGTCTCGGGATGGTTGATCAGCGCAGTGAACATCGTCGGCACACCGCAGAAGACGCTTACCGCTTTCGCCGAGATATCCTCAAGCGCGGCCTTTGGATCGAAGCGCACGTGCTGAATAATCTCCGCTCCTTGGAGAATAGCGAACAGAACATTCACCGCGAGCGCATAGATGTGGAATGGTGGAAGCACCGCAAGGAAGCGCTCCTGACCTTCGGCAAGCACCGGAGGAGAGCCGGCGGTCGTTGCCCTGTACTGCTGGCACGTGCTTGTAAGATTGGCGTGGGTAAGCATCGCGCCCTTCGGCAGACCTGTCGTCCCACCGGTATACTGAAGCACGGCAATCGTCTCGGCGGGATCGGCGACCGGATAGGGTTGGAAATTCCCATCGTTGCGGAGCAGTTCGGAGAAGCTGATGTGGCGGTCGTCCCATGTCACATCACTCAGTTGTCGGCTGGCCTTCATCTCGGTCATCACCGAGTCGGGATCGGCGCTCAGTTCGGCCAGGTTTCCCACCACCAGTTTCTTCAACCGCGTCTTGCCGAGCATTGCCGCCATCTGCGGATAGAGCGATGCGATATCAAGCGTGATCAATAAGTCGGTGCGGCTGTCCTCGATCTTGTGCTCCAGCACCGTGGCGGCGTCGAGCGGCGAGTAGTTGACCACCGTGCCGCCGGCCTTCAGCACGCCGAAAAACGCGATGATATAGTGCGGCGAGTTCGGCAAATACAGGCCGACATGGATGCCTGGCTTTACGCCAAGCTGCTGTAGTCCCCGCGCGGCGCGGTTCGCAAGGTTACCGAGATCGCGGTAGGTTATCCGTTTTCCCATGAATTCAATCGCGGGGCGATCCGCCCATTTTGCTACTGCGTCATCCAGAATTTTCTGGACTGGTCCGGGTACGATCTCGGCATCCCAGAGGACGCCCGAAGGATAGGAGTTGATCCAGGGCTTGTCGTTCATCAGGTCTCCCTCCCTTCTTAATCGTCAGGGCTTCAGCTCGCTGTGACCCACCGTCGACCGCCAGCGCGTGGCTGGTAATGAAGGCACAGGCGTCGGAGGCGAAGAGTACCATCAAGCCGTTTAGGTCTTCGAACTCGCCACAGCGTTTCATCGGCGGCAACTGCGCCGGCGCGCCCCGATCGAGGCGCAATCATCCTGGTCGGGAAATCGCCAGGCGCGATCCCGTAAACGTCGACGCCGAGCGGCGCCCATTCAGTGACAAGTATGCGCGTCATGTTCGCGAGCGCGCCTTTGCTGTCGGTATAGGCGGGGCGTCGGCCATCTTCTGGACAGCCACCGGTCAACCGCCCGTCTCGACGCGATTTCACCTTGCCGCGACGGCGCGGAACAGTCAACACGCCCTATTTCGGTTGCAGCAGCTTCTGCAAGTTTACCATATTCTCCTGCATGCGCTCCTGCACGATCTTCCACGCGTTGTTGCGCGATTGCGCTTCCATCTCGAAAAGTTCGCGGAAATCGGCGATCGCCTTCTCAATGCCCTGTTTTGCGACATCAGCGCGTTTTGATATCGCTTCGGCGCTCGTGGCATCTTTGACTGCTGCTTGCCATTCCGCCAGCGTTTCTCGGAGGATCTCGTTGCGTCGTGCCACGAGTGCCTTGATCCCTTCGGAAGCCTGCTGGCTCGCCTCTGTTAAAGCTTCCATGTCCTTGCGCTGCCAGTCGATAAGCGCGTCGATATCGAGGCTGGGCAACTGGAATTTCTCGATCAGCTTTTTGAGATCCTCAAATCCGGGAAACGCGCCTGCGTCCGGGCCGGTAGGTTGCCGTCTGTCGGTCTCCATGAATTTCGTCCTTCTCGGTTCGGTGGTTGCGGTGAATGATCAGGCGATGTGTCGAGCCAACTAGACCTCGATTGGACCGGCGCGCGACGGCGCCGTGCAATCGCCGTCGCAACGATACGGATCGGAATACAACAGGCTGCGGAGCCCGCCGCGATCGAACGGCCGCCATTCGTCTTCCGGCAGCGCAAGCCGGTCCGCGATCGCGTACAACACGGCGGGGTTGTACCCCAAGCCCGAATGGCTGCCCTCGACCTCGATGTTTTCCGTCGTGGCGCTCTCCTGTTCGCGGCAGCCCTGCCACGCGACGATGCCGTCGCTACGGGTATAGATTGCCGTGCTCGGCACCGGCGGCGGAAGCTTCATGGCTTCGCGGTCGGGCCCGTCATCGACTCGGCGTCCGCTCAAGACTTCGTAAAGCCGCCAGGCATTGCTCGCCTTGGGCTCGTTGGCGAATGGGCTGCCGAGCGTGATCACCTGACGTACCAGTTCCGATGATCGCCGCGCCGCCTCGCGCGCAAGGACGCCGCCAAGGCTCCATCCGATCAAGCTGACCTTGCGATTATAGCGTTGAGCAAGCTCGACGAGCCTGGCGTCTATGGCAGCTTCGACGCCCGCGCGCGGGCCACGGTTCGGACCCTGCTTCCATCCATGGGGGGCGTAGCCTTGCGCCTTAAGGTAAGTGCGCAGCGGTCGGGTCGAGACGTCGCTTGCGGCAAGACCGGGCAGCACGAGCACCGGATGTCCATCACCGCGCGGCGCGCGCTGCAGCAACGGGTAAGCCACCAGGAAGGCCTGCAGCTCCCAGATCGCACGCGCTTCGAGCGCCAGCAGCAGTCGAGACGGCGGTCGTGAACGGTCAACAGCCCTGTCCATGTCAGAACGTCCCATCCCGATGTTGCGGATAGTCCCGCATTTTCTTCAGCGTCAGGCGCTTCTATCCGACCACTAGTCCGCTTCAGAGGCCCACATTGTCGCTGAAACGACAATCTTTCCGGGTTTTTTGCGACCGCTTAAGAGGGCATCCGCGGCGCCCATTACGGGCAGGGCCCCCCGCAGCTGCTCGAGACCCGTCACGCGCTCGATCTTTTCACCTACCAGCACCGCAGGCCGAGTATTTTTCGAGGAGGCGGCACTACTCGACGATGGCTTGGATGTCGCGGTTCTCCAAAACGAGCCCCTGACGTTCCTCTGTTCCCCGCACCGCCACCTCCACCATGGCGCGGGCCAAGTCGTCGGCGCGAACTACCTGATGTGGGAATATCAGTCGAAATGCGGGGTAGATCGCGCGCAACAGGCGGTAGCCGAAATTCGGCTCCCGCCGCGACGTCACTGGGTAGATGTACGCGGGTCGGAAAATGTAAACGCTGGCAAAGCCCGTCGCGAGTAGCGCGTTCTCAGCCGCTCCCTTGTAGTGTGCGAAGGGCATCTGACTTCGTCCCGTCGGGTCCGCGCCACTGCCGCTCAAGAAGGCGAACGCTGCTTCGGGGCTGCTGTCATGAAGAACTCGTGCGAACTCTATCGTGTAGTCCACTGTTATCGTGCGGAGCTCTGTGTCCGATACCGCCCCGGTATATGCGCCCGGGCAGAAGATCGCTGCGTCCTGATCCGAGAGCACCTCCGCGAGTGCCGAGCAGTCGGCGAAGTCTTGATGGAGAACCTCTGTCAACCTGGGATGCGAGATACCGACCTTTCTGTGCCCGATAGTCGTCGCACGTCCAACCGCGGAGTGCTCAAGGGCGTACCGAAGCGCGTAACCACCGACCATTCCAGTCGCGCCCACAATAACGAGGTTCTTCTGGCCAGCCGTCCGAACGATTATCTCCGACTCCGAGGCGCATATTGAACCCGCCTGGCTCGTCATTGTCATGAGAGTGCGCGCTCCTTCAACCAGTCGACGTGGAGCTGGCGCTCCGCAAAAAACCACGCGCCGTCCATCTTCACGATGCCGCAAGCCCGCATGCTCGTTCCAGTCGATCCAACTCGATCGGCATAGAGTCGGCAAGCTCCTGAACATTCGGGAGAATGTTCGCCGCCGCGGTGAATCCGAAATCCAAATGATCGCGATAACTTTGCAGCGTAATATTCAATCCCATCCCATGGGTAACGATCGATATAGGGTAGGAGTGCAACAGTTCGGCTCCATTGGCATACAGCGTCATCTTCGGCCCGGGTACGTTCGAGATAGCGACATTGACGGCCGGAGGAAGTAAATTCGGCAGGTTCGAGCGGCTATATACCAGCGAGAATAATTGGATTCCCAAGGGCGAGCCCAATACGATCGAATCCTCCACCAGAGGGGCAAGCTGTCTGAACGGACTGGTTAGCTCCTTCGACTTTGCCGAATCGGCGACGATCGCCTCCAGTCTCAGTTTCGGATCCTCGATCTCGGTATTGAGCCTGCAGATCATGCCCATAACCTTGTTGCTCGCTGACGTATCGCCCGTTTCTCGCGTAGATACCGGCACGAATGCCGTAAGCGATTTTTGGGGGAGCGCGCCTTGCTCGAGAAGGTGCCCGCGAAGTACGCCGCTGGAAACCGCAAGCACCACGTCATTCAGCTTTGTTCCCGATTTGGCGGCGATGGCTTTCATACGCGACATCGGTAGCGTAACCGCCGCGTAACTGCGTTCGGAGCAGATAGACCCGTTGATGATTGTCGGCGGCGCAATGAGTTTGCTCAAATCATCCAAACTGAGCGTGCTGATCAGTTTGTTTCCGAGCTCGTTCGCCATTTTAAGTACGTGAGGAAGCCCTGCGAGAAACTTGTTTCGCTGGTGCAGTCCCTGAATCGCCGAGTCGACGAGCACCGACGCAAGGTCGCTCCTTCCGGTGCGCGGGACTTGGTCGGACGCGCTCAATCTATCTTTTTCTCCCAACGTCCAAAACTCGAGCGAGGAGGCCACTAACGCCGACACGAAATCGCGCTCATCGTCCCTTCTTGACGCCTTGCGAGGCGGTGGCGCGTCGACTTCCCTCGGCGAGGGCGAGGCGTCGTAGATCAGTTGCGCCATTTTCGCACCCGCACCGCCGTCGATGCATGCGTGGTGCATTTTGGAGTAGATTGCGACCCGGTTGTCCGGCAGGCAATCGAATACGTAGACCTCCCACAACGGCCGAGCGCGATTGAGCAGCTTGGCATGTAGCCAGCCGACGATGCGTTGAAGTGTCGCGTGGTCTGAAGGTGCCGGGAGTGCGCCACGGAATATGTGACGGTCGATATCGAACTGTTGGTCTTCGGTCCAGCTCGGATGATCAATGTCCAACGGCGTGTGGGCCAGCTTCCATGTCAGCATCGGCGCGAGATGCAAGCGCCGCCCGATCATCGCCTTGAAGTCCTCGAAGAAATCCCCTCGAAAATTGTCAGGCAACTGAAATATCGCCATGTTACCGATGTGCATGGGGACTTCTGGCGTTTCCACATAGAGGTAGGACGCGTCGCTTGCCGTGAGCTTCCGGATTGTTCGCGCCATTTCCGACGACTCCCAACTGCTATAATTTGGGCCCGTTTGCTAACTTCTCTCGGGACAGATGTAGGCCATTCCGAACGAGCCATGGTCGCGGAACGGCTTAAGAACCGCCTTCCGACATCGTGAGCCGATCGTCAGCGAAAAAACCGGACCATTCGCCGACCCGAGATCAAACGATAGGTCGGGTCAGTGACTTAAATTGTCGCTGAAACGACAATCCCTTTCGGCTTTTTCTTGGTAAGAATGACGGATGAACAAGACAGTCCTGAAGACTGTTCTGGGGAGGAACAAGTGGTTCGCCGGATTGCCGCCCGAACTGGCGGACGGCATTCTCCGGCTCGGTCGTGTGCGTAGACTGAACGATGCCTTGATCTATTCGGCGAGCGACTGCGCGGATGGGATGATTGCGCTCATCTCGGGGCAGATTCGGCTGACAAGCTTTTCCACGTCGGGCCAGCCCTCGTTTCTGGTACTGACTTCGCCGGGTTCGTGGATCGGCACCACTTCAGCGCTGGACGGTAGGCCGCATGGTTACGATGCGTTCGCGATCGGCGAGACCGTTCTGTTTCAACTCAGTCAGGAGCGGTTCAATTCGCTGGCAGGCGAAAGCGTCGAGCATTACTCCGCGTTCGTCAGGCTTCTATGCGATCACTTTCGCATCACGACCCAGTCCCTGATCATTCACCGCAACCGTCGACCTCTTTATTTGTTGGCGCGTGAACTTTTGAGGTTGGCTGACCGTCATGGAAAACGGACCAAGAACGGAGTCGTTATCGAGCTGCGGCTATCGCAAGAGGATCTCGCAGTAATGATCGGCGTTGGCCGCCAAACGATCAACCGCCTGCTGAAGAGTTTAGAGCAGGACGGGATCGTCACCACCAGCTACGCCTCACTCACGATCCACAATGTAGAGGCCCTCGAGCGGCTCAGGGCGAGCGAGGATCCGGACGAGGTATGACTTCAAGGTCGACGGTCTCACTCGGGTTGGCCGACGCCCTTCCACGATGTCTGTCATCCTTGCGTGTGTACAGTCACAAAAGAGGGCAGGCTTTAAAACGAACTTCAATCGGGATTCGCCGAGACGCCAGATTAATCATAGGCGAGCAGGTGCGCGAGAATTATGGGTTGCAGATCCGGCTCGCCTTCATTGGAAAGCCAGTGCGCATGTCCGGCCAGGCGAACGAATTGATAGGGCGCTTTGACAAGATCTTTCGTTCTCATGGCGGCGTCCTCGCCGAGCGCCATGTCGTTCTCGCCCCAAATGTAGAGGGTCGGAACGCGAACCTCGCCAGCGGGAAAGTAGAGATCATCGTCAATGGCGCGATACCAATTGAGCGTCGCGGAAAGGGCTCCTGGCTCGGCAAGGCTCAGCGCAGCCTCGTCAACGAGGTCTTTCGGCACGCGCGGGTCGAATGCAGCGCGCAGCCTTCGGGCTCCGCCGGCGAGCAAGGCCAATTCGGGAGAACCGTCCCGGCGTCGAAAGAAGCGGACGTAGTCGAGACGGTGATCTTGTGTGGGATCGGCTTTACGGGAATCTTGAAGGGCGATCGGGTGAGGCGTCGAGAGCACGGTCAGCGACTTGAGCCGCTGTGGATGTGACGTTGCAAGCGCCCACGCAACCATGCCGCCCCAATCGTGAGCGACGATATGGAAAGATTGCGCGCCAACGGCGTCGGCTATTCCAAGGACATCGTTCACGAGGCGATCCGGACAATATTCAGCCACGTCGAGCGGTCTGGCGCCGCGGGAATAGCCACGCTGGTCGAAGGCGACGGCCCGGTATCCGGCCGCACCCAACGCTTCCAAGCTATCCCGCCACCAACTGGAGAACTCCGGCCAACCGTGCAGCAGCACGACGACCGCGCCGCCCTCGGGACCGCACAAGCGCGCGTCGAAAACAAGGTCGCCGACCGCAAGCTTGGACCGAGTCAGACGCATCAAAATGCCTTCGCTTGGATCAGGCGCCCGTTTCAGGCTTGCATCGCGCGCGGGCGGACGAAGTCGGCGCGGCGATAGGCGGGATTGGGATATTTATAGAATCCCTCGCCTGTTTCGATTCCCAACTTGTTCCTGTCGATATATTCGCGCCTCAACCATCTCGCTTCCTCTGCGGCCGCCGCGTCGCCCGCTTCGGCCGCTGCCGTAAGGATCTGCAACGGCGTCCGTAGCCCGACGAGGTCCAGCACGGCGAAGGGACCCGTATCGCCACCGCCGGCGATCATCCAAGTTCGATCAACGTCGTGCGGACTGGCGACGCCTTTCGCGACGAGGCTTATTCCGGCGCGCACCCAAGGGATCAGAAGTGTGTTGATGATGTAGCCGGGCTGCTCCTTGTGAAGGGCGATCGGAACCATGCCGATCCGTTCGGCAAAGGCGATCACGTTGTCAAACGTCTTGTCATCGGTTCCTGAGTGGCGCATGACCTCGGCAATGTTGTTTCTCCAGAGGCGAGTGGCGAAGTGGAGCGCCAGAAACCGTTCGGGCCGATCCGTAAATTGTGCAAGCAGGCTCGGAAGAAGCGTAGACGAATTGGTTGCAAATATCGTCGTCCTGGGCGCGACGAGAGAGAGCGCCTCATAGAAGGGGCGTTTCACCGCCACGCTCTCGGGTACGGCCTCAATTACCAGATCCGACCCTTGGACCGCTTCCGCAAGATCCGATACTGCCCGGAGCCGCCCGACGGCCGCGGCGATCGCAGCATCGTCGGCCTTCAGATCCTTCCGATAGGCGGCGCTTAGTTCTTGCCATTTTTGCGGGAGCCTCGCGACGGCCGCAGGATCGATGTCGTAAATGCGCACGTCGCAGCCTTTGTATGCGCATTGAAACGCAATTTGAGAGCCCAAGACGCCGGATCCGGCGACGGTGACCTTATCCATGTTCGCTGCTCCTCATCGGTTGCCGAGGGGTGACCGCAGGCGTCACTTCGGATAACGCGCGCCTTCAGCTGAACGCCGTGATGTCGCGGGGCTCGATGCCGTTTTTCTTGCAGTAGCCAAAATATTGCTTGGCAGCGGTACGCCAATTCGCCGTGGCGATCACACTGTCGTCGTCGTTGAGATAGACGAGATCTCCGGTGACGATGTTGAGAACTACCACCTCTGGTCCGCCCTCCGGAACGGCCTCCGGCGCGTGAG
>Ga0210386_10002682_pt1 | contig 15158 bp, 12 predicted proteins | sample IncBWH32OmetaG_FD_160091 | JGI IMG/M metagenome (GOLD analysis project Ga0210386, IMG submission 160091) | Forest soil microbial communities from Barre Woods Harvard Forest LTER site, Petersham, Massachusetts, United States - Inc-BW-H-32-O ... | reverse complement strand
CCCCTTCTCCACCGGCGATATGGGGTCGGCATTGGAGGTGGTGGGGAAGAAGGCCTCCACATCCAGATGCGAGTTGTGCGGCAGGTCCCGCATGACCCCTGTGACCTTCAGGATATATTGATTGGTCTGGCAGTTCTCGCGCCGGTCATCGCAGCGGTTCTCGCTCACGATGATGGTCTTGCCCAGCGGTTCGGCATCGCCAAAATATTTTCGCGCCCGCGACTGCGACAGCACCACGGAATTCGCCTGGGAAAACACCGTGCCGGGCGTACCTTCCACCAGAGGCAGCTCGACGAGCTGGAAGAAGTTCGGATCCACGACATGGAATTGATCCAGGAACAGACGGTTGCCGATCATCACCGTCAATCGCTGGCCGGTGAGATGGGTGATGCCGGTCACTTCCGGAATCTGCTGCCCCATCGCCACCGCCACCGGATAAGGCGATCCGGAGAGGGGCATCGGCGTCTGGCCGGGCAGCGTAAACGTGACCTCGACCCGGTAGAGATTCTGGTCGTCGGGTATCCATCTGTCGTAGGAAATCTCGTCCCGGATGAACAGGATGATGAAGATGGCGCAGGACAGTCCCACCGCCAGGCCCGCGATGTTGATCAGGCTGTAGAGCCGGTGGCGGGCGATGTTGCGCAGCGCGATGACGAGATAGTTGCGGAACATGGGCGTGCGAGCCTCAGATCGCCGCCGCGACCGTGAGGATGCCCAGAACGCCCACCAAGGCGATGGTGACGGTCTGGAATGCTTCGACAATGAACTCCGTCGTCTTGTTCCGCGGCGCGCTCGGGATGCGATGATTGGTCATGGCATTGCTCCTTTTCAAACAGGACTTCTAAAGAACCTGACGGATGCTTTCGGTGACGATGGCCCCGTCCAGCAGATTGACGATGCGATGGGCATATTCGGCATGGGAATGGGAGTGCGTCACCATCACGATGGTGGTGCCTTCGTCGTTGAGCTGGGTCAGGAGCTGCATCACTTCCTCGCCATTGGTCGTGTCCAGGTTGCCGGTCGGTTCGTCGGCCAGGATCAGCTTGGGCCGGGCGACCACCGCCCGCGCTACGGCGACGCGCTGCTGCTGGCCGCCGGAGAGCTGCGACGGCATATGGCGGGCGCGATGGGCGATCTTCATGCGCTCCAGCGCCTCGCCGGCGCGCTTCTTGCGCTCGCCGGCGCTCACGTCGCGGTGATAGAGCAGCGCCAACTCGACATTCTCGGCCACGTTCAATTCGTCGATCAGGTTGAAGCTCTGGAACACGAAACCGATGGCGTTCTTGCGCAGTTCAGACAGTTCGGACTCGGAATGGCCCGCGATGTTCGTGTCGCCGAACCAGTATTCGCCGGATGACGGACTGTCGAGCATGCCCACGATATTGAGGAAGGTGGACTTGCCGCAGCCCGACGGCCCCATCACCGCGACGAACTCGCCTGGCCGGATCTCCAGATTCATGTCGCGGATGGCCGTGGTTTCGACCTCGGTGGTGCGATAGACCTTGGCAAGGTGCTTGAGCGTGATCATCTCTTCCTCGTTATTGGTTGTCCGAACTGTCGGCGCTTTCAAATTCGATGCGATCCATCTTCTGATAGGCCTCATAGCCCGAGATGATCGCCTTCTCCCCCGGCTTGAGCCCGTCGACGACCTCGACAAAGTCGGGATTGCGCCGGCCCAGCCGCACGGTGCGGCGTTCGGCATGACCGCCGCCGGGCGCCACGACAAAGACCCAGTTTCCGCCGGTATCCTGATAGAAGGGGCCGTTGGGCAGCATCACCGCCTGTGAGGCGCCCCCCAGTTCGACGCGCAGGTCGACGGCCTGGCCGACATGAATGCCGGTGGGCGCCGGCCCGTCGAAATAGAGATCGACCTTGAAGGTGCCGTTGGTGACCTGGGGATAGACCTTGGCGACCTTGGCGCGATAGTTGCGGTTGTCGATGGTGAACAGTGCCTGCTGCCCCAGGATCACATGGCCCAGATAGAATTCGTCGACATCGGCGGTGAGCTTGAAGTGATCGGCCGAGTTGACCTGGCCCAGCACCACGCCTTGCGCCTTGTTCTGGCCGACATAGGCATCCAGCGCGGTGAGCTGGCCATCCATCGGGGCACGGATGGTGAGCGCCTCGACCCCGGCATTGGCGACATCGACATGCTGGCCCGCGCCAGGTGTTGCACCCGTCAGCTGGGTCGTCCGCACTTTCTGTTCGGCATCGCGCGAGGCGATGGTCGCGGCCCGCAGCTTGATATTGTACTGGTATTCTTCCTGCTCTTGCTTGTAGACCGTGGGCGGAATGGCATTACCGTCCAGCAGAACCTTGTCGCGCGCCAGATCGCTTTGGAGCTTGCTGATCTGATGCTCGATATCCAGCAGGTCATGCTCATACTTGAACCGCGTCTGTTCGAAGGTGAGCTGCTGGGCGGCGACTTGCAGCTGCAGCGCCGGATTGGACAGGACGATCAGCGGCTGGCCGGTTTTCACCATGGCACCGTCCTCGACCAGCACCTGTTTGACGGTGCCGCCCTGATCGGTGGTGAGATAGTCGATGATGAAGGGTGCGACCGCGCCGCGCACCGCGATATAGTCCTCGAAGGGTCCCTCGCTAACCGTGCCGATGGTCAGCCGGTTGATCGGCACGCGATAGACATTGCCGCCCGCGCCCCTCAGCGCCCACACGCCGGCGCCACCGGCCAGGATCGCCAAAACCGCAAAGAGGGCATAACGGCGCCAACGCGGCTTGCGGGCGATGGCACGGTCCATGCCCCCGCCAAGGGATGTGGCCGGACCTTGCGGCGCGGACGCACCGGCAGGCGCCAATATGCGTTTCAACTCTGTCAGGGAGCGCGGCATGTTCATGGATCTTCAGTCCCGGGCGCCGGCGGATGACCGGCGATCAGATTGCACTTCATAGAGGATAGGCGGCATGGCATGATACCTTGTATCGCAAGGCTTATGCCAAAGTTAATTTTTTTGTTTTCAATGACTTATATGGACACTTGGAACCAACATGTCCGCAGGCGTACACAAAACCGGACACCTGTCCGCTGACGAACACATGACCATGCCCGCCTCCGCCCCCGATGCTCGCATCCTGGTGGTGGATGATAATGAAGACATCCTGCAAGCCGCCCGGCTGCTTCTGAAGCGCCATTTCGCCTCGGTGCAGACCCTGAGCGATCCGGCGCAGCTGGCCACCCTGGCCCGCCGGCACAGCTTCGATGTGCTGCTGCTGGACATGAATTTCAGTCCTGGCGCCGACGATGGCAGCGAGGGTTTAAGCCGCCTGGCCGAGGTCTTGGCCATCGATCCGCAAGCCGTGGTGGTCATGGTGACGGCGCACAGCGACGTGGATCTGGCGGTGGAGGCGATGAAAAAAGGCGCCGCCGACTTTGTCACCAAGCCTTGGGAGAACGAACGGCTGCTGGCCACGCTGATGGCGGCCTTGAACCTGCGCCGTTCGCGCCAGGAAACGGCGGAGCTGCGCCAGCGCAACCAGGGCCTGGCGGCCGCCACCCATCAGGAATCCGGCATGATCGGCAGCGCGCCTGCCATGCTGAAGGTCTTTGATGCCATCCGGCGCACCGCGCCCACCGGCGCCAATGTCCTGATCCTGGGCGAGAATGGCACCGGCAAGGAACTTGTGGCGCGCGAGATCCATCGACTGTCGGGGCGCGCCAACGAGGTTTTCCTGCGCGTGGACATGGGTTCGCTGTCGCCACAGCTTTTTGAAAGCGAGTTGTTCGGACACAGGCGCGGCGCCTTCACGGACGCGAAACAGGATCGTACGGGCTTTTTCCGCGCCGCCACCGGCGGCACGCTGTTTCTGGACGAGATCGGCAACGTGCCGCTGCATCTGCAAAGCAAGCTGCTGACCGCCCTGGAGCGGCGGGAAGTGGTGCCGGTGGGAGCGGAAAAAGCCGAGCCGATCGATGTGCGCCTGATCTGTGCCACCAATATCGGCCAGGACAAGCTCGCCGACGAAAGCCTGTTTCGCCAGGACCTGCTCTATCGCATCAATACCGTGGAAATCCGGCTGGCGCCCTTGCGCGAGCGCCGCGAGGACATCGCGCTGCTTCTGACGCACTATGCCACGCATTATTCCCAGAAATACAACCTGCCCGCCAAGCGGTTGAGCGCCCCGCTGATCGACAGGCTGGGCAACTGGTCCTGGCCGGGCAATGTACGGGCCCTGCGTCATGCGGTGGAGCGCGCCGTCATCCTCAGCGAAGGCGACGTGCTCGGCCTGGCGGATTTTCCCTTTGTCGAAACCGAAACCCCGCCGGAGCCGGCCGTCAATATCTCCCGCCTGGACACGGTGGAACGGGCCGCCATCGTGCGTGCCCTGGAAAAGAACAAGAACAATGTCAGCCGCGCCGCCGAAGCCTTGGGCCTGACACGCGCCTCATTGTACCGGCGGATGGAGAAATATGGACTATAGCCGCTTCCAGGCCGGCATCCTGCTCAGGCTCGCCACGCTGGTTGCGACCCTGGCAGCGCTGGCCTGGGTGATGCTCAACACCGGCTGGTATGTCACCATCGCGCTTTTGCTCGCCCTCATCGCGGGCGAGGTATTGGCCTTGATGCATTTTGCCACCCGTTCGGGACGCGAAGTCGCGCGCTTTCTGGACGCGGTGGCGTTCGATGACAATAGCATCGCCTTTTCCGGACTGTCGCGCGACAGCGCCCTTGCCGACCTGGGCGCGGCCATGACCCGGGTCCTGGACCAGCTCCGCACCGGCCGCGCCCAGCGTGAGGAACAAGCGCAATACCTGCAGAGCGTGATCGCCCATATCCCCGTCGCCCTGGTGTCCGTGGACGAGCACGGCGCCGTCCAGTTGATGAACATGGCGGCCCGGCGCCTGTTCGAGGCGGCCTGTGCCGACGCGCAGCAGTTCTCGCGCTATGGCGAGGCCTTCGCCGCCAGCCTCGGCAGTCTCAAGCCCGGCGATGGCATGATCGTGCGGATGGACCGGGGCAGCGGCACGCTCCAACTCAAGGCCGCCGCCACCGGTTTGGTCTTGGGCGGGGTCCATCATCGCTTGATCTCGCTGCAGAATATCGAAAGCGAGTTGACGGCGCACGAGCTTGCCGCCTGGCAAACCGTCATCCGCGTGATGGCGCATGAAGTGATGAATTCGCTCACCCCCATCTCCTCGCTCGCCGCCACCGCCGGCGACATCGTTACCGACGCGATCGCGCAACTTCCGCCGGACGATCCTGTAGCCGCCAAACTGACCGATGCCCGGGAAGCGCTGGAAACCATGGCCCGGCGCAGCGAGGGACTGCTGCATTTCGTGCAGAACCACCGGCGGATCACCAAGCGGATGGTGGCGGACGTCGATATCGTACCGGTGCGGCGCGTTTTCGCGCGGTTGCAGCGTCTTGTGGCCGGCGAGTTGGCGGCCCGCAATATCGAATTGACCACCAAGGTTGTGCCGGAAACGCTGGAGGTGTCCGCCGACGTCGAACTCCTGGACCAGGCCCTGATCAACCTGCTTCGCAATGCCATGGAAGCCTTGCGCGACGGCCAGCCCGGAAGGATCGCGCTGACCGCATCGCAGGAAGCCGGCGGCCATGTGGTGATCGCGGTTGCCGACAACGGTCCCGGCATTCCTGTCGAGCAACGGGAAAAAATCTTCGTGCCTTTCTATACCACCAAGCGGCAGGGCAGCGGCGTGGGGCTTACGCTTGTACGCCAGATCGCCACCGTGCATGGCGCGACCGTCGGCATTTCACAGACGCCGGGTGGCGGTGCGACCATAAGCCTGCGATTCTAGCGATTGCCGCTTGCCGGCAGGGCGAAGATCGCGATGACATCGCCGAACTGGGTTCGGCCAAGCCTGGACATCAGGCGCGGCCAGGCGTTTGCCGACAAGCCGCCGGCGGCGACCGCGACATATTGCACGCCTTTGACCCGATAGGTGACGGGAGGCCCGGCGACCGCGACACCCAGATTGAAGCTCCAGAGTTTTTTTCCGTTGCGGGCATCGAACGCGCTGAGTTGTCCGTCCATCTCGCCGCAAAACACCAGATCGCCGGCAGTGGCCAGGACCCCGCCGACCATCGGCAGCGCCGATTTGTGTTGCCAGTCGATCTTGCCGGTATCGACATTGACGGCAGAGAGCGTTCCGAACATGGCTTGCTCGTCCTTTCCGTCCATCACGAAGTTGAGCCTGCCGCCCATCACCTGGCCGGCGACAGGCGTGCCCGGCTGGTAGGCCTTGACCTCGACGGTGGTGTAGGAGGCCGGTTCATGCACGCCCATGACATAAAAGTCGCGGGTGCGGGGCGAGAAAGCCGCCGGCGACCACTGGCTGCCGCCATTGCTGGCGGGATAGATCGTGACGCTGCCATTTTCGGGCGGCACCTGGAACAGGCTGGCGCTCTGCGGCACAAAGGGATCGGACTTGCGCAGGCGTTCCCCGGTTTCGCGGTTGACGATGAAGACATTGCCGACTTTTCCCGCCTGGGCGGCCGCCGGCACCAGCTTTCCGTGACTGTCCCTGGCGTCCATGAAGATCACCGGCGCCGCCGCGTCATAGTCCCAGAGATCGTGCGGCACTTCCTGATTCCACCAGCGCAGCTTGCCGTCGCCGGCGCCGATTCCGACAATGGAGTTGGTGTAGGCATTGTCGCCCAGACGGTCATGCCCATCCAGATCGGGATTGGGATTTCCCACCGCAAAGCCGACCAGCCCGCGCGCCGGATCGATCGCCGGCGTGCTCCACACCGAACCGCCGCCGCGCAGATAGGAATCCCCGCTCCAGCTGTCGCCGCCGGGCTCGGACGGTGCCGCCGTGGTGCGAAACCGCCAGAGCAGTTTTCCGCCGGCCGCATCATAGGCCTGGACAAAACCGCGGCCCGGATATTCCGCGCCGGAACTGCCCACGATCACCATCCCATCATAGACCTGCGGCGCCATGGTGAAGGAATAGAAATAGGAGTCGGCGGGAAGCGTGGATTGATAGTCGGATTTCCACAACACCGCGCCATTTCTGGCATCGAGCGCGGTGAGCGTGCCGTCAAGCTGGGCGAGAAACAGCTTGCCATAGGCGATAGCGACGCCGCGCGACTGCGGTCCGCAGCACAGGTTGCTGTAGCGCAGGCTCGGCATATAGGACCACAGGGGTTCTCCGCTTGCCGCGTCATAGGCCTGGACGCGATCGCCGGGCGTTGAAACATACATGACGCCGTTGACCACCAAGGGCGTGGCTTCAAAGCTGTTGGCCACACCGGTCTGGATGATGGCGACCGGAGCCAGGCGCCGCACATTTCCCGGATTGACCTGCTTTAAGGGGGAATAGCGCTGATTATCGTAGGTCCGGCCATTCAGAAGCCAATTGTCCTGGTCTTTTGCCGCATTGCGCAGCATCGCATCGGTCACGGTGACATTGGCCGTGATCGGCCTGGCGACCAGTGTGGCTTCGGCCGGCTGGGCCGCAGCCGCGGGCGCGGTGTGTGATAGATCCGGCGGTTGGGCCAGGCATTTTCCGGATGCCAGCACCAAAAGGCCGAGGGCAAAAAGACCGGCGCGGTGGATATTCATGCTTGTTCTCCTGCGCTTGGCGGGAATGCTCATCTTATGACGTCAGCCTGTCGCGGCGCGGACAGCCAGATAAAGTATCGACGGCCCAACCAGGCAGCCGACGCCGGTATGGAAGGTCGCGGTCAGGGAGCCGTACGGCACAAGCCTGCGGTCCGTCGCCGCGAGACCGCCCGAGACGCCGCTCACCGTGCCCATCAACCCGCCGAACACCATGGCGCTGCGGGGATTGTTGAGGCCGATCAGGCCGGCGACAAGAGGGGTTCCGATCATCACCAGTATGGCCTTGAGCACACCCGTGGCGATGGAAAGTGCCATCACGGCCGAGCTTGCGCCCAGTGCCGCCCCGGTCACCGGTCCCACGATATAGGTGATCGCCCCGGCGCCGATGGTGGTCAGGGAAACGGCATCGCGATAGCCGAAGGCAAAGGCCGCGCCCACGCCGACAAGGAAGGGGAGCAAGGTGCCCAGCCCGATGGCAACCGCGCCGATCACCCCGGCGCGGCGGACTTGGGCCACATCCACTTCGAAGGCGGTGGCGACAATGGCGAAGTCCCGAAGCATGGCGCCCCCCATCAGCCCGATGCCAGCGAAGATGGGCAGATCGGCGAGCCCCTTCCCGCCCCCGGTGACAAGACCGGCCCAAAGCGCCAGGCCCAGCCCGATCAGGATGCCGATGGCCGAACCGTGAATGCGGCCAAAGGTCAGGTATTTGGAGACCGCATTGGAAAACCACAGGATCACACCGACCAGGGCAAAGGCGGTCAGAAGCCCGTTGGCGGTCAGCGCATGTGAGATTGTGGACATGGGCCTCAGTCCACCCCTTTCGAGGCGCCGGACTTCAATGCCCCGGACTTCAATGCTTCAGATCGGCGCGCCTCGATCTCGTCCATGGTTTCGACAGGGCCGCCGATCCGGCTCATCAAGGCCACGGCGGCAAAACACACCACCGGCGTACCGAGTGCGGCCGCGACCACGACGGGCCCGCTCTTGAGCGCGGAAACCACATTCTGCTGCGCCGCCATGGCAATGACGATGGGGATATAAAGCGCGCCCCAGAATCCGACACCTTGCTTCACGCCCTGGCTGAGCCAGCCGCGCCGCAACAGCCAGAACCGGCAGGCGATCAACAACATCATGGCGATGCCTACGCCGCCGACATTGGCCTTGACCCCGAGCAGGGTCCCCAGCCAATCGCCCAACAGACCGCCCAGCAGGGTGCAGATCGCCAGCAGCGCAACACCGGATATGGTCATGCCAGGGCCCTCCCGCGGGTATCAGAGCGATCGCTTCAATCGTAAAGCTTGGCGAACTTTTCCCGAATCAGATTTTTCTGCACTTTACCCATCGTGTTGCGCGGCAGCGCGTCAATGAAAATCACCCGTTTGGGATGCTTGAACCGCGCCAGCTTGGCGGCAAGGGCATCCAGCACATCCCTTTCCGTCAGGGCTGAGTCCTTGCCGGTCACGACGCAGGCCGTCACGCCTTCCCCGAAGTCCCGGTGCGGCAGGCCGACCACGGCCGATTCCGTCACGCCCGGCAGCTCGTCGATCAGGCTTTCGACCTCTTTGGGATAGACATTGAACCCACCGCTGATGATCAGATCCTTGTCACGGCCCAGAATATGGAGATAGCCGTTTTCGTCGATGCGGCCCAGATCGCCGGTGATAAAGAAACCGTCGGCGCGAAATTCCGCCGCCGTCTTATCCGGCATGCGCCAATAGCCTTTGAAGACATTGGGACCGCGCACCTCGATCAGGCCGATTTCGCCGGGCGAGCATGCCGTGCCGTCCTTGTTCGCAATCCGCAGTTCCACGCCCGGCAAGGCCACGCCCACCGAGCCGGGCACGCGCGGCCCGTCATAGGGATTGGATGTGTTCATGCCTGTCTCGGTCATGCCATAGCGTTCCAGGATCGCATGACCGGTTCTTGCCTGCCATTCGCGGTGCGTATCGGCCAAAAGCGGCGCGGACCCGGAAATGAACAGGCGGATAGGACGCGTGGTCCCGGGACCCAGCCGGCTGTCGCCCAGCAAGCGGGTATAGAAGGTCGGAACGCCCATCATCAGCGTTGCCTCCGGCAAAGCCCCGAAAATCGCGTCCAGATCGAATTTCGGCAGCAGGATCATGCCGGCGCCGGAGATCAGGGTGACATTGATGGCGACGAACAGGCCATGGATATGGAATATCGGCAGGGCGTGCAGCAGGACATCCTGGCGTTCGAAATGCCAGGTGTCCCTCAGGCTTTCGGCATTGGAGCAGAGATTGCCATGGGTGATCATGGCGCCTTTCGATCGCCCCGTGGTGCCCGACGTGTAGAGAATGGATGCAAGATCCGACATCCCCACATCGGCGTCGGCGTAATCCGCAGGCTGGTTTCGCGCCTCGTCGATCAGGGAACCGGAACAGCCTTTGTCATCCAGGGTCAGGAATTTCATTGGCGGCAAGGCGGCGGAAATCCGTTCCAGATTTGCCGGGGCACAGACGAACAGGCTGGGCTCCGCATCGCCGGCAAAATAGGCAAGCTCACTTGGCGTGTAGCCGGTGTTGAGCGGCAGATAGACAGCTCCGGCGCGCAGGCAGGCCAGGTACAGGCAGACGGCATTGGGACTTTTTTCGACTTGCACGGCGACCCGGTCGCCCGGCTTGACGCCATGGCGCGCCAGAACATGGGCAAAGCGGGCCGCGATGGCAAAGCAATCGGCATGGCTCAGGGACGGGCCTTGCAGCGGCCGTATCATCGGCCACACAGCGCCGGCGGCGGCGGCCTTGAATCGCTGAAACAGATTGCCGGTCATATGCGGTGCTTGCCGCTCGCGATGGGCCAGCGGTCCACCAGCTCGCCGCCCCGCACGACCAGATAGTGACCGTAGAGATTTACCGTCGGATCGCAGTGCGGGGTGACACAGGCGACTGCCGACCCCAGGCTGATCGCGTCATCCCCGGTCAGGGTGAGACATCCATATTCGTCGCCGAAGAAGGAATAGGTTGCGCCGGGCTCTGTGCCAAAAGCCAGGAGAGGCGCATCGGCATCGGTGGAAAAGGCCTTCAACCCGGCATCGGTGGTGGCCAGGCCGGGATGGTTGGCGCTCACCACCCGGCTCAGCACAAAGAGCGAAGTCTCGAAAGGCGGCCCGTCGTTCCAGACTTCGTTGTACTGCCGGTCCATGAAAATATAGGAACCCGCCTGCAGTTCGGTCAGAACCTGCTGCGCCGGATCGATGTCGAAGCTGCCGGTGCCGCCGCCGGTGATAATGCCGGGGGCAAGTCCCATCCCGCGAAGCTGGTCACGCGTGAGCCGCAACAGGTCCAGTGCGGCGGCCGAACGTGTCTGACGCTCCTTGCGGTCCGCCAGATGCATCAGATGTCCGGCGTAACCCTGTATGCCGGCGAATTCCAGACTGGGGCTGCGCGCGATCGCGCAGGCCAGCGCGCAGGCCGGCTCTCCCGGCGCAATACCGGTCCGGTGATGACCGATGTCGATGTCCACCACCAGTTTCAGCGTCTGGCCGGCATCGAAAGCGGCCTGTGCCAAGGTGTCCATCGTCTGCCGGCTGTCCACCGCGGCCATCAGGCCGGGACATGCCGCGTTCAAGATCAGCAGCTGCCGGATCGCGCCGTCCGCTACCGTCGGCGAGGTGACCAGGACCGAGGGGATGCCCGCGCCCACCAGCATTTCCGCTTCGTCCAGGCTGGCGCAGCACTGCCCGATGGCACCGGCCAAAATTTGCCGCCTGGCGATCTCAGCGCATTTGTGCGTCTTGGCGTGCGGCCTGAGCCAGATGCCGCTGGCGCGGCAATGATCGGCCATTTTTTCGATATTGCGCTCAAAGGCATCCAGGTCGATGACCAGCGCCGGCGTCTTCAGATCGGCGGCATTTCGCTTCAGGAGAGACTGCCAATCGAGCATCATTCAACCTGGCGCGGGTTGCGGCTTCCGCTTGCATAGCCTACCGGCTCTACCGGCAAAAGTGTTTATCGGCTGTAGGCCGTCGCAATGGAGCCCGGCCTCGCGCCCATCGGGATGGTCGCGCCCCTGTCCTGCTCCAATGTCTTGCCGTCGAATTTGAAAACTTCGATTTCCCGTTCCGCGGCGCATTGCAGCAGGATCAGTCTGTTGTCCTTGCTGATGGTGGCGCCCTGGCCCCAATGACCGGTGTCTGCCTGGGCGACGGGCGTCAATGTGCCATCCCCCACGGCGAAGACCTTCAAAAGCCCCAGCACCTTGCCGAAATTGGGATCGGACCTGACGGAAGCCGTGCCATTGGCCACCACGACGGCGATGTAGCGTCCGTCCGCGGACAGCACCACATGCTCCGGCGTCGGGCCCACCACGACAGACGCCGCGACACGGCCTGTGGCCAGGTCGGTCATGGCGACCGTGCCTTGGTGCGGCGGAGAAGGCGTGCCGGATGAAGGGTTGGCGCCGCCCAGATTGGTGTTGATGAGGTATTTCCCGTCATGGGTCACGACTGCGCCATAAGGCATGCGGCCTGATGAGAAGGACCGGCCGGTATCTCTGACCTCAGAGCCGTTCACCGAAAGCACTTCCTCTTGCGAAGGTGTCTGCCTGATGGCGATGGCGGTCTTGCCATCGGGTGCGAACACCACGTCGGTGGGACGGGATTTGGCGGCCAGCTGCACTTGGCCGGTCCGGGTGAGCCGCTCGCCGCTGAGCGAGAATTCCGTGATCGTGTCGTCTTCCGTATTGGCCACCAGGACAAGCTTGCCATTGGGGCTGATGGACACGCCGCTTGCGCCCGGACCCGCATGCGCGGTCTGCACCACACGGGGATTGGCGGGCATGGAAAGATCGACCACTTCCACAAGATCGTCCGGCTGCAGATTCATGCCGTCCAGCTTCTGGCAGACCGTGACCAGGGCGAACCTGCCGTCCTTGGAGACCGCGACGGCGGCCGGCGGACCGATCATCGCGGCGGGAGCTTGGACCGAACCCAGCAATTTGACATGGCCATCGCCAATTTTGAGCACCGAGATACTGTCGGGTTCTGGGCCATTGATGATGTCGCCCGGACGCATCTGCTTGCCGTCATTGGCGGAAACCGCGATTTCGGCCTGAACCGCGCCCGACATCGCCAGCACAGCCACGGCGCCGGCGATTGCTGTCTGCCATTCCCTCTTCTTCAATGGTTGCTCCATTGTTTTGTTTTCGACCAGGCAAATGCCTTGTTCGCAGGGATGGGGATTTCCGCGTCGAAAAAACATCACGACCCGGTATTCGTGCTGCCACCCCATGCCGGCGCCCGACACCAGGCCACGACCGGTTCCGTTTTATAAGATAGGAGGTCCCGCCGCCAGTGGGACCGGGGGGTTGAAAGGCGCGCGCGCGGGTCCCGGCGATGGTGCGTTGCCGCGCGTTGCTTCGCTATTGCGGGGGCGGCGCGGTCAGTGCCGCGTCACCTTGGCGGCAAACATATAGCCTCCGTTGCGGACGGTACGGATGATGTCGGGATTGCGCGGATCATCCTGAAGCTTCTTGCGCAACCGGCCGATGCAGACATCGATGCTGCGGTCGAAGGCCGGAGAATTGTTGCCATAACAGGCGTCCATAAGCTGGTCGCGGCTGAGCACGCGATTGGCGCGGGTCACCATCGCCTCCAGAAGCTTGAACTCGCCGCTGGTAAGCCCGATCGGGCGGCCTTCGGCGTCGTGCAGCGACTGGGCCGTGGTGTCCAACGTCCAGTTGCCGAATACATAGCGTTGATGAATCTCGCCAACCGGTGCGGCGCATTCGGCCTGCCGCCTGCCGCGGCGCAGCACGCTGCGCACCCGGGCCTGGATCTCGCGGGGCTCGAACGGCTTGGTGATGTAGTCGTCGGCGCCGATTTCCAGCCCCACCACCCGGTCGGCCAGGTCGCCGCGCCCGCTGACGATGATGATGGCCACGTCGGAATGGCGCCGGATCTGCTGGGTGATGGTCAGCCCATCGATGCCGGGAAGCCCGATATCGAGAATGACCAGGTCAACCTTGTCGGAGGAAATCACATTTTCGATTTCGGCGCCGCAATCCAGCGCCGTCACCCGATATCCATCGGCGCCCAGGCTGCGGCTCAGAAGAGCGCGCACATCCGGATCATCCTCGACAATCGTCACATGCTTGGTCATCCAGGCTCCCCGACCAGTATGGCTGATGCCAAGTGAATAGTGCCAATTTGTTACAAAAGGCCTAAAGCGCGGCGCCAAATTCATCGAACGACACATACCGAAACATTCCGACGCGAGGCCGAAAAACCGCGATCAAACAGGCGCCTTATTGCTTGGAATGGGCACACTCGCATCGGAGAAAAAATGAGCTGGTTTCAGAATTTATCGATCCGCAGCAAGGTCATGACGGCCTTCGCCACGGTCCTTGCCGTCACCGTGATCCTGGGGGTCTTTGCGATCAGCCGGCTCTCCATCGTCAATGATGGCGCCGTCACGGTCTCCGACAATTATCTGGTGGCATCCAATGGCCTGTCCGATATCGGCGCCAATGCCATGCGTTTTCGCCAGCTCCAGGCCTCCTACATCCTGGGGTCCGATCCCACGACAAGAGCCACCACGACCCAGTCAATGGCGACGACCCAAGCGATCGCCGACAAGGGCTGGACGACCTATTCCCCGACGATCGACCCCGGCTATGAGCGCGGCATCGCCGACAAATTCCATTCCGAGCTGACGGACTATCTCGCCATGAACGACAAGTTCATGGCGCTGGCCAACAGCGGCAAGACGGCTGAAGCCTCGGCCTATTACACCGGCGAGATGCGTGCCCTCTACAACAAGTTCTGGGCGGACCTGCAGGCGGATGAAGCCTATCAGCTCAAGATGGGCCAGAAGGCCACCCAGGACGGCGCCGAGGCCTATTCCAGCGCCCGCATGCTGATCATGGCGGCGCTGGGCATCGCCGCGGTCCTGTGCGTGGCCATGGGCTGGCTGATCGTTGCCGGCGTGTCTTCGCCCATCCGTATCATGACCTCCGCCATGGGCCGGCTGGCACAGCACGATCTCAACACCCAGGTCGAGGGTGCGGAGCGCAAGGACGAAGTGGGCGAGATGGCCAAGGCCGTGCTGGTCTTCAAGAACAGCATGATCGAGACCGACCGCCTGAAGGCCGAGCAGGAAGAGGCCCAGCGCGCCGCGGCGGCCCGCACCGCGCAGATCGACAAGCTGACCCGCGATTTCGACGTGAAAGTGCAGGCTGTCGTCCAGGGCGTCGCCAGCCAGGCCACGCAGATGGAGACCTCGGCCCAGGCGATGAGCGCCACGGCAGAGGAAGCCACCAAGCAAGCCAGCGCCGTCGCGGCCGCCTCCGAACAGGGTGCCGCCAATGTGCAGACGGTCGCCTCGGCCGCGGAAGAACTGTCCTCGTCCATCGCCGAGATCGGCCGCCAGGTCAGCCACTCCAGCCAGATCGCCACCAATGCGGTGACCGAAGCGCGCAAGGCGAACGAGATGGTGCAGGGCCTGCTCAACGCCTCGCAGAAGATCGGTGAGATCGTGGCGCTGATCAACGACATTGCCGACCAGACCAACCTGCTCGCGCTCAATGCCACCATCGAGGCGGCACGCGCGGGCGAGGCCGGCAAGGGCTTTGCGGTTGTCGCCGCCGAGGTG
>Ga0210386_10002680_pt1 | contig 15167 bp, 12 predicted proteins | sample IncBWH32OmetaG_FD_160091 | JGI IMG/M metagenome (GOLD analysis project Ga0210386, IMG submission 160091) | Forest soil microbial communities from Barre Woods Harvard Forest LTER site, Petersham, Massachusetts, United States - Inc-BW-H-32-O ... | reverse complement strand
TGATCTCGCGCAACCGCTCCGCACCCACCGCCGCGGCGATATCCATCGAATGCACCACATCGGCGAACAGCACCGTAACCTGCTTGAACTCCGCATGGGTATCGTGCGCCGCGACCGGTGCACCGCAGCCATCACAGAATCGGGCACCCGCGCGCGGCTCGGTGCCACACGTGCGGCACGCGGTCGCTGCGGTCATCAGACCCTCCGCCGCCTCCGGCCCCCGAGGTCCCAATTCACCAGCATAGGGCCGTAAACGGTTCCCAGAAGAGGTTTGGTCGGTTAGCGATCAGCGGCATGATTAGAGGCTGCGATAAGCGCCAGCGTCTGCGTGATCGCACGTAGGCTTTTTAGGTGCGCTTGCCGTGGCCGTTAACTGGCCGCTCGGAGGAGATGGCAGCTATCGAGGCCGCCATCTTGGCTTCGGATGCTTCCGGGATCGTTGTCTACGGGGCGGCGGGTGTGGGCAAGAGCCGGATCGCCCGTGAGGCCTCGTCTGCTGCTGAGTCGCAGGGATGCGAATGCCGATGGGCGGTCGGCACATCTTCGGCTCGGGCGATTCCGCTGGGTGCTTTCACCGCGTGGGCGCCGTCGGGTGTCGCCGATACCGTTCAGTTGCTGCGGGGGGTGATCGAGTCGCTGACGGCCGCATCTCCGGACGCCACGGCAGTGGTGTGTGTCGATGACGTGCATCTGCTCGACGATTTGTCGATATTCGTTGTGCACCAGATCATGCAGCGCGGCGCGGCGAAACTGCTGCTTACCGTTCGCGACGGTGAACCCATTCCCGCTGCGGTGCAGGAGATCTGGAAGGGTGGCCGGTTCGAGCGGCTTGATCTGCAGCCGCTGTCGCTCGACGAAACCACCACCCTATTGTCGGCGACGTTAGGCGGATCAGTGGATCTGGATGCCGCTCAGCGGCTTTGGAGGCTTACTCGCGGCAACGTCTTGTATCTACGGAACATCGTCGAGCAGGAGGTCGCTGACGGCCGCGTCGTAAAAAAGCACGGCTACTGGCGCTGGATCGGTGATCCGATCATCCCGCCCAGCCTGGTCGAGCTGATCGAATCTCGCATCGGGGACCTACCCGCCCCGGTCAATGATGTGGTCGACGCGCTGGCTGTTGGGGAACCGATCGAACTGGCGGCGCTGCGGCGGATCACTGATCCGGCCGCGGTTGAGGAGGCCGACACCCGCGGTCTGATCACGCTCGAGCCTGCCGTTGCCGGTGTGCAGGTGCGGGTTGGGCATCCGCTCTACGGTGAGGTGCGCCGCAGAGGCGCGCCACCCACGAAGTTGCGGCGGCTGCGCGGGCTTGTCGCGGCCGAACTCGCCAGGTCCAGTGAGCGCGACGACATCCAGGTCGTAGTGCGGCGGGCCACGTTGAGTCTCGAGTCCGACCTCGCACCCGACGCGGACCTGCTCGTCAGGGCAGCCCACGGCGCCGTCTGGCTGGCGGATCTGCCCCTGGCCGATCGACTCGCGGAGGCGGCCATCCACGTCGGGGTGGATGTGGAACCCAACTTTGTTCGCGCGCATGCTCTTTCGTGGCTCGGCCGTGGTGAAGAGGCAGACGCCGTGCTCGCCGAGATTGATACCGGCCAGTTGACTGACGGCGACCGTGCAAGATTCGCGTTCCTTCGCGCGAGCAACCTGCTCTGGGCGCTCGGCGACCCCGCAGGCGCGAAAGAAATCATCGACGACGCATCCCGCACCACGCCACCGCAGGCTCACAGCTATATCGACGCCTTCCTCACGGTGTACTGGTTCGCGATGGACCAGCCCGATAAGGCGTTGCAAGCGTCGAAGAATCTCGCGCTCGATGACCTGCCCGCCGTCGTTGGTGCGGAGATAGCCTGGGCTCTCTCGACCATAGCCGCGGACGCCGGACGCACCACCGCAGCGGTGGGCACTGCAGAAGCGGGATACGCTGCTGCGACGCGCTCTTTCGACGCTCCGCACATGAGGTTCAACATCGCTGATTCGCACCTCAGCGCGCTGGTGCTTTCAGGGCGGATCGGCGATGCCGCTGACGTGGTCGAACGCGTGCAGCAGCAGGCAGCCGACCTTCCGGGAGCGGCTCAATTACTCGGCGCTGCCGTGGCGGGTCGGGCCGCGCTCGGTGCAGGCGACCTTCGTTCCGCGTGTGCGTTGCTGGAACAGGCAGCGGTAGGCATGTCCGGCACCCACCCTTTGGGCTGGGGGTACCGCTATCACATCCCACGCGCGACCGCGCTAGCCGTACGCGGGTCAACTGACGAGGCAGCCGCCGCGCTCGCCGCGCTGGACAAGATGCGACGTCCCTTTCGGTCGCTGGACTACGAGTTAAGCTGGGCCCGGGCGTGGGTGGCCGCGTGCGAGGGCGCGGCCAGCGAGGCGATCGCCGTCTCGTTGTCGGCGGCCCAAAGGGCCGCCGCTAAGGGGCAATTCGCAGCGGAAGTGATGTGTCTGCAGACCGCCACCCAGTTCGGGGACCGTTCCAGCGCACCTCGGTTGCGTCAGCTCGAGGGGATCGTCGAGGGGCCTCGGGTTGGCGTGGCCGCGCGGTTCGCCGAGGCCCTGCGTGACGGCGACGCCGCCCAATTAGCCTCGTTGTCAGAAGAATTCGAGCGGCTAGGCGACCTTGTTGCCGCCGTCGACGCCGCCGCTCAGGCCGCCCTGACGTATCGCCGGCAAGGCCTTCGGGGATCGGCGTTGGGTTGCTCGACACGCGCCGCCGCTCTGGCCGAACAATGCGGCGTCAGTACTCCGGCGCTTGGTCAGGCCGGCGAGCCATTGCCGCTGACCGATCGGGAACGCGAGATCGTGATGTTGATCGGTGAGGGATTGTCCAGCCGCGAAATCGCCGCGCGACTGACTCTGTCCCTACGCACCGTCGAAAGCCACGTCTATCGGGCGATGTTGAAGACCGGAACCACCAGCCGCGACGAACTCGCCGCCCTGCTGCCCCGCCCCAGGGCGCCAACACAGTGAAGGCCCTCACAGCGTCCGCTTGGCGCCGGTGCTGATTGCAGTATCGCCATACTGAGTCAGCACCACGAAAACATCTGCATGCTGCGCGTGTGGCCGATGAACTCAACCAACGCGAGCGGGCGCTGCGCCGGCTGCCATTACCGTATTCACTGGCGTTGAACGCGATCCTTGATCCGATATCCGCCGACACGGCACTGGTTCCATACGACCTGCTACTAGGTGCCGATAACGTGTTGTTTGGGGCCCTGGGTACCGCGGTCAACTTTGCGGACCTGTTCTCGTAACCGCACCGGCGAGCGAGGCGTGCGGAGGGTCTGATGACCGCAGCGACGATATGCCGCAATCGCTACCGCGACATGGCGAGCGCGCTTGGTTTCGAGGGGCATATCGCTTGGGCAGAGGCGATGCCGATCAGCTGGTCAGTGCCCGCATGGCGGTGGCCACGATGGCGTCGGCGTCGGTTGGCGTCAGTCCTCCGTGCCCGGTCGCCCTCCGATACATCGCTGGCCCGAAGATGAGATCCAGCGCGACCTCGGGATCGAGGTTCGGGTCCAGCTCACCGCGTGCGACTCCGCGGTCCCAGATCTTCCTCACGGCCGCTCGGCGCACGTTCACCTGGTGTGTTCGTATCCGCTCGCGTTCAGTTGGGTAGAACTGCGACTCGCCGACGAGTTGGGCGTAGATCGCGCCAAGTGGGCTGGTGTAGAAGCCCATCATGCCGCGCAACGTTAGGCGGAAGTCTTCGGCCGCCGATCCGGTGTCAGGCACGGGCGCCTCGGACATCATTTGGTGCAGAAACGCGTCGATAGCCACCGCGGTTCTGTTCGGCCACCATTTGTAGATGGTCGCCTTGCTGACCCCGCTGCGTGCGGAGATCCGGTCGACCGACGCCCTGCGCAGATCGTCCTCCTGCATCAGTTCCATGGCGGCTTTCAAAACGGCGTGGCGGCGTTCCTGGCTGCGCGGTCGACCGCGCGCTCGACTTGGGTTCATTCCTCCAGTTTCCTACCCGCCGTTGGTACAAAGGCAATTACTAGACGTCCCGCTGTGAGTTCGCTCTGGCGCGTTGCCACCAGCCGAACGGGACGTGCAACATCTGACGTGAAATTTCTCAGATCCACATCAGACATCCTTCAGCTTTGTCTCAGCCATATTCCGAACGTGCGTAAAGGGTCCCTTCATGCAGCGCAATCTTCAACCTTGGACCACCACTGGTATCGCTCTCGTGGGTGCCGGCCTGATAGCCGTCACTCCGGCAACCACGCCGCCGATGTCGATTACCGGCGGCGATCTCACAGTCAACCTCACGGGCATCGCGGCCGAACTGCTCGCCGGCTTGGTTCCCTGAGGTCGGTCCGCGGCGCCGGTGGGCGGGAGGAGACGCCGGCGCCGCCCCGGGGCCGGATCAGCTGATTGCCCTGCTATGCGGTGAATGCCGCCGGCTGCTGGTGTGTGCGACCGGGAGCGGCGTTAGGACTCGTGTGCGCCGGGTGCTGGCGTTGTGCCGAATGCAGCGAACACCGCCAACGGGTCCAGGTAGTCGCGCCAGTGCACGATCTTGCGGTCCTTGACTGTGATCACCGAGATGAAGCGGTTGGTGTAGGACGCTCCGGTGTGCACCACTGTTCCGTGAATGGCGTACTCCAGAACCACTACGGACTTGGCGGGGTCGTAGTAGCGGTGCACGTCGCTGCTGCCGGACTGCACGATGGAATCCCCGTAGTCGGAGTACAACTCGGCAAGCGCGTCGCGCCCAACGACTCTGTGCGGGTAATCAGGGACGCTGATGATGTATTCGACCACCACGTCCTCGGCGTGCATATCGAAGAAGTCGCTGCCGTCGACCAAGCCCTTCAAGCCCTCGGCGACGACCTCGAAGTAGGGCCGCATCGCGGCGTACTTCGACATGTCTCGTGACATCATGAACACCTATCCTTTTCTCGTTTGTTGTCGTGCGCGGTGTGTTGTTGTGGGGCCTCGATCTTTGGGCGCGATGCCGACAATAATTGTCTTATAACGTGTTTCGGCTGATGTCCGACGCGACAGGATCGGTCCGCACGGCCAAGCGTGAGTCCGGTCATGGGTGGAGGTGTCGCGTTCGTGGTTCGAGCTTCTTGTCGGCGTCGCAGGGGTCTGTTTGGCGGGCAGGATTTCTCATGGGTCAGACCGTGGGTATCGTGCCGCCGTCGACATGGAAATCGACTCCGGTGATGTAGCTCGCGCGATCGGAGACCACGAAGGCCACGAGGTCGGCGACCTCGTCAGGGCGGCCGGCGCGGTTGAGGGCGATGCCGCCGAGCTGGCGTATCAATTCCGTGCTGGCGGACTCGTCGTCGCCGCCGGTCATCGCGGCTATGGCGTCGAGCACCCGTTGCGCGCCTTCGGTGTGGATGAAGCCGGGCAACACCGAGTTGACTCGGATTCCAGCGGGGCCTAGTTCGGCCGATAGGCCTTTGCTATAGGTGCGGAGCGCGCTTTTGGCCGCGGCGTAGGGCAACGGCCCGGTGGTTGGCATGACGGCGGCGATCGAGGTGATGTGCACGATGTTTCCCGCCCCTTGCTGGATGAGGCCTGGAATCAGGGCGCCGTCGATGCGGACAGGTGCTAATAGGTTCAGGGCCAGGACCTGCGACCACTGGGCGTCGGTGTGTTGCGCGGCGTCGTGTTCGAAGTCGTACCCGCCCGCATTGTGCACCACGATATCGATCCCGCCGAAGTGTTCTTGGACTTCGGAGACGGTCTTGTCGACCCCCTCGTCGGTGCTGATGTCGGCTTGGATGAACAATTCGGCGGCAGTTGGGGCAGCTGTACGGGCGGTGGTCGCGACGCGGGCGCCCGCTGAGGCGAGGCGGCTGACGACGGCCGCGCCGATGCCCTTGGTTCCCCCGGTAACGAGCGCACGCTGCCCAGTCAGTGAATCTGCGTCACTCATCGGTGTCCTCCTCTTGCCTCGCACTCGGCGGGTTGGCGGCGTATTCCGAGAGTCGGCCTTGCCCTAAGGGAAAGGTCAACCCCTGTCGCCAAAGTCGTCAAAATGCCAGCCGGTCGTTTGTGATGCCGTCCCGGTGGCATCGCCCTGCCAGAATCCGTCGCGCGAAGCGCGCGGGCCCGAGGGATCACCCGACCGTTGTGTTGACCTTCCTGTAAGGGGAGGCTCCACGATGGGATTCACGCCGCGGTGCCCACTCGGCGAGCTCGTGAGGCCGCGAGGAAGGGATTGGTTGGTCATGGGTGCACAGGTGTCAATCGGCGACTTCTCGGTGATGACCCGTCTGAGCAGGAAGGCACTTCGGCATTACCACGACCTTGGGCTGCTCGAGCCCGCGCACGTTGACCCCCACAGCGGTTACCGGTTCTATGACACCGGCCAAGTTGATCGAGCCCACATCATCCAGCGATTCCGGTACCTGGGCATGTCCATCCCCGACGTCAAAGCGCTGCTGGCCACCGACGACGTCGGCGAGCGTAACGACATCATCGCCTCGCACCTGCGACGTATGGAGGAGCAGCTACAGCAGACCCAGGACACGGTCCGAGAGCTGGGCGAACTGCTTTCCCCGGCGCCGCGGCAGGCCACAGTTGAACTCCGCTTCGAACCGCAGACCGCCGTGTGGGCGATCACCTCCACGGTCGACATCGACGACGTCGGCGCATGGTTCCTTACCGTGGCGGACCAGTTGAGTGACGCACTCCGAGAATCGGGAACACACCCGAGCGGGCCGGTCGGTGGACTCTATGAACGCGAACTGTTCACCGAATCCCGCGGCGAGGCCACCGTGTTCATCCCCACCGACAATCCAATCGCCCCACCGGGCCCTGTGCGTACCCGTGTGCTTGCTGCCGCCGAGGTCGCGATCCTGACCCACCAGGGGAGTTCGCACACCGATATTGATCGCAGCTACGGGCAACTGGGCACCTACGTCGCCGAACATCTCATCAGCGACCAAGGGCCGATCCGCGAACACTACCTCGGCCCCGAACCCGGCCATTTCGCCAGCTTTGACCGCACCGAAATCTGTTGGCCGATCTTCAGCGCGGGTCGGGACAAAACAACGCCCCATGTGCGGGATCGTCTGCCACTTCAATAACACCGGCATCGGTGCTATGGCCGCGCACCGTCACCGCCCCGGCGCGTTCGAGTTAGTGTGGCGTCGACCTGTTGGAAGTTCGCTGTTGTGACACCGGCGTGACACCGGGTGCGCCAGCTAAGCGGACTTCGGCTACATCCCCCCGACAGGCCAAAGGCGGACTACAAGGTCGACTTTTCTTCTGCGGAAGCTCTTGGCTACATCCCGGTGATACGAGCGCTTTTCGTGTGGTCGGCAATGACATCGTCATGCCGCACACGAGGGTGCCGCTCAGCGCAGTCGAGGTGCCCTTCATTCGGCTTGTCGATGGGCGCCGCACGATTCGAGAGATTGCCGCGCTGGTGGCGGGGGATCGCTCAGCTCAGCTGGATCCCGCGGACGTTGAGGCTCTCGCGCGCAAGGTATTTCAGAATCTTTGGCGTCTCGATTTTCTGGCAGTGGCCCGAACCCGCAGAGGCCCGCCAACTGAGCTAAGGCCCCTCGGCGCTGCTCAGAAGCGGAGCCGATGACGGGAATCGAACCCGCGTATTCAGCTTGGGAAGCTGATGTTCTGCCATTGAACTACATCGGCTTGGTTGTTTCGGAAGGCTAGCACCCGGCGTCACGTCGTTCATCAACTCCGCGAGCCGCAGTCGAGCGGATACGCTCGTCGCGTGCTGCTCTCCGATCGCGACCTCAGGGCCGAAATCGCCGCCGGCCGGTTGGGAATTGACCCGTTCGACGACACCCTGGTCCAGCCGTCCAGCGTCGATGTTCGACTCGACAGCCTGTTCCGGGTGTTCAACAACACCCGATACACCCACATCGACCCCGCGCGGCAACAAGACGAGTTGACCAGTCTGGTGGAACCGGTCAACGGGGAACCGTTCGTGCTGCACCCCGGCGAGTTCGTGCTCGGGTCGACGCTGGAACTGTGCACGCTGCCCGATGACCTGGCGGGTCGGCTGGAGGGCAAATCGTCGCTGGGGCGACTCGGGTTGCTGACCCACTCGACCGCGGGCTTCATCGATCCCGGCTTCAGCGGTCACATCACGCTGGAACTCTCCAACGTCGCCAATCTGCCGATCACGCTATGGCCGGGCATGAAGATCGGTCAGCTGTGCATCCTGCGGTTGACCAGCCCCGCCGAACATCCCTACGGCAGCGCGCGGGCCGGATCGAAGTATCAGGGTCAGCGCGGGCCGACGCCGTCGCGCTCCTACCAAAACTTCATAAGGTCTACATAACTTCCGCTGTAACGCCGCACAGCCCTTTACGCGACCATCCCTACATATGGCGGCCGATGCGGTGCTCTCCTCCGCTTAGACCGTGCGGTTATCGGGGGCCTTTGGAGGAGCGATGGACGTCGTACTCGGTTTATCGATGGCACCCACGGTTGTCCGTTCGGTGCTGGTCGAAGGTGAAAACGCCGACGGCGTGACGGTCGACGAAGACAGTTGCGTCATCGTCGCCGATGACGATGCAGCGACCATGAGCGCAGCCGATCAGGTGATCTCGACGATCTTGGGCACGCGCGATGGCGCTACCGAAGCCGGCTATGCGTTGACATCGACCGGAGTGACCTGGACCGATCCGGTGGACGCCGCCGCCCTGCGCGAGGCATTGGCCACCCGCAAGGTCGAGAACGTCATGCTGGTCTCGGCCTTCATGGCTGCGGCCGCGCTGGCGCAGATGGTGGGCAGCGCTACCGGCAACGCCCACACCGCCCTGTTGTTCGTGGAAGCCGACACCGCGACGTTGGCCGTCGTCGACTCGGCCGACGGTTCCATCAGCGATGTCCACAAAGAGCTGATCTCCGGCGTCGACACTGCTGCCGAATTGGCCGGGATGGTCGCTGGCTTGGACAGGCTGGAGCCCCACCCGCAGCACCTGTTCCTGGTCGGCTCCGGTGTGGACATCGCAGCGCTCAAGCCCCAACTGGAGGCGGTTACGTCGCTTCCGGTGAGCGCACCGGAAGAACCAGAGACGGCGTTGGCGTGGGGCGCGGCGCTGGCATCGGCCAGCGCGCCACTGTTTGTGTCGTCGACCGCTGCTTTGGCCTACGCGCAAGATCCCGCCACCGGCGCGATCGATCCGTACGCGGTCTCCCCGGGGTACCTCGCGGTGCCAGACGTTCCGGCGGGCACCGAGTTGGGTGAGGACGACCTCGCCTATAGCGCCGTCCCCGATGACGAAGCCGAAGCCCATACCGAAGCGCGGGATGAGGAAGCCGAAGCCCATACCACCGCCCTGGATCTGGCAGGCGGCGAGATTCGCGAGCGTCGGCCGCTTCTGCTGGTTGGCACCGTATTGGCGGTGGTCCTTGTTACCGCGATCTTGGCGCTGGAGGTCTCGCTAGCGCTCGGTATCCGGCCCAGTGCTGTTGCGCTGCTGCCCAGGCCGCTGCAAAACCTCCTCGTCCCAACCCCGCAAGCCCCCGCGCGCGCCCCGGCTCCGGCAAGCGCCCCGGTGCCGCAGGTCAATCATCTGCAGGCGCCGGTGGTGGCACCTCAACCGATGCACGCACCGATTCCGGCTCCGGCGCCCGCTGCTCTACCGCCCGCGCCGATTCCGGCCGCGCCGCCGGCGGCTCCGGTACATGCGCCCATTCCGGCCGCGCCGCCACCGCCTGTCGTTGCGCCCCGCGTGCCCGTGCTGGTCCCGCTGCCTTTGCCGATTCACGTTGGCCCCCCGGCGCCGGTGAATCCCCTTCCCATCAACCAGCCGGGTTCGCCGCCGCTTGGGTCGTCGCCGTGGCACTCGCCGTGGTCGCCGCCGCTTGGGTCGTCGCCGTGGCACTCGCCGTGGTCACCGCCGCGGCACTGGTCGGCACCCCCTCCGGTCAGCGATCCGGTGCAGCCGGCGCCAGTTCATATGCCTGCGCCGCAAAACCCGGTGTACATGCCTGCGCCGCAGGCACCGGGGATTCCGGGCATGCGTTCTCCCCAGGCACCTGGGGTTCCGGGTATCTCGGCTCCGGACGCGCCGGGGGTTCCGGGCATGCGTTCGCCGGAGGCACCTGGGATGCCGGGCATGCCGGGGCCGGTGGCGCCGGGGGTTCCGGGCATGCGTTCGCCGGAGGCACCTGGGATGCCGGGCATGCCGGCTCCGGAGGGACCCGGGGCTCCGGGCATGCCGGGTCCTCAAGCTCCACCGGTGGGCCCGCAAGCCCCCGACGCCGGTGCGCCCAGCTTCCACGGGCCGTCGGACAACACGTTTAACGACAACGGGCCCGGTGACCGCGGCTTCGGCGGCTTTGGCGGCAGCCACGAGGGTGGCGGAGACCCGGGCGGTTTCGGCGGCTTTGGCGGTAGCCACGGCTTCGGCGGCTTCGGCGGCGGCTTTGGCGGGTTTGGTGGCGGCGGTGGCTTCGGCGGCGGTGGCGGCCATGGCGGCGGAGGCGGCGGGCACCGGTAAGGGGCGGCCGCCGCGCGGACGGCCGGGTAAGGTGCTGTGTGAAGGGTCAGCGGGGGAGACCATTTACTGACCAGAACTTCATATAGCCCAGCTAACTGCGTTGGCAGTAACGCCGCACCCCGGTGCGTCGATGAATCTTGTGGTGGGGAGCCCGGCTGTACTGCTGATCCCTACCGTCCGCGGACAGCTAGCAAACAGCATGGAGGAGTTGTGGACACCGTACTTGGTGTGTCAATGGCACCCACCGCGGTCCGCATTGTGCTGGTTGAAGGGGAAAACGCCGACGGCGTAACCGTCGATGAGGAAAACTTCGGCGTCACCGACGGCGAAGATTCGGCAACCTTCAGCGCACCCGATCAGGTGGTTGCGGCAATTCTGGGCACCCGTGAAGGTGCCGATGAGGCCGGCTATCACCTGTTGTCGACCGGCGTGACATGGAGTGACCAGCAGGAAGCCGCCGAACTGCGTGACGTGTTGCTGAGCCGCAAGGTCGAAAATGTCATGCTCGTTTCGTCGTTCTTGGCTGCCGCGGCGTTGGCCCAGTCGATCGGCAGCGCGACCGGTTATACCCGGACCGCGCTGCTATTCATCGAACCCGATTCCGCGACCTTGGCAGTGGTGGACACCACCGACGGCTCGATCGCTGATGTACACCGTGAACTGCTGCCCGATGACGACGATCAGGCGGTGGCCAAGCTGGTCGGGCTGGTCTCTGCGGCTGAGACGCTCGAAGAGCAGCCAGAGGGCTTGTTGGTAGTGGGCTCCGGGGTCGACGTCCCGTTGATCAAGCCGGCGTTGGAGGCGGCGACGTCGCTTCCGCTGAGCGTGCCCGAGCGGCCCGACATGGCGCTGGCCAGAGGAGCGGCGCTGGCGTCGGCGAGTGCACCGTTGTTCGCCTCGTCGACCGATGCGCTTGCCTACGCTCAGGATCCGGGCACCGGTTCGGTGGGCCAGCACGCGCTCGCGCCGGGGTATCTGGCAGTCGCGGAGGCAGCCGCAGGCGCTGAGCCGGAGGCGGACGCGTTGGCCTATAGCGCCGTTGGCGACGACTCGGCCGCGGTTTACACCCAAGAGGGTCCCGATGCCTACTCCGGTGCCCACGAGGAAGAAGACTTCACGACCGGCATGTACCCCGATTTCGCGCTGGCAGCGCTTGGGCAGCCCAGCCGCACGCCGTTCTTTGCGGCGATAAGCGTCATGATCATTTTCACCGTCGGCGTTGTGGCGCTGGTGATTTCGCTGGCGTTCAGTATCCGCCCGTCAGCCAGTTCGCGGTCCAGCCTCAGCCAAAATGTGGTGGCTCCGGCCAGACAGGTCCCGGCCCCGCAGCCTCAAGCGCTGGTGCCGGTGCAACCTCTGCCGGCTCCGGTGGCCGCTCCGGCTCCGGTCCGCGCAGCTGCCCCGGTTCCCGTTCGGGTGCCGGGTCCGGCTGCGGTGCCGGCGCCGCTGCCACTTCCGCTCCCTGCGCCGGCTCCTGTGATGCCACCGCTCATTCCGCCGCTCATTCCGCGGCTGCTGGCGCCTCCGCAGCTGGGACCGCCCGAGAGCCCGTGGGGCGGTGACCATGGCGGCGGCGGCTGGGGCCACGGTGGCGGCCCCGGATGGGGCGGCGGCCACGGTGGCGGCCCCGGTTGGGGTGGCGGCCACGGCGGCTGGGGCCCCGGTTTCGGCGGTGGCCACCGCGGCGGAGGTTTCGGAGGCTTTGGCGGTCACGGCCGCCGGTGAGTGTGGGCAATTTGGCCGGTCAACGCATGGCCAGCGGTTGCCCCCAGCGGTAAGGTCAGAGTGGCAAAGACCGGGGGATTGTGCCGCGCCGCTCCCGTCCGAACTTGAGGAACCTCGGCAATCCGCACCGCAATACCGATGAGCGCAGCAGACAGCTTTGGAGGATGAAGTGGACACCGTACTTGGCGTATCGATGGCGCCTACCGCGGTCCGCATGGTTCTCGTCGAGGGCGAAAACGCCGACGGCGTCACGGTCGATGAAGAGGGCTTCGAGGTCAACACCGCCGACGCACCAACCGTGAGCGCCGCCGACCAGGTGGTCTCAGCGATCCTGGGCACTCAAGAAGGTGCCGCCGAGAGTGGCTATGAACTGCGCTCGACAGGTGTGACCTGGACGGACCCGATCGAGGCCGCCGCGCTACGTGACGCGCTGGCGGCGCGCAAGGTCGAGAACGTCATGCTGGTGTCGTCGTTTCTGGCCGCAGCGGCGCTGGCCCAAGTGGTCGGCAATTCGGTGGGCTATGCGCAGACCGGACTGTTGTTCGTCGAGCCCGACACCGCGACGCTGGCCGTGGTCAACTCCGCCGACGGTTCAATCACCGACGTGCACCGCCAGCCGCTGGCCCCCGGTAGTGATCCCATCGCCGAGCTGTCGGCAATGGCTTCCGGTGCCGAGGCGCTTGAGACGCGTCCGGATGGCCTTTTCGTGGTCGGCTCCGGCGTTGACATCGCCCCGATCAAGGCGCAGTTGGAGGCGGCGACCTCGTTGCTGGTGAGCGCGCCGGAGGAGCCGGAGACGGCGTTGGCTCGCGGTGCGGCGCTGGCCTCGGCCAATGCACCGTTGTTCTCCTCGTCGACCGCTGCGCTGGCCTATGCACAAGATCCCGGCACCGGTGCGATAGATCCCTACGCCGTCGCTCCTGGGTACTTCGACGTCGCCGTCGACGGCTCGTCCGGCGAGGAAGCCCTGGCCTACAGTGCGGTTCAGGACGAGGACGCCGATGCCTACACCGCGCTCGCCGGCGAGGAAGACTTCGCAACCGGCACCTATACCGGCATCACTACCGCTGTTCCGCGGGACGGCGGCCGCAGGCCGCTGGTCTTGGTGGCCAGCGCGGTCGCCGCAATCTTCGTGGTAGGTGCTGCGGCGCTGGTGGTCGCGCTGGCCGTCAGTATGCGGCCGACGGCCGCTGTCCGGCCCGAACCGGGCCACCAGGCCGTCGCCCCCGCGAAGCCCGCACCGGCCGCGCCCGCAGCTCCCGCTCCGGCCGTTGCGCCGGCTCCGGCCCCGGCTCCAGAGGCTCCGGCTCCTGCACCGGCTGCGCCGGCCCCGGCTCCGGTTCCTGAGGCTCCGGCTCCTGCACCGGTTGCGCCCGCCCCAGTTCCCGTCGCTCCGGCTCCGGAACCGGCTGCGCCAGTTCCGGCTCCTGCACCGGTTGCGCCCGCCCCAGCTCCGATTGCTCCGGCTCCTGTCCCGATTCCCATTCCGATTCCCCTCGGCCCGGGGCTCGGGCCCTGGGGTCACGGCGGTTGGGGCCCTGGTGGCGGAGGCGGATATCCGGGCGGGGGACCCGGCTACGGCGGCGGCCATGGCGGCTTCGGCGGTGGCCACGGCGGTTTCGGCGGTGGCCACGGCGGTTTCGGCGGCCACGGATTTGGCTTTGGGGGCCGCGGCTTCTAAGGTCCCGACAGCAAACCGTCACCTGGAGTTTGCCCACCGATCAGAGCGCCGATGCAATTAGATCATTGCGGCGCTTTACACACGGGTGTATGAAGTGCTCTGTCTTCGGTACGGGTTATCTGGGCGCCACCCACGCCGCCGGGATGGCCGAGCTAGGGCATGAGGTCGTCGGCGTTGACATCGATCCCGGTAAGGTCGCCAAGCTAGCTGCCGGTGATGTTCCGTTTTACGAGCCCGGCCTGGGAAAGATGTTGAGCGACAACATCGCAGCTGGCCGACTTCGGTTCACCACCGACTATGACCTGGCCGCCGAGTTCGCCGACGTGCATTTCCTCGGGGTCGGGACTCCGCAGAAGAAGGGCGAATACGGCGCCGACTTAAGCCACGTAAACGCTGTAATCGATACGCTCGCACCGCGACTGACTCGCGCGTCGGTGATCGTCGGCAAGTCGACGGTGCCCGTCGGGACCGCCGCCGAGCTCAGTCAACGGGCCCGCGCCGCCGTACGGCCCGGTGTCGACGTGGAAGTGGCATGGAACCCCGAGTTCCTTCGGGAAGGCTTCGCGGTGCAAGACACGTTGCGGCCCGATCGCATTGTGCTTGGTGTAGAAGATGGTTCGACGCGTTCCGAGGCGGCGATCCGTGAGATGTATGCACCCATGTTGAATGCCGGGGTGCCGTTCCTGGTGACCGATTTGCAGACCGCGGAGTTGGTCAAGGTGTCCGCGAACGCCTTTCTGGCGACGAAGATCTCGTTCATCAATGCGATCTCCGAAGTATGCGAAGCCGCAGGCGCCGACGTCGTCCTGTTAGCCGACGCGCTCGGGCACGATCCGCGTATCGGCCGTCGATACCTCAACGCGGGCTTGGGTTTCGGTGGTGGCTGCCTGCCCAAGGACATCCGGGCGTTCATGGCTCGCGCCGGTGAACTGGGCGCCGACCAGGCGCTGACGTTCCTGCGCGAGGTGGACAGCATCAACATGCGCCGCCGCCACCGGATGGTCGAATTGACCACCGCCGCCTGCGGCGGCTCGCTGCTGGGAGCCAACATCGCGGTGCTCGGCGCCGCGTTCAAGCCCGAATCCGACGACGTGCGTGACTCACCAGCGCTCAATGTCGCGGGCCAGCTACAGCTCAACGGTGCGGCGGTCAACGTCTACGACCCCAAAGCGCTGGAGAACGCCCAGCGGCTGTTCCCCACGCTGAATTACGCGATCTCGGTGGAGGAAGCCTGTGACCGCGCGGACGCGGTGTTGGTGCTGACCGAGTGGAAAGAGTTCGTCGACCTTGACCCCGACCAGCTTGCC
>Ga0210386_10002677_pt1 | contig 15180 bp, 11 predicted proteins | sample IncBWH32OmetaG_FD_160091 | JGI IMG/M metagenome (GOLD analysis project Ga0210386, IMG submission 160091) | Forest soil microbial communities from Barre Woods Harvard Forest LTER site, Petersham, Massachusetts, United States - Inc-BW-H-32-O ... | reverse complement strand
GCGCACGGACCATATCTGCTCAGAGCTTCATCTCTGGCCCGAGCGGCACGATCCCGGTCGGATTGATGCGCCGGTGGCTCGCATAATAGTGATGCTTGATGTGGAAGAAATCGACCGTCTCGGCGATACCCGGCCAGCGGTAAAGCTCGCTCAGATAACGGCTCAGCGCCGGGTAGTCTCTGATTTCCCGGAGGTTGCATTTGAAGTGCCCGAAATAGACCGGGTCAAAGCGGATAAGGGTGGTGAACAGACGCCAGTCGGCTTCCGTCAGCCGCTCGCCGATGAGGAAGCGCTGTTTGGCGAGCCGCACCTCGAGCCGGTCGAGCGTCTCGAACAGCTCGCGGAACGCCTCTTCGTAGGCTTCCTGAGAGGTGGCGAAACCGGCGCGATAGACGCCGTTGTTGACCGTTCGATAGATGCGCGCGTTCAGTTCATCGATCTCAGGTTGTAGGCCGCTCGGATAATAGTCGCCCTCGGCCGCGCCGACCCCATCGAAGACGCTGTTGAACATGCGGATGATTTCGGACGATTCGTTGTTGACGATCGTGTTCGTCTTCTTGTCCCAAAGCACCGGCACGGTGACACGGCCGCTGTAGTCAGGCCGCGCCTTGGCATAGAATTCGCGGAGCTCACTCGCGCCGAAGATCGGGTCGGGAATCACTCCAGGGCCAGGATCGAAGGTCCAGCCGCGTTCGCCCAGGAGCCAGTGGACAACAGAGAGCGAGATCATGCTCTCAAGGCCCTTGAGCCGGCGGAAGATAAGCGTGCGGTGCGCCCAGGGGCAGGCGAGCGAGATGATGAGGTGATAACGGTCGGGCTCCGCCTTGAAGCTGCCGGAGCCGCTCGGACCCGTTTCTCCGCTCGCCGTGACCCAATTGCGGAACGGCGCGTCGGGGCGCACGAAGTGACCGGTCGTGTCGTGCGGGAAGTCGCCGTCTCGCCATATACCGTTGACGAATGCGCCCATCTCGTCCCCGTTTGATTGCAATTACGGCCTAGTTGGCGCGAGCGATCTGGAAGCCCGCGAAGGACTGGCTGACGGGCATCAGCTCCAGCCGGTTGATGTTGAGGTGCGGCGGCAGTTCGGCCACCCACAACATAGTCGCCGCGATGTCGTCCCCGGTCATCGGCTTGACGCCCCGATAGAGCGCATCCGACGCCGCCTGGTCGCCGCCACTGCGCACCAAGGTGAACTCGGTCTCGACCATACCCGGCTCGATAGATGTGACGCGCACGCCGGTGCCATGCAGATCGCTGCGCAGCCCGAGCGAGAATTCCTTCACGAAAGCTTTGGAGCCGCCGTAGACGTTGCCGCCGGCATAGGGATAGCTCGCCGCGACGGAGGAGACGTTGATGATCGCGCCGCGCCGGGCGATCAGCCCAGGCAGCAATTTGTGGGTGAGCGAAGCGAGCGCCGTCACATTGGTGTCGATCATCGTTTTCCATTGGGCGAGATCGGCCGTTTGGGCAGGATTGCGGCCGAGCGCGAGCCCAGCATTGTTAATCAGAAGGTCGATGCCACGAAATCCGTTGGGAAGCAGAGCCAAGGCCGCGTCGCGCGCGGTCTCGTCGCAGACGTCGAACGCCGCGGGATGCACCTTGTCGGCACCGACGGCTGCTACCAGCGCCTTGAGACGTTCTGCCCGGCGGCCAGTCGCAATGACGCGCCACCCGGCGGCCGCGAACGCGCGGGCGGCGGCTTCGCCGATGCCCGAGGTTGCTCCAGTGATGAGAGCAGTCTTGCCCATGCCGTCCTCTTTGAATCGCCTCATCCAAGGCGCCACGCGCCCGGCGCGTATACCATGAAGGAAGCGCTCCGCCGAACCGCGAGGCTAGATGCGTCCCGAGACTGGAATCAGCGCGCCTGTGACCGCCTTTGCTTCGTCCGAGGCGAGAAACAGCATGACCGCAGCGAGGTCGGCGGGCGCAACCCAGCGGCTGAAGTCCGCTTTCGGCATGTCGCGCCGGTTCATCGGCGTATCGATGATCGACGGCAGCACGGCGTTGACCGTCACGCCCTTGAGCTTCAATTCGTCGGCCAGGCTTTCGGTCATCCGGTGCACCGCCGATTTGCTCGCCGCATAGGGGCCGAATCCGGAAGACGCGTGCAGCGCCGACTGGGCGCCGACATTGACGATCCGGCCAGCGCCGCTTTCCAGCAAATAGGGAAGCGCGGCCTTGCATGCGTTGAGCGCGGTCTTCAAATTCATCGCATGCATCCGGTCCCAGCTATCGACCTTGCCATCCGCGAACGTATCCCATTGAAAACCGCCAGCGATGTTGAGGAGCGCGTCGAGCCGGCCGAACTTCGCCTTGATTGAGGCCATCGCCGTCTCAGCCGCCGTAAGCGATGTCAGATCGATCCCCCCGACAATGAGCGTGTTGGCTCCGAGCCGCTCGGCGAAGCCCTCGGGGACGGTGGGGGCGTAGTCAAGCAATGCGACCGATCCTCCGCGCTTCGCCGCCGCTTCAGCAACAGCGCTTCCCAGCGCGCCCAGGCCGCCGGTGATGACGATCGTCTTGCCTTGGATCACGGTCTTAGGCCGCCTTCTCAACCGGCGCCTTGCCGGCCTTGAGCTCGTTGAGCGCGCTGACCCGCGCCTTCGCCGCCTCTGCGGCGCTCGCCTCTTTCACGTGCCCGTATCCGCGGATCGTCTCATAGGCGCCGACAACACGAACCGCGATCGGATGGGAGACGGGGGTCAGGCGCTGGGTGAGATCCGCGACGTCCGCTTCGAACTCGGCGACCAGGCGCCGCTCGAGCTTACGCTCATCGCTCAAGCGGAACGGATCGAGCCAGGTGCCGCGCAGGAATTTCAGTCGCGCCATCGTGCGAAAGGCGGTCATCGCCCACGGGCCGACCTCGCCCTTTTTCATTTTTCCGCTTGCCGGATCGACGCGTGCAAACGGCCAGGCACCGATATGGAAATGGAGCTGATAGGGGCCTTCGAACTCGCGCGATAGGCTCTCCTGGAACTCAGGCGCCGCAAACAGCCGCGCCACTTCCCACTCGTCCTTGGAGGCCAGCAGCTTGTGATAGGCGCGCGCGACGGTTGTGGTCAGCGCCTCGCCCAGGCCCGCATTTCTCTCTGCCGCGCGCACGCGCTCGACGAGCTCGCGATAGCGCGCCCCATAGGCTGCGTCGCGATAGTCGGTCAGATGCGCGACGCGACGCTGCATAAGCGCATCGAGCGAAGGCGGTTCGTCAACGGACTCGTCAAGGCCGACCAGCGTCTCGACGCTCATCGGATCATGCCCGGCGCGCCGGCCCCATTCGAACGCCTGCTTGTTGGCGTCAATGGCGACGCCGTTGAGTTCAATTGCGCGATCAATCGCCTCCCGGCGGATCGGAACCAGGCCTCTCTGCCAGGCGGCGCCGAGCATGAACATGTTGGAAGCGATCGGATCGCCCATGAGCGCTGCGGAGAGACGTTGTGCGTCGACAATGAGCGCCTTGTCGCCAAGCGCGCTTTTCAGGCGTTCGATGAGTTCGTCGGCGTCCACGCTCCAGTTGGGATTGCGAGCGAAATCAGCGGTCGGCGTCAGATCAGCGGAGATGACCGCGCCCGTCTTGCCGCGCCTGAGCTTGGAGACGGATTCGTCGCCCGCGGCTACGATGAGATCGCAACCGATCAGTGCGTCGGCTTCGCCGGCGGCGATGCGGGTCGCATGCAACACGTCGGGTTCATGCGCGATGCGCACATGCGCGGTTACTGCGCCGTACTTCTGGCTTAACCCGGTCAGGTCGAGATTGGAGCTGAAGAGTCCATCGAGATAAGCGGCGACAGCGACCGTCTGGCTGATGGTGACGACGCCCGAGCCACCAATGCCAGCCACCAGCAGACTAAAGCGTTCGTGTATCTCGGGCAGGATCGGCTCGGGGACCGGCGGCAGATACTGACCCAAAGGCGCCGTCGCCACGGGCTTGCGCAAGCGTCCGCCATGCACGGTGACGAAGCTCGGGCAAAATCCCTCGACGCAAGAGAAATCCTTGTTGCAGCTCGATTGGTTGATACGCCGCTTGCGCCCGAATTCCGTTTCCAAGGGCTCGATCGCCATGCAATTGGAGACGCGCCCGCAATCTCCGCAGCCTTCGCAGACTTGCGGATTGATGAAGGTGCGCTTGGCCGGATCGGCCCATTTGCCGCGCTTGCGCAGGCGCCGGCGCTCGGTCGCGCAGGGCTGGTCGTACACGATGACCGAAACGCCCTTGAATTCACGAAATTCACGCTGCGTCTCATCCATCGCGTCGCGATGGCGAAGGCTCACGCCGTGGGGCAGAGGGACGCCGGCGTATCGCTCCGGATCGTCCGCCACGAGTGTCATTTTCTTTACGCCCTCCGCGGCAAGCTCGTCGAGGATCTGAACCGGCGTCATGCCGCCCTCGATCGGCTGTCCGCCGGTCATCGAGACGAAGCCGTTGAAGAGGATCTTGTAGGTGATCGGAACATTGGCGGCGAGCGCCTGACGGATCGCAAGCGACCCCGAATGCGCGTAGGTGCCGTCGCCGATATTGGCGAACACGTGATCCTGTTTGGTGAACGGCTGCTGGCCGAGCCACATCACGCCTTCGCCGCCCATATGCGAAGCGGTGGTGGTCTGCTGCGGATTGACCAGCGTCGCCATCCAATGGCAGCCGATGCCAGCAAGCGCGCGGCTGCCCTCAGGCACCGGCGTAGAACGGTTATGCGGGCATCCGGCGCAGAAGCCCGGGCTTCGCATCGGCGCAGGGCGATTGCTGAGTATCGCCCCAGGCGCCTCGGGCGCGCTGAGCGCACAGTTCGGATCATGGCGGGAAATCGCCTTGGCCAGGACTCCGGCGATGAGTTCTGGAGTGATCTCGCCGAAATTGGGAATGGCCAGTGCGCCCGGCGAAGGGTCGAACGCCTGCCCATCGAAATATTTGCCCACGATCCGCGGCGCTTTCGTATCACCATAGAGAATGGAGCGGATCTGATCCTCGAGCAGTGGGCGCTTCTCCTCGATCACGACAATGACATCGAGACCTCGAGCGAAATCGCGCACGATTACGGGATCAAGGGGCCACACCATGCCGACTTTAAGCAGACGCAGCCCAAGCGCCGCGCCGTCGTCGTCGAGGCCGAGATTGCCGAGCGTCTGTAAGAGATCCTGCCAAGCCTTGCCGGCCGCGACCACGCCGATCCTCACTTCCTCCCCCTCGCCGATGATACGGTTGAGGCCGTTGGCGCGCGCGTAAGCGAGCGCGGCCGGCAGCTTGTGATGGTAGAGGCGCTCTTCTTGGGCTACCGGCGCATCGATCGTCCGGGCCCAAAAGCCCCCGGGCAAGTTGCTCGGCCGTTCGGGGATGACGATCTCAGGCCGCTCGGGCCCGACATAGACCGTGCCGCCGCCTTCGGCGACGTCGGTGACCACCTTCATGCCCACCCAACAGCCGGAGAAGCGCGACATGGCGATGCCATGCAGGCCAAAATCAAGCAGTTCTTGGGTATTGGACGGATAGATCACCGGCATGCCGACGGCGATGAATAAAGTGTCGGAGAAATTCACCGCGGTCGAAGATTTCGCGCCGTGGTCATCACCGGCGAGCGCGAGCGCGCCCCCCTTGGGCGAAGCGCCGGTGAAATTGGCGTGCCGCAACGCGTCGGCCGATCTGTCAACGCCTGGCCCCTTGCCGTACCAGATGCCGAACACGCCATCGACTGTCGCAGCCGGAAAGTTGTTCAGTTGCTGGGCGCCCCAAATCGCCGTGGCGGCGAGGTCCTCGTTAAGGCCTGGGCGGAACACGATGTTGTGTTGCTTGAGCTGCGCCGCCGCGCCCCACAACTCAATGTCGTAGCGCCCGAGCGGGGAGCCGCGATAACCGGAAATATACCCGCCAGTGTTTAGGCCCGCCGCTGCGTCGCGCACGCGCTGCTGAATGGGCAGGCGCACCAAGGCCTGCGTCCCGGTCAAATAGACCCAACCGTCGGACGCGGTGTAGCGGGAGTCGAGAGTCGCCTCCGGCCGGGCGAGGGCGACGGTCATGTCAGCATGCCTCCGTATTTTGGCCGACGGCTAGTGCGGCGCCCCGGTTCGCCGCCGAGGCGGACGAGGTAGCGGGGGAACGCTTCGTCGAACTCCGGAAAGTAACGCCGAACGACGCGCATGTCGAACGTGCTCATGATCGATTCCTTCGGCTCGCGAAAGAGGAGGAACCGCATCACGGCCTCGGCGCAACGCGAGGGCTCGGCGCCGAGCTTCGCCCAGCGCTCGGCGTTGTTGGCCTCGATCGTGACCCGGTGCCGGCTTTCGCCGCGTGGGTCACGGACGATCACGTCAAGACCAGCCCTCCGCCGCTCGGGTCGGAGGTAACGGATACCGAAGGCTCGCTCATCTCTAATATCCAGTAGGGGCGCGCGGCCGCGCGCCCAGACCGGCGGCGACACGCTGAAACCAAGGCGCGCGAGAAGGCTGCTGGCCGCTTAGTCCAAATTCTACAGAAGAAGCGGCCGCCCCGCCAAGCCAGTTCGCCCATGCCCCCGAAGATCAGCCACGATTGCGCCTTGTCTACGCGCCCAAATTTTGACAGCCGCCTCGAGGCGATTTCTTGCCCTTACTGGGAACCAACCCGACCATGGCGCGTTTTAAGCTCCGTGACCCAGCGTCTTCCTGGGGAAAACAGGGGCGAACGGACGTGCTGCCACACTATGACCACGTTATCGCCCGAAAACTTGCTTAGGTCGGACGAAAAGGGCGTCAGGAGTTGCGGGTGGACCAATTGAACGCGCCAACCATTGGGGGCGCGACGGCACGTGATGTGGCGCCATTGAGCGACGCCCCCCTCGCTCTTTTTCTCGACGTTGATGGCACCCTGCTCGACTTGGCGGCGCGCCCCGACGACGTGGTGACGCCCCCAGATCTGGTTATGACGCTGGCGCGCGCCGAAACCAAGCTCGCCGGCGCATTGGCGCTCATCAGCGGCCGCTCCATTGATGATGTGGACCGCCTCTTCGCGCCGTTGCGGCTGAGAGTGAGCGGCGTTCACGGCGCGGAGATCCGTCTCGATCCCGATGCGCCGACAACGCCGACGTCGGCGACCGACTTGCCTCAGCCGTTGCTGGCCGCGCTAAGTCGCGCGGTTGAACCGTTCCCCGGCGTGTTTGTTGAAAACAAGCGCTTCAGCTTCACCGTCCACTATCGACTTGCGCCGGCCGCGGAACGGCCGCTGCGCAATATCGTCAAGCAGCTTGTCGATTCGATTCCGATCGCTGTAGACATCATGGACGCGCATTACGCGATTGAGATCAAGAGCCCTTGTTTCGACAAAGGCAGTGCGATCGCGGCGTTTCTCTCCACCTCAACGTTTCGGGGGCGTACGCCGATCTTCGTCGGCGACGATACGACCGATGAAAGCGGTTTTGCCCTCGTCACGGCGCGCGGAGGCTTTGCCTATTCCGTCGGCCGTCCGCGTCTGGGCGCGATCGGCGCGTTCTCGGAGCCGCGAGCGGTGCGGGAATGGCTCGCCAAATTTGCCGCTGGAGAAAGCGGCGCATGACTGAGGGCAGTCAAACAAAAAAACAGAATCTCGACCTGGCCTTGATCGGCAACAGCTGTGCGGCGGCGTTCGTCGACCAGAACGCCCGGATCGTGTGGTGGTGCTTCCCTCACTTCGATTCCGATCCGGTGTTCTCGCGGCTGCTTGCTGGCGACGAGGAGAAAGGGTTCTGCGACGTCACGCTCGCGGATCTGGTCAAGACCGATTCGCGCTACATGCGCAACACGGCGATCGTCGAGACGATCCTGACCGACGCGAATGGCGGCAAGATTCGCGTCTCTGATTTCGCTCCAAATTTCGAGCGGTTCGAACGCGTATACAGGCCGCCGCAAATCATCCGCCGCATCGAACCGATCGCCGGCCTGCCTCGGATCATGATCCGGGTGCGCCCAACCCACAATTACGGCCGTCCGACCACCAATTTCGTCGTTGGCTCCAATCACATCCGCTACTTGGACGGGGCTCAAGTTCTGCGCCTAACGTCCGACGCTCCGCTCTCCTACATTGTCAACGAAATTTCGTTTCCCTTGAACCGGCCGGTCAACCTCATATTCGGCCAGGACGATCCTTTCCTCAGCGCCATCGAGACGACGTCACGCGAATTCCTCGATCGCACGCGCGACTACTGGCAGGCCTGGGTGCGCTATCTCGCGCTGGCCTACGAATGGCAAGTGGAGGTGGTCCGCGCTGCGATTACGCTCAAGCTTTGCAGCTTCGCCGAGACTGGGGCGATTGTGGCGGCGCATACGACGTCAATCCCAGAGGCGCCTTCGTCGTCACGAACCTGGGACTATCGCTACTGCTGGTTGCGTGACGCTTATTTCGTCGTCGACGCGCTGAATCGGCTCGGTGCGACACAGATCATGGAGTCCTACATCAACTACATCACTACCATCGCATCCGTCGACGGGGAAATACGGCCGTTGCATGGAATTGTGCCGTTTTCGTCCCTTGAGGAAAGGATCGCGCCTGACCTCAAAGGCTTTCTCGGCCAGGGCCCGGTTCGGATTGGCAACCAGGCGGCGAACCAGATGCAGAACGATGTTTATGGCAGCGTCGTCCTCGCCGCGACGCAGATGTTCGTGGACGAACGTCTGCCGAAGATGGGGGACGAGGCGCTGTTCCGACTGCTCGAGGGTCTTGGCGAGCGAGCCATTGTGCATTCCTTCGAGCCCGATGCGGGTTTGTGGGAATATCGCACCCGCGCGCAGCCACACACCTATTCGGCGACATTGTGCTGGGCGGCCTGCGACCGGCTCGCCGGCATTGCGCGCCGGCTCAAAATCGCCGACCGCGCCAAATACTGGTCGACCAACGCGCGCTCTTTGCGGAAGCGAATTCTCGAAGAAGGGTGGGATGAAGAGCGAGGCGCCTTGACCGGCGCCTTCGGCTCGCCGGATCTCGACGCCAGCGTCCTGCTGGTCGCCGAGCTCGGACTCTTGTCCTCGAACGATCCCCGATTCATCAAGACCTGCGACACAATTGGCCGCGAGCTCACGCGCAACGGCCGGATCATGCGTTACACCGCGCCGGACGACTTCGGCGCACCGGAGACCGCCTTTCTGGCGTGCAACTTCTGGTACATCGACGCGCTCCATCAGATCGGTCGCACGGACGAAGCGCGGGAACTGTTCGAATCGATTCTCGCGCGCCGCAACGCCTACGGACTTCTCTCCGAGGACATCCATCCCGACGCGGGAGAGCTGTGGGGAAATTTGCCTCAGACATACTCCATGGCAGGCATCATCAATAGCGCAACGCGGCTGTCGTCGAGTTGGGAGGAAGCATGGGCGCGCGACTGATAATCGTCTCCAACCGGGTGGCGGTCCCTGATTCTCCCCGCACTCCCCTCGCCGGGGGAATGGCGGTTGCGGTGAAAGCTGCGCTGAAAAATCGGAACGGAATGTGGTTCGGCTGGAGCGGGAAGGTCGCTGAGCAGTCGAACGAAATGCCTCATGTCGTCGATATCAACAAAATCACCTATGTCCTCATCGATCTGTCGCAAAACGACATTCAGGAATATTACAACGGCCTCGCCAACAGCGTTCTGTGGCCCATCCTTCACTATCGGGTCGATCTGCAAGAGTACTCCCGCGCCGACGCCAGCGGCTATATCCGGGTCAACCGCATGTTCGCCGACCGCTTGAGCGCGCTGCTCAGAGAGGATGACGTCGTCTGGGTGCACGATTATCATCTGATGCTGCTGGGACGCGAGTTGCGTTCGCGCGGCCATCGCAACACGATCGGGTTTTTCCTTCACACGCCTTGTGCGCCGCCTGACATTCTGCAGACCCTGCCGCACCACAGGGAAATCCTCGGTGGCCTCGCCTACTACAACTTGGTGGGTTTCCAGACGGAAAATGATCGCGAAAACTTCGCTCACTACTTGACCTCGCAAGGAGCCTCCCAGAACCGATCCAGTTACGAATTCGAAGGACAGAAAGTGCGGCTCGGCGCTTTCCCGGTGAGCATTGAGACCAAGGCGTACATGCGCCTCGCGCGGAACGCGGGCCGCTCGGCGATGGTCGCCCTGGTGCGCGAGAGCCTTGGCGGGAACAAGCTCATTCTTGGCGTCGATCGACTCGACTATTCGAAAGGCATTCCGGACCGGGTGAAGGCGTTCGAACGGCTGCTTGAGAACAATCCGGAATGGCGTGGCAACGTGACGCTGTTGCAGGTTACGCCAAAGAGCCGCTCCGACATCAAGCAGTACGGCGACATCGAAAGCGAGTTGACGGGCCTCATAGGCAAGGTGAATGGCCATTTCGGCGACGCGGCCTGGACGCCGATCCGTTATGTCAACCGTTCCCATTCGCGCACTGTGCTGGCGGGCCTTTATCGCGCCGCCGATGTCGCCATGGTGACGCCGCTCCGCGACGGTATGAATCTGGTCGCGAAGGAGTATCTGGCAGCTCAGGATCCGGACGATCCCGGTGTGCTTGTGCTGTCGCAATTCGCCGGCGCGGCGAAAGAGCTCACCGGCGCACTGATCGTCAATCCGCACGAAACCGACGCGGTGGCGGCGGCGCTGAAGCGGGCCTTGGAGATGCCGTTAGCCGAACGCCGAGAGCGCCATGCGCCGATGCTCGAACATCTATTGGAAAACGACGTCAGGAAATGGGCGGAGGACTATCTCGCGACGCTCGTCGAAGGCGCCCCGACCCGCCGTCTGCTCGAGGGCATACGGGCTCTGTTCGGCGTGACCTCCGAAAATGGCCCGTTGGCATTCCGCTGAGCGGCAAGCAACCATGTTCAGCCCGGCCGTCCGACGGATCTCAGTACTTCTGGATTCCCACCCACTGTTGCTCGGAATAGCGCTCGCCAGCGGCGAAGCCGAGCGGCAGCGCGCGCTCGATCTCTGCGAGTTGGGCGTCGGTCAGATCGATCTCCGCCGCCAGAGCGCATTCCTCGAGATGGGCGGCGGCGCGGGCGCCTGGAATCGGCGCGACGTGCGGCGCCTTGGCGAGCGTCCAGGCGATGGCCAGGGTCGCGGGCTTCAATCCCCATGAGTTGGCGAGAGCGAGAAAGGCGTCGAGCCGGTCGCGATTGCGCCGCCAGTTGGCGCCCTGAAACCGCGGATTGGCGTGGCGGAAATCCTTTTCGCCGAAGGTCTCTACGTTCTGCAGCAGGCCGCTCAGAAAGCCGCGCCCGAGCGGCGAGAAGGCGACCAGAATTGCGCCCAATTCCGCGCAGGCCTGAATGAGGCCAAGTTCGGGATTGCGCGTCCAAAGCGAATATTCCGACTGGACGGCGGCGATCGGATGCACGTCGTGAGCGCGTCTCAGCGTGTCGGGCGCGACCTCGGAAAGGCCGATCGCGCCGATCGCGCCCGCTTTGATGAGACGGGCCAATTCCCCGACCGTGTCCTCGATCGGAATCGATTTGTCGACGCGATGCACGTAGTAGAGGTCGATGTGGTCGACGCCGAGCCGCTTCCGCGAGCCGTCAAGGGCCGCGCGGATATGGCCTGCGCTATTGTCGAAGAAACGCGCGCCATCGTCGCGTCGGCGAATGGCGAACTTGGTCGCGAGCGTCACCCGGGCGCGGCGGCCTTTGTCCTCGGCCAGGAACTTGCCGACCACTTGCTCGCAAAGCCCATCGCCATAGACGTTGGCGTTGTCCCAGAAATCGACGCCGAGCTCGAGCGCCCGCGCCAGCGCGCGCATTGAATCGGCTTCGTTCGTCGGTCCGTAAAAGCCGCCGAAGCTCATACAGCCGAAACCAACGGCCGACACCGTTCCATGCCGCCAAACACGCCGCCGCATCGCTGAAATCCTTGGAGAGACCGGCAGACGGCCTAAAGCTTCGCTTCGGCGGCGTCTTCGATCGCCTCGGCAAGGGCATGCGCGAGGCATCGGTAGCCGAGGTCGCTCATGTGCAAGCCATCGCCGGACAGCAGCAAGCCCAGCGCCTTGGCGCCTTTGGCGCCCCAGCTTTTCATCATCGTGTAGCGGCTCAGCACCGGCACATGATCTGCGGCGCCGATATCGTCGACCATCTTAACGAACCGTGCGTAGCGATCGGGGTCCGGAATCTTCAGGGTGAATTGCGGGCCGATGAGGACCATGGGAACCCCCGCGGCGCGTGCTGCAGCGATGCCGGCATTCACAGTGGCGCGGAACAGCGCTTCGTCGACGCCGACGATCGCGTCGTTGGTGCCAACCTGCCAGATCACCAGCCGCGCCCAGCCGGACTTCAGCGCGCTTCTCAGCCGTTCGAGGGTTTTAGCCGCCAGTTCGCCGCCGATCCCGGCGTTCTTCACGTCGAAGTCGACTCCCGTGCGCTTTTCGAGCTCCTGCTCGAGCCTGGCCGGATAGGCGTTCGCGGGCGAACTGGCGCCGATGCCCTCGGTCGAAGACGAGCCAATCGCTAAAATGTCGAGCGGAAGGCCGACCCTCACCTTCGGGAACGCAAGGATGGCACCGTTGGTCTCGAACGCGGCGGTCTCGCTCGGGCACGAAACATCCTGGGCGCTCGCGGCGCTCAGCGTGATTAAGACGCAGACAATCCCCACCACCCACGCAAACGCGCTTTCTCGGTGACGGAACTTGCGATGTTGTGGCGGGCTTTTCTGCACTCGATCCAATAGGCGATAGCGAACAGGGCGGCGACCGATATAACCGTGTACGCGAGCCCGGCGAACCGTTCAACCCCCGCGGACGCGTGCGGCGAGGTAGCCGCGAGCGTGGCCTGGCCGCAGGCGCTCAAAAACGAACCGGCGGCGAACACCGACAGACTGTTGCGGCCAAGGCTTTGAACAGCTTTCCCGAAGGCGCCCCGGACCACCGGCGCAACGAATCGCCCGAACACTGTCGCCGTCGCAATCAAATAGGCCAGCGCGACGAAGTGGATCAGGCGGGCCAATCCAAGATCCTGTTTGGCGACGTCGAGATGCGCGGTCGCCGTTTCGCGGAGCCCAGGCGCGAGGCCGCCCTCGTTGGTCACGATCAGCGCGGCGCCCGCCACCGTCACGGCGCTCAGCGTCAACAGCCACGGGGCGGGCCGCGGGAAACCGTCGCGCCACAGAACCGCTGACACGAGGCCGAGCGTGAACACGAGCTGCCAAGCAATCGGATTGAAGAACCAGCCGCCTGGCTCCGGCCAATTCGGGAGATTGAGGCCGAATGTGCGCGCGGCCCCATAGAGACCGACCGAAACGATCAAAGCCAAAAGAGGCCCGCGCAGCGCAAGCGCGAGCGCGACCGGCGCCCACAGCATCAGCACCACATACAAAGGTAGGATATTGAAATAGCCCAACTGATGGCTGAGGAGGGCAAGGCCCAAAAGCCCATTGCCCGGTGAGCCGAAGACGAAAGAACGCCCGTGCGCCTGGATCAGGTCAGGGACGCCACTCATCCAATAAGCCGCCCCGAACACCACTAGCGCGGCCAATGTCAGCGCGATGTGCACGCCGTAAAGCTTGAGCGCGCGCTTGAGGCAGCCGCCCGCGACCGGCTCGATGCCATATTTGTGCGCCCTGGGCAGATAGATCAGGCCGACCGACAATCCAGACAGGAAGACGAACGCCTCGGCGCTATCGGAGAGCCCGAAGTTCCTCGGGGTCCAATTTTCGAGCGGATTGCCGGGAATGTGATCGATCAGGATCGCGATCAACACGGCCCCGCGCCAAAAGTCGATGTCGCGGATTCGGTTTGTATTCATCTCAAACGCCTCGGCGCAAAAACGGCGCCACTCCTCGATCGGTTCCAGCGGGAGCAGTGGTTCGAACGCTGTCGCCGCTTCGTGTGGCGATATAGTGTGCGGAGGTGTGTGCAGCCGTTCACATTCGTGGCATCGGCCCACCGCTCACCGGGATTTGATCGCCAAGCCCCCTTTTGCCTTGGCGTGCTCTGTTCAACCGGCCTCGATGAGCCGGGCGGCCTCGTCGCGCTCGAACAGGTAGAGGAGCAATCTCGAGCCGCGACCCTTCTCGTCCGCGAGCCGCTCGTCGTGCTTAAGCGCGGCCTCAGCCTCCGCCCGCGCCCGCGCCAGAAGGCCGCTGTGGATGTCGAGCCGGGCAAAACGAAAGCCGGGCGCACCGGCCTGCCGAGCGCCGAGCACGTCGCCCTCGCCACGCAGCTTGAGGTCCTCCTCGGCGATGCGGAAACCGTCCTCGGTCTCACGCAGAATCTCGAGCCGCGCGCGCGCCGCTTCGCCGAGCGGTCCCTTGTAGAGGAGTAGACAGGCCGAGCGGCCGGCGCCACGCCCAACGCGCCCGCGCAATTGGTGCAATTGCGCTAGCCCAAAGCGTTCGGCGTGCTCGACGATCATGATCGTCGCCTCCGGCACGTCGACGCCGACCTCGACCACCGTTGTCGCGACCAGGATCGCGGTTGTCCCGCGCTGGAAGCGCTCCATGGCCGCATCCCGCTCGGGGCCGGCCATTTTGCCGTGAGCCAGTCCGACGGCGTCGCCGAAGATGGCGCCGAGCGCTTGCGCGCGGTCTTCCGCCGCGGCGACGTCGAGCGTCTCGCTCTCCTCCACCAACGGACAAATCCAGTAGGCGCGCGCGCCAGACGCGAGAGCCTGCGAGAGGCGAGCCACCACCTCGTCGAGCCGTTCGATCGGCAACACGCGCGTATCGATCGGCTGGCGCCCCGGCGGCTTCTCGCGTAGCGCAGAAACATCCATGTCGCCGAAATAGGCAAGCACGAGCGAACGCGGGATCGGCGTCGCAGTCATCACCAGAAGATCGACGGCCGCGCCCTTGGAGGCGAGCGCGAGCCGTTGGCGGACGCCGAACCGATGCTGCTCGTCGACGACCGCGAGCCCGAGATCTGCGAAGGCGACCTCCTCCTGGAACAACGCATGCGTGCCGACGGCGATGTCGATTGTCCCCGCGGCCAGCGCAGCAAGCGAGGCGCGGCGGGCGGACGCCTTGTCGCGGCCGGCGAGCAGGGTGAGGCGAAGGCCGACACTTCCCGCCAGCGGAGCAATGCGCTCATAGTGCTGGCGGGCGAGAATCTCGGTCGGCGCCATCATCGTCGCTTGCCTGCCCGCTTCGACCACCTCCGCCATCGCCAGCAGCGCGACGACTGTCTTGCCTGACCCGACGTCGCCCTGCAGCAGCCGAAGCATGCGCTTCTCGGCTCTGAGGTCGGCACGGATGTCGTCGACCGCCTGGCGTTGCGCGCGAGTGAGGGAAAAGGGCAGCGCGGCTTCGA
>Ga0210386_10002675_pt1 | contig 15188 bp, 7 predicted proteins | sample IncBWH32OmetaG_FD_160091 | JGI IMG/M metagenome (GOLD analysis project Ga0210386, IMG submission 160091) | Forest soil microbial communities from Barre Woods Harvard Forest LTER site, Petersham, Massachusetts, United States - Inc-BW-H-32-O ... | reverse complement strand
CAATTTCATTGGTCTTACTTATTTAATTATTTATGTAGGTGCAGTAGCGATTTTATTCTTATTCGTTGTAATGATGATGAATATTAAACTGGTTGAATTAACAGAAGTAAATCACAAAGGAGAATACACTAATACTTTACCTCTAGGAGCTATTGTAGGTTCATTATTCTTATATGAATTAGCATTCCAATCTGTACCTTCATCTGTGTCTGGAATTAGTTCTACAATTTATAATTTATTTGACGAAATTAATTTATTGTCTGTAAATACTTCGTTTAAAGGGACTGCCTTTAATTCAGCAGGAATTGAAGCTTATACAAGTTTCAACAATTTATGGGATAATGCATTTACTTCTTTCCAACAATTGGAAAGTGTAGGTTCTTCTTTATATACAGTTCATATGATGTTCTTAATCATTGCTAGTATGATTTTACTATTAGCTATGATTGGACCTATCGTATTAACTCATAAACCTACAAAACGATTACACTAAGCTTATTCAACTTTAATTCTATAGTTCTATTCTAGGTCTCTGACCAGAAATTTTCCCCCGAGGAGATATTTTTTTTAATGGATCAAACTATTAAGGCTGTGAATTCAGATTAAGAAAAGTCCATTTTTATAGGATCGATTTTCGCTTAAGAATAAACTCCGCTGGGGCGGGCCACCGGTCAGATCTCGGCGGCTATTTGAATTTTAGCGACTATAAATTTAAAAGTCAATTTATAGAGAAACTCTATGAAAATAGCTTGATAACGATTTAATATAATAATCAATTTAAATAAACATCTTATTTTAAGTAGACCCCGCGCGGGCGACATAAATTGCCGCCGCGCGGGGGTATGTTTAATCAATTGTATTATGACTACTTTTGTTTTAAAATGAATTAATGTTATTATCATTAATTGAGGTACTTATTGTAATTGTACCATTATTATTATCAGTTGCATTTATGACAATTGCAGAAAGAAAAGCAATGGGATCAATGCAAAGAAGATTAGGGCCTAATGTAGTAGGATATTACGGTTTATTACAACCTTTTGCAGATGCATTAAAACTATTTGTAAAAGAGTCTGTAATTCCAGCTCATGCAAACAAAGCTTTATTCTTATTTGCTCCAGTATTAACTTTAATTGTTAGTTTATTATCATGGGGTGTAATTCCTTTTGGTTCTGGATTAACATTAGCTGATATTAGTTTAGGTATTTTATACCTATTAGCTGTATCTTCTCTAGGTATCTACGGAGTAGTATTTGCAGGATGGTCTGCCAACTCTAAATATGCTTTCTTAGGATCTTTAAGAAGTACTGCTCAAATGATTAGTTATGAAGTTGTTATTGGATTAGTTATTCTAACTGTAATTTTATGTTTAGGATCTTTAAATTTAACAAGTATTATTGAATCTCAAATTAGTACTTGGTATATTATTCCTTTACTACCATTATCATTAATGTTTTTAGTATCTATTATTGCAGAAACAAATAGAGCACCTTTCGATCTTCCAGAGGCAGAAAGTGAATTAGTAGCAGGTTTCTTTACTGAACATTCGAGTGTTCCTTTTGTAATGTTCTTCTTAGCTGAATATGGTTCTATTATTTTAATGTCTACTTTATATAGTATTTTATTCTTAGGAGGTTACTTAGTACCTTTTGCATTCTTTGAAAATCCTACATTCTTATCTTTAGAAGGATTAGCTTTAGGATTAAAAGTATGTTTACTTCTATTCATCTTCATTTGGGTGAGAGCCTCATTTCCAAGACTAAGATACGATCAACTAATGTCTTTCTGTTGGACAGGTATGCTACCAGTGGCACTAGGATTTATTATTCTAGTACCAAGTATTATCATGGCCTTCGAAATTGCTTAATTTAACACACTCCTTTTTAGATACCTTTAAATATATCTATCCACCCTTCAAAATAAAAGTAAGAAATGACTTTATTGACAAATAGAAATCATTCTTAGAATACCCATTGGGCTTAGGAATTAGAATCATTCTAAATCTATTGATTTAAAGGAAAGTCCGAGGTTAAATTAATTCATAGTGCTTTAGCACCCGATATAAATCTGGGGTAATAATAAGAAAATAAGTATTGATACAATTTGATTAGGTTTATTAAAACATAAGCTTATTACTAAATTGGAATCATCCTTACAGAGTTTATAACCTATGAAAACCTTATTTATCTTTTGCGAAAATTGATTTCCAAGATAAACAGACAAATGGATGATATTACAAAATTCGGCTTATCTAATTCTAAGTCCATAGTATTTGTCCTTTTAAATTACCCCAAAGTACAAAAATCCGGACCTCTCGAAGTCACGACTGATCCAAGGACCAGAGATAAGTTTTTAAAAAGACATTTTATCCTTATAATAATATATTTGGTTATATAAGAAATAGAATATTCTAACGATAATTTAATCGTTTCCTATTTAGGAGAAGATCCATTTAATTTCATATGATAATTATGTATCACTTTCCAGGATATTAAAGACAATTTTTCTTTATCAAATTCAGTTTATGGTTTGAACTGGGGACTTAAATGAATCTTATACGGAGTTATAATATATATACCGGGATAATTTAATGGTAAAATGTTTATCTCATACATAAAACTTGGAAGTTCAAATCTCCCTCCCGGTATTTAAGATTTAAATTTCCGGGCTGATAACACCAGACCTGAGGAATTGAATAAAATGGGATATCTATTTTCAATAAAAATTATGCTTACTTGGAGAAATTGGTAAACTCACCGAATTTAAACTTCGGTGCCGAGAGGCTTGTAGGTTCAAGTCCTACAGTAAGCAGTTTTAAATAACTTTTAAACAATTGAAGTAATACACAAACAATGAAGTGAATCTATTTGTCAAAATGACTCTATTGTAGTTTAGGACATTAAAGTATTTTAACGTTTGATATTTCATTGTTTATGAAACAATATATTATGATCAAGTTTCTTGAGTTTTAGTATTGCCTAGCTTAACATATTACTATGCTTACACCTGCAACCTATTAAGACTGTGATCTACAGTCACTCTAATAAAGAATCGTCCCAAGATAGGCTTCCCGCTTAAGACGCTATCAGCGGTTATCCTTTCTGAACGTAGCTTTCCTGCCGTACGAAAATAAACCCATAAGGTTTTTGTTCATAACAGGTATACCAGAGGTTCATACCACTCGGTCCTCTCGTACTAGAGTTATGTTCTTGTCCGATTCTAATTCCATTAGTAGATAGGAACCGTACTGTCTCACGACGTACTTAACCCAACTCACGTACCACTTTACTCGGCGAACAGCCGAACCCTTGGGAGCGCCTACACCCCCAGGATGTGATGAGTCGACATCGAGGTGCCAAACCAATCTGTCAATATGGACTCTCGAGATTGATCAGCCTGTTATCCCTAGCGTAGCTTTTATCCGTTGAGCGATGGCCATTCCATGATGGACCACCGGATCACTATGACCTACTTGCGTATCTGTATGACTTGTCAGTCTTACAGTTAAGCCGGCTTATGCCATTACACTTAATTAGGCTCTATTTAGCCCATTGGTTTCCATCCAATTTAAGCCGACCTTCGTACTTCTCCGGTACTATATGGGAGAAATCCGCCCCAGATAAACTGCCCATTAATCACTGTCCCAAAATTTTGGTTAAGCGTACTCCTAATTGAGTCAAGGTATTTCACTGATGTCTAATCGACTCCCTTGTATTCTACACCTCAATCATAAATACACAATGACTAACTACAGTAAAGCTGCATAGGGTCTTCCCGTCTAGCTAATGGTAATCCGCATCTGCACGGATAATTCAATTTCACTGAGCTCATCTTGGAGACAGTAAGAGTATCGTTAAACCATTCATGCGCGACCATAATTAGTGGCCAAGGTATTTCGCTACCTGAGGATCGTTATAGTTACAACCGCTGTTTACTGGAGGTTCAATCAGCACCGTATTAGTGCCTCTCTTGACTTACCAGCACTGAGCAGGTATCAGTCTTTATACATCTAGTTTCCTATTAGCAAAGACCGGTGTTTTAAGTAAACAGTCGTACTCTTCTATTCTGTGCCACGATTACAAAAATCGTACTCCTTCTCCCGAAGTTACGGAGTTATTTTGCCGAGTTCCTTCAAGATGATTCGCTCAACGCCTTAGTATTCTCTACCTACAGACCAGTGTCGGTTTAGGGTACGGTTAAAAAATTAAATCATTTCCTGAATTTCTATTCCTAATTCAACTATTACTAATTGAACAAAAATAAAAATTGTTATTTAATTAAGCCCGGGGGACTGGAACAATGCTCCGGGTCCCACCAGGGGATTTTTTCATCAGTTATTGCTTTCGCAATTGAACCTTAGAGGCCGTTACTTTACTCATGGAGGTTAAACCTAGCCATGAAACCCTTCTGTTTTCGGCGAATGGGATTCTACCCATTTTTACGTTACTCATGTCAGCATTCTCTCTTCAGTTATGTCCAAATAAGGAAACCCTATTCTTCTACCATGTCCTGAATGTTCCGCTACCCTCCAATTTAATATTGGGACAAAATCTCGGTATATTACTTAGACCCGATACATTTTCGGTGCTCCTGAAACATAAACAGACCATTGAGCTGTTACGCTTTCATTAACGGATGGCTGCTTCCAAGCCCACCGAATGGTTGTGTTATTTCATGAACTACCTTAATTTCACTTAGTAATATTTAGGGACCTTAATATTTGTTCTGGGCTGTTTCCCTCTTGACTAAAGACCTTAGCACCTATAGTCTGACCGTTCTTTATTTACCCCCGGCGCGGAGACACACTCAATAAAAGTGTGCCCTCGCGCCGGGGTGACTGTAAACCATTCCGAGGTTAGATTACCCAAATCAAAAGATTTGGGAACCAATTCAAAATTGGTTCTATTGATAGAGCCATCACGACCCCCCAATCAAGTCCACGAAGGACATAGTATCCAGTGCTGTACCAGCTTACAGATATGAAGAACAACCTACCAAAATAGGTTTCGCGGAATACCAGCTATCTCCAAGTTAGATTAGCCTTTCACTCCTTTACACAGCTCATCGGAATCTATTGCTACAGATACCCGTTCAGTCTATAATAACTTGGCCATGTAAAGATCACTTGGTTTCGGGTCTAATTCATGATACTTGCCCATTAAACATAGTCGCTTTCGCTAAGTATTTCTACTTGCATCATAAATTAACTCGCTGACCCATTATGCAAAAGGTACGCAGTAATTCTGTATTTAAACTAGAATGTCTGCTGCTTATAGAACTACCAGTTCAGGATCTTTTCACCAGTTAACTACTTACTTTTCAACTTTCCCTCACGGTACTCTCCACTATCGCTCAATGCATCATATTTAGCCTTAGAGGATGGTTCCCCTATCTTCAGACAAGTTATCTCTCATCCTACTCATTTCTCATTCCTAACACTTCCCCTACGCGGCGGCAACTTGCGTCGCCCGCGTGGGGTCAATAAATAAAAATAGATTCTACAGGACTTTCACCTTCTATGGTTTGTCATTCCAAACAAATTATAATCTAACTGACAAATTCAATCAACAAGGATTGAATTGTTTTATTGGTTATTAGAAATTGGCTAACTCGCTTTCGCTCACCACTACTAACGAGATCTCGTTTGATTTCTTTTCCTTCTACTACTTAGATGTTTCAGTTCGTAGAGTTGTTTCTTCTCCTTACGGAGAAAATTGGTTTCCCTTAGGATCATCCTGATTATTCAATTTTTCATCAGGATATTTGGTATAAACTACCTCCTTCAGATGCATTGGCTAGTCATCCCTGATAGTCCCTTTTTTTCTTGATCATACATTATATATCGTTATTGGATACTTATTTTAAATCAGATTCATATTTAACTTTACTATATTAATAAATAAAGTATAAATATATTATTATAATACCACTATATTATAGATCGTTAAAAAAAGATCATCCAATCTTTCGTTAAAACTAGTCCCTGGTCCCCGGCCCAGTCAGGACCGGGGACTCAAAAATGAGCCCCAATCATTCTTCAAATTTAATAAAGGTAATAGAATTTAATAAAGGTCCATTCTTATTTTTAATAAAACCCTTTCCAAGAATATTCTCCCCTCCTTAAGGAGGGGAGAATTCCTGGTCAGAGACCTAGAATAGAACTATAGAATTAATTTATTATCCGCCAGGGCGGGCCACTGGTCTGAGCTCGGCGGCTATTTGAATGAATCTCACCCCGCGCGACGCAAGTTGCCGCCGCGCGGGGGAATGTTTAATCTCTTTAACCAATGAATAACGATAGAACAATGCCTCAATTAGTACCTTTCTATTTCTTAAATCAACTATCGTATGGATATCTTGTATTACTGATTTTATTATATGTATCATCTAAATACATTTTACCAAACTTTATGGTTGTACAATCTGCTCGAATGTTCTTAGCTTCTAAATAAGTTAATTCCCTTCGGGTTCCTTAATATTTTCTATAGTATTAAAAGTATTAATACTTGATAGAAACCTTTCTATACAAGTAAACACTCCATATATTTAAGGTTATCTTATAAAGGTTGATTTATTTTGATTTACCTTATGTAATAGTAACATACGTCGCCTATATTAGGAATTTAAATTAGCTTCCCCACCAGTAAACACTGATGAATAAGAATAGCCAAACTACATCAACAAAATGCCAATAAAGAATAGCTGTTTCAAATCCTAAGTGGTGGTGATCTGTTAGATGGTATGATAATACTCTAAATAATCCTACAGTTAAGAAAGCAGTACCAATGATTACATGAAGTCCATGGAATCCAGTAGCCATATAGAAAGTAGAACCATATACACCATCACTGAATGTGAACGGAGCATTATAGTACTCAAATCCTTGGAAACTTGTGAATACTGCAGCTAAAATAATAGTAGCGATTAATCCGTAAATTACACCCGCTCTATTTCCTTGAATTAGGCTATGATGAGCGTAAGTTACAGTTGCACCAGAAGAAAGTAAAATTACTGTATTTAATAATGGTACTTCCCATGGATTCAATGCTTGAATACCTGCTGGTGGCCAATGTGCTCCTAACTCTACAGTTGGTGCTAAAGATGAATGGAAGAAAGCCCAGAAAATACTAATGAAGAAAAATACTTCTGATACTACAAATAAAACAAACCCTAGAGTTAATCCTTTTTGAACTGCAAAAGTATGATGTCCTTGGAATGTACCTTCTCTAGCTACATCTTTAAACCATAAAGTCATAGTAGCCACTGTAGAAATTAATCCAAGAGTTAATAAGAATGTTCCATTAGAATACCCATGGAATGTCATTACTCCAGATAAAGTAGTTGTTAATAAAGAGAACGATACAGCTAATGGCCATGGAGAAGCTTCTACTAAATGAAATGGATGTGCTTGTACAGATCTGTTCATAATTTAATGTCAACCCATCTTTTTAGATAAAATACCTTAATATTATTGTAAAGTCCCTAATTCTAACAGAGTCAGAAATAGAAAATGAGACCCCGCGCGGGCGACATAGGTTGCCGCCGCGCGGGGAGAAAGAAAACTCATGACTTTATCCTAGGAGACTGAAACAGTGCTTCAAATACCCCTAGAAAGAAGAATATCTCTCGTCCCTGGTCCCCGGCCCTGTCGGAACCGGGGACTTATGAAAATCAATCTTAATTATATAAGAGTCAGATTTTTATCTTTAAGAATCAAAATTTATGAAGTCCGGTAGATTAACTGAATCGGATAGACTGATTCAGTCTATCTTCATGAAATAAATAATTCTATCATTCTATTATGGTTAAATATATTCCAATTCATTAAAAGTTCCTAACAGAGCCAGGAATAAGAGAATAAATTTAACTTTAGAAGAATGGTCATTTATCAATTATTAATACTTAGTTCTATAGGTTTATCCTCGTCCCTGGTCCCCGGCCCAGACCGAGGACTTGAGGATATTCTTAAGAGAGATATATCAAATGAATACCCCACTAATATGATTGGGTCTTATCTCCCAAACTTCATAAATAGTGTTTGAACTTTACTTTTAGCCTTTCTTTCTAATTCGGAAAAAGTGATAATAAGTTACAAAATGAATTTTAGTCATTTATTTAAAGGAATTCTTTAAAAAGAAGGTTATTTATAAAGGGAAAAATTAATTAATCTTAGGCTTGCTCGTTTAACCAAGCTAAGTATTTCTCTAGAGAAACAGCTTCTACTGCAATAGGCATGAATCCATGATGTACACCACAAATTTCAGAACATTGTCCATAATATACACCTTCTCGTTCTACTAGAACAGATGTTTGATTTAATCGTCCAGGAATAGCATCGATTTTTAATCCTAAAGCAGGTACTGCAAAAGAATGAATTACATCCGCTCCTGTAACAATGAATCGAATATGAGTACCTACTGGTACAACTACTCTATTATCTACTTCTAATAATCTTAAGTGTCCTTCTTCTAATTCATCTGTAGGAACTAAGTAAGAATCAAATTCAATTGATTCTCCATCCTCATTAACAAAATCAGAGTACTCATAAGACCAATACCATTGATGTCCTAATGCTTTAATTGTCATAGCTGGATCAATTACTTCATCCATTAAGTATAATAATTTGAAGCTAGGGAAAGCAATAGCAATTAATACTAAAGCTGGAGTAATAGTCCAAATTAGTTCAATTAAAGTACCATGGTTATGATATTTATGAACAATTTTATTATTATTAGAATTGAAATTTAAAACAACTGAAGATAATACCCAAGATACTCCTAATAGAATAATTACTAAGTAGAACATAATTTGGTCATGTAATTCAACAATACCTTCATATGAAGGTGATGCTCCATCTTGGAATCCTAATTGCCAAGGCTCAGGAGCATCATTCCATACAGGAGAAATAATATTTAATGATTTAAGCAGATTTAACATATATACTTATTATAAAATAATTTTATATAAAAAAATTCACAAACAACATTTATTAATAAAATGCTGTTTTTAAAAAGGAAAATTATCTATTCACTAACTCCTTTTGCATAATGATTCTTAACAAAATAAACAAAAGAGTTAATATTGATTATGAATTATAATTAGTGTAGATCAATAGCATCTTTTAGATATGAACAAGTTAAAATAGTGAATACATAAGCTTGTAACATAGCAATACCTAATTCTAAAGCTACTAGAGCAGTTAAGAATAATACAGGTAATACACTTACTAATAATAAAACAGGTCCTGCTACTACCATTTTCCATGTGAATGTAGAAATAATTTTTAATAGAGAGTGCCCTGCAATCATATTAGCTCCTAATCGAAGACCTAAACTTAGTCCTCTAGCTAAGTAAGAAATTACTTCAATAGCTACTAATAGGAATACTAAAGCTAATGGAGTTCCTGCTGGAATAAAGAATCCGAAGAACTTTAGTCCATGTTTTTGGAAACCAATAATTGTAACTCCAATTAAAATTACAGTACTTAAACTAATTGTAAATACTAAATGAGAAGTCGTAGTGAAAGAATAAGGTACTAAACCAGCTAGATTACTGAATAAAATAAAATTGAATAAAGTAAATACAAATGGTACATATACCTCATTTTTAGGTCCTACTTGATCTCGAACCATATTTAAAATAGATCCGTATACAGATTCTGAATGAATCGCCCATCTAGATGGAATTAAAGATCCATTATTTGTAGATAAAACATTAATCGCAATTACTAGGAAAATACCTAAGAAAAAGTAAAATCCAATATTAGTGAAAGATAATTTAGTAAATCCAAATACTGGAGCTAGAATATAAACAAAATCAAAGATTTCAAATTGCTCTAATGGGTTGTTAACTAAATAAGTTGTTAAAGTTGACATTGTTGTGTTTAATAAAACTTTTTTATCTATCGGTACCTCTAGTTCTCAAAACTAGAATATCATTCTCCCCTAAGGGAAGATTATGGGCTAATCCTATTATACCCAGAAATCCAATGAAATTGAAGAATGAGAGAACGAATCTGTTTAGTGCTTAAGAATCAGATAGAATCCTTATTCTTAAGTAAACCTAAATCCTTGGGGAAAAGTTCCTTCGGAAGATTACTTCTTAACTTTTCCACGTAAAAAATTTTACATGGTTACATAATAACAAATGCGTTATTTGTATTGCTTTAGATAATGAATATCTAAAGAATAAAGTACATTTATAAAAGCTTATGTCTATGATCAGTCATTATAACTCGTCCTTGGTCCCCGGCCCTGTCGGGACCGGGGACTTAAATCAACGACACATCTCTAAATGGAGAAAGCTTTTATTAAATATACCCATTTAATGATAACATTAAACTTGTTAGAAATATGGTTACCTTACTTTTATACATCTTTTGATTAATAAAGGTATTAATATAACCACCGGTCTGAGCCCGGCGGAGAAATATTAAGAGTTTTATCTTAAATGTCTATCTTTTGGAAAGGAGAATTAAGCCTTTCTAAAAATGATTTATTTTGTTTCAATTCTCGTCCTTGATCTTAATCCAGTCAAGACCAGAGACTTTTAATATCATAAATGAACATCATTTATGGAAAAAATTTACTTACAATACTACCATAAGAAGGTATAAATCAGTATCATCCCAGCTAATGCTGAGTTAATTTAATTAAGATTGTACTGGTAAAGAGTTTACAGTATGGAAAGATGGAGGTGAACTTAAGCTCCACTCTAAAGTAGAAGCTGTTTCAGTTAAAGATGCACCTCTAGAACTTTCAAAGAATGCAGGAACTCTCCAGTAATTACTTGCTAGATTAAATTCTTGTTTACTTAATAGATCATAAACTACATAAATGAATACTAAAGTAGCTACAATAGAAACGATAGATCCAAATGATGAAATTAGGTTCCATCCTGCGAATGCATCAGGGTAATCAGGGATTCTTCTAGGCATTCCGGCTAAACCTAAGAAATGTTGAGGGAAGAATGTTAAGTTTACACCTACAAATAGACTCCAGAAATGGATTTGTCCTAATAATTCATTGTAAGATCTTCCTGACATTTTACCAATCCAGTAGTAGAAAGCTGCGAATAATCCAAATACTGCACCCATAGATAGTACGTAATGGAAATGAGCTACTACATAGTAAGTATCATGTAAAGCTACATCAATAGAAGCATTAGCTAACATAATACCAGTTAATCCTCCTAAAGTGAATAAGAAAATGAATCCTAAAGCGAATAACATAGGAGTAGTGAATCTAATACTTCCTCCGTATAGAGTTGCTAACCATGAGAAAATTTTAATACCAGTTGGTACTGCAATAATCATAGTAGCAGCTGTGAAATAAGCTCTAGTATCTACATCTAATCCTACAGTATACATATGGTGAGACCATACGATGAATCCTAAAATACCAATTGATAGCATAGCGTATACCATTCCTAAGTATCCGAAAATTGGTTTACCACAGAATGTTGATACAACATGACTAACAATACCGAATGCAGGGATAATTAAAATATAAACCTCTGGATGTCCGAAGAACCAGAATAAGTGTTGATATAGTAATGGATCCCCTCCTCCTGCTGGCTCATAGAAAGATGTATTAAAGTTTCTATCTGTTAATAGCATTGTAATACCTCCTGCTAATACAGGTAAAGATAGAAGTAATAATACTGCTGTAATTAATACAGCCCATACAAATAAAGGCATTTTATGGAATGACATACCAGGAGCTCTCATATTAAGGATTGTAGTAATGAAGTTCATTGCTCCTAACATAGAAGAAATACCTGCTAAGTGAAGAGAGAAAATGGCTAAATCTACAGATCCACCAGAGTGAGAAGCAATACCTGATAATGGAGGATAAATAGTCCATCCTGTACCAGCTCCTTGCTCTACAAAAGAACTAGCAACTAGTAAAATTAAAGATGGAGGTAATAACCAGAAACTAATATTATTTAGTCTTGGGAAAGCCATATCTGGAGCTCCAATCATTAATGGAACAAACCAGTTACCGAATCCTCCAATCATTGCTGGCATTACTAAGAAGAAAATCATAATGAATGCATGAGCAGTTACGATTACATTATATAATTGGTGATCACCTTGTAATACTTGAACACCAGGACCTGCTAATTCTAATCTAATTAGCATTGAGAAGGCAGTACCAATCATTCCCGCAAAAATAGAGAAAATAATATATAGAGTACCAATATCCTTCGCATTAGTTGAGAACAGCCATCTAACCATTGTAGAAGTTGTTATTAATCCTTATGAATACTATTCTTACTTATACTCTATTAAACTTTAAGTTCTAGCAATTTAATCGACAGGACTTTATAAAAGTTATTATACATTCCTAAAGATACTATAAGTAAGATAAATTTACTCAAATCTTTCTCCGCCGGGGCGGGCCACCGGTCTGAGCCCGGCGGCTATATAAATTTAAGTTTGTTTATTAATAATATATATCGACTCAAATGAATTATCTGTTTAAGTCCCCGATACCTATCGGGCCAGAATCAGGGACAAGCTATGATTAGAATGAAAAGAGGTAATACTGATTGGTCAGTGCGCGAGCTGTAAACTCGTGAGCCTTGTGCTCCTCGGGGGTTCGAATCCCTCTTACCTCATATTAAGTCAAATTCGATTTGATAAATAAAATGCGGGTTGATGTAAAGGTTGCATACTAGACTCATGATCTGGAAGTGGTAGTTCGAATCTATCACCCGCACTTTAATAAATTCAATCTTGAGATATGACACTATTCACCAAGAGAAGATTAAACTCCAAATGATTTTAATAAAACAATCATTCAAATTTATGGGGAATTAAATGAATAAAAGTAACAGAGGAAAATAAAAAATATTATCGATCAATGAATCAAGTCAGATGTTTAACTTAACCAACCCTAGGTTGGAGATAAGAATATTATGTTAGCAGCAGCTAAAATTATCGGATCTGGATTAGCAACTATCGGTCTAGCAGGAGCTGGAGTTGGTATTGGACTAGTATTCGCAGCTTTAATTAACGGAACTTCTAGAAACCCATCTCTACGACCTCAATTATTCTCTTATGCAATTTTAGGATTCGCATTAACAGAGGCAATTGGACTATTCGCATTAATGATGGCATTCCTATTACTATACGCATCGTAGTTTAATAAAATTCATCCTTTTGGGGTTCTATATTATCACCTTCTCGCGGTGAACCCTGTTAGTAAGGCATTAACCTGAAACTAAGAATAATAAAGTGGTCTGATAAATATCCGGCCTTGACTGAGACAGAGATCAGGAACGAGATGTTATAAATACCTTTTAATCTTCTCTTATAAGAAGGTATTTGTATTAAGCCCCGGCCCTGACTAAGCCAGGGACCAGAGGCGAGTATAAGTAATACAATAATCTAATAAGACCTCATTGTCTAATGGTAGGACACCACAACTTCACTGTGGGAGTATCGGTTCGATCCCGGTTGGGGTTAATTTAAGCCCAGAAGGTTTATCCCTCGAGATATCTAAAAGAGAAAAAGAAATAGTCCGATCGGGAACAAGGGTTAGAGACGAGATTATTTATAATATAAAAGATATTTTCCTATTTAAGAAGTAATTATATTATTATAATGATTTTATCTCTATTGATTACACCTATTTTAGGTGTTATTGGTGTTATTTTATGTGGAGAAAATACATCTTTACAAAAAAAGGTAGCTTTAGCTAGTTCATTATTAACATTTGTTTTATCTTTAGTTCTTTGGGCTGGATTTGATAATAATTATAATGGATTCCAATTTGTAAGTTCTTTTCCTACACTTACAACAAGAGAAGTAATTGGAGTAGATGGTATTTCTTTATTCTTTGTTTTATTAACAACATTTATTATTCCTACTTGTATTTTAGCGAGTTGGGATAGTATTAAAACAGGAATCAAATATTTCTTAATTGCTTTCTTAATTCTAGAAACTTTATTAATTGCTGTTTTCGTTGTTTTAGATTTACTATTATTCTATATTTGTTTCGAAAGTATTTTGATTCCAATGTTCTTAATTATTGGTATTTGGGGTGCTAGAGAAAGAAAAATTCATGCAGCTTATCAATTCTTCCTATATACTTTATTAGGTTCTTTATTCATGTTATTAGCTATTTTAGTGATTTACTTTGAAGTAGGTTCTACAGATTATCAAGTATTAGCTGTGGCTGAAATTAGTGAAACTCGACAAAGAATCTTATGGTTAGGATTCTTCTTATCTTTTGCTGTTAAAGTTCCTATGATTCCATTCCATATTTGGTTACCTGAAGCTCATGTAGAAGCAAGTTTAGCAGGATCTATTATCTTAGCTGGTATTTTACTGAAATTAGCAGGGTATGGTTTCTTAAGATATTCTATTGGTGTATTACCAGATGCTTCTGTATTCTTCACTCCTTTAGTTTATTCATTAAGTGTGATTAGTATTATTTATTCATCCTTTACGACTCTAAGACAAATTGATCTAAAGAAAATTATTGCTTATTCTTCTGTAGGTCATATGAATATTGTTAATTTAGGTATTTTTTCTAATACAATCCAAGGTATTGAAGGTAGTATGATTTTAATGTTAGCTCATGGGATCGTTTCACCTGCTCTATTCATTAGTGTAGTTATTCTTTATGATAGATATCATACTCGATTACTAAAATATTATAGAGGAATGACTCAATATATGCCAGTATGGTCTGTATTATTCTTCTTATTCACTTTAGGTAATATTGCAGTACCTCTAACATCTAATTTTGTAGGAGAATTTATGACTTTCGCTGGAGCTTTCCAACAAAATCCTATCTTAACAATCTTTGGTGCTTTAGGTATGATTCTAAGTGCTGGGTATGCGATTTGGTTATATAATAGAGTTGCTTTTGGTTCTTACAGTATTTATCTAAAATCAGCTGGAGATATTAATAGAAGAGAATTCATGTTATTATTACCATTCTTAGTATTAATGTTTGTAATGGGGATTTATCCTAATATTTTCCTAGAACCAATGCACTTAGCAGTATCTAATTTATTAATTTAATTCTCCTTTTATTATACTTTAAATTAAATAAAGAGTATTAAAGGTCAACAAGTGACTTGAACACTTATCTGGAAGATTTGCAATCTATCGCATTACCAATTATGCTAGTTAACCTTATTCATGAAGTCCTCATATTTAGAGAATTAATAAA